>Ga0316622_100001412_pt1 | contig 15621 bp, 15 predicted proteins | sample OWC_Aug_OW2_C1_D_FD_207646 | JGI IMG/M metagenome (GOLD analysis project Ga0316622, IMG submission 207646) | Wetland soil microbial communities from Old Woman Creek delta, Ohio, United States - OWC_Aug_OW2_C1_D5_C | ecosystem: Environmental > Terrestrial > Soil > Wetlands | place: USA: Ohio... | reverse complement strand
GTCCCGCGGCCGTCCAGCTCTACAGCCTCGACCGCGGGCACCCCGCGGCCGACCTTCGACCCGCGTCGCGGTCCGACCTGGCACGGGCGGCGGAAGAGGCCGGACGCCGGGGCGTCGCGGTGAACGTGTTCGCCTGACCTAAGGCCGGACCTCAGGCCTTGTGGGAAAGGAGCGTCCGGACGCCGTCGACGACCATGTCGACCTCTTTCGTCGATACGTAGATGGGCGTCGAGACGCGGACGCCGTAGGTCCCCGCGTCCCGGCTGCCCATGGTCCGGACGACGATGTTGTGCTTCTCCCTGAGGAAGTCGACGAGCCGCTCGGCCTCGACCCCGGCCACGGAAAAGGCCGTCAGGCCGGCGCTGAGATAAGGGTCGAGGGGCGTATGGACCTTGACCCCGGGCACCTTGGCCAGTTCCTGCTTGAGCCGCGCCGAGAGGGCCTTGATCCGGCGCTCGATGCGGGTCTTACCGATGCGGTTGTTGAAGTTGAGGGCTTCGTCCAGCGCGAACAACACGGCGTCGGACCTCTGGCCCGACGGGTCGAGCTTGGCCGCCCGGTTGACGTTCTCCCAGCCCGAGCTGACGACCGTGGGCCAGACCTTGTCGAGCGCTTCCTTGCGGATATAGAGAAGTCCGACGCCGGTCGGCGCGCCCAGCCACTTGTACGGGCTCGAGGCGAAGAAATCGACGCCCAAGGCCTTCATGTCGAGGTCGAGCATGCCGATGCCGTGGGCGCTGTCTCCCATGATGAGCAGACCCTTGTCATGGGCCAGCCGGCTCAGCTCCTTGAGGGGAGAGATGAGGCCGGTGATGAAGATGGTGTGGCCGAGGCTGATCATCCGGGTCTTCGGGGTGATGGCCGCGGCGAAGGCGCCGACGACCTCGTCGACGCTCTTGGGTGTGACCGGCAGGTCGACGACCTTGAGCCGGACGCCGGTCCTTTTCTCCTTGAGCTTCCAGGGCCCGAGGTGGCCGGGGTGCTCGAAGTTGGACGTCAGCACCTCGTCCCCCTCCTTGAGGTCCAGGCCGTTGATGACGAAGTTGAGGCCCTCGGTCGTGTTGCTGGTCAGGGCGACCTCGTCGGGGGAGGCGTTGACGAACGCGGCCAACTTGGTCCGGACGGCTTCCCGGAAGGTCGGGAGGTAGTTGTAGCCGTCGTAGGGGTTGGTCACCTGGACGCGGTAATAGCGCGTCAGGGCGTTGAAGACGGGCTTGGGCATGGGACCGAGCGTGCCGTTGTTCATCATGATGAACCGGTCCTCGAATCCGAAGAGCTCCCGGATCTCTTCCCAGTAGGTCCCGTCGGGGGCCTCGTCGTCGAGGTACCTCTGGTTGAGCGCGGTGACCTTCTGGTAGATCCCGGCGTTGAGCGCCTCCAGGCCGGTCAGCGCGGCGGCCGACCCGGCCAGGATGGACTTGGCGAAGGCCCGGCGGGACAGTCCGGTCGGATTGTTCATGGGATGCCCTCCTTGAAGCGTGCGAGACGATTATAACGAAGGAAGGCGATGCGAATCAACCGGACGGCGCCGGAACGGCGCGGGGCCCGGCGGCCGCGGCTCAGATCTCGATGAGGTGGACGCCGCGGCGGAAGCGGATGCCGTGCTTCTTGACCTTCTGGTTGAGGGTCGTGTACTTGATGCCCAGGATGCGGGCGGCTTCCTTCTGGTTGCCGGAGGCCTTCTCCAGGACCTTGAGGATCAGGCACTTCTCGATGGCGTCCAGCAGGAGCTTGAGCTGGACCGGACTTCGCTTGCAGAAATAGTCGGCGAAGACGTCCATCAGCTCCCTGTTCGAACCGTCCTCCCCCCCCAGGCGGGGGGGCAGTTCGGTCATCGGCGGCGGCGTTTCCCAGCCGGCTTGTTCAGTGGCCATGACATCACCCCTATTCAGGCCGTCGATTCCAGCAGTTTCTTCGGCTGCAGGACCCTGTCGATCGAGACGTTGAGGGCGTTGAGGTCGAGGGGCTTGACGAAGAAATGGCTGATCGAGAACCGGCTCAGGTCCTCGATCTTGACCATGTCCGGGTGGGCCGAGATCAGCATGGCCTCCCCTTCGAAGCCGTCCGCGCGGAGCTTCTTGATGAGCTCCAGGCCGCTCATCCGGGGGAGCTTGAAGTCGGCGATGACGAGGTCCGGGACGGTGTTCCGGAGCTTGGCCAAGGCCTCTTCGGAATCCTTGAGCGAGGAGACCCGGTACTTCTTGCCGAGCAGCAGGACGAACGTCTTGCGGATCGTTTCGTCGTCATCCACGATCACGATCTTCTTCGCTAGCATCTCATGACCTCAACAGGCTGACCGCCCTCATAAATAGCAGGTTTTGTGCCAAGCCGGAGCCTTTTCTCATCAGGGGGAAAAAACACAGGTCGGCCGATTCCGGACATGGGCCCGGCCCAAGTTTGTTTACAGGCGGGAAAGGGAGTTTACACGGCCCCGCTCAGGCCGCTTCCCCGAGGTCGAGACCGTATTCCTTGATCTTCTTGTCCAGGGTCGGCCGGCTGATCCCGAGGATCTGGCTGGCCCGGGTCTTGCTCCCCCGGACCGAGTTGAGGACGTGCTGGATGTAGTTCTTCTCGACCGCTTCCAAGGGGACGAGCTCGTCGGTGAACGACCGCCGCTCGTCCGGCTCCAGCGGCAGGTTCTCCTTGAGCACGACGTCGCCCTTGGCCAGGATGACGGCCCGGGTCAGGGCGTTCTCGAGCTCGCGGACGTTCCCCCGCCAGGGCAGGTCGATGAGGATCTTCATGACCTCGGGCGGGACCTTGCGGACGCTGCGGCGGAGTTCCCTGTTGATCTTCTCCAGGAGGTAGCCGACCAGCTCGGGGATGTCCTCGCGCCGCTCCCGGAGAGACGGCAGGCAGATCTCGACGACCTTGAGGCGGTAGTAGAGGTCCTCGCGGAACCGTCCCTTCTCGATCAGGGTCTTCAGGTTCTGGTTGGTGGCGGCGATGATGCGGGCCTCGGTCTTGAGGACCTTCTCCCCGCCGACCTTCATGAAATCCCGGCTTTCGATGACCCGGAGGAGCTTGCTCTGGAGGTTGGGCGAAACGTCGCCGATCTCGTCCAGGAAGAGCGTCCCCTTGCCGGCGATCTCGAACTTGCCCTTGGTCTCGCTGACGGCGTCGGTGAAGGCGCCCTTGACGTGGCCGAAGAGCTCGCTCTCGAGGAGGGTGTCCTGGATGGCCGAGCAGTTGATGACGATGAACGGCTCGTCCCGGTAGGGGCTGTTGTAGTGGATGGCCTTGGCCACGAGCTCCTTGCCCGTGCCGCTATCGCCCTGGATGAGGACGTTGGTCCGGGTGTTGGCCACGGAGCCGATGAGCTTGAAGACGCCGCGCATCGGCGCGGAGCGGCCGATGATGTTGTCGATGGTGTATTCCTTCTTCTTCTCCTCGACCAGGTAGTTGACCTTCTCCTCCAGGGCCCGGACCTGGAAGGCCTTGTCGATGGTCAGGTCGAGCTCCGTGGCGTTGAGGGGCTTGACCAGGTACTCGAAGGCCCCGAGCTTGACGGCCTCGACCGTCGTCTTCATGTCGTCGAAGGCCGTCATGATCAGGATGATGGCCCGCCGGCTGCGCTCCTTGATCTTGCGCAGGACCTCCAGCCCGTCGATGTCGGGCAGCCGGACGTCGAGGAGGACGAGGTCGGGCGAGGTCTCGCCGTAGAGCCGGACGCCGTCCTCGCCGGTCTCGGCGGCGGTCACGTCGAAGCCCTTCTTGCCGAGCTGGGACGCCAGGGTCTTGCGGACGAGCGGGTCGTCCTCGATGATGAGGATGGACTTCATGGCCGGACCTCCGTCGGGATGAGGATGACGAAGGCGCTGCCCCGCCCCCGTTTCTTGGCGACGCGAATGGTGCCGTTGTGCTGTTCGACGATCTTGCGGGCGTTGGCCAGGCCCAGGCCGAAGCCGGAGGGCTTGGTCGAGAAGAAGGGCTCGAAGATCGTCTCCCAGTCCTTCTCGGGGATGCCCGGCCCGTTATCCGAGATCCGGACCCGGACCTTCGTCCGGCCGTCCTCCTCGACGGAGTCCGTGGCGATGACGATCCGGCCCCCGGCCTCGAGCGCCTCCTGGGAGTTGCGCAGGACGTTGAGGAACACCTGGCGCATCTTCTCGCCGTCGACGAGGAGGTTCGGGAGGCAGCCGGAGGTGGTCCGCTCGACGACGATCCGCTTCTGGGCCAGGGTGTCCTTGAGCAGCTTGAGGGATTCCTCGATGACCTGGTCGACGGGGAACCGCTCCAGGCTCAGCTCCTGGACCCGTGTGAAGTTGAGCAGCTCCTTGACGAACCGCTCGATCTGGTCGATGCCCTCGAGCGTCAGGCCGAGATGGGCCTTGATCGCGTCCGCGAAGCCCTCCTCCTCGGCCACCTTCTGGATGTTGAGCTTGACCGAGGTCAGGGGGTTGCGGATCTCGTGGGCGATCGTCGCGGCCATGCGCCCGATGGAGGCCAGCTTCTCGTGCTGGACGAGCTTGCGGTTGGCGTCCTCCATCCGCTCCCGGGCCTGCCACAGCTGGGCCGACATCTCGTTGAAGCTCCGGGCCAGACCTCCGATCTCGTCCTGCGAGGAGATGGCGATGGTGTGCTGGAAATCCCCCCGGGAGATGCGCACGGTCCCGTCGACCAGCCGCTGGATGGGCCGGGTGATGCGGCGGGCCAGGAAGACCGCGCCGAGGATCCCCAGCAGGAAGCCGCCCGCGGCGATGAGCAGGAGGACCTTCTGGATCTCGCGCAACTTGTCGTACATGGGCTCCAGGGACATGCCGATCATGACCGAGGCCCACTTCGTCTCGCTGCCGGGCAGGAAGACGGCCCTCTCCACTTCGAGGAGCCTCAGCTCCCGCCCTTCGAACGTGACGCTCCGTTTCTGGGAGAACGGCGGGTCGTCCCGGGCCGCGTCGGAGCCGACCCGGCTCTCCCGGAAGAGGTCCTGGCGGTCCCGGATGGTCGAGCTGATGACGTAGGGCCGGTCATCCCGGTCGTAGAAGGCGATATAGAAAATGTCGTCCCGGACGTTGTCGTCGGCGTAGCTCTGGATGGCCTGCGGGTCCGGCCGGGCGATCGACGGCTGGGTGGCGTCGGCGATGTGCTTGACCTGGAGGAAGGCCCGGCTCCGGGTCTCCTCGAAGAGCGTCTGGGCCTCCCGCCTCTGGATGACGAACAGGACGGCCCCGAAGAGCAGGCAGACCATCAGGGTGATCCAGAAGACCAGGCGCGTGTAGATCGAGATCTTCGGCTTGATCACTCCCCCCTCAATCCTCCAACCAGATGTCCTTGACGTCCAGGAAGATGAAGCCCATGGCCGGAAGGCGCACGCCCCGGACCTCGGGCAGGATGGCGATGCGGATCCGCTCCGAGAAGAGGGGGATGGCGGGGACGTCCGTCGTCAGGAGCCTCTCCATCTCGCGGAACAGGCCCGCCCGCCGTTCCCAGCTCGGCTCGACCTCCGACTGCTCGAGCAGCACGTCGAGGCGCGGATTGGCGTACCGGGAGTTGAGCCCGTTGACGACCGACCGGGAATGGTACAGGGGCAGGATGATGTTCTCGGGGTCGGGGAAGTCCAACGTGTGCTCGAGGTATTTCATGTAGGGGCCGCGAACGCCCCGGGCGTCCTCCGGCCGGCGCAGGTACCTGACATCGAGCTTGATCTCCAGGGCCCCGAGCTGGCGCTCGAGCTCGTGGGCGAACCGGGACGAGATCTCGGTCCGCGGCGCCGGCAGGAGCAGGGACAGGGTCAGGGCCTTGCGTCCGCCCTCGGGCAGGAGGCGGTCGAGGAGGAGCCGGGCCGCGTCGGCGTCGCTGAACGGGCCGACGGACTTGGGGAAGAAGCCCGGGAGGAGGGGCGGGATGTAGTTGTCCATGACCTGGTGGAGGACGGCGGGCGTGTCGCAGGCCTCGGCCAGCCGGACCTTGTCGAGGCCCAGGGCCAGGGCCCGGCGGACCTCGGACCGGTTGAGAGGAGGGACGTCGCAGCTGAGGGCCAGGAAGAACGATTTCAGGGTGCTGTTCTCCAGGACCGGATAGCGCCGGCGCAGCATCCGTTCCGAGGTCACCGAGATCAGGTGGACGCTCCCCTCTTCGAACTGGTCCTCGGTGAAGTGGGGGCTATACTCGAGCGTCGCGAGGTAGGGCTTCTTGCCGAAGTAGGTCGGGTTCCGCTCGAGCTCGACCCCGAGGATCTCCAGGCGGGGGCTGCGGAGCCACGAGGAGAACTTGAACGGCCCCGTGCCGACGGGCTTCTGGAAGAAGTTCCGGCCCTGGCCCTCGAGGAGGTCCTTGGGCAGGACCTTGCAGTAGTACATCCCCAGGAGGGACAGGCCGGTCGAGCCGAAAGGCCGCGTCCAGCGGATCTCGAAGGTCGACTTGTCGACCGCGCGGAAGCCCGTGACCTCGGCGGCCTGGCCCTGCCAGAAGGCTTCGGCCCCTACGACCTTCCGGGTGAAGTACTGGTAGTACGTGTTGCCGGGCCTGTTCCGGACCAGGCGCTCGAGCGAGTACTTGACGTCGGCGGCCGTGAGCTCGCGGCCGTTGTGGAAGCGGACGCCCTGGCGGAGATGGAAGGTGATGCGCGTGCCGCCGTCGGAGACCGTCCAGTAGTCGGCCAGGGCCGGCATGGGATTGAAGTGGCTGTCGAACTTGACCAGGCCGTCGTAAAGCTGCTCGCAGACGAAGTAGTGCGACGGCAGGGCCGGGTCGAAGACCTGGTTGAACGGGGCCAGGAAGCCCTTGATGCGGAATGTCCCGTTGTATCGCGGCGTCTGCTCGGGGCCTTGAGGGCGGGGCGCGGCCGGCGAGCCCGACGCGCCGAGCGCGGCGAGAAGGACAAGGACCGAGGTCCGGAAGGAACGCGCGCGGCGCACGGTCTGCATCAGGATGCCCTCATGATAGCCAAAAACCAGAAAAAATGCACCTGGCCTCCGCCCCATCATCGAAGCAAGGTTCATGCCAGGAGATCCTGACCGCCCTCCGGGGAAGGAAGCCGGGCAACAGGCGAAAGAGGCGAAAAAACGTAAAGAATTATTACGTTCTGAGGAGCCGTGATAAGCTCACTTCCCGGCCAGGTCGAGGACCTTTTGGAAGACACGGAAAAAGTTGCCGCCCCAGATCTTCTCGATCTCGCGGTCGGAGTAGCCGCGCCGGACGAGCTCCTCGGTCACGTGGATCATGCCGCTGACGTCGTCGCAGCCGACCACCCCGCCGCCGCCGTCGAAGTCCGTGCCGATGCCGACGAAGTCCACCCCGATGACCTTCTTGACGTGGTCGATGTGGTCGACCAGGTCGGCGACGTTCGGACGGACCTGGGGGAACTCCTTGTTGATGGCCTCCCGCTCGGCCATGGCCTTCATGCGCAAGGCGTCGTCCCGGATATCGCGCACATTGCCGTACTTGGCCTCGAGCTCCTTCATGGCCTGTTCGCGCTCGGGGATGACGGGCGGCGTTTTGACATAGGCGCCCAGGAAGCAGATCTGGATGACACCGCCGTTTTTGGCCAGGGCCCGGAGCTGGTCGTCGGTCAGGTTCCGGGGGTGGTCGCAGACGGCCCGGGCGCTCGAGTGCGAGGCGATGATCGGGGCCCGGCTCGCGGCCAGGACGTCAAAGAAGGATTTTTCGGAGGCGTGGGAGATGTCGATGATCATGCCCGCCCGGTTGCACTCGGCCACGACCTCGCGGCCGAAGGCGCTCAGGCCCTTGTCCTCGGGGTTGCGGCGGTCGGTCGAGGAATCGCAGATGTCGTTATCGGAGGAATGGCAGAGGGTGATGTAACGGACGCCCCGGTCGTGGAAGAGCTTGACGAGGGCCTCGTCCCGGCCGATGGGATAGCCGTTCTCGAGGCCGATGAAGGCCGTGAGCTTGCCCTCCTTCTTGAGGCGCCAGGCTCCCTCGGGGTCGACGGCCAGGCCGATGACCGAGGCGTATTCCTCCGTCATCCTGCGAACGGCCTCGACGGCCCTCATGGCGCTATCCTTGGCCTTGGCGTAGGCTTCGGGGGTCAGGGGGCCCTGGCCGACGAAGGCGGCGAAGAATTCGGCGTCAAGCCCGCCCTCGCGCATTCGGGGCAGATCGATCTTTCCGCTGGCCCGCAGGGCCGGGTCGTGGCGCTCGCCGATCCTCCAATCCTTGCGCAGGAGGCTGAACGCGGTGTCGCAGTGGGTGTCGACGGTCAGGATCTTCCGGTGCAGTTCCCGGGCCTTCTCCTCGACGGAGGGCGGCGTCTTGGCGACGACGCAGGCGGCGGCCGAGAACGCGAGGACGGCGGCCGAAGCGAGGCCGATGTTGCGGATGTTCATGCTTGCTCCCCGATGTCTTCGAACCCGATACGCATGGAAGGAGGATTATATCAGAAAAAGGGGACGTTTCCGTTTTTATGCTCCGGGAAAAACGGAAACGTCCCCTTTTTCGGGGGCTCAATCGTGGCGGAGGGCGACGACGGGATCGACCCGCGCGGCCCGGCGGGCCGGGTAGATGCCCGAGACGAGGCTGACCAGTAGGGAGAAGGCGGCGGCCCCGAGGAAGAGCCAGATCGGGAAAGCGAAGTAATCGACGTAAGGCATCCCCAGGCCGGCCAGGTAGAGGTTGGCGACCCGGTTGATGAGCAGGCTCGTCACCCAGCCCAGGACGCAGCCGGCCGCGCCGCCGAGGAAGCCGATGGCCCCGGACTCGAAGAAGAAGATCCTGCGGATGTCCCCGTCCCCGGCGCCGACGGCCTTCATGACGCCGATCTCCCGGAAACGTTCGAGGATGGACATGACCATGGTGTTGACGATGCCCAGGGCGGCGACGACGATGGCGATCATGCCCACGGCGGCCAGGATCATGTCCATGACATAGAAGGTCCGGGTGACCTCGGCGAACTCGTCGGCCAGGGCGAAGGTCGAGAAGCCCATCTCGCGGACCCTGGACCTGACCGGTTCGAGGTCGCGCAGGGAGCCGAGGGTGGCGCTGACGGCCGAGTAGCCCGGGCGTCCGCCGCTCATCCGGAACAGGTCCCAGACGCTCGTGATCGGGAGGCGCTCGATGCCGCGGGCCGGGCCGGGCGGGATGAGCACGTCGTTCGAGCCGAGGCCCGGGCCGCCGCCGAAGGCCTGGATGTCGGAGACGCCGACGATCGGGAAATCATAGGCCCCCTCGGCCAGGGGCAGTCCCTGGCCCGACCGGGCCCCCCCCAGGGCGAACGCGACGAGGCGGCCGAAATCGAGGGAAACGGACTTGACGCGGAGGGTCTTGCCGACGGCCGCGGCGGGGTCGCCCGCGCCCAGCCGCCGGACCAGGGTCCGGCTGACGATCACGCCCTTTTCGTCATCCGAGGCGTAGGCCCGTCCCCATTTGACCTGGACGGCCCGCGACGCCGCGACGGCCGCGGGCACGACCCGGATCAGCCGGAACTCCTCCTCTCCTTCGAGACCGATCAGCGCCGGAATGTTGATGTCCGGGTAGGCCAGGCGGACCCCCGGGATGCGGGCGATCTCGGCCACCGCGGCATCGTCGAGGGCCGGGCCGGACCTGCCGGGCCTTGGCGCGGCGGGGCGCGGCCGGTCGTCGGGGTCTCCGGACGCCGGGTCCGGTCCGGCCGGCAGGACCATGAGCGTATTGAACAGGCCGGAGGCGTTGAAAGCCTTGGTCACGTTCTTCTGCATGCCCTTGCCGAAGGAGATCATCGAGACGAGCGCGCCGATCCCGATCGTCACGCCCGAGGCGGTCAGGAAGGTCCGGAGCTTCCGCTTCCGCAGGCCGGCCAGCGAGAACTCGACGGCGTCGGCGAACCTCACGGCCGGCCCTCCGCGGAGACGACCCGGCCGTCGCGCAGCCGGACGATGTCGTGGGCGAACTCGCGGACAAGGCCCTCCTCGTGCGAGACCATGACGACGGTCAGGCCCCTGTCGCGGTTGAGCCCGGCCAGCAGTCCGACGATCTCGGCGGCGGTCCGGCTGTCGAGGTTCCCGGTCGGCTCGTCGGCCAGCAGGATCCGGGGACCGTTGGCCAGGGCCCGGGCCACGGCCACGCGCTGCTGTTCGCCGCCCGACAGCTCCGCGGGCCGGTGGTGGGCCCGCTGGGACAGCCCGACCCGTTCGAGGAGGTCGGCGGCCCGGCGCCGCCTTTCTTTTTTGTCCACGTTGGCAAAAATGAGCGGCAGTTCGACGTTCTCGAGCGCGGTCCGGGCCATGATGAGGTTGAAGGATTGGAAGACCATGCCCGCGCCGAACCTCCGGTAGCGGGCCAGCGCCTCCCTGTCCATGGCCGAAATGAGGGCCCCGTCGACCTCGATCGTCCCGGCGCTCGGCGTGTCCAGGCCGCCGAGGAGGTTGAGCAGCGTCGATTTCCCCGAACCCGACACCCCGGTGACGGCGACGAAGCGGCCCTCGCCGACCTCCATCGTGACGTCCTCCAGCGCCGCCACGCGGACGTTGCCGACGAGATAGGTCTTCCCCAGGGAAGCGGTCCGGACGATCGGGCGGGGGTTCATCGGCCTCGATGAGAGGACCGGGCGAGGACGTAGAAGCTGCCCGAGCCCGGGTCCTTGGCTTTGAGGAAATCGACGGCCCGGAAACCCCGTTCGAACAGGGTCTGGAAGACCTCGCGGGTGGCCAGCCGCCAATCGACCGGGATCCGCCGGACCTCCGGTTCGGCGACGTCGGTCTCCTGGAGCATCCGGTAGAAGTCGCGCGGGACGCGGACCAGCAGGATGTCGCCGGGGACGCCGGGGTCGGTGCCCTCGACGACTTCGAGGGCCAGCCGGGAGCGCTTCCCGCAGACCTCGCGGACCCCGGCGGCGATCGGCCGGGGCGCGGCCATGGCCTCGCCGAGGTCATAATCCGGCCGGCGGGCCGGACGGCGAAGGTCCCAGGACATCAGGAAACGGTCGGTGGGCACGTCCAGGCGGTTGAGCAGGCCGCCGTACTCGCCGTAAGTCGCCACCCGGTACTCGAGGACGTCCATGCCGAAATGGTGGATGTTGCGGTGGGCGTTGACGCCGGTCAGCGGGTCATAAGTGCAGATGATCGTGGACACGCCGAGCAGGCCGAGGACCATCTCCCGCTGGAATTCCTTGAGCTCGAAGCCCAGCCCGTAGCTCTGGTAGGCCGTCCGGACGCCGGCGTACTGGGCGTAGAATCGGAGGTTGGCCGGGTCGCGGAATCCGACGGCAGTGTCCCGGACGCCGACGAACCCGTAGCAGAAGCCGGCCAGATGGGCCCCATCGACCTCGAAACCGCCGCCGGGCTTTTCGGCGAAGGCCCCGATGAACAGGCTGCCGCCCTCGTGGAAGACGTTCTCGCACATCATGTTCCGCGTCCCGGCCAGATGGTCGTCCGGGTAATCCCAGATCTCCTGGCGCAGGTCCTCGTACATCCGGTAGTCCTCGGGCTCGTTCGACGTTTCGACCCGGAGGAGGAACCTTTTGTCCTTGGCGGCGACGGTCTTTTCCAGGTTCGGCATCGCGGTCTTGGGCCATTCTAACCCAAGGCCGGGGCCGGGTTCAATGGCCCGCCCGGGTCGTTTTTGACAGGGCCGGCCGCGCATGCTATACATGGAATAGCCCCGCGGCGCGATCATGGGACCATCGGGACGATGACGAAAGCGATCAAGGACCTCCAGACCGCCTGCCTGATCAACCCCCGGGCGGCCAATTCCAAATGGAAACGGCGGAAGTTCCTCCGGGCCTACCTGCAGAAGAAGCTCCCCGGCAGGGTCTATGACGGCCTCGGCGACATGAAGACGACGATGGAAAGGGCCGTCGAGGCCTGCCGGGACGCCGACGTCATCGTGGCCATGGGCGGGGACGGCACGGTCGCCGACACGCTCCAGGGCATCTTCGACGCCGGCCAACAGGGCCGGGTCCTCTTCGGGGTCATCCCCTTCGGCAGCGGCAACGCCTTCCGGAAGGCTTTCGCCATCCCCAAGAACCCCCTGCGGGCCATCGACAGCCTGGTTGACGGCGTGGCCCGGCCGATCGACCTGATGGACGTCGACGGCCGCGTCGCGGCCTTCGCCAGCGTCGGGGCCACGGCCCGGGTGACCGGGGAGAAGCTTCAGGGCACCGTCCAAGGCGTCTGGGGACACCTGCTGGCCGCCCGCCGGCTCTTCCAGATCCCGCTCGACGAGAAGGTCCTCGAGCTCACCGACGGTCTCGACCGGACCGGCCGTTTCGACGCGCAGACGATCCGTTCGAGCTTCTTCGACTGCATCATCGCCAAGACCAACTATTTCGGCTACAGCTGGAAGGTCGCCCCCCGGGCGGTCGTGGACGACGGTTACCTGGACGTCACCCTGTTCGAGATGAAGCCGGTCAAATACGCCCTGCTCTTCCCCTTGATCTATCTCGGGCTCTACCAGAGACGGACGCGCCACTTCAAGGCCAAGCGCGTCGTCATCCGCGGCCGCGGCCTGGCCGTCCAGTTCAACGGCGAGGTCCTCAGCGACCGCGACCGGGTCGAGTTCCGCGTCCTGCCGCAGGCCGTCCGGGTGCTCTGCCCGCCGACCCGCCGGGCCCGGAAGCACTTCCGGAACGCGTCTTCCTGACGGCCGGAGCGGCCGCCGGCATCACGATCGCCCCATCCTCGAAGTTCCCATAGACCTCCGCCCGGCCGGCGAGGAATTCGCGGCCGACCAGGGCCCCCGTCGCCGCGTCGAGCTCGTGGTCGGAGGCCGCGGCCGCCAAACCCTTCAATCCGAGCCGCATCAGCCCCCGTCTCAGCCCGGCCCGGTCGCGGCGGGCCCGCGGGATGCGCCAGACGTCCTGGGCCCCGCCGGGGTACATCTCGACGACCCGGATGCCCAAGGCCTCGATGGCCCGGCGCAACAAGATGCCTCTTTCGGTCAGTCCTCGCATCGGCCCCAGGGTGATGGGAAAGAAGGGGATGCCGCGGCGGCGGAGCTCCAGGTCGCAGACGCGATAGTGCGAGTCGTTGCGCTCGTGGATGGAGGTCCGGCCGGGCGGCAGGTTGAGCGGCGCGTCGATGGCCACGAGCGCGGGGGCGGCCGCGCGCACGGCCGCCAGGATCTCCTCGTCGCCGAAGAGGTCGGCCGTCTCCGCGTCGCGGCCGCGGAGCAGGCAGAAGCCCGTCGGGCGCTTGGACGACCCGGCCAGGTCGAGGCCGACGACGACAAGCTTCCTGGGGCTCATATTCTTCGCGGATATAATATAATGGATCCTTGAAGTCCGCTAGGAGGGCTTATGAACAAGATGGCCATCCTGCTTTCGGCCGCGCTGGCCGCGCTGCCGGCCTGCTCCCCCCAGATCCATCTCGACCTGCTGGGGCAGGAGAAACTGGCCGAGGTCGTCCTGCTGCCGGGCTCGGCCGAGGACAAGGTCCTGATGATCGACATCGACGGCACGATCTCGGCCGCGCTCGACACGGCCCTGTTCTCCCGCGAGACCAGCGCCGTCTCCCGGGTCTTCGAGCGCCTCGAAAGGGCCGCCCGCGACCCCCGGGTCAAGGCGGTCATCCTGCGCATCGACACGCCGGGCGGCGAGGTCACCGCGAGCGACATCATCTACCACGAGATCCTCCGCTTCAAGGAGAGGACCGGCCGGCCCGTGCTCGGCCTGATGATGAGCGTGGCCGCCTCGGGCGGCTACTACATCGCCTCGGCCTGCGACGTCATCATGGCCCATCCATCGACCCTGACCGGGAGCATCGGCGTCATCTCGGTCTTCCCCAACGTCGAATCGCTGATGGCCAAGGTCGGGGTCAAGGTCAACATCATCAAGTCCGGGGCGTCCAAAGATTCCGGGTCTCCGTTCCGGGACATGACGGAGGAGGAGAAGAAGGTCTTCCAGGGGGTCATCGACGAATACTACGAGGGTTTCCTGGCGGTCGTGGCCCGGAACCGCAAGGACAAGGTCCCGGCCGAGAAGCTCCGCTCGATCGCCGACGGCCGCGTCTACACGGCGCCCCAGGCCCTGAAGCTCGGACTGATCGACGCCATCGGCTATTTCGAGGACGCCTTCGGGCGGGCCCGGGAACTGGCCGGCCTCAAGGCCGCCAAGCTCGTGTCCTACACCTACTACCCCAAGACCAAGACGAACATCTACGCCAGCCGTCTCGGCGATCATTCGCCCCTGGACGCCAAGGTCCTGGAATCGATGCTGGCCGTCCTGAAGACGGGCTTCTACTACCTCTGGCTGCCCCAGGCGCCGTGACCGGCCCGTCCTAGGGACGGGTGACGATCTCGAACTGAGGGGCCCGCAGGATGTGGGCCTTGACCGTGCAGTGGTCGACGGCCTTGACCAGGGCGAACTTGTACTTCTCGGGGAAATGCGGCGGCAGGTCGACCGTGATGGTGACCTTGTCGATCATCTTGGAGACCTCGCCCCTCTCCGTGCTCATGGTCACGCCCAGGCCCTCGACCGGGATCTTCCGCTCCCGGCAGAAGGCCAGGGCGTAGAACCCGGCGCAGGCCGCCAGGGAGACGAGGAAGTAGTCGAACGGGGAAAGGGCCGTCCCGTCCCCGCCGTCGCGGACGGGCTGGTCGGTCTTGACGACGAAGCCCTTGTAATCCACGTCGATCTTGTAGTTGTCGCCGAAAACGACCTTCAGTTCCTTCGGGTTCATGTCCTCTCCTTCCGCCGTTTCGTTCCGGCCCGGGCCGGCCGCGGGCCCTCCAGGGCCTTGCGGAACATGGCCAGGATGATGTCCCTGTCCTTGGCCGTCAGGGTCATCCGGAAGAAGATGTCCTGGACCTTCTCCGTGATGAAATCCCGGTTGGTGTCGTGCATGAAGCCCAGCCCGTCGAGCATCTCCCCGAAACGCCGGCCGGCCTCGGCCTGTTCGGCGTGGGTCAGGGCGAAACCCTGCCGGGAGGCCGGAGAGGCCGGGCCGCGGAAGGCCAGGGCGTGGAGCGTCAGGGTGACGGCGACCCCGAGGTTGTACGAGGGCTGGCGGCCCGCCTGAGGGATGTGGAAGCGGACGTTGGTCAGGCCGAGCTCGGCCTGGGTCAGGCCCGTCCGCTCGTTGCCGAAGACGAGGCCGACACGGGCCCCGGCCGGATGGTCGGCGATGCGCCGGAGCCCTTCGTCGAGGGTCACGAGCGGGAAGTCGTGGCGGACCCGGGCCGTCGACCCCAGCACCAGGTTGAGGTCGGCCACGGCCTCGTCGAGCGTCGGGAAGAACCGGGCCGCCTCGATGATGGGCTCGGCGTGGATGGCCGTCCGCCAGGCCGGCGGCTCGAGCTTTTCGAGCCCGACGAGGCGCAGGTCCGAGAAGCCCGTGTTGGCCATGCCCCGCGCGGCCAGGCCGATGTTCTCCGCGCTGTCCGGCCGGACGAGCACGACGGCGAACCGGGACCTGTCCAAGGCGGCGTTCATACCGCCCGATTATAGCGGAGGACCGGACCCGGCGGAAGCCCCCCGGCCGGCCGGTTCGTTGACACCGGCGGAAAGACGGTGCTATAACGCACGGGAGGCGCCTGAACGCGTCTCCAGGAGGTCAGACCATGCCCAGGATCCGCCCGCCCGTCCGCCGCAAGCCCCGCCCGGCCCCTTCTAGTCAAAAAGCCCTTCAAGCCCTCTTCGCCAAGCACGGGTTCACCGACTACCGCTGGCTCGACCCGGCCGAGGTCGTCGTGGCCGAGTGGGTCCGGATGAAATGCATGTACGGCTGCCGGGAGTACGGCCGGAACGCCGCC
>Ga0316622_100001411_pt1 | contig 15624 bp, 14 predicted proteins | sample OWC_Aug_OW2_C1_D_FD_207646 | JGI IMG/M metagenome (GOLD analysis project Ga0316622, IMG submission 207646) | Wetland soil microbial communities from Old Woman Creek delta, Ohio, United States - OWC_Aug_OW2_C1_D5_C | ecosystem: Environmental > Terrestrial > Soil > Wetlands | place: USA: Ohio... | reverse complement strand
TCGCGGAGTGCTTCCACGAGGGAACGGCCACCTTTCTTATCCTCGGGAGTGTCTGCACCCGCCATTGCAGATACTGCAACGTGAAGCATGGAGAGCCCCGGGGTATTGATGAAGAGGAACCGGAGCGCCTCGTAAGGGCGGCACAGGAAATGGGGCTTAAGTATGTGGTCATTACATCCGTCACAAGGGATGACCTGCCCGACGGCGGGGCCGGGGTGTTCGCGAGATGCGTGGAGCTTCTGCGCCGGCACCTCCCTGAAAGTCGGGTGGAGGTTTTAATCCCTGATTTCCAGGGTAGCCGGGATGCGCTGAACCGGGTCATTGAATCAGGACCAGACGTCATAAACCACAACATGGAGGTGGCACGGCCTTTGTTCCACGCCCTGAGGCCGGAAGGGGATTACTTGCGCTCACTGGAGATTCTTCGGCAGGTCAAAGAGAACAAAAAAGGCATTCGGTGCAAATCCGGGTTTATGGTTGGATTCGGTGAAAAATTTAATGATATCAATAATATAATAGATGATCTGGCCGCGGTGGAGTGCGATTTTCTCACCATAGGTCAGTATTTGCAGCCGACTCGGGCCCATTGGTCTGTCCAGAGTTATTACTCGCCCGAAGAGTTCGGAGTATTCAAAAAATGGGCCTATGAGAAAGGGTTTAAAAAAGTGGAATCGGGACCTCTTGTCAGGAGTTCCTATCACGCTAAACTTACCTTCAAGGCGGATTCTTCAAAAGACTAACGAACATAGATAGGATTGGAGAAGATCCAGGGCCGGTATTTCAGGTGACGTTTCAGATAGACTTCGACTCGGTAAATACCCCTCTCGTCGATTCCCATCCACAGGCTTTCTGTAACTTCCTCTCTCACAAGTTCGCCATCCTTGATGACGCGGACCTTCGCCTCGCAGGGGGGGTGGACTCTCAGTATGGCCATCTCATCGAGAAAAAATTCATCGCCCATGGTGGCGATCTCCGACTCATCCATGATGATAAATCTAAAGTCTTTGGCCTTCTGAAAATACTCAAGGGCAACATAGGCACGACCACGCCTCAGTGCATTGATAACGAGACGGCGATCCAGCCGGATATCATTAAAGAAGGGTGCTTCCGATTGTATGTGGGTTGTTATGAAGCGCAAAGCCCTGCTGAAAGGAAAGACCTGGAACTGCAGACCAAACATTTTTCTCACCGTATCGTGGTTATCCAGCTCTCCGATACCAATGACCTTCCTGTACCTGTTCAGCTCATCCCATCGTGTCAGGGTGATTTGTTTTGGCCCTTCGAGCGTGTAGGCAGGGAAAAAATACCCTATAATAGCGCTCATGTACCCTTTCAAATGGCTCTGCCAGTCCGTCATGAAATCCCAGATTCCCATGCCGGTGAAGTCTTTTACCCCCCAGTCGAGCCAAGGGTGTTGTTTCACGTGAAACCTCAAAGCCCCCTCATGGTCGGGATGGGCGATAAAACCAATCCCGCCCCTGCCTCGAACCCAGTCGATATAGAACTGCGGCTTTATATCGAGATCCTCATCGTAGGGAAAGACCCAGGGAATATCGCACGAAAGGAGGGGCTCGTCGATACCGAAGGCAATGTAATGGTTATAGCGCGGCGTGACCTCCACACCGATAAGGACGAGAACATTGTCATACCACTTCTCGAGGCCGTCGTATCTTGCCTGAAGCCAGTTGTGGTCCGTGAACATGAGAAAATCAATGTTGTTTTTTCTTGCCGCTTCGACAATCCCTTCAATGGCGATACGTCCGTCATAGGAATAGTCGGAATGCATGTGAATGGCCCCGGTGTAATCGTACAGCTGTAAAATGTATTGATCCGCCTTCTCTTCGACCCTCGCCTTCAACAACTCTTCGCGTATAAACACTTTTATCTTCCTCTTTCCGCTCCAGGTACTTTATGCCCGCGTGATTCTATAACAGACTTTTCTCGCTTTCCTCGACGAGCCTGTCAATTTCTTTTTTCAGCGAGTCCGGCAATCCCACCATTTCAACCCTGAGAAACCCTCTGACAATGAGCGCCGTCGCCTCCCTCTCGCTAAGTCCTCTCGCCATAAGGTACTCGATTTCTTCCTGCGAAATCTTGCCCACGGCTGCCTCGTGGGACATCTCGACACCCGCTACACGGCCGTCCAGCTCAGGGATGGCCCTGATGGACCCTTCATCTGAAAGCATAAGCCCACTGCACTCCAGGTGCGCCTTCACGCCCGGCCGCTCTCCGATAAGCATTCCTCTGGCGATTATGCTGCCACCCTTGGATATCGTCCTCGTGAGAATTTCCGCTTTTGTGCCCGGGGCTTCGAGAACAACCCGTCCACCGATATCAAGCTCTGACCCTGATGTCGCAATCATGATGCTGTTGAGCCTGGTCACGGCGTTCTCCCCCTTAAGTCTAACCGATGGGAACATCTGAATTGATCTGGCCGGCTTCATGCAAACGAAATTCGAGTTGTATGTCGCGCCTTCTTCAACCCACACAGCCGTTCTTGGCCGAACAACCACCTCTTCTCCCCAGTTGTGGATCATCGTGAAGGTCACCGTCGCTCCCTTTTTGATGTAAAATTCGGAGATCCCGATGTGGAGCCCGCGCTTTAGCTTCGGTGCGGTTGTGCACCCCGTAATCACGTGAAGTTCAGAGCCTTCTTCGGCGATGAGGATATTGTGGACATTCTGCGCCAGGCCTTCTTCACCGATGTAAAGGCACGCCTGGACTGGAAATTTGGCTTTGATGCCCTCCCGGACTCTAATGAAATACCCGTTGTTGAAGGCAAGCTCCGCATTCGCCGTATATTTGTCAGTGACGACATCCACCGCTTTCCACCAGTAATCCTTCAGTCCGTCGTACTTCTGAAGGGCCTCCGCTGAGGACATCACCTCAACACCTTCCTGAAATGCCGAGCAGTTCACGGCGGAGTGATCCATCTGAAGAAAGCTCCCGGACCGCAGACCACCCGCGGGAATGATGCCCACGTCCGCCATGGTCTTTATTTCCTCCCCGGAAAGGCAATTCAACTTTGCGTCATAAGCATGGGGTACTGCGTCCTTCCTGAAACTCGAAAGATCAATATCCATTCCGTATGCGGCCTTTTTGATCTGTGCGGCCTCGGCTCTTTTCTTCACTTCTGACATCTGGCACATACCTCGTAGCCCGACCTCTGTATCGTCGCAAACATTTCCCTGGGGTTGCCCTCGCAACGCATCCTCCCGTCCAGAAGCAAATGCCCCCTGTCCGCCTCGACATAATTCAATATGAGTCCCGTATGAGTGATAACCAGTCCGGCATTTACACGGAGTCTGCGCAGGTTCTTCTGAAGTAATTTCTTGATCGCTCTTCCGATAATCGCAATATTTTCAAGGTCTACCCCTGATTCAGGCTCATCCAGAAGGATTAAATCCGGATTCTGGGTCATGAGCTGCAGAAGTTCGGATTTCTTGATCTCCCCCCCTGAAAATCCCCGATTAATCTCCCGGTCGAGAAATGCCGTCAGTTCAAGGCTTTCTGCCGCCTCATTAACGGACTTCTCATCAGAATTGAAAATGGCAATTAAATCGATTGTTTTGACGCCTTTGATTGTCGGAGGCCTCTGAAAAGACATTCCGATCCCCCTTTTTGCTCTTTCGTTGATCGGAAAATTCGTTATGTCTTCTCCTTTAAAAAAAATTTTCCCCTTTTTTACTCTGTATCCGGAAAAGCCCATGATAGTCATGAGGAGGCTCGTCTTGCCCGAACCATTTTTACCGAAGAGCACATGGGTCTCCCCCTGCTCGATCTGCAGGTCGACTTCTGTCAGGACCTCCCTGCCCTCAACCTCGACCGTAAGGTCTCTTATATCCAGAAGCATCTTCATCCTCCACGTACATGCAATGACAGCCTACAAACCCACCCGCCGGAATATACCCGGGGTCCATTTCCGTTACCGCGATCCCGTCCTTGTAGTCATCATCCGCCCTAAAGGACATTCCGTACACAAGGCGTCCTTTTTACAAAATTGCTTTCCCGTATTGACGATAAGTGCGTGATACTGATTGTACATTGAGACATCGACGGGGAAACGACTCATGATAATCCTTTGAATTTCCTGATAATTCTCCTTACCATCTATTACACCATGTCTCGTAAAAATTCTTCTTGTGTATTGGTCAACAACAAATACCGGCTTATGTCCCGCATAGAGCAAGATGCTGTCCGCCGTCTCCTCGCCAATGCCGTTTACTGTCAAAAGCTTTATCCTTAGCTTCCTCCAATCCTCGGCAAACATGCTCTCAACCTGGCCCCTGTACTCGCTGAAAAGAAACTCGAGAAATTTCTTAAGCCTCCTCGCCTTGACCCTGTAGTATCCCGAGGGCCTGATCAATGTCTCCAACCGTCCAATCCGTGCTCTGTAGAGTTTTTCAGGGTCAAGGTACTTTTCTTTTTTTAGGTTTCGAATAGCCTTTTCAACGTTTTTCCAGTTTGTGTTCTGTGTCAGTATGGCTCCGATGATGACCTCAAAAGGCTCTTCAGCCGGCCACCATTGCAGATCACCGAAATAACGATCCAATGCTCTGTAAATTTTTAAAAGATTCTTCGTTGAACTCATTATGATGCGCGATCAAATTTTTTAACCGCTTATTCCGCTTGCGCGCGGTTCCCTTTATTGTATTGCCTTTGCAGAAATGGGAGGACAAGACGGAGGTAGGGCAGTATAGTGAAAATGCATCGTCGCATTCCCTTCTGGGAACGACGGCAAGAATACCGTTAATCCATTGATATTACTGCTTTTTGTGCAATCCTATCCCGCCTTTTTTCCCGTCCGGCAGGACAAATTTTACCAGGCTTAAAATACAATAACTTCCACACGCCGGCACTGAATAAAGCTAATCCTTCTTGAGAGCCACGTAATACGTCCCCCTGCCTCTCTTGATCAGAAACAGGAGTCTGTCTTCCGCCGTCTTCTTTGCGATCTCCCTCTGGTAATCCTTCAGATTATTTATTTTTACCTTGTTGATCTGAAGTATGACGTCCTGGGGCTGAATCCCCGCATCTTCGGCGGAGCTTCCCTCCCTGACCTGTGTAACGATAACACCTGCGGGTGTTGACATTCCGAGTCTTCGCGCGATCTCCGGTGTGACTTCCTGGACCATCATTCCATAATTTTCTTTCGTGTCTTTCCGCGTCGATGCAATCTCCTTGCTCTCCTCGCGCTCGGCCACAGTGACCTGGAAGTCTTTGTAGGCGCCTTCTCTCAATATCTTCACGTTTACCTTCTTGCCCACCGGCACCATTGCAACAATCCTGAGCAGTTCATGGGTGTCGCGAACGGTCTTCCCGTCTACTTCCTTGATGATGTCGCCCTGCTTGATACCGGCCTTGTCTGCGGGGTCGCCTTCGAAGACCTCCGTCACGAGCGCGCCCGTCTGTTCCTTAAGCTTAAGGCCCTTTGCGATATCGTCGGTGATGTCCTGAACGGAAACGCCGAGCCATCCCCGGGTAACTTTGCCTTTCGACTTGAGATCATTTAAGATCTCTTTCGCCATGTTGACAGGGATGGCAAACCCTATCCCCTGCCCGTGAGCCACGATGGCCGTGTTGATTCCCACGACTTCACCTGCAAGGTTGATGAGGGGTCCGCCGCTGTTTCCCGGGTTGATGGAGGCGTCGGTTTGGATGAAATTATCGTAAGGTCCCGCACCGATCACCCTCCCTTTCGCGCTCACGATCCCTACGGTCACCGTGTGATCGAGGCCGAAGGGGTTTCCGATGGCCACAACCCAGTCCCCGACCCTCAGCTTGTCGGAATCCCCGATCTTCGCCGTTGGAAGGCTTCCCTCGGGATTGATCTTTATAAGCGCGATGTCCGTCCTCGGGTCCCGTCCCTTGACGACTGCGTCGTACTCCCTGCCGTTTGAGAGTTTCACTTTGATCTTGTCCGCTTTCTCTACGACGTGGTTATTCGTAAAGATGTACCCGTCCGAACTGATGATAAAGCCGGACCCGAGGCTTCTCTGCTTGAGTTCCCGCTCCGGCATTTCCTCAAAAAACCGCCTGAAGAATTCGTCCTCTCCGAAAAAGCGTTCAAAGGGATGGGCATTCCCCTGGGGCGATCGCGATCTGCCCTCCATTTTGAATGTCTTGGTCGTACTGATATTCACCACAACGGGGCTCAACTTCTCCGCCAGGTCGGCAAAAGAAAACGGTGCTGATCCACTGGCCGGGAAGATGGCCTTCGAACCGGATGCGGCGGCGGAAACGGCTGCGGTGTCCGAACCCGCCAGGCCCATGCTCGGCCCCACGGAAAAACGAAGGACCCCCGCCACGGAGATTGCGAAAAAACCGATCAGCAGAATCAGCAGCACCATGAAAAAAGGCTGCCGGTACTTAAAATCCATTTTCATAAACACCCTCCATCAAACCTTATCACCCGGAAGGGCGATCCCTGCTTGAAATATGACAACCACTTTGATTTATTAACATATCCCTGAATGAAATGCCAATGATTCTTGCACTTCTCTCCATCAACACCGCCATGAGCTTCATCACCGGCTAGGTTTCCCTGACGACCGGGTTTGTCAATTCTCCGATCCCTTCGACGATGATGGAGATGACATCTCCCTCCCTCAAAAAAACAGGCGGCTTCCGCGTGAAACCCACACCGTCAGGCGTCCCCGTCATGATGACCGTCCCGGGGAGCAGCGTCATCGAGCGGCTCAAATCACTTATCACTGAAGCCACATCGAAGATCATGTATGAAGTATCGGAGTCCTGCATGGTCTTCCCGTTCAGAATCGCCCTGACGCGCAGCCTGTTCGGGTCCGTGATCTCATCCCTAGTGACCATACAGGGTCCGAGTGGACAGAAAGTATCGAAGCTTTTCCCCCGGGCCCATTGATTTCTCTGCTTCCGGACCTGCCAGTCCCTGGCACTCACATCGTTGGCGCAGGTATAGCCCAGGACATAGTCGAGCGCCTCTGCTTTTGAAACGTTCTTCGCCGTCTTTCCGATGACAACGGCAAGCTCCGCCTCATAATCCACCTCATCGGGTCCCGCCTTCGGCAGCACAATAGGCTCTCCGGGACCCATCACACTGTTGGTCCCCTTCAAAAACAAAATGGGGGTGTCCGGGTAGGAGGCGTTGAATTCATCAGCGTGACTACGGTAATTGAGCCCGAGGGCCAGCACATTCGGCGGATTTACCGGGGCCAGGATCCGCTTGATCTGCGCATTTTTTTTCGTCACCCTGATCCTGCTGAAAAGATCGCCTTCCACAACCCTCACCGAATCAAGGTTTCCGGGCTCATAGAGCCCCATCTGTACACGGTTCTCACCTGATACAAAGCGCACCAGCTTCATTGTTTTCCTCCCTACTTCCCAACGAATCTTTTACTTCTTTTACCAATTCTAGAAAAGGCCGTCACCCAAATTCTGCTTGCCAAAGCAAGAAAAATACGAGTAAAAGTTACGGCAATAATGATTTTTTATCAACCGTCTCAAAAAGAGGGATAAACGATTTCATAACCCATACGTTCTTATCATCAGAAAATCACCTTTTCTCGAGGAAGCCGTCATCATGATTCATATGAAAGGGATCGCTCGGAAACCCATCAGGGTCCTTCTCTGTTTTGTTCTCTCTTTCACCATCGCCCCCCGGTGTTTCGCGCTAACGCTCGAGGAAGCCATATCGCTGGCCCTCATGAACCTGCCGGCCTACCAGGCTGTGCTTAAAAAGGTCCAGTCTTCTGATGCCCTTTACAAGGCCTCCTACGGCCCCTATCTCCCGAGCGTCGACGTGGGCGGTTCCCAGCAGTGGCATGATACGTCGACGAGCAACTACGACTCGACCAACAGCGATGCCTCGGTTTCTCTCACTCTCTTCGACGGGTTTAAAAGAGAGGCAAACCGAAACATCGCTAAATACAACCTGGGCACGGATCAGGAAGAGCTTCGAAAAAGCCGTCTCCAGGTCGATTTCGATGTCAAGGTGAGCTTCTATACGGCGATCGCCACCCGTGAGATACTGGACCATCGAAAGAAACAGCTCGAGAATGCCCAAACAGATTTCGAGGTTGCCGACGGGCGCCACAGGTTCGGTGTCGCCAAGCTCTCCGATGTCCTGCAGGCATCCGTGAGGCTCGAACAGGCGAAATTCAATCTCATCCAGGCGGAAGGGAACGTCATCAAGGCCCTTTCAGAACTCTCCTCCCTCATCGGAAAGCGCTTCGATGAACCCTATGAGGTCGAAGGAACGCTTGAGGCATCGAAGACAGCCCCCGCAGAAAAGGCGCTTTCGGATCTCGTCCTGCAGAGGCCCGAAATCAGGCAGTTCGAGTATGCCGTCAAGAAGGCCGAGAGCACCAGGACGCTGTCCTACAGCCCCTTTTACCCCACGCTTTCCGCCAGTGCCGTCTATTTAAGAACGGGTGAGACGGACATCAGGTCTTCCTTTCAGGATCGTGCCGCTCTTCTGACCGCGTCGTGGAATATCTTCGAGCTCGGCAAATTCTACCGGGCAAAATCCGCGAGAATTGATGTGGGCATCTCGGAGGACAACCTGAAAGAAATCGAGAGGCAGCTCCTGCTGGATCTCAGGAGAAACTACGAGAACTTTCTGACCGCCGCGAAAAACGTTGACGTGGCGGACACACAGTTGAAGCAGGCCCAGCAGAACTACGACCAGGCCTTCGGTGAATACAAGGTCGGCAAAGGGGATATCCTTGCCCTCGTCGTTGCCGAAGGGTTGCTGCAGACCGCTCGCGAGCAGAGTACTACTTCGAAGCTGAACCTCATTTTATCCCAAGCTCTCCTGGAGCGGAATGCAGGCGTTGAAAGTCTGGAAAACTTAAAGGCCCCTCCCCCCGTTCAAGGGGGTCCCGTCAAGCCCTAGCGTAACCGTCAGGGGATCGCCCATGAGAAAGAAGATCATCATTGCCGTTGTATTGGCCATTGTCCTCGCCGCCGTTGGCTTTCTGGTCTACAAAAAGTTCTTCGCCCGGCAGGACACCCAGGTCCTCGAAACGGGAAAAGTGGAACGGGGAAATATCAGGGGGGTCCTCGTCGAGACGGGGATCATCAAGTCCCAGGTGGGCGCCGTCGTGAAGATCGGCACGCGGGCCACGGGAACCATCAAACAGATGAAGGTCAAGGTGGGGGATCGAGTCAAGGCCGGCGAGCTGATCGCGCTAATCGACGACCGAGAGATCCTCCAGCAGATCGCCCAGCAGCAGGCGGCCCTCGTATCAGCCAGAAACACCTTGGTCCAGACCGAGCAGACCTACCCGGAGCGGATCCGGGAGGCAAAGGCCAACCATGAGTATGCCACGGCCACCGTCAAGCGCGAGCGGGAACTTTTGAAGCACGACTACACCACGAAGGATGCCGTTGAAAAGGCGGAAAGCCAGTATGAGGCCACGGGGGCCGTCCTCAAGCGCCTCCAGGATGAGAACAAGACTCAGCTCGACATCTCCAAATCCAGCGTCGAGGAGATCCAGGCACAGCTCCGCCAGCAGCAGATCAGGCTTTCTTACACGAAGATATTCTCCCCCATCAACGGGGTCGTCTCTGAAGTCACGGCCCAGGAAGGGGAGACCATCGTCGCCGGCCTCCAGGTTGCCAACCTCGTGACCGTCCTCGACCCCACGAAGCTCGAGATGTGGATTTACGTGGACGAGACGGACATCGGGAAGACCGCCGTCGGTCAGGATGTGGAATTCTATGTCGACACCTTTCCGGCAAAGACCTTCAAGGGCAAGGTCGAGAAGATCTACCCCCAGCCCGTCGTCAAGGAAAACATTGTCTACTATCTCTCCACCATGAAGGTCTCGCCTGAAGACGCCGAATTTCTGAGGCCGGAGATGACAACCCACGTGCGGATTATCACGGAGGAGAAAGCGAACATCCTGACGGCGCCGAATGCCGCCATCAAGTTCGAGCGGGGAAAGCAGGTTGCCTACCGCGTCACAGGAAAGAACAAGGTCGAAAAACTGGAGATCAAGATCGGGATCCGCGGCGAGGATAAAACCGAGATCCTCTCCGGGGCAAACGAAAGCGACGTGCTCGCGACGAAGATTGTCCTTCCGGTGACAGCCGGCACGCAGGCCCCGCAGAAGGGAGCTCTCAAGTAATGGCCTCCCCCGTGTGCGTCATGGAGAATATCACCAAGACCTTTCACACGGGTGAACAGGACCTCCACGTTCTCAAGGGAATCAACCTCACGATCCAGCAGGGTGAATTCACGGCCATCATGGGGACCTCCGGGTCCGGGAAATCAACGCTTATGAACCTGCTGGGGTGTCTCGACGTGCCCACATCGGGCCGCTACGTACTGACCGGCCGTGATGTGACACAGCTCAATGATGATGAGCTCTCCGAGTTGCGAAACGAGCATATCGGCTTCGTCTTCCAGAGCTTCTACCTTCTACCCTACGCGACGGTTCTTGAAAACGTGCTCCTGCCCACCCTCTACCGGGAGAAAAAGAAAGACCGCGCACGGGACCGGGCCGTCGAGCTTCTGAAGATCATCGGCCTCGAAGACCGGATGCACTTCCGGCCGACACAGCTCTCCGGCGGGGAACAGCAACGCGTGGCCATCTGCCGCGCGCTCATCAACGACCCGGAACTCCTCCTCGCCGACGAACCGACGGGTCAGCTCGACAGTCACACGGCCACGGAGATCATGAATGTCCTGACCCAGATGAACCAGCGCGGCAAGACCGTCGTCGTCATTACCCACGACGCCGACATCGCTGCATTCGCCCGTCGTCTCATCCACATCCGCGACGGGGTGATAACGGAAGAACCGTCGTAAGGCAAATGGCCATAAGGTGTTCTTGTTTTATCGCACCCTTAGCCTTTAGCCCTGCGCCGTAAGCCTGATTTTATGGACCGTCTCTCCCTGCTTCTGATCCAATCCTTCGAGGCCGTGAAGGCCTTCAAGCTCAGGACCTTTTTCTGCCTGGTGAGCGTCGCCCTGGGCATCGCGGCCATCACGATCATCGTGGCCGCCACGGAAGGCGCCTACAAGAAAGCCTATGATATTGTTGCCAGCTTCGGCCCCGATTCCGTCATGGTCATGAGCGGGAGTGAGGAAGCCCGCGCCATCGGCCAGCGGGATAAGACGATTACCCTGGACGACCTTGACGCCGTTCGCCAGGCTTTCCCCACGGCCTATGTCGTCGTCCCCTCGACATGGGTGGGCAGTACCACCGTCTCCTACAAGGGAAACCGCTATCAGAGCCTCGTCGTGGGCTCTTCGAGCGACTTCAGCCGGGCCTGGACATGGCCCGTCGTGGAGGGCTCTGACTTCACGGACGACGACATCCGGCGTTACGCCAACGTGGGGCTCATCGGCCAGGAGGTCGCCAGGGAACTCTTCGGCAACGAAAGCCCAGTGGGCAAGTTCATCCAGGTGCGAAACCTCCCGGTCCAGATCGTCGGCGTCCTCCAGGAGCGAGGCACAACGGCCGGCGGCGGCAGCCTCGACAACCGCATCATCCTGCCCTACACGACGGTGATGAAAAAAATTCAGAACGAACCGCGGTACGTAGTTGCCATGCGCCTGCGCTTCACCGACCTCGAGAACCTAGACCTCCGTGTCGAGGAGCTGAAGCGGCTGCTCCGCTACCGTCACCGGATCCCCGACGGGCAGCCCGAGGACTTTCGAATCTTCACTTCCAAGGACATCGTCAATTTCCTCGTGGCCCTCACGGGGTCCCTCGTCGTCTTCATCGGGATCGTGGGGGTCATCTCCCTCATTGTCGCCGGCTTCGTCCTGGCAAACCTGTTTTTGCTGTCCGTAAAGGAACGGGTCAAGGAAATCGGGATACGCCGCTCCGTGGGGGCCCGCAGAAAGGACATCATGATACAGTTCCTGACGGAGGCCGTGATGATCACGACGGCCGGCGGTGTCGTCGGCTTCATCCTCGGCGTCATCTCGGCGCAGTTACTGACTTACGTGGCGGAGTTTCCTGTTTACTTTTCCTGGAAGGCCTTTGCCATCGGCCTTGTGTTGTCATGGGCCGTCGGTATCGGATTCGGGTTGCATCCGGCAAGGCAGGCGGCGAACCTGGAGCCGATCGAGGCCATAAGGACTTGATCCCTTTCGGGTATGGAATATTGGGTCACTGGAATAATGGGCCTGGTCTTTTGTATTCACCACCCATTACTCTTTCGTTCCATTACTCCATGTTTTTTTTGTGACGTTCTATGGATGTAAGACGCATTTTCCTCAATCTGAAGATCGCGCGTCGTTCTCTGGTGCAGTTCAAGTGGCGCACCATGCTCGCCGTGCTGGGCGTCTTCTTCGGAACTTTTTCGCTCATCATCGTCTCCAATCTTTCGGGTTCTCTGGCCATCAAGACCGAACAGGATATCGACAGCATGGGGAAGGACCTGCTCATCGTCCGCAGCGGCATCGTGCGGCGCGTGGGTGCGGGAATGCCGCTGATGAGCTCGGCGACGAACCTGACCCCGGAGGACGCCCGCGCCATCAAGGATTCCATCCCGTCGGTTTCCGACCTGTCGGCCACAGGCTACAAGACCCTTCCCGTCCGTTATGGGAACACGGTGCTGAAGGGAATCCTGGTGAACGGGGTGGAGCCGAATTTCCAGGACATCCGGAACTTTTATGTCCGTCAGGGAAACTTCATCACCGAGAAGGACAATGAGGATCGCGCCAAGGTTGCCGTCCTGGGCCGCACCGTCGTAGACAAGCTCTTCGGCAACGAGGATCCCATCGGGAAATACATCCTGATCTGGCGCGTGCCCTGCCAGGTCATCGGCATCATGGAAGAGAAGGGGTCCGATGTGTCCGGCGCCGACCAGGACAGCCAGATCTTCATCCCGCTGCAGATGTTCCTCAAGTCCATGGTCAACAAGACCAATGTCAACAACATCTACGTGCAGGTCACCCGGGAAGAACTCATCCCCACGGCCAAGGCCGACATTGAAAATCTCCTGCGGAAGCGCCACAAGATCAGGCCGGGGGAAAATGACGACTTCGGGGTCATCGACATGAAAGACGTTCTGGCACTCAAGACGCAGGCCATGGACCTCATCACGGTCCTGGGGCGGATTGCCGCCGCTGCTTCCTTTGTCATCGGCGGGCTCGGCATTTTGTCCATCATGATTCTCATCGTCAACGAAAGAAAGGTGGAAATCGGCATTCGGCGGGCCGTGGGGTCCCGAAAGAGAGACATCACCCTGCAGTTCCTCATGGAATCTTCTTTCATTTCTCTCACGGGGGGGATGGTGGGTGTTGTGGCCGGGTCGCTCCTGACCGTTCTGCTCTTTCAAATCCTGAAATACCCCTTCACGCTCTCCATGATAGGGCTCATTCTGTCCTTCGCGGCCTCCGTCGCCGTCGGCGTCATGGCCGGTATCTACCCCGCCAAGAAAGCCACTCTCATTGAACCGGTGGACATCATCAGATCCTGAGACTGGAAAATCCAGGCGTTTTGTGGCTATAACCCTATCACGCCCGCTTTTGGGATATATGACGAGAGAGGAGTGGACGCATGGGGGAAATCAAAAGCACGCTCGACATCATCATGGAAAAGACGAAGGGGCTCACCCTCTCAGCCGAGGAAAAAGAGGCCCTGAAGCGGGAAGAAAGGGCAAAAAAAATCAGGGGGTGGGTCGGGAGATATTTGGACGACACGGCAACCCTCGAGGATGTCAGGCGTCAGCTCAAAGAGTTCCTCGAGGATAAAACCGCCGGAGGCCTTCTCCGGGCAGAACTCGTCGCTTACCTTCACCCGGAAGGAGACAACGGGAAAGTTTTCCGGATGATGAAGGAACTCCTGAACCTGAGAACCGAACCGCTGGAGGAGAGAATAGACGCGTTCCTGAAGGATCTCATTTCCCTTCGGGTTTCGCGTCTGAAAGACCTGGGAGCAAAGCTTGCCAGAAGTGGAATTTCCGGATCGGCCGTCCTTCCAAACGTGGCCGGAGACCCCGAGTGGGATTCTTTTTACAAGAAGTCCCTCGAGGAATTCAGAGAGCAGGCCCTGAACCTTACAGGTAGTTGAACCAGTAATCCTCGATCATCTTGAAATTGGCCTTCACGTTCTCCCCCCCGGAGATCATCTCCCCGTGACCTGGCAGCATATACTCCACGTCGAGTGCCGAAAGGCGCCTGATGCTTTCCTTCAAAAGACCCCCGTCCCCACCCATCAGATCCGTCCTGCCGATACCCTGGCTGAAGACCACATCCCCGGTGAAGAGCGCTTTCTTCAGGGGCCAGTAGATGCAAAGGGATCCCGGGGAGTGTCCCGGCGTCAGCATGATCCGCAGAGTGACATCCCCGATGGTGAGATCGCCCTCCCGGAGGAGAAAGGTTGGCTCGGGAAGCTTGTAATAGGGGGCGTAGTTTTCCTTCGTGAAGCGGTATTCCTCCTCGCCCATCCCGAAGAGGGTCGGCGCCTTGAAATTTGAAGCCATCTCGAGGTGGTCGGGATGGCCATGGGTGACCAGGACGACGTCGATCTGGTCCCTGGAGATCTTCAGCTTCGAGAGCTCCTGGTGCACGTGGTCGAAAAAGTCGCGGTGCCCCGGGTCGACGAGAATGCGCTTTGCGCCCTCGATGAGGTAGGCGTTGCAGTTGTTTGCCCGGTTGTCCCGCCAGATAAAGGCGCGAAGCCCCTCGAAAACTTTCATTTCCTTCGTCTCTCTCCCCGAAGGCGCCGATCAAGCGGTCGCTTTCACGAGCTTCAGGATGTTTGTGCTTACGACCTTCACGTAGTCCTCCTCCCTGAGCTTGAGCCTCTGAACCTTGGAGAGCTCGCTTCCGGGATAGCCGAAAGGGAAATCGCTCCCGAAAAGAAGCCGGTCGCTTCCGTAGCGCTTCAGAAAGATGTCCATCTCGTAAGGGGTGGCCAGGGCCGTGTCGGCGGAAACGGTCTCGTCATCCCAGATCTTCGCCTGAAAAAGGGATGTGAACCCCCCGTTCAACCCGCCCATGTGGGGGATGATCACCGTCGTGCGCCCATCGATCCGCCGGAGCATGTAGAGGGTGTTCTCAAAAGACTCCTCGAGAACAATGGGAAGCTGCAGGCGATAGATCTCCTGAAGAAAATCTTCGCAGCGCGGATCGTCGTAGTTATAGAGGGGTTCGTATTCGTGCCGGTGCCACTTCACTCCCCTGTAGCCCTTCTTGAGTTCCTCCCGCCGGAAATCATTCCACACGAAGTAATAGGCGAAGATGTCCTTGTGGGTCTCCTGGAGCCGGAGCACGTATTCGTTCGCCCGCTGGCGCGTGGCGATCCAGGGTTGCGAGTCTTCGAAATGCTCGTCGTACCGGTTATAGATGTCCTCGACGGGTGCATAGAGGCACGCCCCTTGGATGTTGCCGTTTGCCAGGTAGGTCCGGATGGTTTCAAAGGGGAGAGCCGAGTTCTGAATGCCGCAGTGGATATGGGAGTCTATCACCTTCATGATCGGCCGTTTCTTCCTGGCAATCTGTTGCGGGGTTCAGGACCGCCCTTTCTCGTAGACCTTTATCACCCGCTCCAAATCCTGCGGGGTGTCGACTTCGATGGAGTCTTGAAGGGTTTCCACCACCTTGATCCGGTGGCCGTGTTCCATCGCCCTCAATTGTTCGAGGGCCTCGAGTCGCTCCAGATACCCCTCTTCCAGCTTCGT
>Ga0316622_100001410_pt1 | contig 15627 bp, 14 predicted proteins | sample OWC_Aug_OW2_C1_D_FD_207646 | JGI IMG/M metagenome (GOLD analysis project Ga0316622, IMG submission 207646) | Wetland soil microbial communities from Old Woman Creek delta, Ohio, United States - OWC_Aug_OW2_C1_D5_C | ecosystem: Environmental > Terrestrial > Soil > Wetlands | place: USA: Ohio... | reverse complement strand
CGCCGCCGCGAGCCACTCCCGCCGGCGCGCGAGGAACGCCTTGCCGATCCGGAACGCGGGCAGGCCGGTCGCGAGCAGCCCGCCGATCTTGTGGTGACGGTCGTAGACGGTGACGGTCCAGCCCGCGGCGTTCAGCCGCTCGGCGCAGGCGAGCCCGGCGGGACCGGCACCGATCACGGCGGCGCTGCGCTCGACGCGGCGCGCCGGCGGACCGGGCGGGGTCCAGCCGTCGGCGAGGGCGCGCTCGAGGATCGCCCCTTCGACGGCACCGATGGTCACCGCGCCCTCCATCAGCCCGCGCGCGCAGCCGCCTTCGCACAGGCAATGCTGCGGGCAGAGCCGGCCGCAGGCCTCGGGCAGGAGGTTCGTCGACTGGGCGATGTCGGCGGCGTCGCGCCAGTTTCCGGCCGCGGCGGCGGCGAGCCAGTCGGGAATGCGGTTGGCGAGTGGGCAGGCATTGCGGCAGCCGGGCACGCCGCAATCGAGACAGCGGGCGGCCTGGGCAGCCAGGGCCGCCGGATCGAGCGGGTCGTGGGTCTCAGCCCAGTCGCCGGCGCGCTCGCTGGCAGGGCGCTCGGGCGGGGCGACCCGCGGCGCGGCCGCCACCGGCGCGGTGCCGAGCAGCCGGGTCGCATCGCGCCGCACCGCGGGCCAGAGCAGGCTGCGCACATCACGGGTGACGAGCGCATCGGTGGGACAGGACACCACGCAGCGCGCGCAGCCCATGCAGTCCTCGAGGCCCGTCACTCGGCCAGTGGCCTTGCCCTGCTCCCACACCGGGATGCCCATGTCGCAGGCCTGCTCGCAGCGCCGGCAGTCGACACAGCGCGCGCTGTCCATGTCGATGCCGTAGAAGCCGGCGTGGTTGAGCAGCCCGAAGGTCGCGCCGTATGGGCACAGATACCGGCAGTAGAAGCGGTTGCCGGTCAGCGGCACCAGGAAGAAGCTGCCGAAGTAGGTGAGCCCTACCACGAGGCCGAAGCCGCCGACGAACGACACCGTCCAGGTGTTGGGCGGGAACTGGGTCGCGACCAGCACCCCGGCGTACCAGACGAAGAACAGCCACTTCACGTGCCGCAGCCGCCAGACCCACTTCCCGCGCAGGGTGCGGTCTCGGTAGGCGAAGCCCACCGTCTCGCGGATGCCCACGCAGGGGCAGCCGAAGCCGCAGATCACGCGCCGGCCAAACAGGAAGACGAGCGCGAGGACGAGGAAGAAGGTCAGCGTGCCCGGCGTGTGCAGCGCCGGGAACACCGGCTGCGCCCACAGGAAACCCACGTAGGGCTCGAAGAACGGGCTGAGCCAGGGGATCAGCCACCACAGCACCGTGACGACGCCGACCAGGATGATCAGGCGTCTGCGCGTGTAGGGGTTGCGCTCCGCCCAGATCCGCCACAGACCGAACGCGAGGATGATCGCGTACTCGGTGTAGCGGTTGAGCCAGATCGGACTCTCCCAGAGAAACAGCCAGGCCTCGTTCAGCCAGCCGACGAAGGCCAAGGTGAAGGCGGCCATGACGAGCGCCCGCACCCAGAAGGGGTAGCGCGCCGCGAGGGTGTCCTGGCGCGACGGATCTGCCGCACGCGGGGCGCGGACGAGGAGCGGCAGACGGGCGTTGGTGGCGGTCACGGCGCCTTTTCGCGTGTCACCGGCCCCGCACGAGGGCACGCCAGGCAGCAACGAGCGTATCCGCTGCCTGACTGATGTCGTCGTCGGTGGTCGGCGCGCCGAGGCTTAGGCGCACCGCACCGATCGCGCGCTCGGCCGATACGCCCATGGCCCCGAGCACGCCGCTGACCGCGTCCCCCTCCTCGTGGCAGGCCGAGCCCACCGACGCGGCGATGTCGGGCGCATGGACGAGCAGCTCGCGGCCACTGACACCTGGGAAGCTCAGATTGAGGGTGTTCGGCAGGCGCTCGACGGGATGACCGTTCAGCGCGAGCCCCGGAACCTCTGCAACTAGGCGCGCGTGCAGTGCGTCGCGCTGGCGGCGCAGCCAGTCGGTGATCGTCGGCAGGCGCTGCTTGGCAAGGACGGCCGCCGCGCCGAGCCCGACGAGGTGCGGGACGTTCTCCGTGCCAGGCCGCAGCCCGCCCTCGTGCCCAGCGCCGAACTGGATCGGCCCGATTGGCGTGCCGGCGCGGACGAACAGCGCGCCGACGCCCTTGGGTGCGTAGAACTTGTGGCCGGCGAGGGTCAGCAGGTCGACGCCGAGTGCCGTCACGTCGACGCGCACCTTGCCGACCGACTGTGCGGCGTCCGTGTGGAAGAGGGCGCCGCGCGCGTGCGCGATCGCCGCGAGCTCGGCGTTCGGCTGCAGCGTGCCGACCTCGTTGTTCGCGTGCATGACCGATACGAGCACGGTGTCGTCGCGCAGCGCGGCCGCGAGATCCGACGGCAACACGCGCCCCGCGCGGTCGACCGGAAGGACGGTGACGTCCCAGCCTTCTTCGGCAAGGTGCGCCATGGGGCGGGCGACTGCGGGGTGCTCGATGGCGCTGGTGATCAGGTGCCGGCCGCGCCCGCGCAGCGCCCGGGCCACGCCGAGAATGGCGAGGTTGTTGGCCTCGGTGGCGCAGCTCGTGAGGACGATCTCGGCGGGGGCCGCGCCGATCAGGGCCGCCACCTCCGCCCGCGCCCGTGACACCGCATCACGCGTCCGCTGACCGTAGACGTGACTCGACGACGGGTTGCCGAAGTGCTCGCGCAGGAAGGGCAGCATCGCGTCTGCCACCTCCGGAGCGACGGGCGTCGTGGCGTTGTAGTCGAGGTAGATCGGACGCATGGGTCAGAATACGAGCACGCGCTCCGCCGCCAGCGTGCGCTCGGCCAGCTCGTCCATCGTGCTGCGCCGCGCGCCTTCGACGGTCTCGGCGTCGGTCAGGCCGCGGGCGTCCATGCAGGTGCCACACAGCAGCACCTCGCCCTTGCGCGCGACCGACTTCACCATCAGCTCGAGGTTGTAGTAGCCCTGCGGCACCTTCTGGCCGGCCTTGGCGCAGGCCACGGCATCGGCCATCAGGAACACGGTGACCTCGGCGCCCTTGCCCTGCAGGGCCTTGGCCAGGCGCAGGCCGTTGAAGCTGCGCTCGCTGCCGTAGGGGGGATCGTTGAGGATGATCAGCGCCTTCATGGGGTTTCCTTCCGGTCTGCTATCGGTTCCCCGGCGCCCCACTGCCGCCGGTTGATGGCGTAATCGGTCACCTTGCCGAGGAAAGGCAGCGCGAGCATGCCGGGCAGCCGGTCGACCTGCTGCGGGTCGCGAAAGCCGTGGATGCCGATGGTCATGCCCGCGTGCCCGCCGCGCGGCTGGGCGCGGTAGGTGCCGAACAGCCGGTCCCACCACGGCAGGTTGAAGCCGAAGTTGCTGTTGGTCTCGTCATCCTCCACCGAGTGGTGGACGCGGTGCATGTCCGGCGTAACAACGATGAGGCGCAGTCCGCGGTCCAGCTTTTCGGCTAGCCGCACGTTGCCGTGGTTGAACATCGCGGTGGCGTTGAGCAGCACCTCGAACACCACGACCGCCTCAGGGGCGGGCCCGATCACCAGGATCGCCGCGAACTTGATCAGCATCGACAGGATGATCTCGATCGGGTGGAAGCGTGCCCCGGTGGTCACGTCGAAGTGCAGGTCGGCGTGGTGGACGCGGTGCAGGCGCCACAGCAGCGGCACGGCGTGGACCATCACGTGCTGCAGGTAGACGACTAGATCTAGCGTGATCACCGCGAGCGGCAACGCCAGCCAGCCGGGGACTGCGAGCTGGTGCAGGAAGCCCCAGCCCGCGCGCTCGCCGGCCAGGGCGAGCGCGACGGCGGTCGTCGGCAACAGGACCCGGAGCAGGACCGTGTTCAGGGCCACGATGCCCAGGTTGCTCGGCCAGCGCGCCCAGCGGCCCAGGCTCGTCGGCCGGCGCGGCGCGACGACCTCCCACAACGCCATGACGGACAGGACGCCGAAGGAAAAGACCAGCCGGATCGCCGGTTCATGGCTCAGAATCAGTTCACGCATTGGCTGTGGGCGGCCCAGTCCGCCGGGGACTGGCGGCTCGCCGCGGGTTGACGCCGCGCCGCCGCCGATCGGTATCATATGAGTAAATGCGAGTATGAACCCATACGCATATGACGGACGAAATCAAGGGACTCAGTGAGGTCTTCAAGATTCTGGGGGAGCCGAACCGGCTGCGGATCCTGCTGAGCCTGGGTCTCGAATGCCGGCCGGTGTCGGCCGTCATCGCCGCCACCGGGCTCAGCCAGACCAACGTCTCCTTCCACCTGCGCACGCTGCGTGAGGCGGGCATCGTGCGCGGCGAGCCGCACGGCCCCTTCGTGTTCTACTGCCTCGCCGACCCGAAACTGTTGGCATTGATCGACGACGTGCGGAGTTGGCGGCTCGGTCAGACCGAGGCGGCGCCGCCCGCCGCCGGACCGCGCCGGGCCCAGGCTCGATGACGCCGGGTTCGGCGATCCCCTGCCGTGCGGTGCGGTCCGGTTGCCCCGGAGGACGCTGAAGGGAACCGCTCGACACGTCCGCCCCGGTGTCTGGAGGTTCCCTTATGTGTCCGCCGTCGCCGTTCGACGCGTTGCGGTACCCGCCTCAAGTCGCGAGCGAATGCGCCAGCCCGATCAGCGCGCATGCGCCGATCACCTTCGTGATGTCGATCTTGAAGGGGAACCAGGCGACGAAGGCGGCGATCGCGCCGAGGATCGCCGCGGCGAGCACGATCCAAGGGAAGCCGACATCGAAGAAAAAGATGCCGATGAAGGCCAGTGCGGCGATGCCGAACAGCACCGCGTTCTTGAGCACCCGCGACATCGCGCCGCGCACGCCGTGCAGCAGCCAGCTGATGTAGATCGCGGGCTGGATCGCCTCTGGCCCGGGCAGCAGCACGCAGTAGTTGAGCGCGTGCAGATAGCGGTGCTCGGAGATCCAGCCCCGCTTCTCGACCAGCTCGTGGTGCCTCATCGAAATCTGTCCGGCCGGCCCGCCGAAGCTGATGAAGCCGAGCTTGAGCCAGTAGCGGGGCGCCGCTGACACTCACGATCCGAGCAGCTGGCCGGCGGTCGTCGTCGAATGCCTCAGACTGTCGCGACTTTACTGAGAGCGCTCGTACAGCTGTCCTCGCCATCGCGACCACAATGGATGTCGGCTTCGCACGGCAGACCGTAGTTACGGATGTAGTGCCCTCACCGGTGGATGCCGGCTCCTTCCTGGGTCCGGGCGGCGGCCGATTCGCGGGGGCGGGTGTTCCTTGCCAAGTGGCCGGTCCGCTCATCGCCCCGGCGGAAGTCGCCAGGCGCCGTTGAATGGCGTATTTTCCAACGCATGCGTCCGCGGCGGTGTGGCGGACGGCGATGTCGTTCCATTTCAATCGCGAGGCGAGTTTCATGCGCGTTATCCGACGGGGGGGCTGCGGCGCCGGCAACGGTTCGCACTGGGTGTTGGCGCTGGCGATGCTGGCCGCCGCCGCGCTGCCAGGGTGCGGGGCGCTGGAGCGCCGCGAAGGGGTGCCGCCGGCGCTGACCGAGAAAGCCGTCACGCCGGGTGCGCCGAATTCCCGCTACTGGGTGGACCGGGACATCGGGCCGGTGATCAGGGACGTCACGCAGGCGGTGCAGCGCGAGAAAGCGGCACTCGCCGCCGCAGGCAAGGCGGCGGGTGCCCTGCCGCCCGCGAATTTCCTCGCGATCTCGGGGGGCGGCGATGCCGGAGCCTTCGGCGCCGGTCTCCTGGTCGGATGGACCGCGCACGGCACGCGTCCCGAGTTCAAGATGGTGACCGGGGTCAGCACCGGCGCGCTGATCGCGCCATTCGCCTACCTGGGGCCGCGCTATGACGACGTGCTGCGCCACGTCTATACGTCGATCGGCCCCAAGGACGTCTACGAAGCCCGCAGCATCATCGGCGCGCTCACGAGCGATGGCCTGGCGGACAACCGCCCGCTGTGGCACCTCATCGCGAAATACGTCACTGCCGACTTCCTCGCCGAGATCGCGCGGGAGTACGAGAAGGGACGCTTTCTGCTGATCGGCACCACCAACATCGATGCCCGCCGTCCGGTGATCTGGAACATGGGGGCGATCGCCTCCAGTACGGACCCGCGGGCGCTCGAGCTGTTTCGCAACATCATGCTCGCCTCCGCGGCAATTCCCGGGGCCTTCTCGCCGGTGATGATCGATGTCGAGGTGGACGGCACGCCACACCAGGAGATGCACGTGGACGGCGGCGCGATGGCGCAGGTGTTTCTCTATCCGCCGCGCCTGATGGATCAGGCGCGCGCCAGTGGCAAGAAGGTTGCCGAGCGCGAGCGTCGTGCTTACATCATCCGCAATGCGATGCTCAGTCCCGACTGGGCGACCACCGAGCGCAGCACCCTGAGCATCGTCGGCCGGGCGATCAACTCCCTGCTCCAGACCCAGGGCATCGGCGATCTCTACCGGATCTATGCCACCACGCAGAAGGACGGTGTGGACTTCAACCTCGCGTTCATCGGACCCGACTTCACCTATCCGCACAAAGAGGAATTCGATACAGACTACATGCGCCAGCTGTTCGACTACGGCTACCAGCTCGCCGTGAAAGGCTATCCCTGGCAAAAGACACCACCCGGTTTTACCCAAGAGATCGGCAAGTGAACGCCCCTGGCGATGGGCCGAGGGGTGGCCGCTGAGGGCTCGGGCAGGCCGCTCCCGTCTAGCCACTCGCGGCGATGAAAGGCGCTGGGACTGCGCGGCTGCCGCGAAACTAGAACCAGTGCCCGAGTCGCACGGTCATTTCGGTCGGGGTTGCAGAGGATAAGCGCAATCCCACGCCGACCCTAGAGTCACGGGGTGGCGTCTTGGTGCATTCGCGCCAGCGGGATCCTCAGAACAGGATCCCGAACAGCTTTGCGGCCAGTTCTTCGAACGGCATCATGGTGAGTAAAAGCGGCACGATCGGCGCGAGTGTCGCCGCCGCGAGTCGGAGGATGGCCTCCTTCGTGATCGGAGCGAGCCGCATCGTCCGCACCACCTCGTAGCCATTCGCCAGGTCGGCGAGCGACTGGATGTCGGCGCTGCCCACGAACGGCTCGCCGGCAGGCGCGCCGCCGCGGAGCCATTTGCCATCGAACTCGCGCACGTAACGTTCCGCCAGGGTGCCATAGTCGCGAAGGCCCTGGCGCTTCGCCTGGGCCAGGAGGGGCGCAAACACCAGGAACGGGCCGAGCACCACGCAGAGCAGAAAGACGACCAGGACGGCGACCTCGACCTTGAACTGCGGCAGTGCGGCGCCGAGGTGGAAGATGCGGTTGGCGAGCAGCCCGGCAAGCAGGGCGCCGTGCGCGACGGCGAGCACGGCGAAGGCATAGACCGTGTTGGCAAGAAACCCCAGTCCGCCGACGCGGTCCGGATGGGTGGGAACCAGGCTCAGCTCGATGCGCGACATCTGCCAGAGAAAGCGCGCCCAGATGAACAATCGGAAATACCAGCGGATCAGCAGGAACTGGAAGATCGGCAGGCTCACATAGCCGTACCACAGGCCGGCGAGCGAGAGCTTCGCGCCCTCGGGGGTGGGTGTCGCGTACCACGTGGCCGCATCGAGTGCGAAGTACTGCCGCCAGACGATCAGGATCCCGACCCCGTACACGATGGCGATCAGCAGGACCTCGGCGAGCACGGAGTTGCGCAGCCGGAATGCCGACGCGACGGCAGCCTCGAACCGCGCCATCGCGTTCTCGGGAATCAGGTTGCGCTCCAGGAACAGCTGCAGCAGCGGACGCATTCGCTGGTGCACCACCAGCTCGGCGATGATCAGCAGCGGCAGCGCCACCAGGAAGCGGATGTGAACCTCCAGGTCCCATAGAAACGGCATCGTCACAGCGCCGCCCCACAGCTGTCCCTCCAGCGCCGTGAGCAGCAGCAGCGGCAGCCAGGCAGCCACCGCAAGGGCGATGACGCGTTGACGTACCAGCATCAGCGCGTCGTCCGAAAGGTGCACCCGCCGCAGCAGCTGGAAGACCGGCCCGCCAAGGACGAGCGAGAAGTCGGGCGGATGGCGGGACAGAGTCGAATCGTCGGCGGCTGTCGATGCGCGGGGGCTCATTCGCGTCCTCTCCCGACTGTGTCTAGGCTCACGCAATCGCGGGCTGTCGAGCACCCGTGCTGCAGAGAGCTTGATATTAGGGGCCGCCTCGCAAGGCATCATTGCTCCAAAGCACAGTAATCCTCGCTGAGGGCAGGACGGATCCTTGGCCGAGTCGAGGTCGTTTCGCCAGGGCCCCCTTCGACCCTGAACGCGGTTGCGGGGCGGTCGGCTTCACCCTGGGTTTTGCCGGCCAGCCGCGGCAGACGCCAAAGGCCGCGCGCGCTCTTGGGTTAAGCTACGAGTGCGGCCGGGTGGATTCGCGCTCGGGTCGCAGGTCGACTGCATGCCCCATGGTCAACCGAGCCTCGGCCACCGTGACGACGCATCGCATCCTTGGCGGGGTCTCGCTGCTCGTCGTCGCGGGGGGCGTCGCCGCCAACGACGTGGAGCCCCGCCGCTGGACGCCGCTGCCCATCGGCACCACGGTGGTCGGCGTCGGCTTGATCCGGGGCGACGGGGATATCTCGTTCGATCCCCTGCTCAGGCTCGAGGGCGCTACCGTGAAGAGCACGACCACCGAGGTCTCGGTCGTCCACGCCTTCGACCTGTTCGGGCAAACCGCGCGTTTGGATGTCCGGGCGCCCCAACAGCATGCACGGTGGGAGGGTCTGCTCGATGGGGCACCACGAACGCGCGACGTCCGGGGACTCGCGGATCCCCGTCTTCGGCTCTCGGTCAACTTCATCGGGGCACCCGCGCTCGGCGGCACCGAGTTTCAGACCTACCGCGCCGCCCATCCCGTCAACACCGTCGTGGGGGCGGCCCTGGCCGTGACCCTGCCGCTCGGGGAATACCAGGACGACAAGCTGTTGAACCTGGGCAACAACCGCTTCGCCATCACGCCCCAGCTCGGTGCGGTCCACACCCGGGGTCCCTGGTCCTACGAGCTGACCGGCTCCGTCTCGTTCTTCACCGACAACCGCGATTTCCTGGCCGACCAGACCCGCGAGCAGGACCCGGTCTTCGCCCTCCAGGCGCATGTCGTCTACGCCACCCCCGGTGGCTGGTTTGCCTCCCTCGGCGCGGCCTACGACTGGGGCGGGGAATCGGCGGTAGATGGCGTCACGAAGGACGATTACCGCGAAACCCTCTTCTACGGCGCTTCTGCCGGGGTTGCCATCGACCGCCGCTCGAGCGTCCAGATCGCCTATGTTGGGAGCCGCACCCAAACCGATATCGGTTCCGACACGGACAACATCGGGCTCGGCTATTCGATACGGTTTTGACGAGGACAGGATCGGCCGTGATTGAAATTACATTACGCTGGGAATGGCGGTCGTTTGGGCGGCGCTTCGGGCAGGCAGAGCAGCGGCTAGCCGGGCTCACGCCGGGTGGCGTCCAGGAAAGCGACGAGCTCTACCTGCTCTCCGGCGCCGGCGGGAACATGAAGATCCGCGACGCCCCGATGGACATCTAAGGTGCTCCGGGAGGTCAACGCCGACGGCCTGGAGCAGTGGACGCCGGTCATGAAGGCCGGCTTTCCGCTGCCGGCGGCCGAGGCGGCGAAGGTGCTCGAGGCGCTCGGGCTGCCGCTCCCGACGCCGGCCCGCGCCAGCTACACGCTCGACGAGTTCATCGCGCAGTTTGCCGCGCCGGGCGGGGCAGTACGCGCCGTGAAGGTGCACAAGCGGCGCACCCGCTACACGGTCGGCGGCTGCATGGCCGAGCTCTCCGAACCGAGCGCTACCGGCTGGACCGAGCCGTGCCGCCGGACGTGCTGCGCGAGGCCATGGCGGCGATTGCGGCAGATCTCTCGCGCATCGACGGGCGCCCGGTTCCCGACACGCTGGTCGCGATGGGCGGCGCGGTGACCAATATCACCGCGGTCAGGGATCGCCTCGCCACGTATGATCCCGCCGTCATCCAGGGGTCCGTCCTCGACCGTGCCGAGATCGACCGCCAGATCGAGCTCTACCGGTCGCGGGATGCGGAGGCCCGCCGCGCCATCATCGGTCTGCAGCCTAAGCGGGCGGAAGTCATCCTCGCCGGTGCCTGCATCGTCCGGACGGTGATGGAGTAGCTGGGCAAGCAGCGCTTCACCGTGAGCGACCGCGGCCCGGCGCCACGTGCGGTTCATTGTCGGGTAAGACGCCAATCTCACATCCTCCTGATTTGGAGAGCGATCATGACGCGCAAGCGCAATGTGACGGCCGTCGCGACGGTGGTGCTCGCCGCCAGCGTGCAATGGGTGTCGCTGCCGACCTATGCGACAGAGCAGGCTCAGCGGCGGCGGGAAGCACGGGATACGCGGCAGGAGGGCCGGCAGGACGCAAGGCAGGAGAAGGCGGAATGCCGTGCGGGAGACGAAAAAAGCCGTCCGGAATGCCGGCAGGACACGCGCGATGCCAAGCAGGATACCCGCGAGACTGCCCGGGACATCAAGTACTGATCTAAAAGCGGCGCGTGACGCCGTCGAATCCAGCGTTCACGCGCCCGTTCGCAGGCGGAGCAGCCGGCATTGAACCCGCCGGCGATCGATAGCACGCCAGCGCTCGGTGCGCCGATGACGGCCTCGCCTTGGTCGGGAATACGGTGCGGTTCGACCCAGGTTGTGTGAAAAGACCGGGTTTGCGGCACCCTGGCTATAACCCGGCAGTGCTGCTCAAGCTGTCGCTGACCGACCCCGATGCCCGCTCCATGGCCACCAGCGGCCGTGGGACCGGGATGGTCGGCTACGAAGTCCAGACCGCAGTGAATGGCAAGAGGCCGCCTTCCCGAAAACGGCTTAGCAAAGTACTCTGCTTTCCCCGGTCGATGCGACCGGCCTTGCCACGCGGGGTGGTTCACAGCGCTCGCCATAAGGAGGCAACGCCAATGGCTCACTACAAGAGATCCGTCATGCGGCTTGCGGCAGCCGGATTGCTGCTGCTTGGCGGCGCCGCCAGCGCCGCCGACAGGCCCAACATCCTAGTCATCTGGGGTGACGACATCGGCCAGTTCAACGTCAGCACCTACAACATGGGCATGATGGGCTACAGAACTCCGAACATCGACAGCATCGCCAGGGAAGGCGCGATGTTTACCGATTGGTATGGTCAGCAGAGCTGCACGGCTGGCCGCGCGGCGTTCGTCACCGGCCAGTCGCCGATCCGCACCGGCCTCACCAAGGTCGGTCTGCCAGGCGCACCGGAGGGCATGAAGAAGGAAGACCCGACGATCGCAACGCTGCTCAAGGCACAGGGCTACATGACCGGCCAGTTCGGCAAGAACCACCTCGGCGACCGCGACGAGATGCTGCCGACGGCGCACGGCTTCGACGAGTTCTTCGGCAATCTCTACCACCTGAACGCCGAGGAGGAGCCGGAGAACCCCGACTATCCGAAGAATCCAGAGTTCAGAAAGAAGTTCGGCCCGCGCGGCGTCATCCACAGCTTCGCCGACGGCCGCATCACCGACACCGGCCCGCTCACGCGCAAGCGCATGGAGACGATCGACGAGGAGGTCACCACCAAGGCGCTCGACTTCATGGATCGCGCCAGGAAGGCGGACAAGCCGTTCTTTCTCTGGTGGAACTCCACCCGCATGCACATCTTCACGCATCTCAAGAAGGAGTCAGAAGGCAAGACCGGGCTGGGGGTCTACGCCGACGGCATGGTCGAGCACGACGGCCACGTTGGGCAGGTGCTCGCAAAGTTGAAGGAGCTGGGTCTCGACCAGAACACTATCGTCATGTACTCCACCGACAACGGCGCGGAGACCTTCACTTGGCCGGACGGCGGGACGACGATGTTCCGCGGCGAGAAGAACACCCAGTGGGAGGGTGGCTACCGCGTCCCCGCGATGATCAAGTGGCCCGGCACCATCAAGCCCGGCACCGTCGTCAACGACATCGGCGCACACGAGGACATGCTGACCACCCTGCTTGCCGCCGCCGGCGACAAGACGGTCAAGGACGATCTACTCAAGGGCCGCAAGATCGGCGACACGACCTACAAGGTCCACCTCGACGGCTATGACCTCGGGCCTGCGCTCAGGGGTGAGGCGCCGTGGCCGCGCAGAGAGTTCATCTACTGGACCGACGACGGCAGCGTCGCGGCGCTGCGCTACGACAACTGGAAGGTCACGTTCCTCGAGCAGCCTGCCGAGGGACTCGGGGTCTGGCAGCAGCCGTTCACGGAACTGCGTGCACCGAAGCTCACCAACCTGCGGATGGACCCCTTCGAGCGCGCCGAGCACGAGAACGCGATGGGCTTCCAGCGATGGTACCTGGACCACATGTTCACGATCGCTCCCGCGGGCGCCTACGTCGGGCAGTGGCTGCAGAGCTTCCGCGAGTTCCCACCGCGTCAGAAGCCGGGCAGCTTCAACCTCGACCGCGTGATGGAAGCGGTGACCAGCGGCTCGAAGCAGTAACTGCGAGCTGGCCGGAAGATCGAGCCATACCTAGGGGCCGCGTCCAATTCGGTGGAGGCGGCCCCTGTTTCATTGGGGGATAGTGACGCCGTGTTCGTCGACGGCGACAAAGCGGCTGTTGCTGATGGCGGCCCGATGGGTCTGGGGCGCCGCCGTAGCCTGACACTTCGGGCAATGCCGGTTGCGACAGGAGTTGCAGGCGATCTCGACGTGCGCGCAGGCCCTGCAGCGCAGAACGTGGCCGCGCAGCGTCGCGCTCCTGGAAAGCGACCGAGGGCGTGCGGGAAATCTCGTTGGGCAGGGTCGCGCAGGCGGCGAGCAGATGTCCCGGCTTGAGGCGTCGGGGTGCGAGTTCAATCTGCCCCAGTTTCAGAAGCCGGTCCTCAGGCGCGACAGCTTGCCACCGCGTGAGTGTTTCCAGTTACTGTTGGTGTGACGACGCGACTCGTCATGCGGCGCTATCTCGCCTGCCGTCTTTCCAATGCAGTTACGCGGCGTGCGTGAGGATCGGCGCGAGCGGCCTGTTCGGCTCCGCGTGGGGGAAGATCCGTGCGAGGGTGACTTCGATGTGGATCCGGCACCCGGGCTCGATGCCGCGCAGCAGCGAGCTGCGGCGTGGGAACTGGGAGAATATCCGCTCACCGCCATCGATGACCGCCTCGACTTTGACGCGGTCGCCGAGGGTGGTGGTACGCACCACGGTGGCGAGGCCGCCGGTATCATCGCGCCAGAACTTCAGGTCATAGAAGCGGATTACGACGACCGCGGGATCGCCCTGCGCCACCCCGTCCACCGGGATCGCCAGCGCGCCCATGTGCACCGCTCCGTCCCGGATGGTCGTTTCATAGACGTTGGCCTCGCCGATGAAGCGGGCAACGAACTCGGTCCCGGGGTTGTCCAGGATCTCGTCCGGGCTGCCCCATTGCTCCAGCCGGCCGCGGTTGATGACCATCACCCGGTCGGCCACCGCGAAGGCCTCTTCCTGATCGTGGGTCACGAAGATGCTGGTCACGTGCACCTCGTCGTGCAAGCGACGCAGCCAGTGCCGCAGTTCTTCCCGAACCTTCGCGTCGACGGCCCCGAACGGCTCATCGAGCAAGAGGACCTTTGGTTCCGGCGCGAGTGCACGGGCCAGCGCCACGCGCTGACGCTGTCCGCCCGACAGTTGGCCGGGGTAGCGGTCGCCCAGCCCTTGCAGCCCCATCAGCTCGAGCAGCTCGCTGACCCGCCGCTTGCGGCGCTGGCGCCCCGCGCCCTGGACGTCCAGGCCAAAGCCGATGTTGTCGGCGACCGTCATGTGGCGGAACAGCGCGTAGTGCTGAAAGACGAAACCGACTCCGCGAGAGCGGGCGTGCAGGTGGTCCGCACGCTCGCCGTTGAACCAGACCTCGCCCGCATCCGCGGTCTCCAGCCCCGCAATCATCCGCAGGACCGTGCTCTTGCCGCTGCCAGAAGGGCCGAGGAATGCCACCAGCTCGCCGGTTCCGACCTCGAGGCTCACATCGTCGACGGCCAGGAACCCATTGAAACGCTTCGTCAGGTTGCGGACGTGGATACTCATGATCACAGTTCCTTGCGGCGTCGGCGCTTGAGCCACTCGAGGGCGGCGAGCACGACCACGCTCGCCAGCGCGAGGACGAGGGCGATGCTGTATGCCGACGCCTCCTGGCGTTCCTCGAGCGCGTTGTAGATGAACGTGGTGGCGGTCTGGGTGTGGCCGGAGATGGCGCCGCCAAGCACCAGCACCGCACCGAATTCGCCCAGCGAGCGGGCGGTCGTGAGGATCACGCCATAGCCAAGCCCATAGCGGACATTGGGCAGGGTCACGCGCAGGAAGGTCTGCCAGGGTGAGGCGCCCAGGGTCGCGGCCGCTTCCTCCTCGTCCGTCCCGAGTTCCTCCAGCACGTAGGCGACCTCGCGCAACGTGAACGGGAAGGTGACGAAGAGCGTCGCGACCACGAGCCCCGGAAAGGCGAAGGCGACCTTCCAGCCGGTGGCGTCCAGCGCCGGCTCGAGCCAGCCGCTGCGCCCGAAGAGCAGCAGGAAGGCGAGGCCGGTCATGACGGGGGACACCGCGAGCGGCAGATCCACCAGGGCGTCAAGCACCCGGCGCCCGAGGAACCGATGGCGGGTGAGCACCAGCGCCCCGGCGATCCCTAGCAGGCCGTTGGCGGTCATCGCAATCGCGGCCAGCACGAAAGAAAGCTGAAGGCCGTGGTTCGCCGCAGGATCGTCGAAGGCCTGCAGGAGGGGCCCGAGGCCCGCCCGGAACGCCTGGGCGACGATCGCGGAAACGGGAAGCAGGAGGACCAAGCCGAGGTACAGTGCCACCACCCCGACGAGGAGTCGCTGGCCGGCGGCCCGTGGTCGAACTGGCGAGTAGCTACGCACGCGCCGTCCCCGTCAGACGCTCGATGGCGCGGGCGCCGAAGGTGAGCCCGAGCGCCACTGCGAGCAACACGACGGAAATCGCTGCCGCGACCTCGGAGCGCCCGCTCTCGATCTCGCCGAACACGTAGATGGGGGCCGTCAGGGTCCGGTGGGGAATGTTCCCCGAAACCACGACGATCGACCCGAACTCACCGAGCGCCCGCGCGTAGGACCGGATGGTCCCCGACAGCAGCGAGGGCCACAGGGGTGGCAGCAGCACGCGCCAGAACACGGTGAAGGTGCTCGCGCCCAGGGTGCGCGCGGCCTCCTCCTCCGCAGGATCCTGCTCCATCAGCACGGGCTCGACCGCCCGTACGACGAACGGCACGGTGATGAACAGCAGCGCCAGCACGATCGATGGGGCAGCGAACGCAATGGGAAAGCCGTGCGCGGCGAACCAGCCACCGAGGGACGACTGCGGCCCGAACAACAGCACCAGCATCACGCCCGTGACCAGTGTCGGGATCGCAAACGGCAGGTCCACCAGTGCGGAGAGCAGACCACGACCGGGGAAGTCGTACCGTGCGAGAACCCAGGCGGTGGCGGTGCCCATCACGGCGTTGACCAGCGCCATGATTGCTGCCGTCGTCAGCGTAAGGCGAAGGGCCTCGGCGGCCACCGGGGCGCTCACCGCGTCCCAGAGGGCCCGAACCCCTTGACCCAGGCCTTCGGCGAGCAGCGCAGCGAGCGGCAGCGCCACCAGCGCCCCGACATACGCACACA
>Ga0316622_100001409_pt1 | contig 15628 bp, 9 predicted proteins | sample OWC_Aug_OW2_C1_D_FD_207646 | JGI IMG/M metagenome (GOLD analysis project Ga0316622, IMG submission 207646) | Wetland soil microbial communities from Old Woman Creek delta, Ohio, United States - OWC_Aug_OW2_C1_D5_C | ecosystem: Environmental > Terrestrial > Soil > Wetlands | place: USA: Ohio... | reverse complement strand
CCGTACGTCGGCTCCGATCCGCTCACGCTCTGCGTCACCCTCGACAAGCCGGTGGCCAAGCGCCTCGTGGAGCACGAGGGGTTCCCCACCCCGCCGTTCCGGACCTTCCGGTCCGCGGATGCGTTCGATTCGTTGCCGTTTCCCTTCCCCGTCATCGTGAAACCCGCCTTCGAAGGATCTAGCAAAGGGGTCCGGATCGCTTCGCGCGCGACGTCCCCCGACCAGGCGAGGGAGATGGTGCGGTTCGTCACGCGGACGTACCGCCAGGAGGCGATGGTCGAAGCGTTCATACCGGGGGCGGAGGTCACGGTTGGAGTGCTGGGGAACGATCCGCCCCGGGTCGCCGGGATGATGGAGATCGTCCCGAAGACGGTCTCTCCGGCGGAATTCGTCTACTCCCTCGAGGTGAAGAGGGATTGGGAGAACCGCGTCGCGTACCGTGTCCCGCCCGGACTGCCGGGCGCGGTCCTCTCGGAGATCGAACGGTGCGCGCTGGGGATCTACCGGGCCCTCGGATGCCGCGACTTCTCCCGGATCGACTTCCGTCTCGACGCAGACGGGGCGCCGCAGTTCATCGAGTGCAACCCCCTGCCGGGCCTTTCTCCCGGGTACGGCGACCTGCCGATCATGGCGGACAGGATGGGGATCCCTTACCTGTCCCTCGTCGGTGAGATCCTCTCGCACGCCCTCTCCCGCCTCGGGATGGGAGCCGCGTGAACTCCGTCGCGACGAAGGGGGCGCGCGTCGCCGTCCTCTACACCTCCGTCTTCGAATCGCTCAAGGACGTGAAGGAGGAACTCCGGGAGGACATGGACCTGGCGATCACCGCGATGTCGGTGAAGGAGGCCCTCCGCTCCGCCGGCCACGACGCGTGGACCCACGCGTTCGGAAAGGACCCGGGGGAGCTGATCTCGGGGCTGCGTTCCTCGGGAGCCGAGGCGGTCTTCAACCTGTGCGAGTGCCCGGACCTCTCCCCCGAAAAGGAGCTGCACGCCTGCGCGCTCCTCGAACTGCTCCGCCTGCCGTATACCGGGAACGGGCCGCTCGCGCTTGGGATCTGCAACAGCAAGGCACTCTCCAAGCAGTTGATGATCGCCAACGGGATCTCGACGCCGCGCTTCCGACTCTACACCTGCGATCCCGCCGGGGAGCCGGGGCTTTCGTACCCGCTGGTCGTGAAACCGGCGAACGAGGACGGCTCGGCCGGGATCACCGAAGACAGCGTCGTCGTCGACCTTGCCGGCCTGCGCCGGCAGGTGAAAGTACTGCGGGAGTTGTTCCGGCAAGATTCCCTCGTCGAGGAGTTCGTGGCCGGACGGGAGTTCAACGTCGGCGTGCTCGGGAACGGGTCGACAACCGATCCGCACCGGTCGCTCCCCCCCGCGGAGCTCGTGTACCGGAACCCGCGCTGGCGGCTCTGCACCTACGAATCGAAGTGGAACGCGACGCACCCCTCCTACGCGGAGATCGCCCCGGTCTGCCCCGCGGACGCCCCGCCCGAGCTCGCCGCCCGGCTTTCGGAGATCACCCTCGCCTGTGCGCGGATCTTCCGGCTGGCGGGGTATGCCAGGGTCGACTTCCGGATGAACGCGGAAGGGGAGCTGTTCGTCCTCGAGGTGAACCCGAATCCCGACATCTCGCCCGATGCGGGGATGCCGCGCGCGGCGCGCGCAGCGGGGCTCCCCTACCCGGACCTCATCCTCGAGATCCTGCGGCTGGGCCTGGCCCTGGGGGCGCGGTGACGCGCATCCGCCGCATCGAACCGGGGGACCGCGACGCGATCCGTGAACTGGTCGCGGGAACGAACGCGTTCAAGCCGTTCGAGGTGGACGTGGCCATGGAGTTGGTGGACGTCGCGTTGACGCAGAAAGAGCAGGACGACTACCACCCGTACGTCCTGGTGGAGGACGACGGCACCGTGGTCGCCTACGCCTGCTTCGGGAAGAACGCGATGACGACGGGGACCTTCGACCTTTACTGGATCGCGACGCGGACGGACCGGATGGGAAAGGGGTACGGGCGGGCCATCCTGTCGTTCGTCGAGGAGGAGGTCCGGCGGCGCGGGGGGTACCTCCTGGTGATCGAAACGTCGTCGCAGGAGAGCTACGGCTCCACGCGGCAGTTCTACGACAAGGTCGGATGCACTCTCGCCGCGCAGCTGCCCGACTACTACGCGAAGGGCGACGACAAGCTCATCTACCTGAAGCGGGTCCGGTAGCCGGCCCCCATGCCGGCGGCTCCCCTCCAGGCATTCCTGAACCTGCTCCTTTTCCTGCTATCCCTTGCCGTCGCCACCGGGGTGGGCGCGCTGGTCCTCCGGGCCTTCCGGATTCGGGGGTCCCCCGCGGGCGAGAGGGTCTTCTTCTCCCTTGCCGCGGGGCTGGGGGCGACGGGGTATGTCGTGTTCGTCCCCGCCGCGCTCGGGCTTCTGCGTCCGTCCGTCCTGTGGACGGTGGCCGCGCTCCTCGTCGTCGCCTCCGCCGCAGGCTTGCGAAGCATCGGCCGGGAAGTACGGGAGACGGCCGCGCCGGCCACCGCGCCGCCCCGAGGGGCGTTCGAGACGTGCGCACTCCTCCTGCTGGGGCTGTCCCTCGCCATGTCCCTCGTCCTCTCCCTCGCCCCCGAAACCGGCAAGGACGCGCTGATCTACCACCTCACCGTGCCGAAGCAGTACCTGAAAAGCGGCGGGTTCCGGTTCCTCCCGGGGAACATCTTCTCGAATTCCCCGCTCCACCCGGAGATGCTCTACCTCCTGGCCCTTTTCCTCCGGGGAGAAGTCCTGGCGAAACTTCTCCACTTCGGCGCCCTCGGCGGGGTCCTCCTCGGCATGTGGAGCTTCTCTCGGCGCCACCTGCCGGAAAACGCGTTCCCCTTCACCGCGCTCCTCCTGTTCGCCGCCATCCCCACGGTCTTCGCGGTCTCCCGCACCGCGTACACCGACCTCTTCGTGGTCCTGTACTCCCTGGCCGCGGTCCACGCCTTCCTGAACTGGGCCGAAAAGGGGGACGCCGGGTGGCTGGCGTTCTCCGGGTGCCTCTGCGGCCTGGCGGTCTCCACCAAATACACGGCCCTGCTGCTTCCGTTCCTCGGCGTTCTCGGCGTCCTGTGGGGCTCCCGACGGCGTGGGGACGCCGACCGGCAGGCGATGCGGAGCCTGGCCCTGTATGCGGTCCCGTTCGTCCTGGCCGGGTCGCCGTTCTACCTGAAAAACCTCGTCCTCACGGGAAACCCGTTCTACCCGTTCCTCTACGGCCTGTTCGGCGGGAAAGGGTGGGAGCCGGGGCAGGCGCAGCTCTACGACGCCTTCGTGGAACACCTCGGGATGGGGCGGGGATGGCTGGACCACCTCCTGCTGCCGTGGAACCTGAGCGTGCGGGCCGAGATGGACAGCCCCCGCTTCGACGGCATCCTCGGTCCGGTGTTCCTTCTCGCGCTGCCGTTCCTCGCGCTTGCACGGCGTCCATCCGTCCCGCTGAAGTGCGGCCTGGTCTTCTCCCTCTCCTGGTTCCTGTTCTGGGCCTCCAGCGCACAGCAGATGCGCTACCTGATGCCGGTGTTCCCTTTCCTCGCGCTTGCCGCCGCGGCCGCCCTCTCCTCCGGACGCGCCCGCTCTCCCCTGGCCTTCGGCGTGCTCGTCGCCTTCATCGCGGGCGGAATCGCCTTCGACGGGTACCACGCGGTCCGCCTGTTCCGGAAGATCCGCCCGCTGGGGGTGATCGCGGGGGTCGAGTCGCGGGACCAACACCTCGCCCGCGTCGTTCCCATTTCCACGATGTACCGCCACGCAAACCTCCATCTCCCCCCGCGTTCGAAGATCTTCCTGGTCTACATGAGGAACTACACGTACCTGTGCGAGACGGAGTGCTACTCGGACTCCATGTTCGAGTCGTACACGATCCAGAGGATCCTCTCCGCCTCCGGGTCCTCCCTCGAGGTCGCTCGGGCGCTTCGGGCGGACGGGTTCACGCACCTGATGTACGACTCCCGGTTCGTCTTCGGGGAGCTGAGCCAGTTCCTTCCGGAGGAGGTGGAGCGGTTCCGGCGTTTCCAGGAGGAGAGACTCGCCCTCCTGCACGAGGAGGGGAAGCTGCGGCTGTACCGGATCGGGGGGCCGTGAGGCGATCCGGCACCGCTGCCTGAAGCGGGTCCGCCGAGATCCGCCGACAACCCCCGGAACCGGGGATCCGGTTCTGGGGTTCCTTTTAGCTCACTTCGAACGACGCGCCGGATTCCACGTACCAGAGGAAAGCGCGCACGGGGACGCGCCACGCCTCGGAGAGGATGTCGCGGTACTCCCGCAGCTGGAGGAAGTACGCCTCCTCGAGCGCCCGATCGCGCTCCCCGGTCTTGTAATCGATGACCCGCAGCTCCCCCGCCGGTCCCGGGGTGTGAACGACGAGGTCGGCGCGCGCTTCGTCCGCAGTGAAGCCGCGGATCCGCAGGAGCGGCAGCTCCGTGCCGACGACGCGGGAGGTGCGAAGATCCCGGCACAGGCGAGAGGAGCGCACGGCGACGACGATCGCGTCCCACCGGCGCTCCTCTTCCTCGTCCCAGATCACCGGAAGGGCGGACCCCGGCGGCGGCCACGGGTCGGTCACCGGCGGGTACGCCTCGAAGACGCGGTGGACCTTCTCCCCGAACCGCTTTCCGCGCAACCGGTCGTAAAGCTCCGCGAGGGAGACCGGCTCGGGTGCGGGGGGGGGCGGAACCGGCTCCGCCGCCTCCCCGACCCGTGCCCAGGCGATCGCCGGGACGGCGGGAGGCACGGTGGGACGCGGGGCCTCCTCCCGCAAGTCCGACGTCACCGCCACGCGGAGCAGCTCTCCGCCCGCGGATCCGTCGGCCGGTCCTTCGCAGAGTCGAAGGCGCTCCCCCGGAAGCCCGGTGACGAGGCAGCGGCCCTCCCCCGCCGCCGTCGCCCCGGAGGTCCCTTCCATGAGCGCGTCCCGAAGGGTCGAGCCGGATCCCTTCCCCCCGTCCACCAGGTAGAGCCGGTCCTTCGCGCGGGTGGACGCGACGTAGAGAAGACGGCGCTCCTCCGCCATCATCTTCTCCTTCTCCCACTCCTCGAACGTCACCGGGCGACCCGCGCCCGGCACCTGCCGGAACGCCGAATATGTCCGGAACCCGGGGAAAATCACCGCGGAGAGGCCCCGGACCCGGTCCGACCGCAGCCCCTCCGGCCCCTTCCGCCCGCCGCGGGAGATCCCCCCGAGGATCACGACCGGGAATTCGAGCCCCTTCGCGCCGTGAATCGTGGAGAGGCGCACGGCGTCCTCCCCCTCCTCGAAGTCGGGGACTTCGTCCTCCTCCCGCCCCTCGGCGGCCTTGCGGCGGATCTCCGCGAGGAAGAGCTTGAGGGAACCCGCGCCGCCCCATTCGAAGGCCCTCGCCATCTCCGCGGCCTTCGACAGGTTCCGGACGATCCGTTCCCCGTCGGGCATCCTCGCCGCGACGAAATCGACCCCCGTCTCCCCGTACAACGTCGCGAGAAGGTCCGGAAGCGACGCCCGCCCCCGCCGCGCGGAGAGGCGGGAAAGGAGCGCTTCGGCCTCGCGCACGCGGGCCGGCACCGCGGCCGGGTCCCCCCCGTAGAGCGGGTGGATCTCATCGTCCGACAGGCCGAAGAAGATCGTCTTCATGGCGGCGTGCCGCACCGACCGGTCGGCGGGGACATCGACGGCGGAGAGCACCATCCGCACGTCCTGGATCTCCTGCCGCAGGAAGAACCCCTTGCGCGAAGGGACGACGTGTGGGATCCCCGCGCCCGCGAGCGCCGCGCGATACCCCGACAGCACTTCGCCCGAGGCGTCGGACCGGTAGAGGACGGCGATGTCACGGAACGACGCGGGGCGTTCGACGCCGCCGCGATCCCGGACCTTCACCGATCCGGCGATCCGCCCGATCAGCGCCGCGAGGAACTTCGACTCGTCGACGGCAGGGTCGAGCCGGTAGAGGGAGACCGGATGCCCCTCGCCGGAATCGTTCCGGTCGGCCACGACATGCGTGTAGGCGGGGGAGAAATCCTCTCCGCCGGAGAGGACGCGGGAGAAGAGGCCGGAGAGCGTTGCGAGCAGGTCGGGGCGGCTGCGGAAGTTGCGGGCCAGCGGGACGTCCTCCCCCCCGGCGTCGACCATCCCCTCGCGGAACTTCCGGTACACCTGGATGTCCGCGCGGCGGAAGCCGTAAATCGACTGCTTCGGATCCCCGACGACGAAGAGGCGCCCCGGGACCGCGTCGGCCGCGATCGCCCGGAGAACCCCCGCCTGCAAAGGGTCCGTGTCCTGGAACTCGTCCACGAAGATGTAACGGAACCGCTCCCCCAGCCGCCGCGCGACCGCAGGGTTCCCCGCGAGAAGGTCGCTCGCCTGCAACAGCAGGTCCATGAAGTCGAGCCCGCCCCCCTTCGCCGCCTCGAACGAAGCGAGGGCGTCCCCGGCCCGCGCCACGAGGAAGCGCGCCGCCGCGTCCCCCTCGGGAACCTCGGCCACCCGTTTCCAGAACCGTAGCAGCGCGTCGCGCACCTCGGACAGTTTCGGCCCCTCGGGGCGGGGGAACTTTTTTTTGCTCGCCGCCTTGCGGAGGTCCATCGCAAAGACCACCGCCCCCTCCTCTGCGCTCACCGTAGCGGCGGCGAGATCCCCCCGCAAGACCGCCGCCCACGCCGAGTCGAGGACACGGAGGGCTTCGCGGAACCGCTCCGCCGCCGGGTCATCCTCCGGCGCCCGGATCCCGGAAACGAAGTCGCGAAAATAGTCCACGTCCGGCCCGTGTTCCCGGACGAGAAAGTCGAGGAAGTCCCCCGGGGACCCGAAGTCCGGCGCCGGGCCGCGCAGCAGATCGCGCTGGAAGAGGCACAGCCGGCGGATCACCCACCACGCCTTCGAGGGATCGGGAAGGCGGGAAAGGACCCGATCCCACTCCGGGAGGACCTCTTCCCCCCCGAACTCCCCCTGCAGAAATTTCCGGAACGCGGCGTCCCACGCGTCGGCCGCGGCGGTCTCCGGCAGGACCTCGAAGAGAGGGTCGATCCCCGCCTCCGCCGGGAACGAACGGAGAACGCGGGCGCAGAACGAGTGGAACGTCGTCACGGAGAGGCGGCCCACCCCGTCGACCATCTCCTCGACCCGCCGGCGCAGCGCGGCGAAGTCGGGATAGACCTTCGCCGGAACGCGGGCGTGCGGATTCCACGCCGCCGCGCGCCGCGCGACTTCGTCGATGTCATCGGTTTCCTGCGTCGCCGCGAAGAGCCGCTCCCACCCTTCCGTGACCCGCGCCTTCATCTCCGCCGCCGCCTTGTCGGTGAAGGTCAGCAGGAGGACGTGATCGGTGGACAGGTCCGGATGGGCGAGGAAGAGGTTGGTTGCCCGCGCCACCAGGGTGGACGTTTTCCCCGTCCCCGCGGAGGCGTCGACGGCGAGGTCCCGCCGGAACTCGCCGGCCGCCTTTTCACGGTTCTCCCACACGGCTCACTCCTTCCCGGGCCGGTGGTCGGTTACCGGACGCAGCGCCGGCTCCCGCGCGATCCGCGCTCCGAGCACGCCAGGGTCGATCTCGGAGCCGTCGTAGACGGGCGAGACGCGGCAATGGTCCCGGAACGGGCAGGAATCGCAGTACCGGGGCGACGCCCGCCCCGCACTGGTGAACCGGTGGTGCGGCAGCGGAGGGAACGCACCCGCGGCGGCGAGGGAGAGCCAGCCGGCGAGGGCCGCGGCCCACTCCACGCCGATCTCGTCCCACCCCGGCGCCTCCTCGACCCCGAGCCCGTTGCGAAGAAAGTAGAAGACCGCCGAGACGGCGGACGGCGCGGGGGAGAGCGACGCCGCGAACGTCAGGTAGACGGGGACCTGGTGGGAGAGGCCGTGACGGATCCAGTCCGGGGGGATCTCCCCGCGGGCCGGCTCGCGATACTTGTAGTCGACCACCCGGGCTTCCCCCGCGGGGCCGCGGTCGATCCGGTCGACCCGTCCGCGAAGCGCCGGAAGGAGGGGGGTGGCGGGGAGGGAGAACGCCTCTTCGACCCGGTCGACCCGCCACCCGGGGAGCTCGATTTCCCGCCTCCCCTCCCACCCCGCCAGGCGCGCCACGTCCCGTTCCACGCCCCGGCACCGGATCCGGAAAAGGCCGGGGAGGCCGGTCGGGTTCTCCCGGGCGAAGCGCGCAACGGAGCTTCGCGCGGCGCCTTCGATGTCCCCCCACCCCTTTCCCGCCGCGGCGTCCCGACCGAGACGGCGCAGGATGTCGTGGGCGATCTCCCCCAGCTCCGCGGGGGAGAGCGCGAGCGCCTCTTCGGGCTCCTCCGGCGGATCGAGGCGGACGACGCGCCGGAGGAAGTACCGGTACGGACAGCGGGCCAGCTCCTCCAGCGCGGAGGCGCTGTGCCAGGCCGGGAGGCAGGAGTGGAGACCCGGACCGGGGAAGATCCCCTCCCCCGCGGACCGCGCGGCCCACGTTGCCAGGATCCCGCGCACCTTGCCCCACGGAACGAAGGAGGCGACGACCTCCGGCTCCGCTCCCTCGCGCCACGCGCGCAGAGCCGCCTCCCGCGCGCTCCGCGGCCCCTCGCCCCCGAGGGCGTCGAAGGGAGACCGGGGGAGGCGCTCGACGACGGCGCCGGAGGCGGCTTCCCACTCCTCGGAGAAGACCGCGGGGCCGGCAAAGCGCGACAACAGGTGGAGCAGGTACCGGGAGGGGCGCCGGACCGCTCCCGCGGCGTCGGCGCGCAGGACCGAGAAGGCGACCTCCTCCCGCACGGAGGCGGCGGGGAGGGCGAAGAGGAGCTTCTCCTCCGCCGCGTTGCGCCGCCGCAGCGACAAGGCGTCCGGCAAGTGCGGCTGCCGCGTCCCGCGGTTGATCTCCTCCCGGTCGTCGTCCGGGAAGAGCGGGTCCTCCTCGAGCTGTGCCGGCACCGCATCCTCGTTCACCGACAGGACGATCGCCCGGTCCGCCGTCACGCCCCGCAGGACGACGGCGTCCCCGAGGACGACCGCGCCGGGCTTTCGCATCCCTCCGTGCTCTCCGACGAAGAGCCGCTGCGCGGAGAGGAGGGCCGTAAATCCCTCCGCCCCCTCCCGCGCCCCCGGCCACGGCGCCTCGCGGTCGGGGATCGACTCGAGGTCGTCGAGGATCGCGAAGAGCGCCTCCACCGCCCGGCGGTCCCGCTCCCCCTCCGGGGCGTCGTCCTGAACGACCCGGAACTCGCGCACGAGGAGGGCTCGCACCGCCCGGGCGAAGACGGAATACCCGCGCGCCTCGACGAGGGGCCGCAGGGAGACCCGCAACGCGCGCACCTCGGACCGGAGGAGGGCGAGCTGTGCCGCACGACCGTCCGTCTCCGTTTCTGCATCCTCCGCCGGACGGCGCCTCCGCGGAGGCCGGGCCAGCCGCGTTTCCCAATCGGACCCGGAAACGATCAGGAGCTCCTTCGAGAGGAGGTCCCACAGGTCGGGCCGCGCGGCGATACCGTCCTCCCCCCCGGCGAAACGGCGATACGGAGAGGAGAGGACGTCGATCACCTCCCTGCGCGGGAAGTCGTCCCGCGCGACCGCGATCATCCGCAGGAGGAGGCGCACGAGGGGGACGGAAGAGAGGGGGACATCGAGACGCCCCGCCGTGTCGATGCCGTACTCCGCGGCGATCCGTTCCCAGTCGGCCGCCATTTCAGGGGTCACCTTCCTCGCGACGAGAAGAACGGAAGCCGAGGGAGAAGCGTCGCGCCAGGACCGGACCCGCCTGGCGGCGAGCCGCATCTCCCCTTCCGCGTGGGGAGCGGAGAGGACGGCGAACGGCGCGGGCCTCACTTCCGCGGGCGGGGTGGGGGAGAAGATCCGCTCGCGCACCAACGCGATCCCGGCGGAAGGGACGTCGGTCAGGTACTCCACGTTTCCCTCGAAGGCGGCGCGCAGACGATCCCACGCCCTGGCGGCGTACAGGAACGATGGACGAAGATTCCCATCGCGGTCGAAGAGACCGGGGAAGTAGACATCGTCGAGCAGGCCGGAAGAGAGGAGCCTCTCGACCAGCATCCACTGAAGCCGGGTGAAGTCGTAGAATCCGTACAGGGTTGCGCGGAACGGGTAGCCGGGCTGCTCGAACCCCGCCACCGCCTCCCGGAAGATCCGGCGTCGCGTCTCCCCCCCCATCGCCCGGACCTTCCGGCCCACGGACGCCTGCAGCCGACGCCACTCCGCCCACCGCGCCGCCTTTCGGGCATCTCCCCGATCCTTCGCCGTCCTTTCGGTCACCGCGAGCTCCGCGTCCCCCACGCACCCTTCCTCGAGGTCGGAAAGGGTGCGGGCGAGGGCGGGGATAAAGCCGGGCGTCGCGGAGATCCCCCCGAAATCCCCGTCCCCCGAGGCGTACGTTTCGCGGACCGCCGCGAAGATCGCCGCCGCCATCCTCGCCGGCGGAAGTTCCACCGGGAAGCTCCCGCGATGCTTCAGCAGGCGCACGGCGAAATCGTACAGCGTCATCACGGATGCGCCGGCGAAGACGGAGGGAACGCCGGGAACCGACGCCAGGCGCTTCAGGAGGTGCTCCCGGAGTTCATTGGACGATACGAGGAGAACGTGCTCCCGTTCCGGGTCCCGCCCTCCGCGGCCGAAAAATCGCCCGATCAGACGTTCCTCGATCGCGGGGAACGGACCCGCGTACAGACGGGAAATCGCTGGGATCGGCTCGGGCATCGCATCCCATTCTAAATGAATCGACCCATGAAGCGGGGGGTGGACGCCCGCCACCCTTCGCTTCTCCCAAGGGGGTCCCCCGACCCGCGACATTCGATGGCATACGGTCTTGTCATCGTCGATCCCGCGGGGGAAAATGACGGCGGAGGGCCCACGCATGCCGTTGTCCGATAAGGAGCGCACCCGTGCGCAGTTCGGCCGGGTGGCGTCGAAATACCGGTGCAGCGCGGACCACACGGACGTGGAGGACCTCGATCTTCTCTTCGCGGGCCTCGCCCTCGATCCGGCGCACCGGGTCCTCGACGTGGCGACGGGAGGCGGCCACACCGCGGCGGCGCTCGCCGAGCGATCCGGCCGGGTGGTGGCGTCGGACCTGACCCCCTCCATGCTTCGGGAAGCGCGGCTTCTTGCCGCGGAGCGCCGGGCGGGCAACGTGGCTTTCGCGGCCGCCGACGCCGAGGCGCTCCCGTTCCGGGACGCCGCCTTCGACCGGGTGACGTGCCGCATCGCGCCGCACCATTTCCCCGACGTCCGGTCCGCCCTGTCCGAGATGGTCCGGGTGACGCGCCCCGGCGGCCGGATCGGCATCATCGACAGCGTGGTTCCCCGCGACCCGTCCCTCGACGCCTTCCTGAACGGTGTCGAAAAGGTGCGCGACCCGTCGCACGCGCGCAGCTACCGCGTGGAGGAGTGGCTCGAATTCCTCGGAGGAGCGGGACTTCTTCTCCTGCAGGCCGCCTCCCTGTGGAAAACACACGCCTTCCCCGAATGGGTGGCACGAACGGGCCGTCCCAAGGCGGTGCAATGGGAGGTCGAGACGATCTTCCTTTCCGCCTTTCCGCTCGCGCGGGAGACGTTCCGCATCCATATCGACGGGGGCCGGGTCGTCTCCTATTCCGACGAGAAAGCGATCTTCATCGCGAAGAAACCCAGGGGGGGGCCCGGGTAGTTCCAGATGGCCGCCCCCAAATTACACCGGAACGTCGTCGCCCTCGGGCTGGTGAGCCTGCTCACCGACCTGTCGAGCGAGATGATCTACCCGCTCCTGCCGGTCTTCCTCACCGTCACCCTGGCCGCCGGTCCCGCCGTCCTCGGACTGATCGAGGGGGTAGCGGAGACGACGGCGAGCCTGCTCAAGCTCTTTTCCGGCGTCTGGTCCGACCGGAGCGGAAGGAAGAAGCCGCTGGTTCTCGCCGGGTACGGCCTCTCCAGCCTTGCGCGGCCGCTGGTCGGATTCGCCACGGGATGGGGGCACGTCCTCGCCGTGCGGTTCTGCGACCGGATCGGGAAAGGGGTGCGCACCTCGCCGAGGGACGCGCTGGTCGCCGCGTACGTCCCCGCAGCCCAGCGGGGGAAGGCGTTCGGGCTGCAGCGGTCGATGGACCACCTCGGGGCGGTGCTCGGGCCCGTGGCGGCGTTCCTCCTCCTGGCGGGCGGGATCTCCCTTCGCTCCGTCTTCCTCCTGTCGATCGTGCCGGGCCTGGCCGCCGTCGCCGTCCTCGCGCTCCTGGTCCGCGACGCCCCCGCGGCGGGGGCGCCGCCCCACGCGGGGAGCATGCTGCGCCGCGACGGACTTTCGCCGGTGTTCCGCCGGTACCTGTTCCTCGTCGGCCTGTTCACCCTCGGGAACGCGAGCGACGCCTTCCTCATCCTTCGGGCCGTGGACGCCGGCGTCCCCGTGCGGTACGTCCCTCTGCTGTGGGGGGCGTTCCACGTGGTCAAGTCGTCCCTCTCCGTCCCCGCGGGCGCCCTTTCCGACCGGATCCCCCGGAAATGGTTGGTGGCGGGCGGCTGGTGCGTGTACGCGGCCTGTTATGCGGCCTTCTCCGTCGTGCGCGGCGCAGCCGCGACGGTGGCTGTCTTCCTGTTGTACGGGCTGTACGCGGCGGCGTGCGAGGGCGCCGAGCGGGCGATGGTCGCCGATTTCGTCCCGGCCGACCGGAGGGGGACGGCGTTCGGCTGGTTTCACCTCGTCACCGGCATCTGCGCCCTCCCCGCGAGCGTCCTCTTCGGACTCCTGTGGAACGCCTACGGCGCCCCCGCGGCCTTCGGCGTCAGCGCGGGGCTCGCCCTCCTCGCCGCGGCGCTCCTGCTCCTCCTGCGCTCCGGAAAAGTATGAGAGAATCCGGTAAGAATCGACACAAGAGGGAGGGATGATGAGGGAGCAGGAGAGCGTCCCCGTGCCGCGGGGCTGGACGGGCGGAGCCGCCTGGAAAGGGGCGGGGGCGTCCCTCCTCCTGCACCTCTCCGTCGGGGCAGCGGTGATCTTCGCGCTCTCCGGCCCCCCGAAGGGGTCCCCGCAGGTGATCGACCTCACTCTCCTGCCCCCCGCCGGAATCGCCCGGCGCCCGCTCCCGCCCCCCTTCCTTGCCGCCGTGAAACCGTCACGGGTCCCGGGGACGGACGCCCTCCCGGAGCCGCCCGCCCTTCCCGCCTCACCGCCCGCCTCGAATCCGGCCGAAGCGACCGCGCCGGAGAGCCCGTCCGCGGCGGCTGCGAACATGGGCACCCCCGCCCCCGGATCTCCGCACGCTCCTGCCGCAGCGCCGGCCCTGACAGGCCAGGGTCCCGTCAAGACTGCCGCCGGGGGGTTGCCGGGGATCTCGGGCGCAGGTCCTCCGGCAGCGGAGTTCGCCTGGATCCGCGACGCGATCCAGGGCGCGATCGCCTACCCGGCAACGGCGCGCCGGATGGGGTGGGAGGGGAACGTCGTGGTGGCGTTCCAGCTCCTCTCGGATGGCTCGGTCCGGGACGTGCGGGTCGTGCAGGGCTCGGGGCACGCCGCCCTGGACCGGGGAGCGATCGACGCGGTCCGGAACGCCTCCCCGTTCCCCCGGTCCCCCGTCGCAGCGGAGGTCATCACCCCGGTCGTCTATCGGCTGACGACGCGTTGACACCGGAAACGGCAAGGGGAACCGTGAGCGGAACTCCAGGGGGGATCACGGCGTGGCGCTGCTGACCGATCTGATCGCCCGGAACGAGGACCGCCTGCTCGGGCAGATCCTCTCCCTCGCCGAGGCGAGCGGATATTTCCGGTTCGTCCCCGGATCCCCCGAGGAGTGGAGGGCGACGCTTCGCGGGCTGTCCGGCTCCCTGCTCCAGGCGTTCCGCGCCGATCCCTCCCCCCCCTCGCTCACCGCCGAGGACCTCAGCCGCAACGACGGACTCTCCGCGTTCGGCGTCGCCGAGGCGCGCAAGCGCCGCCGCGAGGGGATGCCTCTCGGGATCTTCCTCGGGCTCGTCAAGTTTTTCCGCCAGGCGTACCTCGACCTGGTCCGGACCGCCGGGCTCCCGCGCGAGGAGGAAGAGAGGCTCCTTCGGTACATCGAGCGGTTCTTCGATCGGAACGAAGTCGCCTCCTGCGTGTCGTGGACCGCGGAGAGCGTCTCGGAGCGGGTCACGGAACTCCAGGAGAAGCACGACGAACTCTCCCGCGCGCACCGGCTGGTCGCGACGGGAAAGGAGGAGTGGGAAGAAACGGTCGACCGCGTCGGCGACATGCTCTTCCTGGCCGATCCGCACCGCCGGATCCGGCGATGCAACCGGACGTTCCGGGAATTCGTCGGGCGGACGTACGCCGAGATCCTCGGGCAACCGTTCGACCGGCTACTTTCGGAAGCCGGCGTCGACGCCGGGCTCTCCTTCGGGAAACCGGTGGAATGCTTTCACGCACGGACCGGCAAGTGGTTCGTGCTGAGCCACTATCCGTTCGAGGAGGTCTCCCGTTCCGGCACCCGGGGTACGATCGTCACCATCCACGACGCGACGGAGAGGAAGAAGGCGGCCGAGGAGCTCACCCGGAAGAATCTCCGGCTGAACGAGGCGCTCGCCGCGCTCAAGCGGAGCCAGGCCAAGGTCCTCCACCAGGAGAAGATGGCGTCGATCGGGCAGCTCGCGGCCGGCGTGGCCCACGAGATCAGCAATCCGATCGGATTCGTCAACAGCAACCTTTCCACCCTCGGGAAATATCTGTCGCGCCTCTCCGGGTTCCTCGCCGTCCAGTCCGAGTGCATCGCGGCCGGCGCGCCGCCGGAACAGGTCGAATCGGTCCGGCGGCAGCATGCCGGCCTCAAGATCGACTACATCTTGAAGGATCTCGAAGACCTGGTCCGCGAGTCGATGGAGGGGATGGAGCGCGTCCGAAGCATCGTCGCGGACCTGAAGGGCTTCTCCCGGGTGGACGAAAGCGAATACAAGCAGGCCGACCTCAACGAGTGCCTCCGGAGCGCGATCAACATCGTCTGGAACGTGATCAAGTACAAGGCGACCCTGGAGAAGGAGCTGGGGAAGATCCCGACAACCCGCTGCTACCCCCAGCAGATGAGCCAGGTCTTCCTGACCCTCCTGGTCAACGCCGCGCAGGCCATCGAAGACCGGGGGATCATCACCGTCCGGTCCCGGGAGGAGGACGGGTACGTCTGCTTTTCCGTCGCCGACACCGGCCGGGGGATCCCGGAGGCGAACCTGAACCGGATCTTCGAGCCCTTCTTCACCACGAAGGAGGCCGGCAAGGGAACGGGGCTGGGCCTGAGCATCACCTACGACATCGTGAAGAAGCACAACGGGGAGATTACGGTGCGGAGCGAACCCGGCAAGGGAACCGTGTTCACCGTGCGGATCCCCGTGGTGGAGGAGATCTGACGACGGGAGAACCGACCCGGTGCGGGATCTCTCGCCCGGGAAGGATCCGCCGGCCGGGACGCTACACTAGATCATCGTCAGATCATCGTCCGCGGGTCCAGGATCCGATCGATCTCGTCCGCGGGGAGAACCCCCTTTTCCGCAAGCAATTTCCGGATCGTCTTCCCCCTGTGGTACGCCTCGTGGGCAAGCTCCGCGGCCTTGTCGTACCCGACCCGCACCGCCAGCGGCGTCACCATCGCGAGACTCTGCTCGATCAGCTCCGCGCATCGACTCCGGTTCGGCTGAATCCCGGCGACGCA
>Ga0316622_100001408_pt1 | contig 15631 bp, 15 predicted proteins | sample OWC_Aug_OW2_C1_D_FD_207646 | JGI IMG/M metagenome (GOLD analysis project Ga0316622, IMG submission 207646) | Wetland soil microbial communities from Old Woman Creek delta, Ohio, United States - OWC_Aug_OW2_C1_D5_C | ecosystem: Environmental > Terrestrial > Soil > Wetlands | place: USA: Ohio... | reverse complement strand
TGACGACGAGATTCTTGGACATTTGGGAGTGACTGGTGACTGCTGATTAGTGACTGGTGCCCGATGAGCGGTCAACCGCCCCCGCGCACCAGAAAGAGCACGACGCAACCTGCGATCATGCTGCCCAGGCCGATCCGGCGCAATATGCGGTCGTCCAACTGCGACATCGTGAACAGGGCGCGCTTGGCGGCGCCCGGATTCAGGAATGGCAGGACGCCTTCCAGCACCAGATACAGGGCGAAGGCCGCCCACAGGTCGTTCCAGTTCATCGACGAGCGGGGTTGCCGGGCGCTGCAGTCAGCGCCCGGATTCCTTCAGGTACTCGAAGAACTCGCCGTCGGGGGCGAGTACGAGCACGTCGCCCTGCTTGCCCAGGGACCTGCGGTACGCCTGCATCGAGCGGTGGAACGCAAAGAACTCGGGGTTCGCGCCGTACGCCTTGCCGTAGATGTCGGCCGCCGCCGCGTCACCCTGGCCCTTGATGATCTCGGCCTCGCGGTAGGCGTTGGCCAGGATCTCGGTGCGCTGACGATCCGCCTCGGCTCGTGTTCGTTCCGAAACCGCGGAACCTTCGGCTCGCAGCTGCGCCGCCTGGCGCGCGAAGTCCTGCCGCATGCGGTTGAACACCGACTCGCTGACCTCTTCCGGCAACTCGATGTTCTTCACGCGCACGTCGACCAGCGCGATGCCCAGGTTGCCGACGTTTTTGCCGGCAATCTCGAGCACCTCGCCGAGGAACTCGCTGCGGTCCGCCGCCACGACCTGCTGGATGGTACGGCGCGCGATGACGGTCTTGATGCCGTCCTTGATGATTTCACCGAGCCGACGGTTCGCGACTTCCTCGCTGCCACCCGAGGTGGACGTGTAGAAGCGCGAGACGTCGCTGATGCGCCACTTCACGAAGAAGTTGATGCGCAGGATCTTGCCTTCGCTGGTCAGGAACTGCTCGGCCGGGTAATCCTCCGTGAGGATCCGCCTGTCGAACTTGACCACGTTGTTCACGAACGGCGTCAGGAAATGCAGGCCGGGCTTGTAGTCGGCGCGCACGATCTCGCCGAAGCGGAACTTGAGCGCGAGTTCGGTCTCGCGCACGGTGAATGCCGCCATCGAGAACAGCAGCAAGGCGGCGCCAACCAGGATCAACGGCAGGTAACCACGGTTTGGCATCAGCGTGACCCCCGCTCGCGGCTTGCATCGGACGCAGCTTCGACCGGCGCGGCCTCAGCCTCAGCCCGGGGCTGGACCGTGTCAGGCACCTGGCGCTGCTCGTCGAGCGTCAGCGTGCGGGTGCGCCCCTCGGTGAGCTTGTCGAGCGGCAGGTAGATCATGTTGCCCGTGCCTTTGGTGTCGACCAGCACCTTGTTGGTGTTACCTAACACGACTTCCAGGGTTTCGAAATACAGGCGCTGGCGCGTGACGCCGGGCGCTCGCAGGTAGCTCGCAAGGAGCTGTGTAAATCGCTGCGCTTCGCCTTCGGCGTCGGCGACGATGCGTGCCTTGTAGGCGGCTGCATCCTCCGATTGCCGCGCGGCCGAACCCTTGGCTTTCGGCAGGATGTCGTTGGCGTATGCCTGCGCTTCCAGGGCCAGGCGCTCGCGGTCTTCGCGCGCCTTGATGGCGTCGCGCTGCGAACTCTGTACCTGCTCCGGCACGCTGACGCCCTGCAGGTTGACCGTCGTCACTTCGATGCCGGTCTTGTACGCATCGAGCGTGCGCTGGATCAGTTCCTTGGTCTTGGCCGTGATTTCCTGGCGTCCCTGCTCGAGCACGAAGTCGAGCTGGCTGCGACCGACAATTTCGCGGATGGCGCTCTCGGCGACCTCCTTCAACGTCTGGTCGGGATCGCGCACGTTGAACGCGTACGCCACGGGCTCCGCACGCCGGTACTGCACGGCGATGTTGATGTCGACGAGGTTTTCGTCCGACGTGAGCATGCGCGTCTGGTCGCTCACGCCCTCGACGGTCTCGACGTTGATGATCTGGCGCGCTTCGACGGGCCACGGCACGTGCCAACGCAGGCCAGGCTCAGTCGCTGCGACGAACCGGCCAAATCGCGTGACCACGCCACGTTCGGCGGCGTCGACCACGTAGAAGCCGGTCAGCGCCCAGACACCGACGAGCACCAGCGCGACCGTGCTGAAGCCGAAACCGCGCATGGCATTGCTGCCACCGCCGAATCCAGCACCGCCGCCATCGTCACGGCCACCGTCGTCACCGCCACCACCTTTGCCCCCGAACATCTGGGACAGTTTGCGTTGCAAGTTGCGCAGGGCCTCGTCGAGATCGGCCGCTCCCTTGTCGGGGCGGTTGCCCCAGGGATTGCGATTCTTGCCCGGGTCGTTCCAGGCCATGGGTGGGAGTGCTCCGGATGCTTGGTTGTTCAGGGGTCTAAAGGCGAATCCCAGGCGCTTCTTGCGGGTGTCGGCCGTCATGCCGCACCCCGGGTCGCCAAAGACTCCTTGGATTGTAGAAACCGCCCCTCGTCGGCACAAGGCGCGTTTGCCGTTGGCAGTTCGATCCCGTCCTCGCGGCAGATTCGTTCGAGGTCCTGCCGGCGGAGGCTGATCTCCGCCTCGACGACGCCATCCGCAAGGGTCCTGTGCGAAATGACCGCTCCCGCCGCGAAAAGCCGGGCCCTGGCGCGCCCGGCCCGGGGCGGAATGCGCAGGGTACACCGGCAGAGGTCGGCGCCGAGCGATTGATGCAGCGCCTGCAGCAGCAGGTCGAGTCCCAGGCCACTGTGCGCCGACAGCCAGACCCGGTCGATGCGACCGTCTTCGCCGGTTTCCGACCGTGGCGGTTCGCCCGTGCGGTCGATCTTGTTGTAAACCGCGATCTGGCGCACGCCCTGCGCGCCGATCGACTCGAGTACTTCGTCGACCTGCGCGATGCGGTCGTTGCGCTCGGGATCGGACGCATCGATTACGTGCAGCAGCAGGTCGGCTTCGCGTGCTTCCTGCAGCGTCGAGCGGAATGCGGCAACCAGTTCGTGCGGCAAGTCGCGCACGAATCCGACGGTATCGGCGAGCGCCGTCTCGAGGCCCGGCGCCAGGTGCAGGCGGCGTACCGTCGGATCGAGCGTCGCGAACAACTGGTCGGCTGCATACGCGTCGGAGCGCGTGAGGCGATTGAACAGGGTCGACTTGCCGGCGTTGGTGTAACCGACGAGCGCGATCGTCGGCACTTCCTGCCGCTTGCGTTCCTGGCGCGTGGTTTCACGCTGCTGCAGCACTTTTTCGATGCGATCGTTGAGAGTCTTGATGCGTTTGCCGATCAGGCGGCGGTCGGTTTCGAGCTGGGTTTCACCCGGTCCGCGCAGGCCGATGCCACCGCCGCGCTGGCGCTCGAGATGGGTCCATCCGCGCACGAGACGCGTGGACATGTGCTGCAACTGCGCGAGTTCGACCTGCAACTTGCCTTCGAACGTGCGCGCGCGTTGCGCAAAGATGTCGAGGATCAGGCCGCTGCGATCGAGCACGCGGCACTGCAGTTCCTTTTCGAGATTGCGTTCCTGGCTGGGACTCAGCGCGCCGTCGATGACGACGAGATCGGCGCCGAGCGCTGCGACGCGTGCTCGCAGTTCCTCGACCTTGCCGGACCCGATCAGGAAGCGGGGATCTGCGGACTTGCGGGTGGGCGCCAACACTTCGAGCACCTGTGCGCCTGCCGAACGCGCAAGCGCGCCGAACTCCTCGACACGATCGGGTTCAGGGGCTCGACCGAGTCCCACACAGACTAGGATCGCGCGTTCGCCGCTGGCCGGCCTTTCGAACAATGCTCCTTGCCCTCGCCTGATCCGGCTCAGCCCGCGGGGGCGTCCTCGAGCGGCGGCAGGTCATCATCGCCCGCCGGCAGGCGCACGTTGCGGGCCGGCACGATCGTCGAGATTGCGTGCTTGTAGACCATCTGGCTGACGCTGTTGCGCAGCAGGACCACGAACTGGTCGAACGAGTCGATCTGGCCCTGCAGCTTGATGCCGTTGACCAGATAGATGGAAACAGGGATGCGCTCCTTGCGCAGAGCGTTCAGGAAAGGATCCTGCAGGGACTGGCCCTTGGCCATTGTTATCGTCTCCTTTTTTTCTCTGGTGCCGTTCGTTCCTGCACAGCTTCTTCCGTGAAACGGCCCGCCTGGATGCCCCAGGCTCCCAGCAAGAACGAGGCCAGTCTAGCACAGCGATTTCGCGCCAATTTTTCCGGCCGCGCTGGATACAGCCTCGTATATCGGGACGAGATCAGGTTCTGCAAGGGACGGCACCCAGGCAATGGCCGGATCGCCGCGGAGCCACGTCAGCTGACGCTTGGCCAGATTGCGGGTCGCCTGCCGGGCGGCGGCCACGGCCTGCTCCAGGCTGCACTCGCCGGCGAGGTACTGCCAGATCTGGCGGTAGCCGACGGCGCGCAGGCTGGGCAGGTCCGGGTCGAGGTCGCCCCGGGCGCGCAGCGCCCTGACCTCGTCCACCAGTCCAGCCGCGATCATCTGGTCGAACCGCGAATTGATCCGGACGTACAGCTCCGGCCGCGAAACGGGCATCAGGGCGAACCGGGCGAGGCGGACCGCCGGGGGTTCGGACTGCTGCTGCAGGTCTGACAGTCGCTCGCCGGTGAGCTGCAGGACTTCGAGCGCCCGCTGGATCCGCTGGGCATCCCCGGGTTGAATCCGGCTCGCCGCGACCGGATCGCGCTCAGCGAGCTCGGCATGCATGGCAGGCCAGCCGGTCGCTTGCGCGACCAGCTCCAGTGCGGCACGCACCTGCGGGTCGGCCGCGGGCAACGGCGCGAGCCCGTGCGTAAGTGCGCGGAAGTACAGCATCGTGCCGCCGACCAGCAGCGGAACCCGGCCGCGGGCGCGAATCTCAGCGATGCACTGGAGGGCGTCGCGCAGGAACCGGCCGGCGGAATACGGATCCGACGGATCGCAGATGTCGATGAGGTGATGCGGCACGGCCGCGCGTTCGGCCGCCGACGGCTTCGACGTGCCGATGTCCATGCCGCGGTAGACCAGCGCTGAATCTACGCTGACGATCTCGAGCGGAAAGCGCCGGGCCAGCTGCAAAGCGAGCGCAGTCTTGCCCGTGCACGTCGGCCCCATGAGGCCGACGGCGTCGGGGGTTTCGTCGACCGCATTTGCTGGAGTATTCACCTGCCGCGCAGGAACAGCCGGTCGAGGTCGTCCATGCTGACGAACGACCAGGTGGGACGTCCGTGCACGCACTGATCACTGCGCACGGTCTGCTCCATTTCCCGGAGCAGCGCATTCATCTCCGGCACGGTCAGCCGGCGGTTGGCGCGGACGGCCTGGTGACAGGCCATCGTGCCGAGCGCGCGGTCGAAGGCCGCCGTCGTCGCGGCCCTGCCCTGTTCACGCAAGTCCGCAATCATGTCCCTGAGCAAGGTGGCGGGATCGATGTTGGGCAGCAGTGCCGGCGTCGATCGCACCAGCAATTGCGCAGGCCCGCTGCGATCGACATCGAGGCCGAGGCTCGCGAACAACCCGGCATGCGATTCCGCCTCGTCCGCGTCGGCAACCGCGACCTGGACCGCGATCGGCACCAGCAGCGGCTGCGCCGGCAAGCGGTCGGACTGCATCGAGGCCTTCAGCCGTTCGTACGTGGTGCGCTCGTGCGCGGCATGCATGTCGACTAGAACGAGGCCGCCTCGTGCCTGCGCGAGGATGTAGACGCCATGCAACTGCGCTATGGGGTAGCCCAGGGGATGTTCGGCGGCGGGCGCGGTGACGGCGCCAGATGCCGCGATTTCGCGCACCTGGTCAAACGCGTGATACATATCCGTCGCCGAGGTCTGTCCGCCTGCCGCCGAGGGGTTAGGGGATAGGGGATAGGGGGTAGTCGGAAAGGCGCTGCGCGCCTGGTACGAACCGCCGGCTTCGCTGGTGTTGCCGCGCGACCAGTCGAGCGACGCGTTGCCGGGCATCGACCAGTCTGCGCGAGCAGCAGGAATCGCATCTGCGGCGGCCTGCGTGGGCCGCGTTTCGGCCAGCGCGCGTTCAATCGTGCGGAACAGGAAATCATGGATCAGGCCCGGCTCGCGGAATCGTACCTCGAGTTTCTGCGGGTGCGCGTTCACGTCGACGCGCACCGGGTCCATTTCGAGGAACAGCACATACGCGGGATGGCGGCCATGGAACAGCACGTCGCGATACGCGAGCCGCACCGCACTGGCGACGAGCTTGTCGCGCAACGGCCGGCCATTGAGGAAAAAGTACTGCTGGTCGGCCTGGCTGCGCGCATACGTCGGCAGGCAGAACCAGCCATGCAGCCGCATGCCCGACCCTTCGTGATCGAGCTTCATCGCGTTGGCGATGAAGTCATCGCCGAGCATCGCCGCGACTCGCGCATCGCGCGAGCGTTCGTCACGTGCCGGCGGAAGATCGGCGAGCACCTTGCGCGCGGACGAGAGCCGGAATCCCACGTCGAAGCGACTCAGCGCGAGCCGCTCGACGAGCCGCTCGATCTGCGACAGCTCCGTGCGCTCGGAACGCAGGAATTTGCGTCGCGCGGGCACGTTGAAGAACAGGTCGCGAACCTCGACTGTCGTGCCGTGCGGATGCGGGTGCGGCGCAGGTCCCGCCAGGGCGCCGTCGACTGCGGCAACCATGTGCGCCGTTTCGGCTGCGCGCGGGCGCGAGATCATCCGCATGCGCGACACGGACGCAATGCTCGGCAACGCCTCGCCGCGAAATCCCAGCGTGCGCACCGCCTCGAGATCGTCGATGCTGCCGATCTTGCTGGTGGCGTGGCGGGCCAGGGCGAGCAGCAACTCGTCCGCGGCGATCCCGATGCCGTCGTCGCGCACGCGACAAAGCTCGGCGCCGCCCCTCTCCACCTCGATGTCGATCGCCAGCGCACCCGCGTCGAGGCTGTTCTCGACCAGTTCCTTGATCACGGACGCCGGACGCTCGACCACCTCGCCGGCGGCGATCTGGTGGACTAGCTGCTCGGGCAGGACCCGGATCGGCATGGAGGAAGGGAGAGTCATGACGGCTCGCGCCGGGTGCGCGAGCATAGCAAAGCGGCGGGGATCAGCGTCCGGCGACGGCCGTGCCAACGTCCGCCGTGCCGCCCCGCTGCGCGGCCACGATGGCCGCGAGTTTCGAGCCGGGCGGCGGGTTGTCGTACCAGTAGTTGCGCACGCCCGTGCGCACCGCCGCAGCAATCCGCGCCTGGTGATTGGCGTCACGCAGGCGACGCTCGTCCGCCGCGTTGGAAATAAAAGCCGTCTCGACCAGCATCGATGGAATGTCCGGCGACTTCAGCACGATGAAGCCCGCGTGCCGGACACGCGGCGTGCCATGCGTATTGCCCACGCTGCGCAGCGCGGTCAGGACGCTATCGGCCGCTTCGACGCTGTCGCTGATCGATTCTTTCTGCGTGACGTCGAGCAGCACCGACGCCAGCACGTCGTCGCTCTCGTCGAGCGAGACGCCGCCCTTCAGGTCGGCCGCGTTTTCGGAGTCCGCCAGCCACTTCGCCGCCTCGTCGCTGGCGCCGCGCAGCGACAGCACGTACACCGACGAACCGCTCACCGCACGGTTCTGCACGGAGTCGGCGTGAATCGAGACGAACATGTCGGCGCCGAGCTGGCGCGCCTTGCGCGTGCGGGCGCCCAGCGTAATGAAGTAGTCGCCTTCACGGATCAGGACGGCTTTCATGCCGTCCTCCGCGTTGATTTCTGCCGCGAGCTTGCGCGCGATCGCTAGCGTGACGTCTTTCTCGCGCGTGCCGCCACGGCCGATCGCACCAGGATCCTGGCCACCGTGGCCCGCATCGATGGCGATGACCAGGTCGCGGCCCTTGGTGGCCGGACTCGCCACCTTGGTCGGCAACGGGGTCGGCTCGGTGACCTTCGGCACAGCGGCCGCAGCCACTGCGCGCGAGGTGTCGGCGACCATGGCGAGCACCTCGTTGCCCGCAGGCGGGGTACGCGCGGCATTCGTCGGCGCGGCGACGACCACAGGCGAGCCCGGCAGTTCGACGACGAGGCGGTGCCCGGCGCTGCCTTCAGGACCGACCACGAAGCTGCGCGGCTTCAGCGCCTCGGTCACGTCGAGGACGAAGCGCAAGCCCTGCCCTTGTTGCGGACCGGAACGCAACGACTTCACCGGGCCTTGTGGCGGCGGAAGCACCTCGTTCGCCGGCAGCGTCGTGTTTGCGAGATCGACAACGACGCGGTCGGGGGCGTCGAGCGTGAAGACGTCGTACTCGGCGGGTGCCGACAATTCGATGACGAGTCGTGTGCCTTCTGGACCGGACCACAACCTGACGTCAGTGACGCGTGCGGGGCTCGCCCACGCCGGCAACCAGGCCAACGACAGCGCCAACCAGGCGAGTCGCAGAGCTGTCGAGCGGGGTCGGCGTATCAGCATGGCGCGTAATCTACCGCGTAGAAGGCAGATATTTCAATAAAATTATGGAGATACAGGACGTTTGTCAGGTACTGTCAGAGCCGCTCGAGCGCGGCCTGCCCCGCCGACGAGCGCGCTACGGCAACGAGATGGCGGGCATCTGTGCCGGCATAGTCCAGCGTCAGCGCCAGATCGGCGGCGCCAAGCCTGCCCTCGGCCTTCTCCGGCCACTCCACGAGCAGCACCGAGCCCGCGCTCCTCAGGTCGCGCAGACCAAGGTCGTCGAGTTCATCCGGATGACGCAGCCGGTACAGGTCGCAGTGCGTGATGTCACGCCCCTGCAAACGGTACGGTTCGAGCAACGTATACGTGGGACTGCGAACCGGACCGATGTGTCCCAGCTCTGCCAGCAACCCGCCCACCAGCGTCGTCTTGCCGGCGCCCAGGTCGCCGGAGAGCGTGACTAGCAATGACTCATGCGCAGGCGTGGTCAGCAGCGCGCGCGCGAGGCGGGCACCGAACGCCCGCATTGCGTCCGCACCATGGGCGACGTGTTCTATCGTCACCGTGGATTCACGCAAGCGCGCACCTGGTCGATGACTTCGGTCGCCAGCATGCCGCGTTCACCTGCCGCTGCCGCGCGATCGCCAGCGCAAGCGTGGACGAACACGCCGGCCAGCGCAGCAAGCGCGAGGTCGCCGCACTGTGCGGCGATGCCCGCAATCACACCCGTTAGAACGTCGCCCATGCCGGCAACGGCCATGCCCGGGTTGCCGCGATCGCAGAGCCAGCCAGCCTGCGCCTGCACCTGCACGATCGAGCCCGCACCTTTCAGCACGATCACGCCGCCGTAACGATGCTGCAAGGCGGTGGCAGCGGCCAAACGATCGCGCTGGATGTCGTCTGCCGTGACGCCCAGCAAGCGCGCCGCTTCACCAGGGTGCGGCGTCAGGACCCACTGTTCGCACCTGCGCGGATTGAGCGCCAGCAGGTTGAGCGCGTCGGCATCGACGACGACAGGCTTTTGCGCCGCGAGCGCCGAGCTCAAAATTTCCATTGCCCACGGCGACTGGCCAAGTCCGGGCCCTAGAGCGAGCACTGTCGCGCGTTCGAGGCCGCGTTCCAATTCGCTGCAGTCGCCAACGGCGAGCGACATCAATTCTGGCCTTGATGCGAGCGCGCCCAGGCTTTGCGGGTGTGCCGCCACCGTGACGAGGCCCGCGCCCGCACGCAGCGCCGCTGCTGCCGCGAGGTGCACCGCCCCACCCATGCCCGCAGCACCACCGATCACGAGCACGTGGCCGTGACGCCCCTTGTGCGCCGTGCGTCCACGCACAGGCAGCGCAGCCCGCACGACCGACTCGTCAAGGAGACTCAACGTGGGTTTCGATCCATCGTAGGCGTCCAGCGGCACCTCGAGATCGTCGAACACGATTTCGCCCGCATGGTCCGGCCCGGCGCCGAGATAGCAGCCCACTTTGCGCCCGATGAACGTGACCGTGAGATCGGCGCGCACGGCACAACCCAGCACGTGACCGCTATCTGCCTGTAGCCCGGACGGTATGTCGACGGCGACGACGGGGCGTTTAGCCTGATTAGTGGCGTGAATGCAGTCCGCCGCCACGCCGGTGACCTCGCGGGTGAGTCCCGTGCCGAAGATCGCATCGACGATGACTTCGCCCGCTCGAACGACCTCGGGATGCCAAGGTTCGAGTTGCCCGCCCGCCGCGACGAATTCGTCGTGTGCGCGCAGCGCGTCGCCCGTCAGGCTGGACGGATTCGCGATGGCAACGACGTGCACCCTGAGCCCCTGCGCACGGGCAATGCGGGCCACCACGTAACCGTCGCCGCCGTTGTTGCCCGGCCCGCACAGCACGAGGATCGAGCGTGCGTCCGGCCAGTGCTGACGCAGCGCGTTGAGGGTCGCGTGACCCGCGCGCGTCATGAGTTCGTAACCTGGAAGGTCGAAGCGCTCGATGGCTCGACGATCGAGTTTGCGCACCTCGGCGGCGGAGAAGAGCCCGGCAGGGAGCGGGTGCATTCCGTGATTATACTGCCAGCCTTCTCGCCCGGTCCGTGCCGTCTCATGCAACCCCCATTGCAACCCGTCGTGTCGCTAGCGCTTTCGATCAAGCGATGGGGTCGTGAGCTCGGCTTCCAGAAGGTCGGCATTGCCGGTGTCGACCTGGCCGAGGACGAACAGCGGCTGGCGGCGTGGTTGGCGCAAAAGCGTCACGGCACGATGCACTACATGGAACGACACGGCACCCGCCGCACGCGACCGGCCGAACTCATCCCCGGCACTATTCGGGTCGTGAGCGCGCGCATGGATTACCGGGTCGAAACCACGGACCCGGAGACCGTGCTGAACGACCCCCTGCTGGGTTACGTGTCCCGCTACGCGCTCGGTCGCGATTACCACAAAGTGCTGCGTCACCGACTCGCGCAGCTGGCTGGGCGCATCGCCGCCGCCACGGGCACCGCAGGCTTCCGGGCCTTCACGGACAGCGCGCCCGTGCTGGAGAAAGCATTGGCCCGTGACGCCGGACTCGGCTGGATCGGCAAGCACACGAACCTGCTCGACCGTCACGATGGCTCGTGGTTCTTCCTCGGCGAGATCTACACCGACCTGCCACTGCCCATCGATGCGCCAGTGAGTTCGCACTGCGGCTCGTGCACGGCGTGCATCGACGTGTGTCCGACGCAGGCGATCGTCGCGCCCTATGAACTCGACGCGCGACGTTGCATCTCGTACCTGACGATCGAGCACGACGGTCCAATCCCGGAAGAGTTTCGCACCGCGATGGGCAACCGCATCTACGGCTGCGACGATTGCCAGCTCGTGTGCCCCTGGAACCGGTACGCCAGGGTCACGGCCGAACCCGATTTCCGGACGCGGCACGGACTCGATGCGCCAAGCCTGGTCGAATTGTTTCGCTGGAGCGAAGAGCAGTTTCTGGCGCGTACTGCAGGCAGCGCGATTCGACGCATTGGTTACGAGCGGTGGTTACGGAACGTCGCGGTGGCACTCGGTAATGCACCGGCCACGCCGGAGATCGTCGCTGCACTCGAAGCACGTATTGACGACCCGAGCGAGTTGGTACGCGAGCATGTCCGCTGGGCACTGGGAAATAGGGGAAATAGGGGACGCTCGAAATAGGGGACGCTCACCTATTTCCGACAGGAAATAGGTGAGCGTCCCCTATTTCCTATTTCCGCTGACCCCTAACCCCTTCTCGGAGCGGCGCACTGGATGTTGTCGATCAACCGCGCCTTGCCGATGCGGCCCGCCGCGAGCACGACGACGTGCACGTCATTTTCGGTCGGAACGGCGAGGCGATCCACAGTGCGAACTTCGAAATACTCCGGGCGGAAGCCCGCTTGCGCGAGCTCGTCGAGCCCTGCGGCCTGCATGCCTGCGTAGTCCATGTCGCCCGCTTCGAGCCGGCGCCGCGCCTTATCGAGCGCTCGATACATGGCAGGCGCTGCCGCCCGCTCGGCTGCGGACAGGTAGCGGTTGCGCGAACTGAGCGCGAGCCCGTCGTCCGCACGTACCGTGGGTGCGCCGACGATCTTCACCGGCAGGTTCAGGTCGTCGACGACACGCCGGATCACCGCGAGCTGCTGGAAGTCCTTTTCGCCGAAGATCGCAACGTCCGGCTGCACCAGGCACAGCAGCTTGACGACCACGGTCGCGACCCCCTGGAAATGCCCGGGGCGGAACACGCCGCAGAGAATGTCCGTGAGCCCAGGCACATCGACGACGGTGCTGCCGACGCTGCCCGAGGGGTACATCTCTTCGACGGTCGGGTGGAAGAGCGCATCGACGCCGTATTCGCCCAGCAGGTTGGAATCGTCGTCCGGGGTGCGCGGATATGCACTGAAATCCTCCGACGGCCCGAACTGCATCGGGTTGACGAAGATGCTGGAGATGACGCGCCTGCCGTGCAGGTGCGCAGCCGACATGAGGCTCGCATGCCCCATGTGCAGGTTGCCCATGGTGGGCACGAACGCGATGCTCTCGCGCGCGAGCCGCCAGCGCGTGACGGTTGCGCGGAGCTCCGCGATCCGCGTGATCGTTTGCATCGGTCGGGCAGTCCCTGGTGGCAGCGGTGCTGGCGTACTTAGAAACAATGCTCGGGCGCGGGGTAGGCCCGGCTCTTCACGGCGTCGCCATAGGCCCGGATCGCGGCCAGCGGGCTGTCGCGGCCCTGCTGAAAGTTCTGCACGAACCTGGGCTTGCGTCCCGGCGTGATGTCGAGCACGTCGTAGAGCACGAGGATCTGGCCATCGGTGTCAGGACCGGCGCCGATTCCAATGACCGGCACGTGCAACTCCGCCGTGATCTCCTTGCCGAGGTGCGACGGGATGCATTCGAGCAACACGACGTCCGCGCCGGAGTCCTGCAGCAACTTGGCATCGCGGCGCATCTGCTCTGCCGCGGCCTCCTCGCGCCCCTGCACGCGGAACCCGCCCGTTTTGTGCACTGACTGCGGCCGCAGGCCGAGGTGCGCGCAGACCGCGATGTCGTGACTGGCGAGGAACTCGACGATCTCCGCCTGTCCGGCGCCGCCCTCGAGCTTCACCATCTTGGCGCCGCCTTCCTGCATCAGGCGCACGGCGTTCTTCAGCGCCTCGTCCTTCGACGTGTAGGTCATGAACGGCATGTCGGCCATCAGGAACGGCCGGACCAAGCCCTTCGCGACCGCGCGGCAGTGATAGATGACGTCGTTGAGCGTCACCGGCACGGTCGTGTCGTAACCCTGGATCACCATTCCGAGCGAGTCGCCGACCAGGACGACGTCGATCTCGGCGGCATCCACCAGCGCGGCGTAGCTGGCGTCGTAACAGGTGATGCACGAGATCTTCTCGCCCTGCTCTTTCATGCGGCCCAGCGAGGCCACGTTGACGGGCGGACGCGCCGAATCCCGCAGTTGCAATTGGGTGTACATAGGGCCGCCTCGTGCGAGGCCGCAAGGATGACGGAGCGGCCCTGAAACATCAACGCCGGCAAGCGCCGGGGTCTACAGCAAGTTCTTGAGCGGATTGAAGTAATGGCGCCCCTTGCGGGGCCGGACGATCTCGGCCAGCAGGGCCTGGTAATCCGCCTCGTTGCCGATCGGATCGATCTCCGCGGCGTTTACGATCAGCACCGGGGCCGCGTCGTACTCGAGGAAGAACCGCGCGTAGCCTTCGGTGAGTCGCTCGAGGTACCGGCGCTCGATCTGCTGTTCGTAGTCAATGCCGCGACGGGCGATGCGCTCGAGCAGCACGTCGACCGGAGCCTGCAGGTAGACGATGAGGTCGGGCAACGGCGCGTCGATCGCGAGCCGCTCGTAGACCTGCTCGTACAGCGCGAACTCCTCGTCGTCGAGCGTGAGCCGCGCGAACAGACGGTCCTTCTCGAGCATGTAGTCGGCGACGCGCACGTTTTCGAACAGGTCGGACTGGCGCAGGTCCTGCAACTGCCGTGAGCGCTGGAACAGGAAGTACAGCTGCGTCTGGAACGCGGCCGCGCGCGGATTGCGGTAGAAGCGCTCGAGAAACGGGTTCTCGGTATCCTGCTCCAGCACCAGTTCGCTGCCGAAGCTGCGGCCTAGGCGGCGCACGAGGCTGGTCTTGCCGACGCCGATCGGGCCTTCGATCACGACGTAGCGGTGCGGCGTCGGCACGGCAGGCTCGGCAACCTCGTCGTCGCCGGGAGTGCGGTCGAAAGTCATGCGTCAATCCGTTCCAGGAATTCGTTCCAGGGCAGGCGGGGCGAGGTGTTGCAGCAGCGCGTCCACTCTACCAACGCCCGGCACATCGAGGGATGGGCTGATCTCGGCCAGGGGCACGAGCACGAAGTCACGTTCGGCGATACCGGGATGCGGCAAGGTCAGCGCGGCTTCGTTGCAGCGGGTTTGACCGTGCACGAGCAGGTCGAGATCGATGAGGCGTGGCCCCCAGCGCACGACCGGGGCTTCGCGCCCGAGCCGGGTTTCGAGCGCCTGCAACTCCCGCAACAACGTGGCCGGATCCAGTTGCGTAAGCAGCGCGGCGGCGGCGTTGACGAAATCGGGTTGTTCGACCGGCCCCATGGGACGCGAGCGATAGGCCGAAGAACGCAGCATGAGTCGCGTCCCAGGCAATGCAGCAAGTGCTTCGAACGCGCGTTCGACCTGGCGCACGGGTTCCGCGAGATTGCTGCCGAGCGCGACGTACGCCGGCACCCAGCGCGGCTTCGGGGACGCGGCGGGTGGAGGCGCAAGGCCTGCGGTCACGACGTCGGTGCCGGACCGGACGGCTTGCGACGACGACGCGGACGCCGTCGCCGGCGCGAGGCTGCGCTCTTGGCGGCTTCACCTTGCTCCGACACCGGACGGTTCTCGACCATCGCGAGACGATCGTCGTCCGAGGCGTCCTGCAGGTCGGTCCACCACTGGGCCAGTTCCGGATCGGCTTCGCCGGACTCGGCGCGCAGCAGCAGGAAATCGTACGCCGCGCGGAACCGCGGATGCTCGAGCAGGCGCAGCGCACGCCGGCCCGAGCGCCGCTCGAACCGAGTCTGCAGCATGATCAGTTCCCGCATCGGCAGCGAGAAACGCTTCGGCAATGCGATCCGCTGCAACTGGCGTCCGATGACCTTGTCCGCCGCGTCGAGCAGTCGCTGCGGATCGTCCGGCAGCGGCCCGTCCGGCATACCCAGCGCCCGCAGGATGGCGGGCCAGAGCAGCACGGCGAACAGGAACGTCGGCGTCACCGATTTGTCGTCGTGGACGCGATCGTCCGTGCCTTCCAGGCCGAGCTGCACCAGGCGGGCACCGGCGGACTCCGGTGCGGCTTCGAGCGCAGCGGCAACGTCAGGCATCAGGTGCGGCAGCAATTCGAGGCGGATCAGCCATTCGAGCGAGGCTTCGGCATGGCCAGACAGCATCAACTTCAGCGTTTCGTCGAACAGACGCGCTGCCGGCATGCGGTCGAGCATGTAAGCGAGCTCGCCGATCGGCGCTTCCGTGCCCGGGTGCAGCGTGAAGTTGAGCTTCGCGGCGAAGCGCGCTGCGCGGAGCATGCGGACCGGGTCCTCGCGATAGCGCGTCGCCGGATCGCCGATCAAGCGCAGGATGCGGTTGCGCGCGTCTTCGACGCCGCCCACGTAATCCCAGATCGAGTAGTCCTCGATGTTGTAATAGAGCGCGTTGGCCGTGAAGTCGCGGCGCCACACGTCCTCTTCGATCGTGCCGTACAGATTGTCGCGCAGGATGCGGCCGTGCTCGTCGATCGAGCG
>Ga0316622_100001407_pt1 | contig 15644 bp, 33 predicted proteins | sample OWC_Aug_OW2_C1_D_FD_207646 | JGI IMG/M metagenome (GOLD analysis project Ga0316622, IMG submission 207646) | Wetland soil microbial communities from Old Woman Creek delta, Ohio, United States - OWC_Aug_OW2_C1_D5_C | ecosystem: Environmental > Terrestrial > Soil > Wetlands | place: USA: Ohio... | reverse complement strand
GAGCCGCACGCGTACCCCCGGCGTGTACCGCGACACCGCGGACGACCGCCGCTACCGGATCGTCGTCAACCTCGGGCGCGCCGGCGGCGATCGCCGGCGAGTCGTCCGCGTGATCACCGGCGCCACCCTGCACGATGCCGAGCGGATCCGGACGGCGCTGCTCGCCGATCGCGACGCCGGCCGGCGCCGGCCGCAGCCGAGATCCTTCCGCACCGTCGCCGACTGGATGGTCTACTACCTCGACACCTACAAGCAGCCGCGAGTCGAGGCGACCACCTATGAGAAGTACCGCGGGATGCTCGACACGCGGATCCTCCCGGCGCTCGGCGCCAAGCGCCTCGATCGGTTGACGCCCGACGACGTGCAGGAGTTCTACAACAGGCTCGCGTACCTCGCGCCAGTGAGCCAGATCCAGACAGCCGCCCTGCTCAAAGCCGGCCTCCGGCAGGCGGTCCGCAGCGGCCACATCGGCGTCAGCCCAGCCGACGCCGTCGACAACCCGCGCGCCGGCGCCCGCGATCGCCGGACCCTGCCGACGATCGACGAGGTGCGCGCCCTCCTGCGCGCCATGGCCGCCGGCGGATCCGAGGCGTACTGGATCGTGCGCTTCGGACTTGAGACCGGGATGCGCGAAGGCGAAGTGATGGCGCTCGAATGGTCCGCGGTCGACCTCGACGCCGGCGTCGCCGAGATGCGCCGCTCGGTCGCGACGATCGCCAACCCCGACGGCCCCGGCCGGATCCGCGTCTTCCGGACCAAGGGAAAGACGCCGGCCTCGGTCGCCAGCGTGATCCTTACGCCGTCGACGATCGCGTGGCTCAAGCAGTACCGCGCCCAGCTCTCGCGCGCGCGCCTCGCGCTCGGACCGAAGTACTGGGCCGACGACGACGGGCAGCTCGTGTTCCCCATGCTGCGCCCCTTCGCCGGCCGCCCAGCCGGCCGCGCTTGGGACGGCAGCGCCCTCCGGAAGGCGATCCGCCGCTACGCCGCCAAGGCGGAAATCCCCGCCATGAACTACCACGACTGCCGGCGCCTCTTCATCTCGACCGCGGCGCAACGGATGCCCCTCATCACCGTGCGGGACATGGCGCGCCACGCCGATCTCGACGTGACCGCCAACGTGTACGCGCGAGCGTCCGCGGAGGATCTCCGCGCCGGCGCGCTCGCGATCGACGGGATCTGGTCCCACGAGTAGGCGCGCACCCGGAGCGGCCGGCGGCGTCCGTCGCCGCGGCGCGCTACCATGGATCCAGAAGCTACTAGGGGACCGACCATGCCAGACCCAGCTCTGCTTCTCAGCCGCACTGAGGCGGCGCGATTCTGCGGCGTCGGCCTCACGACGTTCAAGCGCTGGACCCGCGCCGGCATCGTCCGGCCGGTCGAGGTGCCGCTCGTCAACCGGCGCCTCTTCCGCCGCTCGGATCTTGAGACCTTCTGCCAGCGGTTGCCCCAGGCGTGAGCGCCGGCGCGCGATCCCTCCCGCGCGCCGGCGCCCGCCGACTCTCGATCGCCCACCGTCTCAGCCCGCCGGCTCCGCCTTCCGGGTGAGCGGCGCGTGTGGCGTGCAGGTGCCGTCGCTCTTGGTGTAGACCTTGCGGCCGCAGCCGCGGCAGATCCCGCCGCGCGACTTCGGCGCCAGTCCGGTCAGCCAGCCGCGCTTCTCCAGCGAGCAGACCGGCAGCGCCGGCAGGCGCGCGGGATCGAAGGTTGCAATCGGGTTGCGCCCATGCTCCAGCGAGGCGAAGTAGCCCGATCGGACGCAGCGCACGTAGGCGGTCGCGTTGTTCTCCTGCGCGAGCCGGATCGCGTCCTCGCGCGCGTCGGCGAGGTGCCCATGGATCCGCGGCTCGGAGCTCCTAGTTCTGCTCGCCATTTCGCACCCACTCCCACGGACGACAGATCGGGAAGCGCCGACAGGTCTCGCAGTCGGCGATGACGTTGTAGAGCGGCAGCTCGTCGAGCTCGGGCGGAACCGCGACGGCGTGCGATCGGCAGTACCAGGTGCCGTGCAGGATCGCGGCCGGCTTGATCACCATCCGCTCGCAGACCGGACAGCGGTGAGTGAGGTTGATCGCGTTCATGGTCGGTCCCCTTGTGGTCGGTCCCCGCTCGTCGTCAGAACGCCCAGATCACCTCGTCGTCTGGCACGAGCGTCTCATCGGGACGCATCACGTGCGCGCCCAAGCGGAGACAGGTCTCCGCCCAGTCCGGGTGGATCTCCCGCGCCAGCTCGCGCGCGCGCTTCTTGGCGGCGACTCGCTTGGTCCAGATCGTGCCGGCAACGTCGGACACGTCGACCCAGACCTCCTCATGGCGCCACGTTGAGCCGATCAGCCACGTGATCGCGCAGCGGAGCTGCGTCGTCGTGGTGTCGGACGGCGCCGCGTGGTTCCTCTTCATCGGTCCTCCCTCGTTCTGTTCCTCAAGATGCACCAATGAGAGTATACCCACCATGCAACGTTTGCAAACATCCAGCCTCAGAACCGCGGCGCGGCGCTCGAGCACGGCGGCGCCGTCAGTGGCCGCGCCAGCCGCGGAACCGGCCGCGCTTGGGACGGTGCGACTGCTTGCCGGCGGCGCGGCGGAAGAGGTGCCGGAGGAAGCGCTCCTCACCACGATCGAGCGCACACCATCCCCAGATCCGGCGGTAGGCGTCGGCGTCGGCGCGCGTGGCGCGCACCTCCACGTCCTCGAAGTCGTCAGGATCCACGCCGGCAGATCTCGCAGTCGCAGCCGGCCATATGGCGCCAGCCGGCGGACGGCACGACGATCTCTTGGTGGGAGAACGTCGGCCCGGACAGCAGCATCTCACCGCACGCGGCGACGCTCCGCGGGGGATCCATGACAGGGAAGCGGACCAGGTTGGTCCCGGCGTCGGCGTGCACAACGATCTCGCGCGATGGCGACGCCCACGGCTCCCGCGACGCCCACGGGAACCCATCGGCGAAGTACATCCGGACGCCGGCGCTCGGCCCCCACCAGAACTCGATGCCGTCGACCGGCTCGTGGTGCGCCATGCGCCCGCAGGCGCGCACCTGCGCCAACGTCATCTCGGCCGTGCTCATCGGTGCGCCTCCTCGTAGCGTGCGGCGAGAGCGTCCACCTTGTCTTTGTTCCGGTTGAACACGACGAGTTGAGCATCAAAGTCGCGCGCAACGTCGTGCGTCGCGATCCACTCCAGCCGCGCCGCCTCGGCCTCAAGTTGCAGCAGCCGCTCCTGGGCGTAGCCTAGAGTCTCCGTGGTCAGAGCATCGTCCTTCTCCAGCCGCGCGACCTCGGCCTCGGCGAGCTCGGCGCGGGAACGCTGTTCCATGCACTCCACGAGACGCGTGTCGTGTTCGCGACGCAACGCCCGGATCCGCTCCGGCGCCCGCGCGATCGCGTGCGCCGGCACCATCCCCAGCTCGCGCCCGACGCGCGCGGCGACTTCGAGCCACGTCTCGTTCGACTCCTTGTAGTCGTCGCGCTCGGCCTCGACCTCGACCAGCCGGTCGATCAACGCCGCGATCGCCGCGTCGGCGTCGCGCGCCGTGTACATCAGACAGGAGTCGAACACCTTGCCGGCGTTCGTCCAGACGACCACCTGGAGCGCCGCGAGGGCCGGCGGCGCCGGCCCGAGCTCTTCCGGCCAGTCGATCATGCCTCGCCCCGATCCGCCAAGACAGCTTTCAGCCGGTCGATCTCACTCGCGAGCAGATCGAGACTCTCCTGCGTCAGCGGTAGCGGCTCGCCGCGGTAGAGATGCGCCGGCGGCGCCGGCGGCTCCACCATCACCTCGTGCACTGGCGCGGATGCGACCTCGACGTACGGGAGCATCACGCGCGCGCAGTCGCCGCAGACCGGTGCGAAGGTGTATCCACACGTCGCCGGCTCGGCGCCGACTCCGCCCATCGGCACCGGGTACAGCGGCCCGCCGGCGCGCGCGCAGCAGAAGCAGCGATCGTATCTCACGGCTGCCGCCTCTCGAAGTCGGAGCAGCCGAAGTCGTCACTCGGAGTGGCGAACTCGTTGTACAGGCACCACTCGGCCCCCTTGCCGATCTCGACGTGCCGGCACGCCTTGCAGCTCACGGTCGGAGCCATGCCGAACACGTCGTCCAACGACTCCGCCGCGATCGTCACCGTGGCGGTCGGATCGTTCATGGCGCGGCGGAACAGCAGAGCCCGCAGCGCCTCGGCGTCGATGAGTCTCACGGCTTCTCGCCCTCCCCCGGCTTGCCGGCCTCGCGCACCATGTGATCGATGAGCGAGGCGCGGATCCGCCAATGGCCGCCGATCGTCCGGAGCGCCGGCAGCTTGCCACTCTGGCACCACCGCGCCACCGTACCCTTGTCGACGCCGAGCCGGCGCGCAGCTTCCGCGGCCGGGATCAAGTGCTTGCCCATGAGGATCCTCCCTCGTTGCTTATGAAGCGATCCGGCGACCATCTCGCACCCCGACGCCGGCCGTGACCACGGTCTCGCGCGCCGTCGCCGGCCGCGAGACCTCGCCGTAGTAACCCGCGATCGCACCATCCGTCACACGCTTGACCTCGCCGTGCTTCGAGATGCAGTTGCAGCGCCGCGAGCAGAAGCGTTGACCCCGCCGCGCCTGTTCGATCGTCAGCCTCTTGCCGCACCACTCGCAGGCGTGCTCAGACGGCTGCGTCACGGCCGCGATCGCCGGCCGCGGCGCCGGCCTGGAGCGCGGAGCCGGCGGCGCCGCGCGCTCCTCCAGCGCGGCCATCCGCGCTTCGAGATCTTCGAGCTTTCCGGCGACGAAGCCGTGCAGCTCACGCATCGGTGCCAGCCACGGCAGGTGATAGCGGATCGCGTCCGCCTCCGCCGTCGCCAGCACATTCAAGAACTCTGCATCCTTCATGGTCGGTCCCCCTCGTAGAGTGTAGCGAACGTTGTACCCAGTATACCCCGGATCGCGACATTCGCAACGTTAGACATAGGCCAAGAAGCGCGCCGCCTCGGCGTCCGAGACGGAGCGCCCGACGCCGTGCGGCAGCGCCTCGCGCAGCGCGGCGCCGAGCTCCGGCCCGCCCTTCTTCAGCGCCATGAGCATCCGGTAGGACAGCTCCTTGCGCCCGAAGCGGCCGCCGCAGTTCACGTAGTCGACCTCGGTGCCCTGGTGGAAGCCCAGCCGGACCAGCGCCGCGCCCCACTCGGCGAGAAACTCCGCCTTGGCGGCGAAGTCGACCTCCGGGTAGCCGGCGAACGGCGTGCCCGGAGCCGGCTCGAAGTTGGTAATCGAGAGCTCGAATCGCACGTTCTTGTGGTGCCGCTTGTAGCCCTCGCCGAAGAGATTCACCTCGCGGCTCGTCCACGTCTCGCGCAGCGCCGCCAAGGTCTCCAGCCACGCGAACCAGCGATCGTAGTCGTCGCCGGGTAGGCCATAGATCAAGTAGAAGTGCAAGTGATTCGCAACCTTGAGCAGCTCGGTGATCGTCATCAACAGACGCGCGTCAGAGATCGGCTTGCCGATCGCGGCGCGCTTGGCGGCATCGAAGCTCTCGATCCCACACTTGATCGTCCGCGGCAGGTAGACGAGCCACGGGTAGAGACGGTGCGCGGAGCTGATACAGTGATCGCTGTTGAGGATCTGCAGCGCGTTGGCCGCGGCGTACTCCATCAACTCGTCGAAGCGCGAGTAGCCGGCGAAGTTCGCCGACATGAAGTTGATCCGCCGGCAGCGCCGGCGCACCATCTCGTCGATCTGCTGCTTGACGAGCTCCAACGGCTTCTCGCGGTATTCTCGGCCCCAGGCGTACTCGCAGAACCCGCAGCGCATCCGGCAGCCGCGCGTCAGCTCGATGACGCCCTTGCCGTCGCGGATCACCGGCGCCGAGACGATCTCGGTCGCGTTCTCCTCGCCGTCGAGCTCGCCGGTGTAGAGATCGTCGACGAGGTCGCCGAGGATCCCGCGCGTGCCGAGCCCCTGCCCGCCGGCGACCGTCCTGCACCGCGGTTGGTTGCGGTGCAGGAACGGCGCCACGTTGAGCAGGTGCATCGGGTAGAAGACGTTGAACCCGACGAGGTCGTACGGATCGCAGTCGATCTGCTCCGACCAGTGGCAGAGATCGGCGCCCAGACACTCGCGCACGATCTCCTGCCCGAGGTTGATCGCCCCGCGGTTCCGCGCGTCGCGCGGCACCGTGTCGACGAGCAACGTCCGCATCACTGCTTCTTCTTGGACACCACCGGCGGCGGTACGTCGTCGCCGGCGGAGAGCGCATCCGGCACGCCGGCGGCCGGCGCCGCGAGCAGCGCGCTCTCGGCGACGGCGATCAGGCCGGCAATCGCCCCTTCGAGCAGGCGCACCATATCGAGCGGGTGCGCGCCCTTCGCGCGGCCGGCGAGGTAGTCGTCGACCGCCGGGATCCCGAGCGCCGCGAGGCGTTCTAGCATCTGGTCAGTCATGGTCGGTCCCTTCTTCAAGGTCGTTCTCTTCCTGCGCCGGCACGGCTTTCGGCGCGTGCCAGCGCCCTGTACGGTCGAGCCACCAACCGTTCAACGGACCGCTTCTCTGGTCCACTAGGTCGCCCATCATCCGGTCGACCATGTCGTAGAACAGCGGGCAGTTCTCGCACTCATCGTTCACGGTCGGCCCCCTTGCCGCCCTTCCTCTTGGCCGCGTAGCGCTCGACCCACGGACGCCGCGGATCGACCAGCGGCAGGAAGTCGGCGCACGGACGCGACCTGGAGTCGCGGCCGGCGATCTTGCGCTGGGTATGCAGACCGCACCACTGCGAGCCGCACCACATCGGCTGCTCGGCCCAGTCGCAGTCTTGGCAGGTGATGCTCTTCACGACGTTACTGTCGTCTCGGTCCGGCTCGTCTTGCCGCAGCACGTGCAGCGGTACTCGTCGGCCTCGGCATCGAACCGCCAGCGATGCAGGCAGCTCTCCCCCTGCGGGAGATCGGCGCCGCACGCCTTGCAGTGGTAGCCCTTCGCGCGCCAGTCGTAGATCCAGTCATGCTGGCAGTCCGCGGCGTCGAGCACCGCGCGTACCTTGAACTCGCCGACGGAGACCGCCGGCGGCGACGCGAGCAGCGCGTTTGCGCGCTCAAGGTGGTAGGCGATGAGGTGCAGATGCGCCTTCAACATCCTTCGATCGTCATCGTTCATGGTCGGTCCCCTTTCACTGCCGCAGCTTCGGCTCCGGCAGGATGAAAGCCAGACCGCCGGCGCGGCCGGTGGCCGTAGCTTCGGCCTCGTCGACGGCCGCCGCGGCCGCGTCCTCCTTGGACACGCCGGCGGCAGTCATCTGTTGCACTTGTGCCTCGATCTGCGCGCCGGACTCGTCGAGCATCCTGTAGAGATCCTCGGCGGACATACCGTTGCCGAGCCCCATGGCGATCGCGACGATCGTCTGCACCGCCGAGATGATCGCGTTGGGGAGATCCCCGGTGATCCGCTCGACCCAGCAGAGCTGCCGGACCCACACGCGGATCAGATCGCCGGCCTGCCCCTCGGGCACGAGCCCGAGCAGCTTCTCGCAGCACTGCTCGAAGTTGGCCTCGAACTCTTCACTCGTCATCGGTCGGTCCCCCTTGGTAGCACCACTTCGGGATAGTCTCGCCGGCGAGGCGCCGGCAGCGGATCACGAGCCGCGGCGACGCCTTGTCGTAGGCGAAGCCCACGCAGCGCGGGATCGCCCACTTGTCATCGTCGTAGGCCACGCCGGCGATCGAGTCCAGCATGAGCTTCTCCAGGTTGCTCGCGTCGCGCGTCCGACGATCCGGCCACCACACGAAGTACTCGACCACCACCGGCTCGCCCTGCGAGCACGTCCAGTGGCCGTCCGCCATGGCGGCGCGCGCCGTCCATGCGGCGCCGTCCGTCCAGTCGACCGCGCGCTTCGTCGGCACGCGCCGGCGGCGCCCGGTCTTGGTGGTGTAGTTGCGGTGCGAGTGGTTGACACTCGGCGGCAGCGGCACGGAGAACGTCAGGTACTCAGCCATCACAGACGACCTCGCTGAGGATCGTCTCGTCGTCGGCGAGCCAGACGACACGCACGGTCCCCTTCACCGGCACAACGGCGGAGCCGATCGTCACCTCTAGGGTGACCGGCCCATAGGACACGCCGTCGCCCTGGTGGATCTCGATTGGCGCCTCGGCGAACATCACGGCGCCCTTCTCGTCGACCACGGTGATCTGGAACCGGCCGCTCATGGATCCACCTTCCCACACGACTCGGTAACCGCCGGCCGCGACTCCCACGCCTCGTAGCCGCAGCCGCCGCAGTCGACGACGCGGCCGCCCCAGACGCAGATCTTGTCGTTCTCGCCACAGCGCGGACAGCGCCAGCTCGCGCGCATGGCCTCGGCCGCCTGCTCGCGCGAGACGGCGATCAGTTTCGCCACCGTCGGCAGCTCGTCGAGGTGTTGGATCGCCCAGCGCACCGCGACGGCAACCTCCGCGCCGTCGAGGCCGGCGTCGACCAGCGCCATCGTGTAGGCGGCGTCACTCGCCTTCGTCCAGCTCGCGCGCGGGTACGCCGCCGCGAGCGTCTTCACCGCCGGCAGTACTTGCTGGTAGCGCTCGTCCATCGTTGTCACCTCCCAAGTAGAAGCCGATCACCGCGTTTACGTCGGCGCCGGCCGTCGGATCCATGCAGCCGTGTTCCTCGCCAGCCGCCCACTCGCGCCACACGGCGCTCTTGGTCTTGGTCTCCTTGGCGAGGAACGTCGCGCCGTGCTTGATCTTTCGATCGTTGCGCGCGCAGTCTTCGAGGTAGCGATCGGCGGCGATCGCGAGCTCCTCGGCCGACGCCCTCGGACCGCGGCCGCGACGGTCACGTCGCCACCAGAGGTAGCAGTCGCGCGCCGGCGCGTGGTCGCCAACCTTCCCATAGGACGCCCACCACATCTCGAACTCATCGATCAGTGTTGCGTCCGAAACGGCCGGCGCAGCCGGCCAAAGGGTTTCTAACTCTCCTCTACTCTCTTCTCTTCTCTTCTCTTCTCTTCTACCAAGTCGGTGTTCTGATTCGCACTGATTCGGAACTGATTCGCACTGATACGGACTTGGTTCTGCACCAAGTCCGACCTCGCGCAGGCTCATTTCGGCCGCCGCCGGCGACCGATGACCCTTGCTTACGTTGCAGCCGCGGCAGGCGACGACCAGGTTCTCGGCGTCCGTCGGACCGTCCGGCATCACGTGGTCGTACGTCCCGCCGTCCGGCCCGCGCTTGTCCGTCCAGTTGACGACCTTGCCGCAGTAGCGGCACTGGTCGCCGTCGCGGGCGCGCACGGCGTCGATCGTGCCGTCGGCGTAGGCGGCGCGGCGCGACCTGGAGCGGCCGGCCTCCACGAGGCGCTGCTCCTTCCACTTCCCGCCGTAGTCGCCCCAGTCATGGATCGCCACGCCGGCCCCGAGCTCGTCGAGGTAGCCGGCGGCGATCGCCGCCGCGGCGAACACGCCGTCGTCGCCCTGCCAGCCGGCGCCGATCTCAATCTCCTCGGTGTCGAACGCCGAGAGGTCGCCGGCCGGCGCGTATTCCAGCGCCCAGCACCACAGCGAGCCGAGATGGCCGGCCACGGCCGCCGGCGGCAGCCCGAGGCACTTCGCCATGCGGAGCGTCTTGGGATGCGAGAACACCGCGGCGTGCAGCTTGATCCACTCACTCATGGCCGCGCGCCTTCCCGAGATCCTCCACGCGGTAGGCGACTGGAATCCCGAGGCGCTCTGCCTCGGCGATCTCCGCCGCGACGCCCCACGAGATCTCAGCCGGGTTGGTCACGAAGACCACGTCGCAGCGGCGGAGCATCTCCATCGACTGTTCCTTGTAGACCGACCCCGGCCAGCCGGCCGGCGTCACGAGCCCGAGCAGCAGATCCGCCGCCGGACAGAAGCAGGCGTAGCCGGCCTCGATGAGCTTGCGCCAGACTTGCGCCATGCGCGCCACGTTGGCGAGGTACTCGACCTCGCGGCCGGACAACGCGCCGGCGATGTAGACGAGGCGCATCCTGGAGCCGGCGCGCAGCGCCGGCGGTGCCACCGAGCTCGCGGGCGGCCGCGGCGGCCACCGCGAGGCGATCGGCTCCGCGGCGTCGCACTTGCCCCACCGCGGACAGCCGTCGCAGACGTAGGAGTCACACTCCGGGTAGTGTCGATCGCTCATGATCCCTCCCGCCGGCGCGCGCGCTCCGCCTTGCGCCTCGCACGACGTGACACGTCGCGCGCGCGTTGATCCGTCCGCCGGCAGTTCCGGCAGCGCGCCGTCAGCTTGTCCTCCGCGGACAGATCGACGGTGAAGTGCTCGGTGTTGGCCGGCAGATCCTCGCCGCACTCCGTGCAGCGCTTGGTGCCAAAGAGCAGCTCGTCGATCCAGCGATCGTCGTAGCCGTCGTCGACGGTCAGCTTCACTCCCATGTCGGCGCCTCGACTTCCACGAGCACGGTCGCCGGCACGAGACCCTGTTGGGCGTAGCACTGGTAGAGCAACGCCAAGCGCTCGAACGTGCGCCGGGTGTAGCGCTCCTCGCGACCGTTGGTGATCCTGTTCACGCCGCGCGGGTACTTGTAGCGCAGCGCCTTGCCTAGTTGGCGATTCGTGACGCCGGCGGCGCGCAGGCCGGCGACGAGCTTGTGCACGCGCCAGCCCTCGACCTTGTCACTGCGGACCAGGTCGTAGGCGCTCACGCTCAGGATCGCGTCGGCGACCGCCGCGGTGCACACCTCTTGGTGTTGCTGCCAGATCCGGATCACCGTGCTAGGCGCGATACCGCCGACCGCGGCGATGCTCTTGAGCGTCATCCCGCGCGACTGCAGCCAGTAGAGATGCCTCCGGACCTCGTCGACCGACTGCAGGACGTGGCCGTTTCGCTGGCCCGCCTTCAGCTTGCACCACTGTTGGCGCGCCGCGGCCGTGCAGGCGTCGCAGCGACAGCCCCGGTGCCGGTAGACGTAGTAGGTGCCGTGCGCCGGCCCGCTGTACCGCGGCGGCATCATGACTCCTGCAGGCAGAGCTGTTGATCGAACAGCGCGAGGATCGCGGCGGAGTCGCCGCAGACCTCCTCGGCGAGCTCGGCGCGCCGCGCCGGCGACATGGCGCGCCAGCGGCGCTGCGCTTCGAGCTGGGTATGCACCGGACAGTAGCCGGTGCCGTTGTGCAGGCGGAGCGGCGCGTTGCAGTCCGGCCAGCCGCAAGTCCGCGGCATGAGGTTCTCGGGATCGTAGACGAGGTGCACCATCGTGACGGTGCGGAGCTCGATCGTGCAGCCGGCCTCGGCCTGCAGGCGCGAGACCTCCATCATGCAGCGGTGTTCGTCGTAGCCACTCGCGCTCGCCAAGTCAGCCCACGTGCACGGCCCCTCGGCCAAGCGGCGGCGGATCTTCTCTGCTCTCATTGGTCGGTCCCCTTTACTCTTCGCTCAACCAGCGATCAGTCCGCGCCCGCCTTGTCGGGCAGCGTCTTGAGGTAAGCCGCGACCGCCGCCGGCGCGCGGCTCTTGAGCCAGAACCGCACCTGCCGCGCCGTGACTCCACGCGAGTCGGCGAGCATCAGCAGCTCTTGGATCTCCTCATCGGGCGGCACCTGGAGCGCCGGCTCCGTCACGTGGTCCTCGGCCGCCTTGTCGCGCTCCGCGGTGACCGGATTCGGTGCCGCGGCCGGCCGCGACTTGGCGGCGCGCGCCGCAGGCGCCGCAGGCGCCGGCGTCGGCGGCGGTCCGTAGTCGACCGCGCGGTTGCGGACCTCGTTGGCGCTCGCGATCTTCTTGGTCGGGATCCCGACGGCGACGATCGCGCGGCCCCAGGCGGAGGTCTCGGCGTTCATCAACTCGGAGTCGCGCGTGTACGGCGTGGTGCCCGGAAACGGCTCCCACGCCACGCCGATCCCCGGCCGCGGATCGTCCGGCGTCCGATACGCCGCGGCGCCGTAGACCACGAAGGTCTTGCCGGCGACCTCGACGATCTGGTAGGTAGGGTTGCCGTCGGCGGAGAGCGCGATCGGTTGCAGCGTGCCGTCCGGGTAGCGCTTCTTGAACTCCGCGATCCGCTCGGCCACGTCGACGTAGTCGGCCATCCGATCCTTGTACTCAGGCTTGCCCATGACTCTCCTTCACTGTCGCCGCGGCAGCGCACCGGCTGCAGCGGCCGTCGCACACGTTGAGCACCCAGTGCGCCGCGCAGCGCTTGTCGAGCACCTCGCACGCGGCCGCTTGGCTGCAGTAGGATCCGTCGACGGAGTAGCACCGACCCTTGTGCCGGCAGGCGAGGATATGGCCGGCCGCGTCGGCGTCGCACTCGGGAACAAAGCCGTGACCGTTCACGTCTCCTCCTCGCCGACGATGCTCACGCGCGCCGGCGCGCCGGCGTCGTCGTTCGACAGGAACTCGTCATACCGTTCGTGACGCGCGCGCAGCTCGGGCTCGGTCACGTAGCCGGCCATGTACTCGCGGTACTCGTCTTGCGTGCGGCAGAACGGCGGCGGAAAGCGGAGGCGGAAGCGCAGCTCCGCGAGCTCCTCGAAGCCGTCGTCGGCGCGCTCGCAGCCGAAGGCGTCGCGGTTTCTCATGACGACCTCGGGTGAGAGACGACGCCGCGCACGGCGCACCAGGTGCCGGCGCGCGTCAGGTTGTAGACGGTGATCGCGAGGCGCCCGCAGCGCGAGCAGCGCTCGCGGCGGTAGCGGCTCTGGCCGCCGGCCGCGGTGAAGACGAGCACGTCGTTCGTGGCGATCGGCGCCAGATCGGTGCCGGCACAGGTCGGACAGTACTCCAGCTCACTCGCGTCGCCCTGTATACAGGACTGACAACATCTTTGTTTACAACGCAAGTGCCTTGTGGTACAACTAGCCGTGAAGGAGGGAGTCAGGACTTTGGTCGGTCCCCAAGCTTCCCCTCTTCCGGGCTCTCGGTTGGCTACCACCGCCCGAGAGCCCACTTCTTCGCAGCGGCACATCTGGCCGCACTCCTTTCGCTACGATCCACCGAGCGGTTGGTCCTCGGCGTCACCCCCCATCGTATGCTCGGCGCCAGACGAACAAAGAGATCCCCGCGCATCCCTGCGAGAGGATCTCATCTGTGCGATCTGTCCCATCCCTCGGCCTCGACTCTCGAACGTCTCTGCCGGCCCTGCCCCCTCCCCCTTTTCGTTACACGGTACTCCTCGCGCATGGTGGTGTCAACAGCGCATTCGAGATACTTCCCGTCCCTATCATGCCTTGCGTGCATTGTGCGCGCTTGACGCCTGTGGTACGCTTGTCCCGTCAATCACAAGCGGGGGGAGGCCGTGACCGCAGACGAACATACCACTCGTGGCGCTCGTGCCGATCGGCTCACCGTACCGACGCTCACGCCGGCGGAGCAGCGGGCGGCGACCGAGGCAGCCTACTGGACGACAGCGCAGTTCGCGGCGATCCGGAATCACCTCATCGTCTGGCCGCGGATCAGCGAGGCGACGGCGCGGCGCTGGGCGGCCAACGGCACCTTCGACGATCTCGGCGTCGAGGTCGTGGCGGTGCCCGGTCGCTACCTCATCAACGCGGACCAGTGGCTCGCGCAGTTCGCCAGCCGCCTGCATGGCGCCCACCTCCGCACCACGGATCTCTGCGCGCAGCGCGACGGCCGCGGGCAGATCTAGGACGCAAAAGAGCCGCCGGCGATCGCGGGTTCGCCGGCGGCTCGGCCCCTTCTCGGACCAGCTCCCGATTATAGCAGACGCGTCGGAGCGATCGCCCACCACCGCGGCGCCAGATCCGCGAGGCGCTCGCGCGCGCGGGCGCGCGCGTCTGTCATCCCCAGCCGGCCGTCGACGAGATCGTGGCAGCTCGGGCAGAGCGGCACCCACTCGGTGTACGCCCAGCCGGCGTGGCCGGCGCCCATGCCGCGGTGCCGCGGCCAGTGTGCCGGCACGCAGCCCTCGCCGTGACAGAGCAGGCAGCGCTGCAGCAGAGCTCCACGCGACGCCTCGCGGTGCGCGCCCTGAGCGCGCGGCGGCGACTGTTCACGAGGTGCCTCCAGACGTGACGAAGCCGCGCGCCGGCACGCCGGCGCGCGGCTCCTTGGCGTGCGTTACTCCGCCGGCGGCGCCGGTGCGGCAGTCTTTGCCACGTCGTAGACGCCCGCGGCCGAGAGGCCGACCAGCACGCCCTGCACGACGGCCAGATAGAGACCGCTTGCGCCGAAGTGGAAGTTGAGCACGTTCAGCGCCACGGCGACCGCGAGCGCGGCGACCAGCGAGTACTTACCACCGACGCCGAACGACTTGATTACCTGCACGATCGCGACGATCGCCGGCACGCTCAGGATGGTTACGAGAGGATCCATGTTCCCTCCTTTCTTACGAGTTGCGGTTGAACGAGAACACGGCGAGGAAGATCGCCAGCAGCAGCAGGAACATGACGGAGTCAGACATACCGCCTCATCTCAGGGATGCAGGAGGCGGCGGTCCGGGTGAGCGGGGGAACAACAGCCCGGACCGCCGCAAGCGTGGGATCGTCGCCGCCGCGATGCGGGCGCGGGGGGGACCGGCGAACGATCCCTGCAGCCGCGGACGATGAAGAGGGAGGGAGATCCACCATCCGCGGACATTCTGTCAGCGCGATCGGAAAGCGCCGGCCGTCAGACGACCTCGTCGACGACGCCGCGCTCCAGCGCCTCGTCGGAGTCGAGCCACCAGTCCGTCTTCTTCCACTTGCGCTGGATGGTCGTCGCCTTGAGCTTGCCGTGCGAGCGCTCGACGAAGATCTGGATGACCCTCTTCTGGATCTTCTTCATGAACGCGACCTCGTCCTCCAGCTCGGAGGTCTTGCCGAAGGCGCCCGAGGCGACCTCATGGATGAGGATGTACGCTTCCTTGCCCATGCAGCGCTTGGTGCCGGCCTGCAGGAGGATCCCGCCCATCGAGGCGGCGTAGCCCATGGCCGTCGTCGTGATGTTGTGACCCTGCGCGCGCAGGCCGATGATCGTGTCGAAGAGCATCATGCCGTCGATCACCGAGCCGCCAGGGGAGAAGAACACGACCTCCATGTCGCAGCCCGGATCGACGCGCGACCACTTGATGAGCTGCTGCGCGCAGTTCTTCGTCGAGGTCTCGTCCACCTTGCCGGTGAAGCGATAGATGTGCCGGTAGCGATCGGACGCGAGCTCCTCGGCGTTCTTCTCGACCAGCATCCGCTTCGCCACCTGCGAACCGTACGCTTCGCACTCCGCCTGCTCGGCCTCGGCCGCCGCCTTGCGCGCCTCGGCGAGCGTCTTCTGCGCCTCGGCTTCGAGCTTGGCGATCGTCGCCTTGATCTCTTCCGGTGTGCGCTTGTCCGGCTGTTCAGCCGTCTGCGTCTGCGTCTCGTCAGCCATGGTCGGTCCCCTTTTCCTTGAGTACCTCCAAGAGGTAGCCCATCACGTTGAACATCACGGCGCACAGCGCGTTCTCTAGACCGTCGCGCGACTGCAGGCCGCGGTGTTCCTTCCACCAATCCATCACGTGCCGAAGGCCGGACTTCAGGTAGACTTCCCTCGGCATACCTGCTTGCCAGTTGTCGGAGGCGCGGAAGACGCCGTCCGACTGCCGGCGGTGTTCGTGCATATACTCGGCGAAGCGTTCCAGCACGAGCGGCGAGAAGAAGCCCTCGTAGTCGTACTTGCCGTCCTCGGTGTCACGGTAGGCGCCGCTCGCGAAGTGGCGACCGACCGGCCCTGGAGTCGCGGCC
>Ga0316622_100001406_pt1 | contig 15647 bp, 15 predicted proteins | sample OWC_Aug_OW2_C1_D_FD_207646 | JGI IMG/M metagenome (GOLD analysis project Ga0316622, IMG submission 207646) | Wetland soil microbial communities from Old Woman Creek delta, Ohio, United States - OWC_Aug_OW2_C1_D5_C | ecosystem: Environmental > Terrestrial > Soil > Wetlands | place: USA: Ohio... | reverse complement strand
TCGGTCGCCGCGGTCCGGTCTTCGCCGAGGTATTCGCCCTTCGGGCCGAAACGCATGAATTTCGGTGGATTCCGGGCCTGAATGAGGACGCGGTCCCCCGTCAGGAGGGCCTTCGTCGCCAACTGCGCTTCCCCCGGTCCTTGGCCGTTTTTCACGATCTTGTAGACGAAGCGGCCCTGCGCGTCATATTTGAAGTGCTCGAATCCGTTGGCGAAATAGACGCTCCCGTCGTCGCCGATCTGAAGCTGATAGGGATACTTGAAGACGACCTCTTGGCCGTCGTCGCGGATGCGCATCCGCTCGATGAGCTCGACGGAACGCCCGGCTTCCGGATTCGACGGCTTCTTGGGATTCTCGATGACAGTCTGTCCGAAGCAGGTCGCCAAGGCCAAGAGGCTGATCCCGGACCGGATGGAAATCCCCGAGAGCTGTCTTCCCATTGCTACTCACCGGGACTCTAGCCTGTCCCGGCCTCCTTCCCGTCATTCTACCATCGGGCCCGGTCCGGTTCCACAACAGAAGCGGCGTTGACGTCGTAAACTCAAGGCGGTAATCTGAGGCCGAGTGGCATCCACAACGCAGGAGCCTGGACGATGATGAGAGCGTCTCGAGTTGGCATCGTTTGTTCTTTGCTCATGGCCCTTATGACGCCTCAGCTTGGTTCCACCCAGGCCAAATGGAAGGGTGCGGTCGTCAAGGAGGGCGATGTCACCATCGTCAAGAACCCGAAGGAGCCGATCTACAAGACGCCGATCCTTGAGCTCAAGGAGGAGCTTTCGATCGGCGGCCCCGAGGCCTCGGGCGAGGCGGTATTCACGCGAATGAGGGAATTCGTCGTCGACGATGCGGGGAATTTCTATATCAGCGCAGCCCGGGGGGACGACCATGTCCGGGTCTTCGACAGTTCCGGCCGCTATCTGAGGACCATCGGGCGCCACGGCCAGGGCCCCGGGGACATCGACGGGGTCGGGCCCCTCTCATTTGTCCGAGCCACTGGAGAACTGGCCGTTACGAACATTCGTCGAAGATGTCTGACTTTCTTCAAGTCCGATGGAACCTACGTTCGGGATCTGCGATTCGATGATCCAGGTTACAGTGGTTCGAGGCTGGATTCACAAGGTAGGATCTATGCAGATGGAGGTCTCTTTGATACCGGGGCGTCCTATTTGGAGGTCAGGTTGGCGGCAATTGATCCGGACGGCAAGGCCATACGGATCTTGGCCAGGTCCCCCGGCCAGGTCAAGGGCAAGATCGGGATAGGGATGCCGAACATGTCCTGGGCCATCGACTCTTCCGACAGTCTGATCGTCGGCCAGTCAAAAGAATATGAGCTGCAGGTCTTTAAAGCCGGGACATATGGATTGTTAATGAGGATACGCAAAGCCTTCGATCCGGTCCCGATCAGCGACGAAGAGCTGGCGAGGTTCAAGAAACCGGAATACAGTGAGATGCCATTCGAGTTCGCCAAAGAACACGCCGCTTTTTGGACTTTGTTCACGAGCGACACCGGCCTGATATTCGTTGCCACCTTCGAGAAAACGGAAAACGGGCTAAATATCCATGATGTCTTCGACAAAGAAGGACGGCTCCTGGCCCGCGTCCCTCTGAAAACCCAAGGGCTGAAGATCTCCCAAGGGAAATACTACGCTTTGGAAGAGGACGAGGACGGCTATCAGTACGTCAAGCGCTACGCCGTGACCTGGAAGGTCAACTAGCGGCTCGGTCGCGGACCGGCCTCAAGATCTCGCGGGAAGCTGTCTATAGGGGACGCGGCTCTCCATGATCACGAACTCCCTATTGGGCGCCACCGCCGAGAAAAGCTTCGCGAACTTTTCGACGCTCGGCACGGACCGGCCTTGCTCGTACCGGGCATAGCTGTTCGGGGACCTCGAGCCCAAGCGCGCCGCGACTTCTTCCAGGCTCAGCCCGGCTTTTTGTCTCATCCGCCGGAGCAACAGGGCCGTGAGGGCACCTTGATCGGAGGCCCCGATCTCGAATACCTTCCCCTTCGCCCCGAACACGCGGACCTCGAAGCCCTTCTTGTTGACGAGAGATTCGACGGCATCGGCGATCATCTCGTACGCCTCCTTCTTGGTCCTGCCTTGCGTGGCGATGTCGAGGATGGGGATTTCGATCGCCCAAGACTTCCCGACCCTGAATACCTTGCCTACGAATCTCATGACTTGGCTCCTTTGGCGGTCCGCAAGATCGCGTTCGCCGTATATTCGTTGATCTCGACGTGCCTCGGGACGGCGACCTCGCGTTCGCCGCAGGCCCAAACGTCGTGACGGCGGCCGCGGCGGACGAAGCTCCAGCCGAGGGCCCGCAGGCGGCTCTCGAGCTCCCGGCGCCTCATGGGTCCAATATACACATATCCGTGTAATTGTCAAGCGGCCTGTGGCGAGCTTCTTCTCTAGAGGTCCTTCGGTTGAAGGCGGGAGTCCGTTCTGCTATCATGAGGGGGCTTTCCAAAGACAATAAATAGTTTACAAGCGCGAACCGTGGGCGGTTAGCTCAGTTGGGAGAGCGCGGCGTTCGCAACGCTGAGGTCGGGAGTTCGAGTCTCCTACCGTCCACCATTTCTTTTGTTTTGCCCGGCCTGTCCGGGCCTTGGGGGGCATAGCGGGGACACGTACCGGGTACATGTCCCCAAGGACGGAGGCGCGATGATCGACCGCGAGATCTGGATGCTGGCCGGGACGGCGGCGACGCTCGGCCTGGTCCACACGGTCATCGGGCCGGACCACTACCTCCCCTTTATCGTCATCGGCCGGGCCCGGAACTGGAAGCTGCGCAAGACCCTCGGCGTGGCCTTCCTGGCCGGTCTCGGCCACATCCTGAGCTCGGTCGTCCTCGGCTTCCTGGGCATCGCCCTCGGCATCGCCGTCTCGAAGCTCGAGGGCGTCGAGGCGGCCCGCGGCACGCTCGCGGCCTGGCTCCTCATCGGCTTCGGCTTCGCCTACTTCGTCTGGGGGATGCGCCGCGCCTGGCGGGGCAAGCCCCACGTCCATCCCCATCTCCACGACCATGAGGACGCCGTGGTCCATCCCCACGGCCCGGACCAGGGCCCTCACGACCCGGCCCATGAGCACATCCATCAGCACGCCCATACGCACACGCACGAGCTGGCCGAGCACGCCCACCCCCACGGCGAAGTCCCCAAGAAGGCCAATATCACGCCCTGGGTCCTGTTCACGATCTTCGTCTTCGGCCCCTGCGAGCCGCTCATCCCGCTCGTCATGTACCCGGCGGCGCGGCATAGCACGGCCGGCGTCGCCCTCGTCGCCTCCGCCTTCGGCCTGGTGACCATCCTCACCATGCTCGTCATCATCGCCGCCGCCTCGTACGGGGCGAGCTTCCTCAAGCTGGGTAAGCTCGAGCGCTATTCGCATGCCCTGGCCGGCCTGATGATCTTCGTCTCGGGCTTGGCCGTCCAATTCCTCGGCTTATAGGGGGGTCCGCGTGACCTTCGTCGCCGACTGCATGCTCGGCCGTCTGGCCAAATGGCTCAAGATCCTCGGCTTCGATGTCCTCTATTTCTCCAAGGCGGAGGACCCCGACCTCGTCGAGATCGCCCGCCGCGAGGGCCGCGTCCTCCTGACCCGGGACTCGGGTCTCATCGAGCGGACGGCCAAACGGCCGAACCGGCTGTTCGTCCGCAGCGACGATTGGGAGGACCAGGTCGTCCAGGTCCTCGACGATCTCGAGCTCTGGGGCGAGGTCCGGCCGAACACCCGGTGCATCCCCTGCAATCTCCCGCTCAAACCGCTGAGCCGGGAACGGGCGCGTAACCTCGTCACACCCTACGTCGGGGAGCACGCCTCGTCGTTCGCCATCTGCCCGGGCTGCGACCGTGTCTTCTGGCAAGGCACGCACTACGGCGATATGGAGCGGAAGATCGAGAAGCTCCTGGAGCGGCGGCGACGGTCTATAGCCGGATGATCTCGACGTCCTTGCGGCTGAAGCGCAGCATGTGCTCGTCCCGGGTGTAGATCGTCCGGCAGCCGGCGGCGAGCAGGCTGGCCAGGATGAGGGCGTCGATAGCCGGCATTCCCGTCCCGTGAGAGATCGCCGCGGCCTCGTCGGCCGCCCGATCGGTCAGATCGAGCGCCGTGACCGACCGCGCCAGCCAGGCGCCGAGATCGTCCCAAGCGATCCCCCTCCGGAGGGCGAGGCGCCGGAGCTCGAAGCGGGTCAGAACGGATATGCAGACGTCCTCTTCCTCGAAGACCCTCAAGGCGACGGGATCTCCCTCTTTCAAGGCGAAGAAGAAGCCGGTGTCAGCCCCGATCATCGGGCTCTTTCGTTCTCTCCGCGTGGAGCTCGTCCCAGGAGCCGAGGTCCGCGGCGCGCAGCCCGCGGGCCAACTCTTCCTTGGCCCTTTTCTTGGCCCCGGCGTCGAGATGGGACTCGACGGCTGTCCGGATGAGCCGGGAAACGGAGGTCTTTTGGGCCCGGGCTTCGACGCGCAGATCTTTCAATGTTTTCTCAGGTAAATAGAACGAAACGGCGGGCATTTTTTTCTCATTCGGCAATATATATCATAATAAGATATATGTCAATGATTAGCCCTGGCCGCCGCTTTCAATGGCCAAGATGCGTATTCTTGAGTGTTGACAGAACCGATTCGTTCCGTTAGAAGGTTGGACAGACGAGTATCCCCGAGCTTCGAGGAGGCCCCTCCATGAAGATCCTGCCCGTCCCTTCCGCCCGTGCCCTATGCGGGATCCTGGCGATATCCCTCCTGGCGACGCTTCTCCCGGTCCCTTCCGCCAGCCAAACGGCCTCGCCTGCTTACAGCCGCGACGATCTCTTCCGCTCCGGGCCGGTCCGGACGTTCGAGGGCCGGGCCCTCTCCGAGGTCGCCTTCCCGCTCGGCGGCATCGGCACCGGCACGGTCTCGCTCGGCGGCCGCGGCAACCTCCGCGACTGGGAGATCTTCAACCGCCCGGGCAAGGGCGTGCACATGCCCTTCACCTTCTTCGCCCTCTACGTCGAGCAGGGCGGGACGAAGCGCGTCCGCGTCCTCGAGGGCCCGCTCGAGCCGCCGTTCACGACGGGGTTCGGCTTCCGCCGCGTCTACGTCCCCGGCCTGCCGCGGATGGGGAAGGCCGTGTTCAAAGGCGAGTACCCCTTCGCCGAGGTCGCCCTCTCGGACCGCGAGATCCCGCTCGAGATCACGCTCGAGGCCTTCAATCCGATGATCCCTCTCGAACCCGAGGATTCGGGCATCCCGGCCTTCGTCCTGCGCTATAGGATCAAGAACGTCGGCTCAGCCCCGGCCAAGGTCACGGTCGCCGGCTCGGTCGTCAATCCGATCGGCTACGACGGCGAGGGCCAGGTCGACGGCCTCGGCAACGACAAGTTCGGCCAGAACGTCAACGAGATCAAGAAGACGGCGATCCTCCGTGGCTTGGCCATGTCCTCACGGAAGGTCAAACCGGAGGCCCCCGCGTTCGGCACGATGGCCCTGACGACGCCGTGGGCCGATGTCACATACCTCACCCACTGGGTCCGCGGCGACTGGTGGGACGACCTCCAGATCTTCTGGGACGATTTCGCCGAGGACGGCCGGCTCAAGGACCTCGATGAGGTCTCCCCGTCGCCCGACAAGCGGACCGACGTCGGTACGCTCGGCCTCGCCGCGACGCTGGCGCCGGGCGAGGAGGTCACGCTGCCCTTTATCCTTTCCTGGAACTTCCCCAACGTCCTCAACTACTTCGACATCGTGCCCGAGCAGCGCGGCCGCATTTTCAAGAATTATTACGCCGGGCGGTTCGCCGATGCCTGGGCCGCGGCCGAGCACCTGCAGGCGAACCTGCCGCGCCTCGAATCGTCCAGCCGCGCCTTCCACGACGCCTTCTTCTCGGCGACCCTGCCGCCCTACGTCCTCGACGCCGTTTCCAGCCAGGCGGCCATCATCCGGACGACGACAGGCCTCTGGCTCGAGGGCGGGAACTTCTTCGGCTTCGAGGGCTGCGGCGACCAGGGCGGCTGCTGCCCCCTCAATTGCGCCCACGTCTGGAACTACGCCCAGTCGCTGGCCTTCCTCTACCCGTCGCTCGAGCGGACCATGCGCGAAACCGACTTCCTCAACAACGTCAAGCCGGACGGCGCGATGGTCTTCCGGACGTCGCTGCCGCTCGGAAGCGGCGTCCTCTGGGGCTTCAAGCCGGCCGCCGACGGCCAGATGGGCCGCGTCATCAGCCTCTACCGCGACTGGCAGATCTCGGGCGACACCGAATGGCTCAAGAAGCTCTGGCCGCAGGCCAAGAAGGCCCTCGACTACGCCTGGACGTCCTGGGACGCCGACCGCGACGGCCTGATGGAGGGCGAGCAGCACAACACCTACGACATCGAGTTCTACGGCCCGAACAGCATGATGGGCGCCTTCTATCTCGGCGCGCTCAAGGCCGGCGCGGCCATGGCCACGGTCGTTGGCGACCTGGTCTCGGCCAAGGCCTACCTGGCCATGTACAAGAAGGGCCAGGCGGCCTACGACGCGACGCTTTGGAACGGCGAGTTCTACGTCCAGAAGTACGCCCAGGTGATGGAGAAAAAATACCAGTACGGCGAGGGCTGCCTCTCCGACATGCTCCTCGGCCAATGGCTGGGCATGGTCTCCGGCCTCGGCCGCTATCTCCCGGCCGAACGCATCCAGTCGTCGCTCCGGGCCATCTACAATTACAATTTCCTCGCCGACTTCCGGAACTTCTCCAACGTCCAGCGGACCTACGCCCTCAACGACGAGAAGGGGTTGCTTCTCTGCTCGTGGCCGAAGGGCGGCCGGCCGCCGCTGCCGTTCCCGTACTCGGACGAGGTCTGGACGGGCATTGAATACCAAGTCGCTTCGCACCTCATCTACGAAGGCCTTCTCGCGGAAGGATTGAGCGTCGTCAAGGGCGTCCGCGACCGCTACGACGGCCTGCGCCGCAATCCCTGGAACGAGGTCGAGTGCGGACATCACTACGCCCGGGCCATGTCCTCGTGGGGCGTCCTGACCGCCCTCTCCGGCTACTCCTACTCGGGCCCGGAGATGCGGATGGACTTCGACCCGAAGATGAACGCCGAGGATTTCCGGACGGTCTGGACGGCCGGGTCCGGCTGGGGCGTTTACTCCCAGAAGGCCGCGGCGGGCGGGCCTTTCGAGGCCGGGATCGAGGCTAAGAGCGGAGCGGTCGAGCTCAAGAACGTCACTGTCGTCCTGCCGCCGTCGCTCATGGGGAAACGGGTGCGCGCGATCGAGGCGACCGTCGGCGCCGAAACGGTGCGGCCGGCCATCCGCCAGACGGAGAACACCGTCCTCTTGACCTGGCTGAAGCCTGTCCGCGTGGAGCCGGGGAAGCCGCTGGCCTTAACGTTCCGGTTCTGATAAATCGGGGACACAATACCTATTCACCCAATTAATTGCCGAGGAAGACGGGGACATGACCCATTTCTCCGGAAATCGGATCGTGTCCCCGTTTTCTTTTAGGGGAAAATGGGTGAATAGGTATTGTGTCCCCGTTTTCTTTTGGTAAGATAAGGCTCCGAAGACCGCCTTTCGCTCGGAGGAAGAGCTTGAGCAAGAACCGGATCGCCCTCCCGCTCGTCGTCGTGGCCGCCGCGGCCCTCCTCGCGGCCTGCGCCCCTAAAAAGCCGGCTCCCGCGGCCGTCGCCAAACCCAAAGGCTATCTCTTCATTGTCGGCGGCGGCGACCGGGACGAGCCCCTCATGCGCCGGTATGTCGGCCTGGCCAAGCGCAACGGCCCGGCCAAGATCGTCATCTTCACCATGGCCAGCAGCGTCCCGCTCGAGACCGGGCCCGGGCTCGTGGCGGAGTTCAAGGGCTACGGCGTCGAGAGCGCGGCTTACCACCACCTGACGCGCGAGGAAGCCATGGACCCGGCCAACGTCAAGATCCTCGACGGCGTCACGGGCGTCTGGTTCTCCGGCGGCGACCAGGCCAAGCAAACGGCCGTGCTCCTCGACACGCCGCTCCACAAGAAGATGCTCCAGCTTTATGCCGACGGCTGCCTCCTCGGAGGCACCAGCGCCGGCGCGGCCGTCATGAGCGAGTTCATGATCACCGGCGACGAGCGGCGGACCGAGAACAAGGAAGGGACCTGGGAGGTCATCTGGGCCGACGATGTCCTCCATTCCCGGGGATTCGGGTTCGTCAAGGACGCCGTCATCGACCAGCACTTCGTCACCCGCCGGCGACACAACCGACTGATCGCGGTCGTCCTCCAGTATCCGTCGCTCGTCGGCGTCGGGATCGAGGAGTCGACGGCCGTCCTCGTCCGGCCCGACGGCAAGTATGAGGTCCTCGGCGAGGGCCAGGTCATCGTCTACGACGCGCGACACGCGATCGCGGCGCAATCGCCGGACGGCCATTTGGGCGGCCGCGATCTCCGGATGCACGTCCTCCTCGCCGGCGACGTCTATGACCTCGAGACGGGACTGGTGGAGGGCCCGCCGAAATGAAAGCGCCGAAGCTCCGCCTGCCGCACACGCTCCTCCTCATCTACATCATGGTCGTCCTGACCGTCGTCGCCACCTGGGTCATACCCGGCGGTGAATACAAGCGGGTCGAGAAACAGATCGACAAGAAGATGGTGATGGTCCCTTCCCCCGGCTCCTATCAGCGGGTTAAAAGCCAGCCGCAGGGATTGGAAGGCTTGTTCGTCTCCCCGGCCAAGGGCTTCGTCGAAGCCGCGGGCATCATCATCATCGTCTTCATCTGCGGCGGGGCCATCTCCGTCATCCAGAAGACCGGAGCCATCACGACCGTCATCCACAACCTTTCGCTCAAGTTCGGCCAGAGCAAGGCCCTGCGGGTCCTGTTCATCCCGGTGGTGATGATCATCTTTTCCCTGGGAGGCGCCATCTGGGGCATGTGCGAGGAAACCATGCCCTTCATCCTCATCTTCGTCCCGCTCTCGCTATCGCTCGGCTACGACACCATCGTCGGCGTGGCCCTGCCGTTCCTGGGCGCGGCGTCGGGTTTCGCCGGCGCCTTCTTCAACCCCTTCACCGTGGGCATCGCCCAGGGCATCGCCGGCCTGCCTCTCTATTCGGGGCTCGGCTACAGGCTCATCGTCTGGGCCGGCGGCACGGCCATCGCCATCGCCGTGGTCATGCGCTACGCCGCCCGCGTCCGCAAGGACCCCAAGATCAGCCCGACCTACGAAGAGGACGCGGAGAAGCGGGCCAAGCTCCAGGTCGGGGGCCTGTCCATCGAGAAACTCAGGTTGACGGCCGCCCACAAAAGGGTTCTGGCCGTCTTCGCCCTGGGCTTCGGGGCGATGGTCTTCGGCATCCTCAAGTACCATTGGTACATTTACGAGATCGGCGGCGTCTTTCTGGCCATGGCCGTCTTCTCCGGCATCGTCGGCCGCCTCAGCGGCGACGAAGCCGGCAAGGCCTTCGTCGAGGGGGCCAAGGACATGGTCAACGCGGCCCTGATCATCGGCACGGCCCGGGCCATCCTCATCGTGGCCCAGGACGGAAAGATCCTCGACACGATCCTGGCCGGAATGGCCGGGGCCATCGCCCGGTTCCACCCCCTCGTCTCGGCCGAGATCATGTTCGTCTCGCAGTGCGTCATCAACTTCTTCGTCCACTCGGGGACGGCCCAGGCGGCGCTGACCATCCCCATCATGGCCCCGCTCGGCGACCTGGTCGGCATCACCCGCCAGACGGCCGTGTTCGCCTTCCAGCTGGCCGAATACATCAACCCCGTCCTGCCGACTTCAGGAGTGACCATGGGGGTTTTGGGGCTGGCCGGTTTGAGGTGGGAGAAATGGGCCAAGTGGCTCGTGCCGCTGCTCGTCCTCTGGGTCCTCTTTGCCGCCCTGACCCTCATCCCGCCGGTGTTGATGAATTGGGGCCCGGCGTAGGGGCCGGCCCCCCGGTCAGAGGTGCTTGAGATCGTCGCGCCCCCCGTCGCCGTCTTTCTTGAGCCGCTTCTCCAGCAGCCTTCGGGCCAAGTCCTGGCCTCCCAGGCCGAAAGCCAGGGCCAGCGCCAAGACCGCCCCGCCGAACACGATCGTGAACGCGGCGATCACAGTGCTCCTGCCGATGCCGAGCTGTTCGAGGGCCATGGCGAAGGCGAATAACAGGATGACGGTCTTGACCCCCTTGCTCAGCAGTGCGGAGAGCCTGACGCCGGCGTTCACGGAGGCGATGAGGGCGGCCCGTCCGAGAAAATTGCCGAGAAAGTAGCCGAGGGTCATGATGATGAGGGCGATGAGGACATTGGGCAGGTAGAGCAGGAACCTTTCGAGGAGCTGGTCGATCACGGGGACCCTCATCGCGCTCAGGGCCAGGACGAAGAAGAGGAGGGTGACGAGCCAGAAGAACATCCGTCCGATCAGCTTGTCCGGCGTGTCCTTGACGGCCATCCTCTGCAGGGCGTCGGTCAGGCCCGAGCGCGTGAACGCCGCCTCCAGCTTCAAGAGCCGGACGATCCTGACCACGAGGATCTTGACGAGCCAGGCGACGACGAGGCCGATGGCGAAGACGATGATCCCGGTGAGGAGATTCGGCAAAAAAGCCACGAGCTTCTGAAAAACGTCCCGCAGCGGCTGGGTGACGACCTTGTCGAAGAAATCCTTCATGGCGACCTCCTCGGAGGGAGCGGAAACCCGCCGTTCCCATCCCACCTTTCGACCAAATAGCCTTTTTCGCGTTCGAAAGAAAGGCAGAGCTCCTCAAGCCGCCCTTCGACCTCGGCCGCCGTGCTGTCCCACGTTTCGATGACGAACGAAGCGACCTTGCCGAGGTAGAGGGGAGTGAGGGACTTGATGATGTGCTCCCGGCTCATGACCCTCCGGTGGCAGGCCAGGGCGAAATGGAACAGGGTTTTGACCCATTCGCGGTCCGGGTAGACAAAGGCCCCGCGGGGCCGGCCGGCCAGGTCGTTCAGGAGAGACAGGTGGTCCTCCGGCAGGAACGATTTGTAGAGCGGGACGAGCTCCCTGACGCCCATCTGGAACTTCTCGATCATCTTGTCCAAGTTGACGTTGATGGGTTCCAGGCCGACGGAATAGACGAACCCGAGGGTCGGGACGGGTTCCGACCCCCGGACCGTCCGCCAGGCTCCCGCGTAATCCTCCATGAGGTTGAAGACCGAGCTGACCACCTGATGGAGCATGGCGCTGAGGTCGGCCCCGGGGTCCTTGGCGTCGTGGATCTTCGCCCCGAGAAAGGCCTGGCAGATCTTGAAACCGTTGGCCACCGCCGTCGTCGTCATCCAGATATCGATGCCGAAGCGGGCGACGTCGGTCTCCCAGACGTCCTTGTCGAGGTAATAGGACGCCAGCTGCCCCGAAAAGCCGAAATCGCCGCCGATCGGCTGGCGGATCCTCTTGCCGTAAAGGGCCCGGGTCAGAGGGTAGACGATCGTGTTGGTGATGGTCCCGTCGTACTTGTGCCTCATATAGTACGGGGAAACGTAGTCGTAGCCTTCGTCCAGGACCGGCTTGACCAGCAGCTCGATCCACTCCGGTGTGATGCTCCTCAGGTCGGAATCCACGACGGCGCAGGCCTTGATCCTGAGCTCCCGCGCGATCTCGAAGATCGTTCGGAAGGCGCTCCCTTTGCCGGGTATGCCGTCGTAGGGGGTGACGAGCTTGTGGAAGCCGCCGCTTCTGTTCCTGTGATCGAGCAGGACGGAGTCGAAATCGACGCTGGCCTGCCGCACGGCCTCCATCGTCCCGTCGGACGACCCGCCGTCGGAGTTCACGAGCAGGGACCGGCGGTCGGGGAAATATTTGGACAGACCCGCTTCGACGGCCTGGACGACGTGGGCGATCGTCTTCGCGCTGTTGAAGCTCGGGATGCCGACGAGGATGTCCGCTTCTTGGAGGTCGGCGATCCTGGCCCGGACGCCTTCAGCCAGATCTAATTTTGTGCCCCTCATTCTCCGGGAACCGATGCCCCAGGGTCATTATACCCGCGGGCGGAGGATAATCAACGCGAAGTCGTTTTCCTTTGACAAGCCCCGCGCGCCCCCCTATCATGAACTCGTAAGGCCTTCTCGCGCCGCCGTTCGCTCGTTCGGGATAAACGTCGGGAGAGTGACATGGGAAGGACTTGCTTGGTCGTTTTCACCGACCTCGACGGGACGCTGCTCGAGCGGGCCACGTATTCCTTCGAGCCGGCCCGGCCGGCGCTCGAAGGCCTGCTCGAGGCCGGCGTCCCCGTGATCTTCTGCACCAGCAAGACCCGCCTCGAGACCGAGCGCTGGCGCCGGGCCCTGGCCAACGTGCACCCTTTCATCGTCGAGAACGGCGGGGCCGCGTTCGTCCCGGAGGGGTATTTCGGGCCCGGGGCGCGCTTTGACAGGCAGGACGGCGGTTACGGCGTCCTCGAGTTCGGCCGGCCCTACGCCGAGCTCCGGCTGGCGCTCGAAACGATCCGGGCCTCGACCGGCCTTCCCCTCCGGGGCTTCGGCGACATGCCGATCGAGGAGATCGCGGAGCGCTGCGGCTTCATGCGCGAGGACGCCGCCCTGGCGGCCATGCGTGAGTACGACGAGCCCTTCGTCGGCGCGGACGGGGCCGCGCTGGCCGCCGTCGAGCGGGCCGCGCGGGACGCGGGCCTGACGGTCGTCAGCGGCGGGCGCTTCCATCACCTCGTCGGCGGGAGCGACAAGGGGCTGGCCGTCCGGGCCCTCCGGGACCTTTTTGTCCGCCGCCTCGGCTCGATCCGCACGGCCGGGCTCGGCGACAGCCCCAACGATCTGCCCATGCTCCGGGCGGTCGATGTCCCCGTGCTCGTGCGCCGGCCCGACGGCGGGCACGCCGACGTCGCCGGCGTCACGGGGCTCGTCATCGCTCCCTACGCGGGGCCCGAAGGCTGGCGCGACGCCGTCCTCGGGCTCCTCCGCGGCTAGGCCTGAGCCGCCCCCGGCGGGGTCGGTCCCGGCCGGACATCGAAGAGCAAGGAGGACACGATGGCCGACTTTTATCAGACCGGCTTGCTGGCGACGTTCCACCGGCTCGGCGCCTTGAACCTGGAGCGGCTCGAGGGCGACCTCGTCAAGTTCAACAAGCACCGCCCCATCGCCCTGGTCCTGCCCACAACCCCCAAGGAGCTCGATTCGCCGGCCCTGCGGGGCATCCTGGCCAATATCAAGGACATCCCCTACCTCAACGAGGTCGTCATCACCCTGGGTCGGACCGACGACCCGGCCCACTTCGCCCAGGTCCGCGAGCTCTTTTCCGTCCTGCCCCAGAGGCACAAGATCGTCTGGGCCTCGGGGCCGCGCTTCCTCGAGCTCTACAAGCTCCTCGAGGCCAACGACCTCTCGGCCGGCGAGGACGGCAAGGGGCGGTCGGCCTGGACCGCCTACGGCTACATCCTGGCCAGCGAGGAGAGCAAGGTCATCGGCCTGCACGACTGCGACATCGTCAACCATTCGCGGGAGATGGTCGGCCGGCTCTTCTACCCCGTGGCCTCGCCCCACATCGACTACGCCTTCTGCAAAGGCTATTACGCCCGGGTGACGGACCGGATGCATGGCCGGGTGACCCGCCTGTTCGTGACCCCGCTCGTCCGCAGCTTGATCAAGCTCTTCGGCTATCTGCCGTTCCTCGTCTACCTCGACAGCTTCCGCTATGCCCTGGCCGGGGAGTTCTCGATGATCTCGGACCTGGCCCGGATCAACCGCATCCCCAGCGACTGGGGGCTCGAGATCGAGACCCTGGCCGAGGTCTTCCGGAACTATTCGCTGCGGCGGATCTGCCAGGCCGAGATCTGCGACACCTACGAGCACAAACACCAGCCCCTGTCGGCCGAGGACCCGCAGACCGGTTTGATGAAGATGGCCGTGGACATCGCGAAGTCGGTCTTCCGCAACCTGGCCATCGAGAGCATCGTCCTGAGCGAGAGCGCCCTGCGGACGCTCGTCGTCAACTATCAGCGGACGGCCAAGGACGCCGTCAAACGCTACCGCGACGACGCCGACTTCAACGGCCTGGCCTTCGATTACCACCTGGAAACGGTCATGGTCGAAGCCTTCACCCGGGCCATCCAGATAGCGGGTAAAGAGTTCATGGACGACCCGCTCTATTCCCCTCTCATTCCGAGCTGGAACCGGGTCACCTCGGCCATCCCCGATTTCCTGGACAAGCTCAGGGACGCGGTCGAGGCCGACAACGCTTGAGGGCCGGGCAACCTTTTACCCCCCTATTTCATCTATACCGGTGTGAAGGAAATGAGCGCCTATAGCCTCCTCCTGGCGGTCCCCGGCCAAATGGGCCATAATAGGCTCCGTGCCGACTATGAGTCCTTCCTGGAGGCCTGTTTAGCCGTGGAGCGCGAGAGGGGGTCGGGTCCCGTCTGGGGGACGGCCGACAAGGCCCGCCTGGAGGAGCTCGTCCGGCGCGGCCGCGAGGGCGACGTGGCGGCCATGGAATCGATCTACGGGATGTTCAAGGGGCCGGTGTTCGGGCTCGTCTACAGATATGCCCAGAACCGGGCCACCGCCGAGGACCTGCTCCAGGACGTCTTCCTCAAAGTGTTCGGGAACATGCGCAACGTGCGCGACGCGGCGACCTTCCCCGGCTGGGTCTTCCGGATCGCCGTCAACACCGCTTACAGCTACCTGCGCCAAAAGAGGGCCCAGGCCGACAAGCATGTCCCCCTGGACGATCTCGACGGAAGGATCGAGGACAAGACGAGCGCGCCCGTCGAAAAGGACATCCGGGGGCCGCTCGAACAGGCCATCCAGGCCCTGGCCCCGCGCCTCCGGAGCGTCTTCCTGCTCCACGACGTCCAGGGCTTCAAGCACGAGGAGATCGCCCGGACGCTCGGCTGCGCCGTCGGGACGTCGAAATCGCAGCTCTTCAAGGCCCGGATCAGGGTCAGGGAGTTCCTGAGATCCAAAGGAGCAGTCTGAGGAGAATGACGATGAGATGCCGCAAAGCCCAGGAATACGTCAGCCGGTCGGTCGACGGCGACCTCGGCCCGCGCCGGGCCGCCCGTCTCGAGCGTCATCTCGGGAAATGCGATGACTGCCGGGCCTTCGCCGCCGACGTCCGGAAGATCGTCGAAGACGCGTCCGGGCTGGCGGCGCCCGAGCCGTCCGACAAGGTCTGGCGCAATATCCGGGCCGGGCTCGAAGCCGGGACGCTCCGGCCGTCGGCCGAAGGCGCCCCGCTCGACCGCCGCCCGCTCTTCGGGCTGAGCCTGGCGGCCGTCCGATACGCGGGGGCGGCCGCGCTGGCCCTGGTCTTCGTCGTCACCGGAGTCGTCGTCGGAACGCGGCTGGGGCGCCGGGATGTCCGGATGAGCCCTGAGGCCAGGGAAGCGTACACGCTGGCCAAGCTCGACGAAGCCGAGGGCTTCTACCAGCAGGCCATCAAGTCGTTGGGCGAGGCCTTCGCGGCCGGGAAGGGGGTCCTGGCTCCCGAGGTCGTGGAGCTCTTCGACCGGAACCTCTCGGTCATCGACTCCACCATCCAGGCCTGCCGGGCGGCCGTCCGGGCCGAGCCGGACGACCTCGAGGCCCGGAACTACCTGCTGGCCGCCTACACCAAGAAGATCACGCTGCTCGATTCGGCCCTGGACCTCCAGCGGAGGGACCGGGACGCCGCGAGCGTGAAGACGATAATCTGTGGTTATGAGAAGGATGAGAAGGAGGATCGTCATGAGAAACA
>Ga0316622_100001405_pt1 | contig 15650 bp, 22 predicted proteins | sample OWC_Aug_OW2_C1_D_FD_207646 | JGI IMG/M metagenome (GOLD analysis project Ga0316622, IMG submission 207646) | Wetland soil microbial communities from Old Woman Creek delta, Ohio, United States - OWC_Aug_OW2_C1_D5_C | ecosystem: Environmental > Terrestrial > Soil > Wetlands | place: USA: Ohio... | reverse complement strand
CTGGTCCTCCACCGGCACGTCGCGATCCGCGATGCCGAACTCGGTGCCGTGGTAGTCGGCCGCGAAGTCCACGTAGACGTCGGCCTGGATCTGGAACCCGTCCCGCCAGTCGAACGCGGTGAGGGAGTAGATGCCGCTGTCGTTGGCGAAGTCGCCGGCGGTCATGAGCGACGGCTCCGGAACGCCGAAGTCCAGGAGGAGGCGGGGCGTCGGGGACCCGTAGAGCGCCCAGAAGCCGGTGTCCAGGGAGATGAAGCGGTCCTCGCACACCGTGGCGCCGCCGTTCGCCGCTACGAACACGTTGTCGAAGAGGCCCGAGCGCTCGTCAGTGCCGCCCGCGCCGCTCCGCCCCGCGAGCTTGATGGGTCTCGCGAAGGGCCGGAGCGAACTCTCGAGGTCGGCGACCGACACGCCGTCAACCCAGAAGTGGACGGTGATCGGTGGGGCGCTCGGAGCCGACGAGATCCGGATCCTGTGCCACTCGCCGACCGCCGGAGCGGGGACCTCGACCGAGCCGGCATCCGTCGTGCAGCGGAGGACGTTCAGCCCTCCCCCGCCGTTCTTCCAGTTCGCGCCGATGACGTGCCCCATCTGCTCGCCGACCGGCGCGTCGCGGTCCGCGATGCCGAACTCCACGTTGTGGTACTCCTCGGTGCTGCCGACGTGAACGTCGGCCTCGAACACGAACCCGCCGCTCCAGTCGAACGTCTGGAGCGAGTACAGGCCGCTGTCGTTCCAGTCGTCGCCGGACGTCATGAGGCACGGCTGCGGGTTCCCGAAGTCGGTCAGAAGATGGGGCTCGGGGTATCCGTAGGCTCCCCAGTAGCCCGTGTCGAGTGACGTGAAGTCGTCTTCGCAGACGACCGTTCCTCCACCCACCTCCACGAGCACGTTGTCATAGAGACCCGACCGCTCGTCCGTGCCGTACACGCCACTGCGCCCGGCCAGCTGGATCGGCCTCGCCGACGGCGGCGTGGAGCTGTAGAGCTCCGCGACCAGCACATCGTCCACGTGGAAGCTGATGACCTCGGCGGGCGCGCTCGCCGCCGCGACGACCACCGTCACCAGCGCCGCGAAGGTCCTGGCCGTCATCCACTTCATAGGATCACCACCCCCCGAACATGAAGGCGGCGCACCCCGCTCCCTACCTCGATGCGTCGAGAGCCCGCGGCGGTGCGGCCCCGTGCCGCCGGCCGCGGGTGAGGCTATCTGGCACCCAGCATCCGCAGGTACTGCCTCAGCACCACCGCGTTGTTGCGCTCCTCGTTCGTGGCTGAGAAGACAAGCGTGACGCGCTCCCTCCTCGCCCTCTCAGCGAGCGGCCTGAGCGCATCCCGATGCCCTCTGAGTTCGGCGAGGTAGCGCCTGCGGAACTCCGCCCACTCCGACGGGCGGGCGTGGAACCACTTCCGCAGCCCGTCCGACGGCGCAACGTCGCGCATCCAGAGATCGAACCTGGCGCGGTCCTTGGTGACTCCTCGCGGCCAGAGCCGATCCACGAGCACCCTGTATCCGTCGCCCGGACCGGCACTCTCGTACGCGCGCTTCAGCACGACGGCCTTGGTCGACATCGGCCCTGCAGTCCACTCCCGTCGAGTCACGGCACGTGCCTCGGCGCCCGCGCCCGGGGCGGCCTACTCGATCAGCAGGATCGCGTACCGGTTCATCGCCTGGTCGTAGCGCGACAGGACCTCGATCGGGAGACCGAGCGCCCTCACGGTCGCGAACAGGTCTATCGCCAGCGCCTCCGGAGTGGGCCTCGCGAGCTCAGGCCGCCTGCACTCCGCCTTGTCCGTGACGCAGTCGTCGCAGAAGTGACACTGACTCATCGGAAGCATGAAGGCCTTCTGATGCCCGGAGAGGAAGACGGCTCTCTCCAGTCTCAGAAGTCCCTCGTAGATGCCGGCAGCCCACTGCCGGCGCTCCTCAGGGACTGAGACCAGTTTCTCGAAGTGGAACGCGGCGCCGGTTGTGTACTCGTCGAGAAACCGGCGACACTCCTCAACCGACGGCACGTTCGGAGGGCAGCAGGCCTGGGCGGCGTAGCCGTCGCAGCCAAACATGCACTTCATGCGCACCCACTGCGCCACCACGACGGACCGCGGATCGAGCCACGTGAAGTCGGAGTACCCGTGTTGTCTGAACAGGCCTTCCAGGGCCGCGCGATCTGCCATGTCCCAGATGCCCCCCGTGAGTGACCGCCTGTGCGCGAGGTCCGGCCGCAGCTCAAGGCCCGCCGCGCACCGCTCCCTACTCGGCCGGCAGCAGCAGGTCCACGACCAGCGGCTTGCCTGAGAACCGCACGCGGCGCTCCGCCGCGCGCCCGTCCTTCTCGGCTCGGACGAGCCCCTCGGTGAACTTCCGCTTCACGTCCACGAACAGGCCGAGGATGGACACCTGCTCGAGAGTCTCATGGAGTTCGAACTCGTAGTCCAAAGGGGATGTGCCGAGACTGATCGGCGCGTCCTCGAACGGTTCCTCGGCGGAGCCGAAGGACATGCCCGGCAACGCGCCCTCCGTTTCGGTGGTCCCGTAACGGACCAGCGTGACCTGCGCTCCGGGCGGGTCCGTCGTGACGGTGAGCTTCTGCGTGGCGGCGCACCCGCAGAGAAGCAGCAGGAAGCCCAGACCGATCAGGCCCCCAAGGCTCTTCATCGGCACCTCCTCATTCCTGCCACCGGTCGTCCTGCCCATCGAACAGAACGGACTGTGGCCAGCGTGACCTAAGCTCCTCCGCCCACGCGCGCAGCGCCCCGCACCGATCGGCGCCGGCCTCCCTCACGCAGAGACCCGCGCGCGCCGCCCCGGACCGCATGTGGCCGAGCAGCCTTCCGTGGGGGCAGTCGCTCATGTCTGCGCACTCACTGCAGTCGGGCAGATGGCGGTGAGCCGCGCACGACCGCAGCTCGCAGTCGTCCCGGCCCCCGCCGTTCAGACAACCGGGGCACGGCGTCATCGCTTCGATCGAACGCAGGGCATGGGCGAACCCGTCGTAGTCGACATCCCGCGGGCCCCAGTCCCGCACGTCGTGCAGCTCGACCAGACGCCGGTAGCGGCGCGTGAGCTCCGCGAGCGCCCCGTTGCCGACGACGCAGCTCCCGCACCAGATGCCGCACCGCCCGATCTGACCGGCGACCTTCGCGAAATGACCTGACCTCATCTGGGCCCCTGCATTCCGTTCTGTGCTCGACTCCGCGCCTCGACGCGCTTCGCCCGCCACTCCCCGACGTCGGCGGGCGGCGTGACGGCACCGGCATCGGTCAGGCGCACCAGGCGCATCGCGCCGGCGGGGCACGCCATCGCGCACTGCCCGCACCCGGAGCAGCGCAGGATGTCGGCGCGGCACATGCCCTCCACGAGCGTCAGCGCGTGGAACTGGCAGCGAGCGACACACTCGCCGCACCCCGAGCACAGGTCCTCGTCCACGAGAGCACGAAACCCGGATCGGGCCACGGTCCTGGACATGCCGAGGTCCGCCACGCTGCGCAGGATGCCGCAGCAGCACGTGCAGCAGTTGCAGATGTAGTTGTTCCCGCTCCGGTAGTTGGCGGTGGAGTGGACGAGTCCGGCTTCGGCCGCCTCGCGCAGGAGCCTCAGCGCCTCGTCCTTCGTGATCGCCCGGTCGACGCCGTCGTCATCGAACGCCCCCTCGACGGGCGCGAACATCAGGCAGTTCTCGACGGGGTGGTCGCATCCCTTCCCCACGAGCCGCTGCTGCACGCGGCAGACGCACGGTCGCACGCCCCACGACTTCGCACCCTCCAACAGCTCGGCGGCGCGCTCGTAGGGGTGGATCTCGAGGTCGAACGGTATCGCCTGGTCGACCGGGAGCACGCGATGCAGGTACGGCACCTCGCGCGTGATCGCGCCGCGCGTCTCCTGGAAGTACTGCTCGAAGAGGGATGCGAACTCCTCGTCCATGCGGGACAGCTGCGACTCGTAGCTGCCGACGATGAACGGCTTGAGCGCGAGGAGCGCGGCCGGCCCTCCGCCCGCTGCCCGTGCGATCAGCCCCTTCGCGGCCATCCGTGAGAGCGTGGCCGCGGCGGCCTCCGGCTCGACCCCCGCTCGTGCCGCGATCGCCGCGACAGGCTCGGGCGTCACGTTCATGACGCTCCCCAGGAGGGCCTCGTCCGGGGTGAACATCCGGGCGAGCAGACGCAGCTCCACGCCGCTCTCGGTCGCCGGGAAGCCGTTGGGGATGCGGTCAAGCGCAGCGGCGAGCTGGCGGTAGATGTCCTTGTCCAAGGTCCTCCCCGATCCGCGCGCCCTGAGCGGCGCGCCGCCCACACAGCGTCATCGCTTCGCACGCGCCGTCCGACGCGCGTCCTTCAGTCGCGTTCACCGCTGCGGTGCTGTCCCTCGCGGCGCTCGCTGGTCGTAGCGGAACCGAAGCTCGTGTTGAGACGCGTAGAGGACCGTCAGGACGCCCCCCAGCACGGGGAACGAGCCCTGGTTCTCGCGGAAGTACAGGTTGTACGCAGCCGTGTTGTTCCCCTCGGTCCATTCCGCCGCGATGGAGAAGACGCCGGGGCTGACCTCACCGGCGTAGGTGATGCGTCGGAGGGTCAGGAATCGTCCTCCGACCTTGATCGACTCACCGAGCTTGAGTGTTCGTTCCACGCAGACGTATCCTCAGCTGCCGCTCATCCCGTTGATCCACTGCACCAGGAAGACCACGAAGCCAACGGTCACCGCCACAACCACCACGCCAGCCGCGACCCCCGCCGTCTTCCAGACGCTGGCGCCGCGCCTCTCCACCTGCGCGATCTCGTCGAGGGCGACGCGCCCCGAATCGCCGATCAGGGAATCCTGCGTCACCACCTCTACTTCGAAGTCCAGGACACGGCCGTCAGTCATGGTGACGCGGACCTCACGACCCACCAACCCGTCCGCGTTGAGCTGCGGCAGCGGCACCGTCTCGAGTCGTGTGCACGACGCGCAGGCCAGCATCGTCACCAGCGACAGCGCGCAGCACCGGCGGACACGCGCTCTCGTGGGCACGGAAGGCATGTATCTCCGGATGCTATCACTCGCGCCCCGCGACTTCAAGCCGACGACCCGGAGCGCGGGCCGCCGCACGATCTCGGGATCTGGTCCCATCAGTGCTCCGATCTTCGAATGTCCGCCCTGAACGCCGCGAGGTCGCGAGCCACGCTGCGGTACCGCCCCACTCCGATGACGAGGATGATGACCGACACACCCGCAAGCACGATGCCCGCGATCTGGAGCCCACGAACATCGAACAGGTAGAGGAGCCCGGCGCCCGTGGCCAGGAAGCCGATGGCTGTCCGCACGTAGGCCAGCAACGTCCGCTCGTTGGCCAGCCGAGTTCTGTCCGCGGCAAGCAGATCGCGCAGGACCGGGCTCGCCGCATGCGCCTCGGTCACGGTCGGCGACGGTGCGGACGTCGGATTCGGGAACTCCTCCAACGCGGACCTCCCATGGCTGCCGGGGGGGGCGCTATTCGAGCCGCGTCCCGCTCCCTCTCGTCGTTTCGTCCGGGGCGTCGAGCTCCAGGTGAAACCGGTGCATCAGCCTGTGCATGAACGGCAGAAGCACAACCCCGATCAGGGCGATCACCACGAGGCCGCTGTACAGCGCATACACGGTCGCGAAGATCTTGCCACCCTCGGACCGGACCTGATCCACCGGTCCCATGCCGCCCAGGATCATCGCGGCGTTGAGCGTGGCATCCGTCCAGGGCCAGTGCTCACACGCGCGGTACCCGACCGCGCCGGCCAGCAGCGACGCGAGCACGATCAGCATTGCCAGCCCGAAGTGCTTGAACACCCGCCGGGCGAACGCCGCCCTCGAGAGAATGGGCTCACTTCGATGCTCGAACATGCGGTGCTCTCCCCGCGCACGGCGTCAGTTCCCTGGTACGGCCACCTCCGTTGCCCGGTGACGGCCCACTCTGAGGATCCAAGCAACACGAGATCGCAGACGGCTGCCGAGGTCGTCGCGGCGATCCGTTCAGCACCTTCCGCCGCGCCCCGCGCCGCCCGCAAGCCTCGGGACGAACATCGGCACCCGCCGCCTGTACTCAAGATACTGCGCCCCGAAGCGAAGCTCGAGCTCGGGCTCCTCCACGAGCTTCGCTTCGGCACACGTCCCGAGGATCACGACGGGCAGGAACCCGAACAGAAGCGCGGGCGATCTCAGGATGAGTCCGGCACCGGCGAGCGCGCAGAAGAGGCCCGAGAGCATCGGGTTCCGCATCCGCAGATAGGGACCCCTGACGACGAGTTCACGCGGCGGATTGAACGGCACGGGCGTCCCCCGCGCCGACCGAAAGACGATCACGCACCACGCGACGAGTGAGACGCCGAGCCCGAGCGCGATCACGCCCGCAGTCAGCGCCACGGGCAAGGGAATCGGCAGTCGCAACCCCAGCCGGGCATCCAGCCACCGTGCTCCGAACACAACCGCGAGGATGACGCAGGAGAAGAACGCGAAGCCAGCGAGCGTCAGGCCTCGTCGCCTGCGACTCGGCCCGGTCACGACGGAGTGGATGAAACCGGCGATGTTCACAGGAGCACTCCTTCCCGCCCGACGGCCCTCTCGTTCCTCGTCATGCACATCCCGCGTCAGCCGCGGCCGGCGCCGGCGCGGCGCCTCGGGCGAGTCGCGCTCCGCCGCCCGGCAGCGAGGGCCCGGTTCTCGGCGATGCGAGCCTTGACGAGCGTCCTCACAAGGCCCGCGGGCAGCGGCCTGCCGGCCGCGAACCGCACGGTACCTGTCGCCACATCGTACCCCTTGAGCAGTGCCGCGTGAGCCCGCATCACGCCGGGGCTCATCACGAAGAAGCTGCAGTGGTCAGCGAATGCCGCGAACCCCACCAGCTGCCGACCCTCGTACCTGATGACCGGCATCCGGTACCGGATGGCCTCGATCGACCCTGGCGCGGCCGCTCTGATCGCCTTGCGCAGCCTCGCGAGCGCGGCCCGTGCGTCCGGCGGCACCCCGGCAAGGTACCGGTCCACGCTGGCCGGCGCCGCCGTCCTCTTCGATCGGCCCGTCGGAGCCGCCTTCACCTCACTGCTCCTTCTACCCGCCCGGCCGCTGCCGCGGCCGGGGCCGCTGGTCAGCTCTTCCGCCGTCACCGCGGGCTCACCGGGTCCGCCCCCGGCCAGGCGGTGTCGCCGACCCGTGTCAGGTGCATCTCGAAGAACCGCACCGGCTCCATGCCGGGCACGATGCGGTCTCCCACCTCGTGCCACGTGCTGTCGGCAACCGCAGCAGTGTACCGTATCGTAGCAGGACCGGCCGGGATCTCCCACGTGTAGCCGTTCCCGGACAGAGCGAGCACGAAGTCGCCCGCGAGGCCCATCGCGTAGGACCGAAGGCTGTACACCCCCTGGACCGGGTCGAACGAGATGATCCCCAGGGCATTGAAGCTCACGGTCCCGTCAGGCTCATACCCGCGCCCCTCGATGACCTTCACGGTGCCGCCGAGGAAGGGGCCGATCCGCTCCGTCTGCGTGATGGTGTGCTTCTCGCCGGACGGCAGCAGCGTCCATGCCGGACCACGCCACACGCCGTCCATGTATGCGAGACCGGCCAGCGCCTCACGCTGCGCGGCCCGGAGCAGCGCGAGACGGCTGCCCAGCACCGCCTCGCCTCACCGCCGTCCGGTCAGCCACCCCGCTCGCCCGCGTGACCGGCCACGACAACGAGGTCACCTGGGTACGTCGACCCGTAAGGCTGCTTGTCGAAACCGGCGTAGAGGGCCCGCATACCCAACCCCGATCGCGCGAGCAGGTGCTCCAGCTCGAAGCGGAACAGGTACCTCATCGGGAACGCGTGAACCAGCCGCTCCCGGCGCCCGTCAGGGTGAGCGACATAGTGAACGAGTTCCACCACGTTCCGCTGCTGGAAGGCGTCTCTCGACACAAGCCGGTAGCAGCGTGTCACCCTGGAACCGTCCGGCATTGTGAACTCGGGCTCGTGGCCCTTCTCCTCTCCGATGTCGTCGCTCGTCAGCAGCTCCAGTGACGGGTTGAACACGTCGAAGACCAGGCGACCGTCGGTGGTGAGGTGGCGCTTGACGCACGCGAGGCACGACAGCTGCTCCTCCACCGTCAGCAGGTGCTGGAACGAACGGAACGGCATCGTGATCAACCGGAACGACCTGCCGAGACTGAAATCCCGCATGTCACCACGGGTCAGGGTGACGAGAGACGCGACCTGACCGGGCTCCTCGGCCAGGCGTGTTCTGCAGACGCGAAGCATGTGCTCCGACGAGTCCAGGCCCACCGCCTCGACCCCTGCACGTGCCGTCGGGATGAGGACGCGCCCTGTGCCGCATCCCAACTCGAGCACCGGGCCGCCGGACTCCCGCGCAGCCTCCACGTAGAAGGGAGCGTCGGCCCGCTCACGATAGGGAACGACGTGGTCATAACACTCAGCAACGAAGGCGTTGTCGTCGTAGGACCCCGGGCCGGTGCCCTGCCCGCCATTCGCCTTCTCCATCAGGAAGGTCCCCGGCATCAGGGCATATCCCAGCTTGCGGTCGATCGCAATCATCGGCAGGTTCATGGTGTTGTGATGGGTACGCACCGCGTGCGCCTTGAGCACGTCACGCGCGTAGCGCAGCGCTATCACCTTCACTGCCTGTCCCAGCTTGCGCCCGCGGTAGCGCCTGTCGACCCCGGTGTGGAGGTTGTAGGCGTAGTCACGTCCCTCCAGGCGGGTGATGGCGCTCATGGCCGCCCAGACGCCGGCGGCCGTGTCGATGACAACCATCTGGCCCGCAGGCTTGTACCAGTCCGACTGACACACGCGGCTCTGGAAGTCCTCAAGCGACTCCCACGGGGGCTCGCCGTCCGACCCGGGCGTCTCGATACTGGTCGTGCTGTTCAGGGCATAGAGCTTGCGTTGCGCTTCCTCCGTGTCTCCCAGCGCCTCCATTGACGAGAACAGAAACCCCTCGCTCTTCAGTCTGGAGATGACCTCATCGTAGGGCCGGTCATCGAAGGCATCGAGATCCAGCGCCATCGCGATCCTGTGCCGCAGCTCGGTGAAGCCACGGCGCTCCGCGAATGCCCTGCTCTCCGGACAGGTGTCCCAGATGCTCACCCGCAGGCGCTTCGCCCCGGTCGTTGCGGCGGTGTGCACCATCCACTCGTACAGCCGGGAGCCTACCCCCTGCTTCCGCTGCTCCGGCTCGACGAACAGGTGGAAGTACGCCCTGTCCGGCACCAGCCTGTCGCGCACTGCCCAGCAGAATCCGAGCAACTTCCCGTGCTCGTCCTCGGCTACCGTCTGGACGATCCGCTGCTTCTGCTCTTCGTAGTACGTCCTGAGCTCGACTTCCGAGGTCGGCTCGTCTTCCAGGCTTGAGAACCAGGCCGCAAGCTGCCCGAAATCGCGTTCGGGCTCTGCTGCGCGCAGGGAAGCGGTTACCACCAGTCCCTCCGAGTTCGTCTTGCGCTCCCGCGGAGACCCCGCCGGCGCTGGCGCAAGGCCTGACCGCCTGAGCCGCCTGCGGCACGAGCGCCGGCGCCGCGCCGTCGGCCTCGAGCGCCAGGCGGACGGACGACCTATGAGCCCGTCCACTCCCCTCGCATGACCGTGACCGCCCGCCCGCCCAGATGCACGCGCTCGCCGTCGACGCGAAGCCGCAGCACCCCTCCGCGTCGCGACGCCTGATAGGCCACGAGGCGCTGCTTGCCGAGGCGCTCGCTCCAGAACGGCGCGAGGCAGCAGTGGGCTGCGCCGGTCACCGGATCCTCGTCAATGCCCATCGCTGGGGCGAAGAACCGGGAGACGAAATCGTACTGCCCGGTGAGATCCGCGCTCGTGACCATCACCGCGCGGATCGGCAGCCCGCGCAGCGCCTGCATGTCCGGCCGCAGCCCGCGCACGAGACCGTCCGACTCCGCCTCGACCAGGTAGTCGAGCCGGTACCTCCCGACGTACTTCGGCTTGAGTCCCAGCGCTTCGGCCAGCCCCGCCGGCGCGTCGGCCTTCTGCGCCGGCCGTGCGGGGAAGTCCAGCTCTATCCCGTCCGCGGTCTGGACGGCTGTCAGCAGTCCGCTGGCGGTGCTGAAGCGTGCTTCCTCGTGAGGCAGCAGGAGGCCAAGCTCCCAGAGCACGTGCGCGCTCGCCAGCGTGGCATGCCCGCACATCTCGACCTCAGCCACGGGCGTGAACCAGCGAAGGTGGAAGGCAGGTCCGACGCGTCGGAGGAAGGCCGTCTCCGACAGGTTCATCTCCTGCGCCACCGCCTGCATCCAGACCTCGTCCCTGGCCTCATCGAGGATGCAGACGGCCGCGGGGTTCCCGGAAAAGGGCCTCTCGGCAAACGCATCGACCTGGTACATCGTCATCGACACCCCCGAGGCACGCGCCAGTTGGACGACCGGTTCCTCACCACACGGCCTGGCGCTCCGACCCCTACGCCTCCGAAGCACGGCGCACAGAGCGCCCGATGCCGACGCCGCACCCGATGCCGGCCGCGAAGAACGCGAGCTTCGCCGCCACCGAGACGTCCGGCCAGAGCACCACGGAGAACATCGCGGCGATGACCAGGAACAGAATCGCAACTGAGACCGGCGCAGAACGATGACGCATCGATCATCCTCCCTTGCTCGACGGTCACGCGCCCACGATCCTCCGGAGGCGGTCGCCCCAGCGTTCAGCCGGGCCGATGCCTCCTGCCTTCAGTCCCTCCGCAGGCGCCCGGCAATGCAGCCAGCCAGGAACCTGCCCACGTCGGCCGGGTCGAACGGCCACGCATAGACGAACTCGACCGCCTTGTGCCGCCCGCGGGCGCGCTCCACGGCGTCCGGGATGTCGCGTTCCGAGTGCTCGCCGCCTCGTGTCATCATGGGCGTCACAACGACGATCCTCGTCACACCGGACGCCGCGGCCTCGTCCAGCGCTGCGTCCATCGAGGGCGAGCAGAACTCGTTGAACCCGACAAACACCCGGCTCCCGGCAGCTTCAGACAGATGCCCCGCCAGCTCCATCGAGGCAACGAGGAACGGGTCGTTCTGGGGCGTCCGCGGCCAGTTCCGGATCCTGGATTCCAGCTCGGCGTGCCGCCCCTCCATGCGCGCACGAGCCTCTCCCGCCAGCGACGGGTCACTGAGTCTCATGTGCAGACCGAACAGCTCACCCAGTTGCTCGCGAGGAAAGTCCAGAGGCGGGGATCCGTGCATCGCCAGGACGATCGCGCTCGCAGACATACGTTCCCTCCAGGTCGGTCAGCCCCTGCCTCTCAGGATCACGACGCCCCGCAAGCACGTCCGCGCGCCGGCGGTCGCCTTCACGACGTAGGCGCCGGAGGCGACCCGGTGTCCCGTCTCGTCGGTCCCGTCCCAGGTGATGGTGTGTGTCCCGGCCGACCCGCAGGGAATCGAGTACGCGCGCACGAGCCGCCCCGCAGGGGTGAGCACTTCGAGATCCACCACGACACCCGGATCTCCCACGACGCAGGTGAGCGCCACGGTGCCGCCCGAGGGGTTCGGGGACGGCGGGGCGAGCCGAAGCGGCAGCTGCGTGCTCGCCTCGTCTGCGACGGAAGTCCCGCACCCGCCGGCGTCGTACGCGCCGATGAGCACTCCCCACGGATTGCCGACCGGCAGGCACGGTGAGTCGTCACGAAGCGTGAGGTCACGGTTCGCCGGGTCACAGTAGAGCGGGTCGGCCGAGACATCGAGTGGCGACGCGGCGCAGTTCACGTAATCGCCGCCCGCGTTTGCCCAGACGTCGCAGTACTGCGTCACAAGCGGCACGCCCTCCCTCGCGACGCCCCCACCCGACGTCGAGTTCGCGACGATGGAGTTCAGGACGGTTGTTGCCTGAGCGGGCTGCCCGGCCGGACCCGTCGCGTGGACGCCGCCGCCCATGTAGCTTGCTCCATTGCCGTCGATGGTGCAGCTCTGAATCACCGGGTCGGCATCGTATACCGCGATCCCTCCGCCGCGGACCTGCGCGTAGTTGTCGAAGATGGCGTTCCCGTAGACGGCGGGCTCGGCGATGCCCCCGTCGAAGAAGCAGAAGCGGATACCGCCACCCTCGAACGCCGTGTTCCCGAGGATGACGTTCTCGTACAGGGCCGGCGCACGGCTGGACTTGGGGAGTTGCCGCTCACCCGATGCGACATCAAGGGAGCAGTCGGTTAGGCCGCAACTGCGGCCGAGACCCGGGAGTCAGTAGAAGACGCCCCCGCCGCCGCTGTTCGTGTGATTGTCTGAGATGACGTTCCGGGCGATGACGGGCGTTGAGTTGCGGCTCATGATGCCGCCCGCGTAGCTGCCGAGGGCTTCGTTGCCATCGATGACGTTGTCGCAGACGATCGGCGCGGACTCCTCGATGAAGATCGCCCCGCCGCTCACGTTCGCGGTGTTTCCCACGAGGACGCTGTCGAGAATACGGGGCGAGCCCTGCCAGACTGCCAGCCCTCCACCAGAGCTGCTGGCCGATGCGTTGCCCTCGAATCGACAGCCTTCGATCAGCGGGCTGCCCTGCCATGCCAGGAGCCCGCCGCCCATATAGGTGGCTTCGTTCGATTGCAGGATGCATCCCGCGATCCGGGGTGATGCCCCCCGGCACCGGATGCCGCCGCCCTCTGTTGCCCGACCGTTGCGGAGCGTCAGCCCCGAGAGCACCGAAAGGGAGTCCTCCCCGCTCGTGAAGCTGGCGAGTGGGCCGAGCGTTCCCCCTCCGTCCAGGATGGTGGTGCTCGAGTACTCAGGGTCGCCGGTGATCAGGTACCAGCTCCCCACGACGATCGGCTTCCCGAGGAAGTCGACCTGTTCGCTGTACGTCCCTTGGGCGACGAGCACCGTGTCGCCCGCTGCGGCGGACATGATGCCAAGCTGGATGGTCGGCTGGTCGGCTGGAACCTCGACGATGGCGGCCGCCCCGGGCCGTGCCATGGGAGCCAGGGCGACCAGGGCGGACAGAAGGCCAGCAGACACTCGGGCGGCCATACGCTTCGCCCCCGGTTTGGCCTCGAAGTGGGAGGCCCACCTGCATGCGCCGGTCAGGCGACCAGTCCCCTCCGGCGAGACGAGCGGCAGCCGGCGCCCTTCCCGTCACTCATCGTCGAAGCCGCTGATGTATGCCCCGGGAAGCAGATCCAGGGCACGCGCCTTGACCGTCTTCCCGTCAACCATGAGGATGACGTCCGCGTCCGGCGCGTAGTCGACCAGCAGCTGACGGCAGTTGCCGCAGGGCGAGACGACCGGATACGCGTCGCCTCGCTTGCACACCGCCACGATCGCCTCGATCTCCTGCTCGCCGCTGCTGAACGCCGCGCCCACGGCGATCGGCTCGGCGCAGGGACCATACCCACAGGCCTCGACATTGACGCCCGTGTAGATCCGCCCGGAGCCGCCCAGCACCGCCGCCCCGACCGTGTGGCGGACCGGCTGGTAGTTCCGCTCCAGCACGTCCCGCGCGGCCGCGATCAGCTGATGGTCCCGTTCGTTCAATGGCTCGAATGCCATGTTCCTGTCCTCACCCGGACGGTCGCGCGGACGTCTGCAGCCGATTGTGCGCTCACCGCCGCTCGAGAGCCTTTCGACCGAGCCACTTGCGCTCGCCGCTCTCGAGCCATGCCTGAGCTCCCAGCCGCCTGATCCCACGGAGGTTCACGATGCACGAATCCCCGTGGTTCTTCTCCAGACGCGCGAGCGTCGGGCAGCTCTCGAAGTCATTGCACTCGTGGCACCCATCGAGTCCCTTGGCAAGACAGCACCTTGCGATGTCGCAGTGCTCCTCGCGCGCCCGGCACACGCCCGCGCACCGCAGACGGCTCAGGAACGCGAGCGCCGGCCCGAGCGCAGCGTAGTGCGGCAGCTGTTCGCTGAAGAGGGCCGCCGCGACCTCGTCGAATCCGCTCCGGTCGAGCGCGGTGATGAGCGATGCCGCAGCGTCAGCGATCTCACCGGTATGACCGGGGCAGTCGCCGCAGTAGAGCCCGCAGTACCCCAAGAGACCGACGTCGATCCTGTCCACAGTGTCCCCCAGAACATCTTCCCACTTCTTGAGCTCCGCGCCAACACCCACGCTTGAGCCGCGTATCTCACTCAGATCCCCTGACTTGCCCAACAACTGACAGGATGCTCTCAGTCACCAGATCCGCGGCGTCGTCGTGCAACTGGTGCGTGCTGTGCTGCGCGAATACGAACCGCCCTCGGCTGGACCTGGCCGCAAGGGCTCGGCTCTGATCAGCCCAATAGAGCTGGTAGGCCGCCGCCGCCTCGCCGAACGCCGGGTTGGCGACTCCCGAGGCGACGACTGTCAGCGGGATGTCGCCGAACGTGCTGATCCCAGCGGCGAGCGCTGCGCTCCTCCCGAACATCTCGCGGTGTTCTGACGCAATCATCTGAAAGAAGGTGGCCTGTGCTCGCTCCTGCTCGTCGTCTGAGTCGAGTCCCCGGTCAGCAAGCTGCTGCCACTCGTCCGTCATGCCCTGAGCCAGCAAAGCGAGGTTCGCGTAGTCCTGCCCGAGCAGGAAGCCAAGCGGCGGAGGGTCAAGCAGGACCATCCCGGCAGTGTCGTCCGGGTACCGGGCGGCGTGGGCCTCCGCGATCAGTCCCCCCAGGGAGTGCCCGACCAGCACGTAGGGACCGCGGATGCGAAGACCGGCGAGCAGCGCCCGGAGGTCGTCGGCTTCCGTCCCGATGTCTCGCGGCAGCGGGCCGCCCTCGCTCGAACCGTATCCGGCGCGATCGTAGGTGACGGCCATCGTCACCTGCGCGACCCTGTCCTGAAGGATCCGGTACTCCTCGCACCTGGCCGCGATGCCGCCATCGAACACGACAGCCGGTGTGCCTTCTCCGATGACTACCGCGTGCAACCTGTGCGTCCCGACGTCGACCATCCTGTCGGGCGAGTCCTGCCTGCAGCCGGAGCAGGACACGAGCACCAGAACAACTGCGATGGCCAAGGCCGACCTGGTCAGCACGCCGCGTCCCTCCTGCGACCGATCACCTGACGCCTCTAAAGCATGTCAATGTACGCCCGCTCGACGAGATCGGACTCGTCCACACCGAGCGCCCGCATGAGTTCGTGACACCTCGCCCGGCCGGCCGCGTCATCGGTGCCCGACGACATCACCTCGAGCTCGAGGAAGCGTCCAATGCCCTCCACGTCGTCGATGTGGATTCTGGTGTCGTGGACCAGGAACAGCTCGCGCGTCTTCCGCACGACGCCTCGCACGCCCAGGGCTCCCTCAAGCACGTGCCTCAGTGCCGCTGCATCGGCCACCGGAGCAGCGAAGTAGATCGACCGCCTCGGGCCCGAGTCGTCGGCGCGCTCGTAGTAGATCAACTCGGCCGAACCGGGGGTGGGAACACGGAGCTTGAGCCTGCCGCGGGGTGTGTGGAAGAACGTGTCCTCCTGCCGCATCGAGGTCGGCGCTTCGGTCGCCAGGGCGCCCGCCAGCTCGCGGACGCGGCGTCCGTCATCGCGCAGCCGAGCCTTGATCTCGATGTTCACCGGCATCAGCGTGTCCTTCACGACCACCAGGCGTCCTGTGGATGAGTTGCGACTGCGTCACGACACGCCCGGGTGATCGCCTTGCGCTGCTTGGCGACGACAGCCGCCGGAACCGCACCGGTGCCCATCGGCAGTACCTGCACTTGCTCGCCTCATCGAGTCACGAGACAGCCTGCGAGCCCTGCCTGTAC
>Ga0316622_100001404_pt1 | contig 15653 bp, 13 predicted proteins | sample OWC_Aug_OW2_C1_D_FD_207646 | JGI IMG/M metagenome (GOLD analysis project Ga0316622, IMG submission 207646) | Wetland soil microbial communities from Old Woman Creek delta, Ohio, United States - OWC_Aug_OW2_C1_D5_C | ecosystem: Environmental > Terrestrial > Soil > Wetlands | place: USA: Ohio... | reverse complement strand
GAGTTCGCGCATGAACTCCCCGACGTCCTTGAAATCGCGGTACACTGACGCGAAGCGCACGTACGCCACCTGGTCGAGCTTGTGGAGCTCGCGCATGATCGCTTCGCCGAGCACCGAGCTCGGGATTTCCTTCTCGCCGCGCTCCTGCAGCCCGCGCTCGATCTTGTCGACGACCTGCTCGATCGCCTCGCTGCTGACCGGGCGCTTCTCGCACGCCTTCTTCAGGCCCGCGACGATCTTCATGCGATCGTAGACTTCGCGCCGGCCGTCTTTCTTGGCGACCATCGGCAGCATTTCCTCCACGCGCTCGTAGGTCGTGAAGCGGCGCGCGCAGTGTTCGCACTCGCGCCGGCGCCGGATGACCGACTCATCCTGGGTCAGGCGCGAATCAATCACCCGATTCTGCAGATCGTGACAATAGGGACACTTCATCGGCTCCCCCCCGGCACCGCCCGGCATACGCAGGCGGCCGCCCGCCCGTCCCCCGAGCGGTCCGCTCAGCGGTCCTCCACCTCGAACAACACCAGCTGGTGCGTCCGTCCCTGATCGGTCACCGGGACCGGATATCGGCCCGTGAAGCAGGCGGCGCAGAAGCCGTCGCCCTCGCCGCCCGGCAGGAAGCTGTACAGGCCGCGCACGCTGAGGAAGCCGAGCGTGTCGGCCGTGACGAACTCCCGGATGGCCTCGACCGAGTTGGCCGACGCGATGAGTTCCTCGGCGGTGGGGGTGTCCACGCCGTAGAAGCACGATCCAATGGTGGGCGGCGAGCTGATGCGCATGTGCACCTCGCGCGCCCCCGCGTGGCGCAGCATGTGCACAATCTTGCGGCTCGTCGTACCGCGCACGATGGAGTCGTCCACGACGACCACGCGCTTGCCCGCCAGCACGTCCGGCTGCGCGTTGAGTTTGACCTTCACGCCGAAGTGGCGAATGGCCTCGCGCGGTTCGATGAAGGTGCGGCCGACGTAGTGGTTGCGAATCAGGCCCATCTCGAACGGCAACCCCGCCTGCTCGGCGTAGCCAAGCGCCGCCGGCACGCCGGAATCCGGGACAGGCACGACCATGTCCGCGTCGGCCGGCTGCTCGATGGCCAGGCGGCGTCCCAGTTGTTTGCGGACCTCGTACACGCTGCGTCCGTAGACCCGGCTGTCAGGGCGCGCGAAGTACACGTACTCGAAGATGCAGTTGTTGCGCGGGGCCGCCAGGAAGGGCTGGTAGCTCTCCATGCCGGCCTCGGTGATGTGCAGCACCTCGCCCGGCGCCACTTCGCGATCGTAGGTGGCGCCGATGAGATCGAGGGCGCACGTCTCCGACGCGACGACCACGGCGTCCTTGATCCGCCCCACCACCAGGGGCCGAAAGCCGTGCGGATCGCGCGCCGCGATGAGCTCGCGCGGCGTGAGGAACACGAGCGAGTAGGCACCGCGCACCTCGGACAGGGCGCCGATCACCCGGTCGATCGTCCGCTCGCCGGCCGACGCCGCGATCAGGTGGATGATCACCTCGGTGTCCACCGTCGATTGGAAGATGGAGCCGCGCTCTTCCAATTGTGCGCGCAACTGGCCCGCGTTGACGAGATTGCCGTTGTGCGCCACCGCAAGCCCGCCGCGTCCGTACTCGACCACGAAGGGCTGCGTGTTCTTGAGGAACGTCTTGCCGGAGGTGGAGTAGCGGTTGTGCCCGATCGCCGCGGGGCCCTCGAGCTTGCGGATGATCTCCTCGTCGAAGACGTCGGCCACCAGCCCCAGACCGCGGTGCGAAATCAGGATGTCGCCCTTCGCCGAGACGATGCCGGCGGATTCCTGGCCGCGGTGCTGCAGGGCGAAGAGCCCCAGGTACACGAGGTTGGCCGCCTCGGGGTGCCCGAAGACGCCCACGATGCCGCATTCATCGTGAAAACCGTCGACCATGGTGTGGCCTCCCGTTGCCGGAAGTGTCCTCAGGTCTCCAAGCGCCGCGGCAGCGCCGTGCTCCAGGCACGCTGCAGTTCGCTGACGTCAACGTCGATGAGCGGGTGGATGACGAGCCGCTGTCCCCGGACTTCGCCGAGGCTGGTGAGCGGGACGTCGTGCTCCGCAGCCAACTCGCGCAGCCGACTCAGATTGCGCCGCCGCATCGACAGCACGATGCGCGACTGGCTTTCCCCGAACAGCAGCGCGTCGAGGCGAATCGCCCCCTCGAGTTCGACGACCGCGCCGAACCCGGGCCGCGGCCCGGTGATGCAGCCTTCGGCCAGGGCCACCGCCAGCCCGCCCTCACCGACGTCGTGTGCCGACCGCACCAGCCCTTCGGCGATCGCCGCCGCACAGACCGTCTGCACCTGCTTCTCCACAGCCAGGTCGATCCACGGCGGCGCCCCGCGCACCAGGCCGCGGGTCAGCGCCAGGTACTCAGAGCCCCCGAGTTCCTCGCGGGTGCGGCCGAGCAGCACGATGATGTCCCCTTCGCTCTTGAACCACTGCGTGGTGTGCGTGTCGATGTCCTCCAGCAACCCCACCATGGCGATGGTCGGGGTCGGGGGGATCGGGCGCCCGTCGGTTTCGTTGTAAAAGCTCACGTTGCCGCTGACCACCGGCACGTCGAGGGCGACGCACGCGTCACGAATGCCCTGGATGGCTTGCCGGAACTGCCACATCACCGCCGGCTTCTCGGGGTTGCCGAAATTGAGGCAGTCGGTGAGGCCGATGGGCCGGGCGCCCGCGCAGACGACGTTGCGTGCCGCTTCCACCACCGCGATCATCGCCCCGACGTAGGGGTCCAGCAGGCAGTAGCGACTGTTGCAGTCGACGCTCAGCGCGAGCCCCTTGTGCGTGCCCTTGATCCGCAGGACGGCCGCGTCGGACCCCGGCTCGACCACCGTATTGCTGCGCACGAGGTAATCGTACTGGTGATACACCCACGCCTTGGAGGCGATGTTGGGCGAGTCGAGCAGCGCCAGCAGCGTGCCGTTGTAGTCCCCCGGCAGCGGGAGCTGCTCGCTCCGCAACTCCTGCAACTCCTCGAAGTCGGGCGGCGGCGCCGCCGGGCGCTCGTAGGCGGGGGCGGCATCGGTCAGGAGAGGGATCGGGATCGCGACGACTTCCTGGCCTTGGAACTGTACCCGCAGCAACCCGTCATCGGTGACGCGGCCCACCACGGACGCATCGAGGTCCCACTTGGCGAACACCTCGCGCACGATGTCCTCGGCCCCCACCCGCGCGACGATCAGCATGCGCTCCTGCGACTCCGAAAGGAGGACCTCGTACGGCGTCATCCCCGGTTCCCGCATCGGCACCCGATCGAGGTCCAACACGATCCCCGTCCCGCCGCGCCCGGCCATCTCCACGCTCGAGCTGGTAAGACCGGCCGCACCCATGTCCTGGATGGCCACGATCGCGTCGCGCTCCATCAGTTCGAGACAGGCTTCGAGCAGGAGCTTCTCGGTGAAGGGATCGCCGACCTGGACGGTCGGGCGCTTGGCTTCGGCCTCACCGCTGAATTCCGCCGACGCCAGCAGACTCGCGCCGTGGATGCCGTCACGACCGGTTTTCGAGCCGACGTAGATGACAGGGTTCCCCACCCCGGCCGCCTTGGCCCGGAAGATGCGGTCGCTCCGCATGATGCCCAGGGTGAAGGCGTTGACCAGGATGTTCTCGTTGTAGCCGGGGTCGAAGTACACCTCACCACCAACGGTCGGCACCCCGATGCAGTTGCCGTAGCCCCCGATGCCGGCCACCACGCCGGCGACGAGATACCGGGTGCGCGGGTGATCGAAGCTGCCGAAGCGCAGCGAATTCAGGTTGGCGATCGGCCGCGCCCCCATGGTGAACACGTCGCGGAGGATCCCACCGACGCCGGTCGCGGCCCCCTGGTAAGGCTCGACGAAGGAGGGATGGTTGTGGCTTTCCATCTTGAACGCCACCGCCAGCCCATCGCCGATGTCGATGATGCCCGCATTCTCCCCGGGCCCTTGCAGTACACGCGGTCCCCGCGTGGGGAGGTGTTTGAGGAGCAGGCGCGAACTCTTGTAGCTGCAGTGCTCCGACCACATCACCGAAAACACGCCGAGTTCCGAGATGTTGGGGACGCGCCCCAGGCCGTCGCAGAGGCGGGCGAACTCGTCCGCGTTCAGGCCGTGGTCCGCTGCGTCGGCCGCGCTCACTGGGGCCAGCAGAACCGACAGATCCATCAGTGCCCCGGTGCGACCGACACGCCGCTCGGTGCGCTGCGCGTGGCGTACGTCGCCACGACGGACCCGAACAGCCGCACGCCGTCTTCGCCCCCGAGCACCTTCTCGCAGGCGTGTTCCGGGTGCGGCATGAGGCCGAAGACGTTGCGGCTCCGGTTCACGATGCCCGCGATGTTGCTCAGCGAGCCGTTGGGGTTGGCATCGGCGGTTGCTCGGCCGCTGACGTCGACGTAGCGCAGCACGACCTGGTGGTGCGCCTCCAGGGCATCGAGCGTCTCCGGATCGGCGACATAACACCCCTCGCCGTGCTTGACGGGAATCGCGAGCACCTCGCCGGCGCGGTATGCGCGGGTGAACGGCGTGTCGGCCTCCTCCACCCGCACGCGCACGTGATCGCACACGAAGCGCAGGCGGCGGTTGCGGATCAGGGCCCCCGGCAGGAGCCCGGCCTCACACAGCACCTGGAACCCGTTGCAGATCCCGAGCACGAGGCCGCCCGCGCGCGCGAACTGCGCCACGCTTTCCATGACGGGCGAGAAGCGCGCCATGGCCCCGCAGCGCAGATAGTCGCCGTACGAGAAGCCGCCCGGCAGGATCACGCAGTCGGCCCCCTTGAGGTCCCGGTCCTTGTGCCACAGCCCCACCGCATCGCAGCCGAGGATGTGCTGGACGACATACAGCGCATCGTGGTCGTCGTTCGACCCCGGGAATGTGACCACACCCCAGCGCATGCGCCGCTACTCCTCGATCTCGAAGCGGTAGTCCTCGATCACGCCGTTGGCCAGCAGCTTGCGGCACATCTCGTCCATCCGCTGCTCGGCCCGCGCCCGGTCAGTCAGGGCGAGCGACACCTCGATGTATTTGCCCAGATGCACGTCGTGCGCCTCCCCGAAGCCGAGGGCGTGGAGGGAGTGCTCCACCGCCTTGCCCGGCGGGTCGAGGACCCCTTTCTTCGGCGTGATGAACACCCGTGCACGCATGCGACACCGTTACCCGCAGACCCGGTGGAATACTTCCTGGTACGCTTCTTCGACACCGCCCAGGTCTTGCCGAAAGCGGTCCTTGTCGAGCTTCTTGCGCGTGGCGAGGTCCCAGAATCGACAGGTGTCGGGGCAGATCTCGTCGCCGAGCAGGATCTCCCCGTGGTGGCGACCGAATTCCAGCTTCATGTCGACGAGGAGCAAGCCTTTGCCCTCGAGGAACCGCTTGAGCACGGCGTTGGTCTTGAAGGCCAGGGCGTCCACGCGCTCCAGCTCGGGCCGGGTGGCGTAGCCCAGCGCCAGGGCAATCGAGTGATTGATCATCGGGTCACCGAGCGGGTCGCTCTTGTAGAAGTACTCGAGCACGGGCTCGGACAGCGGGCGCCCCTCCTCCAGGCCGAGCCGCTTGGCCAAGCTCCCGGCGATGATGTTGCGCACCACGGTCTCCACGGGGATGATCTCCAGCCGCCTGACCAGCATCTCCCGTTCGTTCAACCGCTCCACGAAGTGGGTCGGCACCCCTTCGCCCTCGAGCAGCTTGAAGAACGTCTCGCTGAGCGCGTTGTTGACGACTCCCTTGGACGCGATCGTGCCCCGTTTCAGGGCGTTGAACGCCGTCGCGTCGTCCTTGAAGTACTGGATCACGTAGTCGGGGTTGTCGGTGGCGTAGACCTGCTTCGCCTTCCCCTCGTAGAGCAAAGGCCCCTTCTTCATATGGTTCCTCCAGCGGCGCGTCGTAACAGTTCCTCCTCATAGCGCAACTGATGGCGCAGGTCGAAGAGCTCAGCGAGCTCGGCTGCCGACAGGTGGCGGGCGATGTCGGGATCGCGCCCCGCTTCCACCCGGAAGTCGGCGCCCTCCATGGCCTTCAGGCCGTTGCGCTGCACCCAGCGGTACGCCTCCTCGCGGCTGACCCCCTTGCGCACGAGGGCCAACAGCACCGCTTCGGAGAAGACGGCGCCGCGCCAGCGTTCGAGGTTGGCCAGCATCGCCTGCGGGTGGACGACGAGGTCGCGCACCACCCCGGTCATCCGGGCCAGCATGAAATCGAGCGCGATGGTCGCATCAGGGCCGATGACGCGCTCCACCGCGGAGTGGCTGATGTCGCGCTCGTGCCAGAGGGCGATGTTCTCCAGGGCCGCACCGGCGTACGCGCGCACCATGCGGGCCAGGCCGGTGACGTTCTCCGACAGGATCGGATTGCGCTTGTGCGGCATCGCCGAGGAGCCCTTTTGCGCGCCACCGAACGGCTCCTGGGCTTCCGCGACTTCGCTGCGCTGCAGGTGGCGGATCTCGACGGCGAAGCGCTCCAGCGCGCCGGCAAGGATGGCCAGTGTGGCGAAGAACTCGGCGTGCCGATCGCGGGGCACCACTTGCGTCGCCACCGGCTCGGGCTGCAGGCCGAGGCGCTCGCACACGTATGCCTCCACCTCCGGTGCCAGGTGCGCGAACGTACCCACGGCCCCCGACAGCTTGCCGAACCGTACCGCCTCGCGGGCTGTCACCAGGCGGGCCACGTTGCGCTGCATCTCCGTGCACCAGCCGGCCAGCTTGAGGCCGAAGGTGATGGGCTCGGCGTGGATGCCATGGGTCCGGCCCACCATCACCATGCCCCGGTAGCGCTCCGCCTGGGTCCAGATTGCGTCGCGCAGGCCTTTGGCCCCCTCGATGAGGCGATCGGCAGCCTGCACCAGTTGGACGGCCAGGCCCGTGTCCAGCACATCGGACGATGTCAATCCCAGGTGCAGGTAACGGCCTTCAGGCCCGCACCCCTCTGCCACCGAGGTCACGAACGCGATCACGTCGTGGTGCACTTCGCGTTCGATCTCGCGCATGCGAGCCGCGTTCACCCGCGCCTGGGCCCGCAGGATGCCGGGGACCGCCGCCGGGATCTCGCCCCGGACCGCCAGCGCTTCGCAGGCGAGCAACTCGATCTCCAGCCAGATGCGGAGTTTCGCCTCTTCGTCCCAAATCGCCGCCATCTGGGGGCGGGTGTAGCGTTCGATCATGCGCCGTCCTGCACTGCGTCTGGGGCCGCGGTGGTGGTCATCCCCCGGAGCGCACGCCCGGACCTGGGTGCGTCTCTCACCGCTCGCCCGTTCTTCTTTGTCTAGACTCTATCCGATTGGACGCCTGGCGTCATCCCGTCACTCGACGCCGGTATGGCCGAAACCGCCCGGCCCCCGTCGGCTCGCTGGGAGGACATCCACTTCCTGCCACTCGGCGCGCACCACCGGGGCGATCACCAGCTGGGCGATCCGATCCCCTCGGCGCACGGTGTAGGGGGCCGCCCCCAGGTTGATCACGATCACCTGGATCTCGCCGCGGTAGTCCGCATCGATGGTCCCGGGCGTATTCAGCAGTGTGAGGCCGTGGCGGAGGGCGAGGCCGCTGCGCGGCCGGATCTGTCCCTCGAAGCCCCGGGGGATGGCCACGGCGAGCCCGGTGGGGATGAGGGTTCGCTCGCCGGGCGCGACCTCGACGGGCTGCACGAGGTCGGCAAGCAGGTCCATGCCCGCCGCCCCCGCCGTCATGTAGCGCGGCAACGGCAGCGCATCGGCTGCTGGCCGCACCCGCATGACCGCGATCTTTACGGTGTGCATGGCGTTGCGCACCTGAGCGGGACCGCAAATTCTCTGGGGACGCCGCCTCCCAGCCGCCGCGGCACACTCAGGCTGCGTCGATCCAATGTTCGCCGATCGCCCGCCCCTTGAGGTCGCCGAGCACGGTGATGGCCATGGCTTCGGGCTGCAGCAACCGTTCCGCCAGGGCGGCAATGGCATCGGCCGAGGTGGCGTCGATACGCGCAGCGACGACCTGCGGCGGGACATCCACCCCGTGGTACAGCTCGTTCTTCGCGATCCGGCTCATGCGACTGTCCGTCGTTTCCAAACCGAGCAGCAGGTTGCCCTTGAGTTGGTTCTTGACCCGGGACAGTTCCTCCGGTCGCAGACCGTCGCGCCGCAGTTTGCGCAGTTCCGCCAGGATGAGCGCCACCACTTCCTCGGCCCACTCCGCGCTGGTGCCGACGTAGATGCCGACGTAGCCCGCGTCCTGGTACGAGGACAGAAACGAGTAGACGGAGTAGGCGCGGCCACGCTTCTCGCGCACCTCCTGAAAGAGGCGCGAGCTCATGCCCCCGCCGAGGGCGGTGTTCAGCAGGTAGGCCGCGAAGCGGTCCTCGGAGACCTGCGACACCCCTGGCGTGCCGAGGCAGATGTGCACCTGCTCGAGGGCCTTCTCCACGTGCGCCACGTTGCGGCACGGCACCGGCGGCGAGCCGTCCACCACCTCTGCGCTCCCGTCGAGGTGTCCGAAGGCCTGGGCCGCCCACTCCACCATGCGCTCGTGCGTCACGTCGCCGGCGGCGCTCACGATGATGCGGTCGGGCCGATACCGCTTGGCCACGAAGGCCGTGAAGTCCGCCTGCGTGAAGCGCTCGACCGTCTCCAGTCGGCCGCACACGGGGAAGCTCAAGGGGTGCTGCGGCCAGAAGTGCAGGTTGAAGATGTCGTGCACGTAATCGTCGGGGGTGTCCTCCACCTGCATGATCTCCTGGAGGACCACCGTCCGTTCGCGCGCGATCTCGTCCGGGTGGAACCGGGAATGCAGGAAGATGTCGGCCAGGATGTCCTGCGCGATCGGCAGGTGCTCGGCGAGCGCCTTGGCGTAGTAGCAGGTGTACTCCTTGCCGGTGAAGGCGTTCAGCACCCCGCCGATGGCGTCGAACTCCTCTGCGATCTGCGCCGCGGTACGCCGCGCGGTGCCCTTGAAGAACAGGTGCTCGAGGAAGTGTGAGATCCCGGCCTGCTCGCGCCGCTCGTAGCGCGAGCCGTTGTGCACCCAGAGGCCCACGGTCACGGAGGCCACGCCGGGCATCGGTTCGGTGATCACCCGCAGGCCGTTCGGCAGCTCCGAGCGCAACACCTGCGGCGGCGTGGTCTGCATGCGCACGTCTCTGGACGCCGGCGAGCGCGGCGTCAGGCGCCCTTCCGCGACTCGCCCTCCAGCGCCTCCTTGCGACTCAGGCGGATCTTTCCTTGTTTGTCGACTTCCAGCACTTTCACGTCGATGCTGTCCCCTTCCTTGAGGACATCGCTCACCTTCGCGACGCGGCCGGGACCGATCTGCGAGATGTGCAGCAGGCCGTCGGTTCCGGGCAGGATTTCGACGAACGCGCCGAAGTCGACGATCTTGCGGACCGTGCCCTTGTAGATCTTCCCCACCTCGGGTTCCGCCGTGATGCCTTGGATCAGGTCGATGGCGCGCTGCATGGCCGTGCCATCGCTCGACGCGATGAACACCGTGCCGTCGTCCTCGACGTCGATCTTCACGCCGGTTTCCTCGATGATGCCGCGGATCACCTTGCCGCCGGGGCCGATGACGTCGCGGATCTTGTCCGGCTTGATCTTCAGCGTGATGATGCGCGGCGCGTGCACGGACATCTGCTCGCGCGGCCGCGCCATGGTGGCGCCCATTTGCTCCAGAATGAACAGGCGGCCGGCGCGGGCCTGGAAGAGGGCCTCGCGCATGATCTCGCGGGTCACCCGGCCGATCTTGATGTCCATCTGGAGGGCGGTCACGCCGTCGGTCGTGCCCGCCACCTTGAAGTCCATGTCGCCGAGGTGGTCCTCGTCGCCGAGGATGTCCGACAGGATGCGGATGTCGTCGCCTTCCTTGATCAACCCCATGGCGATGCCGGCCACCGGCGCCGTGACGGGGACGCCGGCGTCCATGAGCGACAGGGTGGCGCCGCACACCGTCGCCATCGACGACGAGCCGTTCGATTCGAGAACCTCCGAAACGACGCGGATCGTGTAGGGGAAGTCGAGATCGGCGGGCAGCACCGCCTGCAACGCGCGCTCCGCCAGCGCGCCGTGCCCGATTTCACGTCGGCCGGGGCTGCGCAGGAACTTCACCTCGCCGACGCTGAAGGGCGGGAAGTTGTAGTGCAGCATGAATTTCTTGAAGTGCTCGCCAATGAGGGCGTCGATCTTCTGTTCGTCCGACGAGGTGCCGAGCGTGGCGACCACCAGGGCCTGGGTTTCGCCGCGCGTGAACAGCGCCGAGCCGTGCGTCCGCGGCAGGATGCCCACCTCGCACGTGATCGGCCGGATGTCCGTCAGCCCGCGGCCGTCCACCCGCCGCCCGTCGCGCACGATGGCGGTCCGCATGACGCGCGCCTTCACGTCCTCGCACAGGCCGCGCAGCAGCGCCGCCTTGTCCGGCACCTCCGCGGCCACCGCGGCCACGGCCTCTTCCTCGGCCTGGCGCACGGCCGCCGCGCGCTCGTGCTTGCCGGCCACCTGGAACGCCGCCTCGATGCGCGGCCACGCCGCGCGCTCGAAGCGCGCATAGAGGTCCGCGTCGTGCGCGGACGGGCTCACCGCGCGTTTGGGCACGCCGGCAGCGCGCTGCAACTCGTCCTGCAGATCGAGCAGCGGCTGGATCGCCTCGTGCGCCGTGAACAGCGCGTCAAGCATCACGTCCTCGGGCAGCGCGCGCGCGCCGCCCTCGACCATGACGAGGCCGTCCCGGCTGCCGGCCACCACCAAGTTGAGATCGGTCTGCTCGAGCTCGCTCTGCAGGGGATTCACGACGAGTTTGCCACCGATGCGGCCCATGCGCACCGCCGCGATCGGCCCGTGAAATGGGATGTCGGAAACCTGCAGCGCCGCAGAGGCCCCGAGGATGGCAATCACGTCCGGATCGTTCTCACGATCGTGCGAGAGCACCGTCGCGATCACCTGCGTCTCGCTCACGAACCCGTCGGGAAACAGCGGACGGATCGGGCGGTCGATCAGGCGCGACGTCAGGGTTTCACGTTCGGACGGCCGCCCTTCGCGCTTGAAGAAGCCGCCCGGGATCTTGCCGGCCGCAAACGTGCGTTCCTGGTAGTCACACGTGAGCGGAAAGAAATCGATGCCCTCGCGCACTCGCCGCTCGGCAACGGCGGTCACCAGCACCATCGTCTCGCCAAACGTGACCACAGCGGAGCCGTTGGCCTGCTTGGCCATGCGGCCGACCTCGATGGACAGCGGCCGTCCGTGGAACTCAACCTCAACCTTCTTGTACATACACTTCCTCCCGGGCTCGTGGCCCAATGGGCTTTCGCCCGCAGATGGGAGGGAAAGACGTGTTGGGAAATCGGGCGGTCGCGTGCTTACTTGCGAATGCCCAACCGCTCGATCACACTCTTGTAGCGCTCGAATTCAGTCCGCTTCAGATAGTCCAGCAGGCGGCGGCGCTGGCCCACGAGTTTCAGCAAGCCGCGCCGCGAGTGGTGATCCTTCGCGTGGCCCTTGAAGTGATCCGTGAGATATTCGATGCGCGCGCTGAGCAGCGCGATCTGCACCTCGGGAGACCCCGTGTCGGTGCCGTGAAGCTGATACTGCCCAAGCAGCTCCTTTTTCCTTGCAGGAGCAAGACCCATCTTTCCTCCGATTTTTTTCGCCACGACGATTAACATGGGGGGTGCGGCGGCGCAAGGGCAGCTCCCGGCCCGGGAGCCTCTTGCGCCCGGCACGGCGGGCGAGGGCGCTCGAGCGCTTCACCGCCAAGTGCCAGGGTCGTGGCCTACCCTGCGACGCCGACGAGATCGCGGTACAGCTGCACGTAGGCCGCACTCTCCCGCCGCCAGCTCAACACCTCGCGTGCCGCTGCAACCGCACCACGCAACTGCGCGCGCCCCTGCAACACGGCGCGCACGGCATCGACGGCCACCGCGTGCCGGGCCGGGTCGAACAGCACCCCGATCCCGTAGCGCTCAACCAGTGGCCGGAACTCCTCCCCCTCGCTGATCGCGAGCGGCAGTCCCGCCGCCACCGCCTCGAAGAACTTGTTGGGCAATGCGTAGCGCATGTTCAAGCTGACCGGCAGCAGATAGATGATCGCGGCGTCGGCGCTGCGCATGAACGGCGCCACCAGCGGTGCCGGCAATGACGGCAGGACGTGGACGCGGGTACGCAGGGCCGGATCGGCGGCCTGCCCGACGGCCTCGATGCCCTCCTGTTGCCCGACGAGCGCCAAGTGGAGCGTCGGCAGCGCGCCGACAACGGCGAGCAGCTCCGCCAGGCCGCGCCCGCGCCCGCTGTGGCCACTGTGCACGAGCAACGGTGCGGACGCAGCAAGGCCCAGCGTGGTGCGCACATCGGGACCGGTCGCGTCGGCGGGCACCGGGTCGCGGCAGTTGCGCACGACGATCGGCGCTGGCAATCCGTACCGGTCCCTGACCAGGCGCGCCAGCCCGTCGCACACCGTCAGTCGCACGTCCGCGCGCCGCAGCGCCTCCCTTTCCTGCGTCACCGCCCGGCGGCGCACGCGCGTCAGCGCCGCCCCCTCCCACTCCGCCGAATAGAGGTCGCGCACATCGTACACCACGCGCGCGCCGCCGCTGGCGGCAACCCGCACGGCATACCGCGCACTCAGCAGGTCGGGCGCCTGGTACACGTCCGCCCCGAGCGCCGCCAGTTGGCGCACGCGGGAACGGTGCAACCACCAGCGGAACTGGTGGCGCACCAGGCGCTGCAGCGCCAGCGGCCACCCGCGTGTAGGGTCGTCGATGCGCACGACCGCACAGGCTGGAGGGAGGAACTCGGCCGGTGCCGTCGCCTCAACGCGGGCCGCGCGGTACCACTCCGCCGGCCGCCCCAGGTCGGCGATCGTGACGCGATACCCGGCCGCCGCCAACGCGTGCGCCTGGTTGATCGCGCGGCCGTCGTAGATCCAGTGGCGGTTGCTGATGAGGCAAACGTGGGTGGGCATGCGACCTGCCTTAGCGCGCGACACTCCGGTCGTGTACGGTCGCGCACCGCCCGCCGGGATGCTCCGAGCGACGGCGGACTGCGCCGCGTGGCATGACCGCCGCGCGGCCGCTCACCGGAGGCTCCGGGCGGGGGCGCCGGCCTCGGCAACGGCCATCAACTGCGCCGCGAACTGCGTGTAGTTGTGCTCCGCGTCGCAGAGGGTGCGCCACGCGTGCTTGCTCGCGGCCCGCTGCGCCCGCACCCCTGGCGTCGCCGTCATGAACCCTCGCAGCGCTCGGGCGACCTCGGCAGCGGTCGGGTTCGCAGACAGCAGCGTGCCATTCCCCGCATTGACGATCTCGGGCGTCCCGCCCACAGCGGTCGCCACGACGGGCAGACCGCAGCTCTGCGCTTCCATGATGGCGACCGGCAGTCCCTCGGAGCTGCTCACATTCACGAACACGTCGACGGGCTGCGACCGGTAAAATCCGATCACGTCCCGATTGAGCAGGTGCCCGTGGAAGACGCGCTGGACATGGTCCGGCAGTCGACGCTGCGCGTGGGCCTCGAGCGCGGCGCGCAGCGGACCGTCTCCGAGATGGTGCCACTCGATACGCGACGCGGGCGCCAGCGTCGCCAACACCGCCAAGCCATCTACCAGCAGCTCCAAGCGCTTGACGGCGACCATCGACGAGCAGGTCACGACGCGGAAGACGTCGTCGGTGCGCACCGGCGCCTCGACGCCCGGATCGCGCACGCCAAGCCGGGCCACCTCACAACGGGGTGTCATCTCCGGCCAGCGCGCAATGAGGTAGGACCGGCCGGCCTCCGAGACGAGAAACAGGCGGTCCAGCACGCGCAGCGTGGCTGGGCGCAACGGAATGTACGCCGGCTGGTGCCGTTCGGCGTAGAGGTCGAAGCCGTGGGCCCGTGACACCAGGCGCACGGAGGGGCGGCCCCGGAGCGCCAGGCCGAGACCCAGCGTCCACGGGCCCAGCCAGTACGTGTAGAACACCACGGCGTCATCCGCCGGCGCCAACGTTTCGAGGCATCGCTGCGCCCAGGTGTAGAGATGCGCGGTCGCACGCAGTGCGCGGCGAAGGCGGTCCAGCGCCTTGGCGTTCGCCAGGACCCACGGATGCCCCAGAACGTCCCGCCCGGCAAGTCTGCCGAGCAGAGCCCAGGGCACGGGTCGCACGCCTGTACCCGCGGCGAGCGACCGGTCCACCTCGACCCCTGGCGGCAAGGGGCGGGCCGGGCCCGCCGTACGTCCCGGCACGAGCACGACGCGGTCGAAGCGCCGCTGGAGAAACTCGATCTCGGTCTCGAGGAACTCCTCGCCAATCGCATAGGGGAAGGATGTGGTGAGCAGGACGAGGGTTCGGGTGCGCGGCACGGCATACATCTAGGTGTGACGGCCGTGGCTCCGCAAGCGACGCGGCGGGACGTGTGGCGGCGATTTGACGCCATCCCGGCCCTCGGCTATCCGTCCGCCATGCCCATTCCGCAGGCGGATTTGTTCGCTCAGCACCAGGGGATCCGGGCCGAAATCGACGCCGCGATCCGGAGCGTGATCGACTCCTCCGCCTTCGTGCGCGGCCCCGAGCTGTCGGCCTTCGAAGCAGAGTTCGCGGCCTTCTGCGAGGTCCCGCACGCCGTCGGCGTCGGCAACGGCACGGACGCCCTCGCCCTCTGTCTGCGCGCCCTGGGCATCGGTCCCGGCGACGAGGTGGCCACGGTGCCGTTCACGTTCGCGGCGACGGTCGAAGCGATCTGCCATGTCGGCGCCACGCCCGTGCTGGTGGACATCGAACCCTGCACGTGCACGATGGACCCGCAGGCGCTGGGACGCGTGCTCGACACGCATCCGCGCGTGCGCGCAGTCCTGCCGGTGCACCTGTACGGGCAACCCGCGGCGATGGACGACATCGGCGCGCTGGCCGCCCGTGCCGGGGCGGCGGTGATCGAGGACGCGGCGCAGGCGCACGGCGCGCGGTACCGCGGCGCGCGGGTCGGCGGCATCGGCACCCTCGCCGCCTTCAGCTTCTACCCGGGCAAGAACCTCGGCGCGCTGGGCGACGCGGGCGCCGTGACCACGCGGGATGCGGCGCTGGCCGAGGCGGTGGCGTTGCTCCGGGATCACGGACAGCCCCGCAAGTACACGCACGATCGGATCGGCTTCAACTCGCGCCTGGACGGCATTCAAGCGGCCGTCCTGCGCGTGAAGCTGCGCCATCTCGAGGCGTGGAACGCGCGACGCCGCGCCCTCGCCGCCAGCTACGAGCAGGCGCTGGCCGGGCTGTCGGGCATCGACGTCCTCGGGGCCGCCGACGACCGCGAGTCCGTCTATCACTTGTTCGTGATCCGGTCCGCCGACCGGGACGCGCTCCAGGCCCATCTCGCCGCGCGGGACATCGCCACAGCCATCCACTATCCGATTCCGTTGCACCTCCAGCCTGGATTCGTCTTCCTCGGATATCGGGGGGGTGCTTTCCCCGTGTCGGAACGCTGCGCACAGGAAGTGCTCGCCCTCCCGCTCTACCCGGAAATGACCGACGAGACGCTGCACGAGGTGTGCGCCGCCGTACGTGAGTGGGTGGAGCGACGGCGCTGATGGCGCATCCGGTCCGCGTGGCCGTCGTCGGCGGCGGGCACTGGGGGAAGAACCTGGTGCGCAACATCGCCGCGCTCGGGGCGCTGGAGTGCGTGTGCGACAGCGACCCGGACACCCTGTCGGCCTTGACCGAGAAGCATCAGGTC
>Ga0316622_100001403_pt1 | contig 15654 bp, 11 predicted proteins | sample OWC_Aug_OW2_C1_D_FD_207646 | JGI IMG/M metagenome (GOLD analysis project Ga0316622, IMG submission 207646) | Wetland soil microbial communities from Old Woman Creek delta, Ohio, United States - OWC_Aug_OW2_C1_D5_C | ecosystem: Environmental > Terrestrial > Soil > Wetlands | place: USA: Ohio... | reverse complement strand
GAGGAGCTGCTGGCCCAGCGGGAAGCGCTCGGAGGACTCGAAGAGGAGCCCTCCCTTGCTCAGGCCGCCCTGGCCAGCCGCCGAGGCGCTCTCGGGCGGGGAGGGGTCGGGAATCGCGCGGACCTGCAGTCCCCTGCTATGCATGTCGAAGCGCATGAAGTGACGCCTCTCCGGCTGGAAGACCGACACCGTGTTCTTGCCGCGCGACTTCGCGATGTAAAGGCTCTCTCCGGAGCGCGTCCAGAGTTCCTCGGGACCCGTGCCGTCCTCGGGGTACTTCGCCAGTCCCGCGCTGGCCGTGATGTCCGCCGGCCTGCCGCCCGCCTCCCTCTGGCGGAAGAAGGTCTCCATTTCCCGGCGAATCCGGTCGCAGACGACGAAACCCCCGAGGCGATCGGTCTCCGGCAGCACGAGCCCGAATTCTCCTCCCGTCAGCCTCGCGGCCAGGTCGATGTCCCGCACCTTGTTGCGGATCAGCATCGCCGCCTCGCGCAGCAGGGCGTCCACGACGAAGCTGCCGAGCCGCTGGTTCGCGGCCTCGAGATCATCCAGGTCGATCCGCGCGACGACGAAGCCCGGGCCGTAACGGCGGGATCTCCGCACCTCCTTCTGGAGTGTCATCCTGAACATCCGCTCGTTGGGCAGGCCGGTCAGCGGATCGGAGACAGCTCCGGGCTCGACGGGATCGGTGAAGCGCAAATCGATCAGCCTGGGATACCTGGATCTCCGGTTCACGTTCACGAAGTAGTCCAGGGCCGCCACCCTCAAGCCCACATCCCGGCCGATCCTCTCGCCCATCAGCACCTTGTGCTTCAGGATCGCCTCCCAGTGCCGGCGGGCCTCCTCCTCCTCGAAGCCCAGACTGGTCAGGATCAGCAGCAGCGCCGAGTGCACGGCGATCCCGTTCTCGCTGCGCACCCGGTCCAGCCTCTGGAGAATCGCCTCCTGGTTCGACGCGTCCTCGTCCAGCAGGCCGAGCAGCTGCTCCTTGAGCGCCAGGATCTCCTGCAACGAGATCACGCCGTCACGCCTCCTCGGCCGAGTCGCGGGCCGCCCGCGAGAGGACCCTGTCGAGGGCCTCCCTGTCCCGGGGATCGAGATCCTCGAACGCGATGCCCGCGCAGAACCGTCTTCCCGAGGCTGTCGTGAGCTCCTCGCCGCGCACCACCTTGCCGTTCAGCATGATCAAGGGGTTGGTCCCGTCGAGGGTCCGGAACTGAAGCCGGACGGAGCTGCCGACCGGCAGTGAGCGGTCGGTCTCGATCAGGGCCCCGGAGCCGCTGATGTTCCGTCCCTCCACGAGGCCCGGGGCCGATCCCGAGAGGAACCCCGCGGCGTCGAGGAGCGTGTCGGCGACCTCGAAGCGCAGATGGCGCCGCCTCTCCTGGCCGGCCGCCACGATCCTGTTCTTCCCTCGCGACTTGGCGAGGTAGAGGGCGTCGTCCGCCTTCTGCAGGAGATCATCCACGTCGCGCCCGTCCTCATCGAAGGTCGCCAGCCCCCCGCTCACGGTCATGCCGAACGTGTGCCCGTGCATTTCTCCGGAGAATCTCTCCTGCACGCGCCTCCGGATTCTCTCCGCCACGGCAACGGCGCCGGTCTTCGGCGTTTCCGGCAGCAGCACGGCGAACTCCTCCCCGCCGTAACGGGCGGCGAGGTCGACCTCGCGCACGGCGCCGTTGATCAGCCGCGCGGCCTCCTTGAGGACGATGTCCCCGTCCGCGTGTCCCCAGCGATCGTTCGTTTCCTTGAAATCATCGAGGTCCAGGAAGATGATCGACGCGGGTTGCGCGTATCTCTGCGCGCGCCGCAGCTCGGCGGCCGCCGCCTTCCGGAAATGGCGCCGGTTCACGAGCCCCGTCAGGGCGTCGGTCGCGGCCCAACGCTCCATGCGGATGTAGCTCTCGGCCTCCACCATCCGGGGGACCCGGACGCGCGGCCGGACGTTCACGAAGTAATCGAAGGCCGCCACGGCGAGCCCGGGGTCGCGCCCGAGGCTGGAGGCCAGCGCCTCCCTGTGCCGGAGGATCTCGGAGATGCTCTGCTCGGCCAGCGGCTCCTTGACCTTGACCCCCGTCAGCACTTCCAGCATCCGGGAGTACGCGTGCTGGTTGTGCTTGTGGCTGAGACCCTCCAGGAGCTTGAGGAGATCCCCCTGCTTGTCCCTGGTTGTTTCCAGGAGGGCCAGCAACTCGCGGTCCAGACTGCTCCCCCCCACGCCCTCGGACATGTCGCCTCCGCCAGTTCCGCCATCACGCGCCGCCGGCCGGTGCCAACACCGGCGCGACGGCGCCGCGCCGCTAACGATTACGTTAGTGTCCGGACCTGTTCAAGTCAATCCTTCGCCCTGGAATGTGGGTTAGAATCGGCGGCAGGACGCGGCGATGGGGCGGCCCCCGAAACTCCCGTCTTCTCCGCTCGTATAGGGAAGTGGGACCCGGCGGCGGCAAGGGCCGCCAGAGAGAGACGCGTGCGGGAGAGAGCGGCGTTGGCGAGGTCTCGAGAGCAAGCCGGCAGGACGGATCGAGCCGAGCGGCGCGCTGATGAGGACGTCGTGCGCCTCGTGGTCGCCGGCGACACCGAGCTGTTCGAGCTGCTCGTCCGGCGGCACCAGAGGCCGCTGGTCAACTATCTCTACCGGATGCTCGGCGAGCTGGAGCCTGCCGTGGACATGGCGCAGGAAGTGTTCACGAAGGCCTACCTGGCGCTGAGCCGCTACGACGAGCGTTACCGCTTCACCACCTGGCTTTACAGGATCGCCTCCAACAGCGCCATAGACCATCTCCGCCGCCGCCGGCTGTCGACCGTGTCCCTGGACCAGCCCGTGCATGGCCCCGACGGGGACATCACGATCGAACTGCCCAGCCCCGGCACGAGCCCGGCCCAGGAGCTGGAGTACCGGGAAACCGTGCGCGACCTCTCGCAGGCGATGCAGGCCCTTCCGGCCTCCTACAGGCAGCTGCTGCTGCTGCGCCACGCGCAGCATCTCCGGTACGACGAGATCGCCACGGTGTCCCGCCTGCCGCTGGGAACCGTCAAGAACCGGATCTTCCGCGCGCGCGTTCTCCTGCGCCGTCTCCTGGACGAGAAGAATGCCCCGCCATCAGGAGGGCGCCCATGAGCGGATGCTCCCTTTACCGCGGCCTGATCCTGGCGTCTCTATCGCGGGAGCTTCGCCCGAGTGAAGCCCTGGATCTGGCACGGCACGTGGCCAGGTGCGACCGGTGCAGGCGCGAGCGGACCCGCCAGGAGGCCCTGGAGCGTCAGCTGGACAGCCTGCCCGAGGTGGACGTCCCGGCCGGATTCACGAGGAGGGTCATGGCGCGTGTCCGGGCCGTCGCCCCGGCCGCCACGAAACTGGGGGCGTGCCTGCTCCTCGCGTGCATGGGCGCCGTGGCCGCCTCCGGGTCCTGGTTCCATGGCGGCCCGGCCGGGCTCGTCCCCCACCTGCGGCTCCAGTGGGGCGAGACCTGGTCCTCCACGCTGGCGGGCTTTGGCCGCGCCCTGGTCGTGCTGTTCTCGGAGACCCTCGCCGGGCGCGCGACTCCCTCGGGCGGCGGAGATTCTCTCCCCTTTGGCCTCATGCCCGGCCTGCCGGTCATCCTCGGCGCCGGACTTGCGGCGCTCCTCGTCGCCGTCACCCTGGCGTCCTGTCCTCTGCTGCGGTCCCGCCGCGAGCCGCCCCGCCACTGATATTTGACCACCGGCTGACCGGACCCTAGATTCGATCAACACAGGGGCAGCGTGGCAGCGGTCCGGCTGCGGCCAGGATCTCGAGGAGTCACATGACCACACTCATCGGCAGCGACCTGGTCGAGAGGATCGCCGAGAACCAGGACCTCGGGAGCTTCAGCCAGACCCACTGGAAGGGGAGCCTCGCCGATTATCTCGCGATCGTGCAGGAAAACCCGAAGGTGGCGCGCGGGGCGTTCGAGCGCATCCACGACATGATCGTGTCGGCCGGGGTCACCGAGTACTATGACAGCAAGAAGAAGGTCGTCCATTACCACTTCTTCGACGACCTGCCCGGCGACGGACGGGACGCGGTCTTCGGGCTCGACATCCCCCTCATGAAGCTGACGCACGTCTTCAAGTCCGCGGCGCACCATTACGGGACGGAGAGGCGCGTCCTGCTGCTTCACGGCCCCGTGGGGAGCAGCAAGTCCACGATCGTGCGGTTGCTGAAGAAGGGGCTGGAGGCCTATTCCCGGACTCCCGAGGGGGCCCTCTACTCCTTCTCGTGGGTCATGAACCTCGACCGGCCCGAGGATGAGATCCCCTGCCCCATGAACGAGGAGCCCCTGCACGTCATCCCAGAGGAGATGCGGGAGGGGGCGCTTCGGCACCTCAACAACGGGCGGCGCGACGGGGCGCGCGTTCTGATCGACGGGGACCTGTGCCCCGCGTGCCGGCAGAACACCAGGGAGCTGACGCAGCGCTACCAGGGGGACTGGGGCCGGGTCGCGCAGCACGTCGTCGTGCGCCGGATCATCCTCTCGGAGAAGGACCGCCTCGGCATCGGGACCTTCCAGCCCAAGGACGAGAAGAATCAGGACTCCACCGAGCTGACCGGCGACATCAACTACCGGAAGATCGCCGAGTACGGGTCCGACTCGGACCCACGGGCCTTCAACTTCGACGGGGAGTTCAACATCGCCAACCGGGGTCTGATCGAGTTCATCGAGGTGCTCAAGCTCGACGTGGCCTTCCTCTACGACCTGCTGGGCGCTTCGCAGGAGCACAAGATCAAGCCGAAGAAGTTCCCGCAGACCGACATCGACGAGGTCATCATCGGCCACACGAACGAACCGGAGTACCGCCGGCTCCAGAACAACGAGTTCATGGAGGCCCTGCGCGACCGCACCGTCAAGATCGACATCCCTTACATCACGAGGCTGTCCGAGGAGGTCAGGATCTACCAGAAGGACTACAACGCCGGCCGGATCCGGGCGAAGCACATCGCCCCGCACACGCTCGAGATGGCGGCGATGTGGGCCGTGCTGACAAGGCTCGAGGAGCCCAAGACGGCGACCCTGACGCTCCTCCAGAAGCTGAAGCTGTACAACGGCAAGTCCCTGCCCGGGTTCACGGAGGACAACGTCAAGGAGCTGCGCAAGGAGGCCGCCCGCGAGGGGATGGAGGGGATCTCGCCCCGCTACATCCAGGACAAGATCTCGAACGCCCTCGTCGCCGACCGCGAGGAGTCCTGCGTCAACCCGTTCATGGTCCTCAATGAACTCGAAGGAGGCCTGAAGCATCACTCGCTGATCACGACCGAGGAGCAGCGCAGGCGCTACCGGGACCTCCTCGCGACCGTCAAGCAGGAGTACGAGGACATCGTCAAGAACGAGGTGCAGCGAGCGATCTCCGCCGACGAGGAGGCGATCTCACGCCTGTGCGCCAACTACGTGCACCACGTCAAGGCGTTCACCCAGAAGGAGACGCTGCGCAACCGGTACACGGGCCAGGCCGAGGAGCCCGACGAGCGCCTGATGCGCTCGATCGAGGAGAAGATCGACATCCCCGAGAACCGCAAGGAGGACTTCCGCCGCGAGATCATGAACTACATCGGCGCGCTGGCCCTCGAGGGGAAGCGGTTCGACTACAAGACCAACGAGCGGCTGCACAAGGCCCTGGAGCTGAAGCTCTTCGAGGACCAGAAGGACACCATCAAGCTGACGAGCCTCGTGACGAGCGTCGCGGACAGGGATACCCAGGGGAAGATCGACGTCGTCAAGGCGCGCCTCATCAACGATCACGACTACTGCGAGGTGTGCGCGACCGACGTGCTCCACTTCGTGGCCTCGATCTTCGCCCGCGGCGACGCCAAGGCCTAGGCCGCGCCGGGGTGTGACGTGTCGCTGCGCATCGAGACCGACCTCACGCGCTTCCGCCAGATCGTGCGCGGGCGAATCCGCAGGGAGCTCCAGCAGTTCATGTCCCGGGGGGAGCTGTTCGGCCGGCACGGGGGGACGCTGGTGTCCATCCCCCTGCCCCAGATCGAGCTCCCGCGCCTGGAGTTCGACCCGCGCCAGGCGACGGGGGTCGGCCAGGGGGAGGGGGAGCCCGGCACTCCTCTCGGCGCGGGACAGGCGGAAGGCGGCGGAGGCGCGGGCCATGCCCCCGGCCATCATGTGCCCGAGGTGGAGGTGCCGCTCGAGGAACTGGCGGAGGTGCTGGGTGAGGAGCTCGAGCTGCCGCGCATCCGCCCGAGGCAGCGCGCGAACATCGAGTCGGTGACGGCGCGCTACACGGGTGTGTCCCGCTCGGGCCTCGAGTCGCTCCGGCACTTCAAGCGGACCTACAGGGCGGCTCTCAGGCGGCAGATCATCTCCGGCAGCTACGACCCGGTCCGGCCCCGGATCGTACCCATCCGGGACGACCGGCGCTACCGGACATGGAGAAGCTCACGGCAGCCGGAGACATCCGCCGCCATCATCTACATGATGGACGTGTCCGGCTCGATGGGCGACGAGCAGAAGGAGCTGGTGCGCATCACGTCCTTCTGGATCGACACGTGGCTCCGGGCCCACTACAGGGGGATCGAATCCCGGTACATCATCCACGACGCGGAGGCCCACGAGGTGGACCGCGAGGCGTTCTTCCGGACCCGGGAGAACGGGGGCACCGTCATCTCTTCAGCATACAGGCTCTGCTCCCAGCTCATGGCCCGCCACTTCCCGGCCGACGCCTGGAACGTGTACCTGTTCCACTTCTCGGACGGGGACAACTGGTCCCAGGGCGACACGGAGGAGTGCATCCAGGCTCTCCGGCGCGACCTCCTGCCGGGGGGCAACCTGTTCTGCTACGGCCAGGTGGAAAGCCCTTACGGGACCGGGCAGTTCCTGGCCGATCTCCGCGGGGCATTCCCATCGGATGAGAAGGTCGTGACCTCCCAGATCGAGGGAAAGGACGCGATACCGGCCACTCTGCGGGACTTCCTTGGACGAGGGCGCTGATGGGCCTTCCCCCGGAGCTCGCCCGGATGCAGGAGAGGATCCGCGCCCACGCGGGCGAGTGCGGGCTCGACTTCTTCGAGGTCATCTTCGAGCTCCTCGACGCCGACGGGATGAACCAGGTCGCCGCCTTCGGAGGCTACCCGACGCGCTACCCGCACTGGCGCTTCGGGATGGAGTTCGACCACCTGTCCAAGTCGGACACCTACGGCCTGCACCGGATCTACGAGATGGTCATCAACAACGACCCCTGCTACGCGTACCTCCTGGACACCAATGGGCCCGCGGAGCAGAAGATGGTCATGGCGCACGTCTATGCCCATTGCGACTTCTTCAAGAACAACCTCTTCTTCGCCCATACCAATCGCAAGATGATGGACCAGATGGCCAACCACGCCACCCGGGTCCGCCGCATCATCGAGCGCCAGGGGCTGGAGGACACCGAGCGGTTCATCGACGCCTGCCTGTCCATCGAGGACCGGATCGACCCCTTTGCCCTGTTCACTGAGCGGAGCGAGCCGCGCCCCGCGGGCGGGGAGCAGGCGGCCCGGGCCGTCCGGAAGATGAAGAGCAAGGACTACATGGAGTCGTACATCAATCCTCCGGAGTTCCTCGAGCGGCAGCGGACGCTGATCGAGGAGGAGTCACGGCGTCCGAGGGGGTTCCCGGAGTCGCCCGAGCGGGACCTGATGAGGTTCCTCCACGACAACGCGCCCCTGGAGGACTGGCAGCGGGACGTCCTGGGGATCATCCGCGGCGAGGCCGCCACCCTCGCGCCCCAGCGGCAGACGAAGATCATGAACGAAGGGTGGGCCACGTACTGGCACTCCCGCATCATGACGGAGAGGGCCCTGGCCCCCTCCGAGCTGATCGACTACGCCGACCACCACTCGGGAACCCTCAGCTCCCCGCCCGGGCAGCTGAACCCTTACCGGATCGGCGTGGACCTGTACCGTGACATCGAGGACCGCTGGAACCGCGGCCGTTTCGGTCCGGACTGGGAGCGATGCGACGACCGGGCCGCGCGGGACTCCTGGGACCGCCACCTGGGCCTGGGGGGTGAGAAGATCTTCGAAGTGCGCCGCCTCCACAACGACGTGACGTTCATCGACACGTTTCTCACGGAGGATTTCTGCCGCCGGCACCGCCTGTTCACCTTCGCCTACGACGAGCGGACAGGAGACTACGCGATCCAGAGCCGCGATTTCGACGACGTGAAGAAGGCCCTCCTGTTCCAGCTGACCAACTTCGGCAAGCCGTTCGTCTTCGTGACGGACGCGAACCGCCATGACCGCGGCGAGCTCGTCCTGACGCACCGGCACGAGGGAGTGGACCTCCGGATGGACTGGGCGCGCGCGGTTCTCAGAAACGTGCAGCTGCTCTGGCGCCGCCCCGCGCATCTCGAGACGATCCTCGGAGGGAAGCCGACGATCCTGAGCTTCGATGGGACGGGGTTCAGCGAGTCGAACGTCGCAGCCGCGGCCGAAGTCCCGGGCCGGGCCTCCTGAGGCGGGTCCCGGCGCCGACGTCAGTCCGCAGCCCGGATGGCGTACGCCTTCATCTTGCGGTAAAGGTTGCTCCGCTCCAGTCCGATGACCTCTGCCGTGCGGCTGATGTTCCAGCCGTTCTCCTCGAGGCGGCGGAGGATGAACTCCTTCTCGAACTTCTCCCGGGCCTGCCGCAGGCCCCCTTCGCGCTCCTCACCGCCATCCGGCGTGGATCCCCCCACGACGGGGGGAAGGTCATCGGGACCGATCTCCGCTCCGGGCACCATGATGACGAGTCTCTCGATCAGGTTCTTGAGCTCGCGCACGTTGCCGGGCCATCCGTACCGCACCAGCAACTCCATCGCTTCCGGCGCGAACGTCTTCGGAGGCTGCGCGTACTCCCGGCAGTAACGGCCGAGAAAGTCCCCGGCCAGCAGAGGAATGTCCTCCCCCCGATCTCGCAGCGGGGGCACCAGGAGCGGGATCACGTTCAGGCGGTAGAAGAGATCCTGCCGGAACCGCCCCTCGGCGACCTCCCGCTGAAGGTCCCGGTTCGTGGCCGCCAGCAGGCGCACGTCCACTCTCACCGGGACGCTCCCGCCGACCGGCGTGATCTCGCCCGTCTCCAGGGCCCTCAGGAGCTTCGCCTGCAGGAGGGCGCTCATGTCGGAGATCTCGTCAAGGAACAGGGTCCCCTCATGCGCCAGCTCGAACTTCCCCTTGCGGGCCTCCGCCGCCCCCGTGAAGGCTCCCTTGGTGTGGCCGAACATCTCCGACTCGATCAGGTCCTGGGGGATGGCCGCGCAATTCACGGCGACGAAGGCCTCCTCCGCGCGCGGGCTGAGGGAGTGGAGGAGGCGGGCGGCCAGCTCCTTCCCGCTGCCGTTCTCCCCCTGGATGAGGACCGTGGCCCCGGTCGGCGCGGCGCGCTCGATCTCCTCCCTCAGCCTGCTGATCGCCGCGGAGACACCCACCAGCTCCTGGTCCCGCTTGAACTGCTCGCGAAGAAGCCGCCCCTGCCGCTCGAGCTTCTGCTGGCGAAGGGCGTTGCGCAGCGTGAGGAGCACCTTCTCCAGCGAGAGAGGCTTCTCGATGAAGTCGAAGGCACCGAGCTTTGTCGCGCGGACCGCGGTCTCGATCGTGCCGTGGCCGGAGATCATCACGACCGGGGTCTCGACGCCGGCGCGGCGGATCTGGTGGAGCGTCTCCAGGCCGTCGATTCCGGGCAGCCAGATGTCGAGGAAGATGGCCCTGTACGAGCGGTGCTTCAGCGACTCGAGGGCCTCCTCGCCGCTGGGGACCGCATCCACATCCCACATCTCGTCGCGGAGGATTCCCGCGAGCGCGGCGCGGACGCCGGCTTCGTCATCCACGACCAGGAGCCTCTCACCCTGCATTGTCGCCTCCGGCGGCCGGGATCTCGATGACGAAAGCCGCCCCGCGGGGAGTGTTCTGCTCGACCCGTATGGTCCCGGCGTGGTCCGAAATGATCCGGTTGACGATGGCGAGCCCCAGCCCCGTCCCCCGGTGCTTCGTCGAGACATAGGGCAGGAAGAGCTTGTCGCGGTCCTCCTCCGGAATGCCCGGCCCGTCGTCCGCCACCTGGATGCGAAAGACGCCGCGTTCCGGGATGTGCCGCGTGCCGATCGTGATCGTCCCTTCTCCGCCCATCGCCTGGATCGAGTTGTCGATCAGGTTGATCAGGACCCGCTTCATCTGCTCCGGGTCGAGGAGCGCCCTGGCGGGAGTCGGGTCCAGATCCCGGTCGAAGCGGATGCCGGGGTGGGTCCCCACGTAGAGCGACAGCGCCGACTCCACGATGCCCTTGATGTCATTGGGGGCCGGGGAGACCGCCGGAACGCGGGCGAAGCGCGAGAACTCGTCCACCATCGCCTTCAGGCTGCTCACCTCGGCGATGATGGCCGCCGCTCCCTCCTCGAGGACGCGGCCAAGGTCGGGGGATGACTCCCGGAACTTCTTCAGGATCCGCTCCGCCGACAGCTGGATCGGCGTGAGGGGGTTCTTGATCTCATGTGCGATCCGCCGCGCGGCCTCCCTCCAGGCCGCGGACTTCTGCGCGCGGATCAGGAGCGTGAGATCCTGGAGAACCACGAGGACGCCCGACGAGCGCCCATGCGGACCGAGGAAGTTCGAGACGATGGCCGCCAGGTTGATCGTCCTCCCGCCGGCCGCGATCGTCAGCTCGCGCGTGGCTCGGATCCCCTCGGCACCGGCCGAGTCGCGCAGCAGATCCAGCAGCGGCCGGAGGGCCGGGGCGGAGAAGGCCTCGGCGCCCTGCATGCCCCTGATGTCGCGCGCCGGATCGAGCCCGAGGAGGCGGTAGACCTCCCCGTTGCACGCGGTGACCCTCCCCTCGCGGTCGAGCGAGACGACCCCGGCCGACACGTTCTCCAGCAGCGTCTCGATGTACAGGCGGCGCTCCTCGAGCTGCCCCTCTTTCCGCTGGATGTCCGCCGTCATGTTGTTGAACGATCTGATCAGGTCGCCGATCTCGTCGCCTGCCTCGGCCTCGACGCGGAAGTCCAGGTTGCCGGAGGCGATCTCCCGGGTTCCCTCCGCCAGCTTCTGGATCGGCACGGTGATCTGGCGGGCCAGGTACATCCCCAGCCACACCGCCGAGAACAGCGTCAGGAGCGTCAGCAGGAGGAAGAAGCCCGTGTAGACCCTCTTGATCTCGCGCCGGTAGGCCTTGAGCTGCCTGTACTCCTGGTTGATTCCGGCGATGCGGGTCGTCTTGGCAGCGATCTCCTCGTTGAGGTAGTAGCCGCCGACCACCGCTCCTCCGATGTCCCTTCCATCGATCCCGGCGCGGATAGGCGCGATCCCGCTCACCAGCTGCCCGCGGTCGAGCCGGTCGATGCGGGACGCTTCCTCGCCCGCGCCGAGAGCCTTCCGGATGGGCACCTTCAGGATCTCGGCCAGGGCGCGCCTCGATAGACGCCCGGGCCCCCCCGGCGGGCCGCCCTCCACGAGAACGGCCGGCTTGCCGTCCGCGAGGAAGATCGCGACGAGGTCGAGCTTGTAGGAGGAGAGCCAGAAGCGCGCGTGCAGCTCCAGCCCGGCCCGATCCACCGAGTCGAGCAGCCGCCTGGCCGTCACCTCGCGCGCCATCTCGCGGGAGAACCACAGAGCGTCCGACTCCCTGGCGTCGTTCGTGGCGTAAACCACGTCCTGCGAGAGCCCGGCCAGGTCTTCGACGGCCGGCGTGAAGAGGTCCTCCACTGTCTGGCCGATCGCCGTCACCGCCGCGTAGAAGAGCGCGACGGACGGAATCAGGCACAGGATCAGGAAGCTCACCACGAGTTTCGTCCGGAACCTGGATCCCAGGACGTCCCGGCGCCGTTCGACGAGGAGCTTGACGAGGTTGCGCAGGAGAACGAAGGCCAGGGTCAGGACGAGGATGCCGATCCCGAGCATCAGGAACGTCAGGGCGACCCTGTCGCTGACCAGTTGCTGGAGGTCCGGTCCCCTCGCCCAGCGCAGCAGGGCGTAGACGAAGATGGCTCCGGTCAGAAACAGGACCACCCGCACGAGGATCGGGCGGTCGGATCTGGGCTTCCGGCCTGGGACGTTCGGGGTCGGCTGGGGCTCCATCGTCATCCGTCAGCGCACCAGGGAGACGTCCTTCTCCCTCTGGGCCTTGTAGGTGTACGGGAACAGAAACAGCAGCCAGGTCTCCTCGTATTCGGCCCGGACCTGCAGCGTGACGCGCTCCTCGCCGGCTAGCTGGGCGGCCCCGGCCACGTCGAAGTCCTCGATCTCCGTCATGAAGCGGCGCATCTCCTGCTCACTCTCCGTTGTCGTGCTCTCGACGGGAGCCCCGTCCACGATCTTGGTGAGGGCATACTGTCTCGTCAGGTTGTCGTAGCGGACGGAGGTCTCGATGTTCCGCTCCGCCAGCACCCGGCCCCCGAAGAAGAGAGGCCTTCGGTGAAGAACGCGAATCCTGTGGACGAAGCGGATCGTCGAAGCGCTCACCAGCCTCTCCTGGACCGCCGGTGTGAAGGCCCCTTCGACCGTGTAGGAGACTTTCAGGACGTCCTGCTTGAACGAGGCCTTGAGGTCGTGGATTCCGGCAGAGGGGACGGGCTCCTGGGCGCGGACAGGGCTCGTCCCGGCCCAGAAGGCCAGGAGCAGGCATGCGAGGATCAGGCGCTTGGAGAGTTCCATCCGGACCGGCTGGCCTCAGCGGCCCCGACCGAGCGGTTGGATGCTAATGCGGGGTGATGCGACTTTGCAACACCTGCCCCCTAGGAGAGGATCCAGGACTCCGAGACGGGCTCCCCGGCGGGCCAGTGGGAGAGATACCAGCAGTCCGTCCGGGCCAGGAGGCGCTGGGCGAGAAGCAGGTGCATGTCGTGCCCGGCCCTGAAGGCGACCACATGGCCTCTCAGGGGGCGTCCGAGCAGCGCGAGGTCGCCCGTGAGATCGAGCATCTTGTGGCGGACGAACTCGTCGCCAAACCGCAAGGCCTCATTCAGGATCCCTTCATCCCCCACCACGACGGCGTTCTCCAGGGAGCCCCCACGCGCCAGACCCGCCCTGCGCAAGCCCTCCACTTCCCTCTCCAGGACGAAGGTCCGCGCCGGCGCGAGCATCCTCGCGAATGCGTCCACACCCCACGGGCTCGCCGTCAGTTCCTGAAAGCCGAGCCGGGGGTGCTCGAAATCAATGGCGTAGGTGACCCGGTACTCCGGGCAGGGGTGGATCGAGATCCGCTTCTCCCCGTCGACCACTTCGACAGGGCGGGTGATCACCAGGTACTCCCTCGGCAGATCCTGCGCGATCAGCCCGGCTCCCCGGATCATCTCGACGAACCGTGCCGAGCTGCCATCGAGAATCGGCACTTCCTGAGCGTCGACCTCCACGCGGACGTTGTCCACACCGAGCGCATAGAGCGCGGCCAGCAGATGCTCGACGGTGCAGATCCGCTGGCCGTCCCTCTCCAGAACCGTGGCGTAGCTCGCCCCGCCCACGTTCGACAGCGTGGCAGGGATCTCGAAGCCGCCCAGGTCGGTCCGCACGAAGACGATCCCCGCTCCCGCCGCTGCGGGCCTCAGCCTCAGAGTCGCTTTCTCCCCACCATGCAAGCCAGTCCCTGAGACCTCGGCGGCTCTCGAAAGGGTCCTTTGGAAATACATTTCGCCTCTGATATGAGCACGAAGCATGCCTCGATCGCCAGCCGGCGGATTCCCGGGCTCTATCTCGCCATCGGCGAGGATGTTACAGATGCCGCCAGGCGTCGTATGGTCGCAACCGGGAGCAGCGTACCGTGGCGTTCAGGCGACACTCATGTCGCGTTCCTGCAACCGTACGCGGCTGGGGGAAAATCGGGGAAGGAAATCCTTGGCTTCGGTCGGCTCCGCGCGGTATATAAGTGGCGCGCAGGTCCGAGGTGGCGAGCCCGGGGGGGCGGACATTGGCCGCAACCTGCCTTTTGACGAGTCATACTCGTTAATGCATGTCTTGTTGAGTAGTGACAGGTTTGGATTGACTCCGCGGGGGTGGTGTGTTAGCTTCCGCGCCAACATGGCGGTCTGTGTCGCGCCCTGGCCGCCAGGAAGTGTCTATTAGCCGGCCCTTTGCCCGTTCGGAGGCGCCGGAGACGTTCAAGGGGTTCGTGAAAACCCTTGAGTGCTCTCTGGCAGGGGGGGTGAAGAATGGTTGAGCGGCAGGACCGGACGTCAAGCAAACCCAGCAGGCCCGGTCGTCCCCAGGTCGGCTTCGGCTCCAAGAAGCCTTGCCGTCCGGGTCGATCAGCATCGGGCGGCTCCGCGGACCGGCCGGAAGCGGCAGCCGATGCCCAGGTTGCATGCGAGGAAGGATTCAGGCTTTTCAATGCCGGGCGTGTTGACGAGGCGATCGAGTTCTGGAAGCGCGCCGTGGAGATCGACCCCCGTCATTCCCCCGCATGGAGCGGCCTGGCCAGCGCTGCCGAGGCCAAGGGGCTCCTCGAGGATGCGCTCGGCTACTACGGGAGAATCCTGGAAGGCGACGGCGAGTCCGCGGAGTGCTGGTTCAACATGGGGAACCTCCATGACGCGATGGGGTCATTCGACAAGGCCGAGGAGGCCTTCCGCCGCGCCATCCGGCTCCAGCCCGACATGTGCGAGGCCTGGAACAACCTCGGCAACGTCCTGACGCACCTCGGGCGGATCGACGAAGCGATCCGCTGCTACTCCATGTGCCTCGAGATGCGCCCGGGTCTTGGCGACGCGTGGTTCAACGCGGCCAACGCGTGGCAGCACGCGGGCAACTTCGAGCAGGCCGTGCGTTGCTATCTCCAGGCCGCGGAGAGCGCGAGCGAACCTTACATGGTCTGGTTCAACCTCGCCTTCACGCGCGCACGGATGGGGAACATCGCCGGGGCGGCCCTCGACTACCGGCGCGCGGCCGAGCTGAACCCGGACGATTACGAGGTTTGGTACAACCTGGGCAATACGCACCTCGAGCTGGGCGAGGTCCAGGCCGCCATGAAGTCCTTCCGGAAGGCGGCCAGGCTCCGCGCCGACGATGCCGACGTCTGGAACAACCTGGGCATCGCGTGCGAAGACGGGGGACAGACGGAAGCGGCTATGCGGTGTTTCAAGAAGGCGATCGCGCTTCGCAAGGAGTGCCACGCCTTCTGGAACAACCTCGGCACCCTGTACGAGGAGATGGGCCAGATGGACGATGCGATCGCCTGCTACAACCGGGCGATCGAGCTTTGCCCCCGGCGGGCCACCTACTTTATCAACCGGGCCAGGGTCTTCGCAAAGACGAGCAAGCACGCCGAGGCCCGGGACGATCTTCAGCGGGCCATCGGACTCAACGGAAGCCTGGCGGCCATTCTTCCCGCCATCGCGGACTTCGACGCCATGAAACGGAAGGGGTGGATCGACGGGCTGACACCCGGGCCCACCCGATGAACGAGAGGCGATGGGAGGCCGCGCGGACTTTTGCCCGCCTCCTGGCCGGCGACATTCGCCTGTACAACGAGGAAGCCGTGGTCACCGGCCGGCGCAGAGGGGACCTGGCGCTGCGGCTGGCAGAACCTATCCAGCAGGCGCGCGACCGCTACTTGTCCCGCTACTCGCAGCTCGATCCTTCCGGCAGGCTCCTGCGGGCCGAGTTGCTCCAGGTCGTGGCGGGCGGCGACGAGGCCCTCCTCGCCACTTTTGATTGGCCAGAAAGAGCGGCGGTCCCGAACC
>Ga0316622_100001402_pt1 | contig 15657 bp, 10 predicted proteins | sample OWC_Aug_OW2_C1_D_FD_207646 | JGI IMG/M metagenome (GOLD analysis project Ga0316622, IMG submission 207646) | Wetland soil microbial communities from Old Woman Creek delta, Ohio, United States - OWC_Aug_OW2_C1_D5_C | ecosystem: Environmental > Terrestrial > Soil > Wetlands | place: USA: Ohio... | reverse complement strand
TTACCCCGACCTGAGCGTTTCGATCGCCCGGGAACAGACGACGATCGCCCAATTCCTGGCCTTCTCCTCGTCGGCCCTGGGGATCAAGATCAAGGGCGATGACCTCGAAACGCTCAAGGGCCTGGCTGCGGACCTCATGGCCGGCCTCGGCACGGTCGAGGGCGTCACGGACGTGACCTCATCGCTGGCCGAGGGAAAGCCCGAATTCCTGGTCAAGATCCGGAAGGACCGCCTGGAGAAATACGGTCTCTCTCCCGACGCCATCAGCACCTATCTCGTCGAGGCGGTCCAGGGCAAGGTGGCCACGCAATTCCGCGAGCTGGAGAAAAAATACGATATCCTGGTCCGGCTCGAAGAGGGGACCCGTCAGAACATCGACACCCTGCTTGACCAGGAGATCGTCAGCCAGGGCCAGACCTTGCCGCTCCGGGAGCTCGTCGACTACGAGATCGCCGTGGGCCCCAAGGAGATCCACCGGGAAAACCAGCAGCGGGAGGTCCTCGTCTCGGCCAACCTCCGGGGCGTCAAGATGAGCCGGGTCCTTCCCCAGGTCCGGGAAAAGATGGCCGGCCTCAAGCTCCCGCCCAACTACCGGGTCGATTTCGGCGGCGAGCAGGAGGAGATGAGCCGGTCCTTCCGGAGCCTCATCTGGGCCTTCCTCCTCTCGGCTCTCCTCGTCTACATGGTCATGGCCGCCCAGTTCGAGAGCCTCCTTCACCCCTTCCTCATCATGTTCACGATCCCCATGGGCCTGGCGGGCGTCTTCCTGGCCCTTTTTGTAACCGGACAGTCGATCAATGTCATCTCGGTCATCGGGATCGTCGTCCTGGTCGGGATCGTCACCGACAACGCCATCGTCAAGATCGATTTCACGAACCAGCTCCGCCGGGAGGGAATGCCCCTTCATGAAGCGGTCATCGAGGGCAGCCGCCTCCGCCAGCGGCCGATCCTGATGAGCTCGATCACCACCATCTTCGGGCTCATCCCCCTGGCCCTTGGCCTCGGGGAAGGGGCCGAGCTCCAGAGGCCCCTGGGAATCGCCGTCATCGGCGGGCTGACCTTTTCCACCTTCCTGACCCTGATCCTCATCCCCGTCGTCTATGAGCTCTTCGAAGAGAGGCGGGAAAAGAAGCGGACATGAGAGTCTTCGTCGAGCGGCCGATCGCCACGGTGATGGTCTTCCTGTCCGTGGCCATCCTGGGCGTCTATTCCTTCCTCAACATCCCCCTCGAGCTGGCCCCCAAGGAGGATTTCCCCCAGATCACCATCCAGACCAACTGGAGCGACGTTCCGCCGGAGATCATCCAGACCCAGGTCACGTCACCCATAGAGGAGGTGGCCTCGACCGTCAAGGGGATCAAAAAAATCCAATCCTCGTCGTCGATCGGTCTGTCCTCGATCATCTGCGAGTTCCAGCCGTCGACCAACATGGAGTTCGCCCGGCTCGAGCTCGTCGAGCGGATCGCCCGGATCCGGAACGAGCTGCCCTACGCCGCCAACCGGCCCCAGATCATCCCCTATATCCCCGAAGATTTCCAGACCGCCGACTTCCTTCACTATACGATTTCGGGCGACTACACGCTCCAGGAGCTGCGGGAGATGCTCAAGGAGAAGCTCGAATACGGCCTGGGGGCGGTGAAAGGAGTGGCGGGGGTCGAGGTCTTGGGCGGCTCCGACCCGGAGGTCCGGATCACCCTGGACCGGGAAAGAACCCAGGCGTTGAATATCCATCCCTACCAGGTGCTCATGGCCCTGAATCGATGGAACCAGACCTATCCGGCCGGAAAGATCGAGAAAGGGAACCAGGAATTCCTGTTCAAAATCGCGAGCTCCCTGCGCAGCCTGGCCGAGATCGACGGCCTGATCATCGCCCAGCAGGGGCCGGTCGCCGTCAAACTCCGGGACGTCGCCCGTGTCGAGCGCACCTTCGGCGAGATCCGCTACATCAACCGGATCAATGGCCAGCCCACCATCCGCCTGATCGTCCACAAGGAGAAGGGGACGAGCACCCTAAAGGTCGCCGGGGAGGTCAAGCTGAAGATCGAAGAGGTCAAGCGGGAGGTGCCCCGCGACCTGATCTTCCGGGTGGTCGACGACGAAAGCAAGGAGATCCATAAGAGCCTGAACGAGCTTTACCTGCTCGTCGGGATCATCCTGGCCGTGATCTTCGTCCTTGTCTTCCTCATCCTGAGGAGCGTCAAGCCGTCGCTCCTCATCCTGAGTTCCATCGGCTTTTCCGTCCTGGTCACCTTCAACCTGGTCTATTTCTTCAAGATCTCGATCAACATGCTGACCCTGGGGGCGCTGGCCCTGGGGTTCGGCCTGTTCGTCGACAACTCGATCGTCGTCTTCGAGAACATCCTCCGGATGCGGGAAAAAGGCCGGCCGGCCATCCAGGCGGCGATCGAGGCCCCCAAAGAGGTCTTCACGGCCGTCCTGGCCGCGACCCTGACGACGATCGCGCCTTTCTTTTGCTTTCCCTTTTTCCAGGGACGCCTCAAGATCTACTACCTGCCGCTGGGCATCGTCATCGCTTCCGCCTTGACCATCTCGCTCCTGGTCTCGTTTTCCCTGATTCCCGCGCTCAGCCCCCGGCTCCTGAGAGCCCCAAAGGAAGGCCGGCCGGAGAAAATCAGGGGCTCCTACGAGAAGGTCCTGAACTTTCTGCTCCGCCATCCGTTGGAGGTAATCATCGTCGTCGGCCTGCTGCTCTTCGGGAGCTACCGCTGGTTCAAGAAAGAAGTCACCATGGGAGATTTTTTCCGGTGGTATTCCCGGGACAAGCTGGCGGTGAGCGTCGGGATGCCCCCCGGCACCGACCTGGAAAAAACGGACGAGGTGGTCAAAAAATTCGAGGCCAAGGTCATGGAGCACGATTATGAGAAGGAGATGAACTCCCGGCTCTCGGCGGAGAACGCCTTCATCGAAATCACCTTCCCCGAAGAGATCGAATACTCCTACCGCCCCTACGCCCTCAAGGAGGAGCTCATCCAACTGGCCACCCAGTTCGCCGGGATCAGCGTCGGGATCTACGGGTTCGACCCGCAGGGGTATTATTCGAGCTTCGGCACGGGCACGATGTACGATTCCTACATCAAGTTTTTCGGTTACAACCTGAAGCGGCTGAAGGAGATCACCGCCGAGCTCGACCAGCGGCTCAAGCAGAATCCCCGGATCAAGGAGACAAAGATCGTCTCCAGCCGGTACGGCTGGTGGCGGGTCGATTCCTTCGAGCACATCCTCAAGGTCGACCGCGGGGCCATGCGCCAATACGAAATCGACCCCCGGTACCTCTACTACCATCTGCAGACTCTCATCCGGGGCGAATTCAACGCCCCGATCAAATGGCGGACCCAGGGAAAGGAGATCGCCATCTCCATCAAGTTTCCCGAAGCCGAAAGGCTGGACCTCCGGGCGCTCCAGGACACCATGATCCGGACGCCTCGGGGAGAACACCTCAGGCTGGGCGACATCTCCCGCCTCGAGGAGCGTCCGGTAGCGGGCTCGATCGACCGGGAGAACCAGCAGTTCCAGCAGACGCTGATGTGGGAATTCCGCGGGCCCACCAAGGCGGCCGAAAACTATAAAAAGGCCGTCTTCGCCGGGCTCAAGCTCCCACCCGGCTTCTCCGCCACCCTCGAGGAGACCTGGCGGCTGACCGAGGAAGAGAAAGCCCAGCTCAAGTTCGCCATCCTCTTCTCGGTCATCATCATCTTCATGATCCTGGCGGCGCTCTACGAATCCATCATCCAGGCGTTCTACATCATCCTGGCCGTTCCGCTGGCCCTCATCGGCGTCTTTGTCGCCTTCGTCATCGCCGACTACTCATTCGACTCCTCGGCCTACATCGGCGTCATCCTGCTGGGCGGGATCGTGGTCAACAACGCCATCCTGCTTGTCGACCACATCAACCTCAAGCGCCGGAAAGGCCTGCCCCTGCTCGAAGCCGTACTCAAGGGCTCCCGGGAAAGGATCCGGCCCATCTTCCTGACCACCGGGACGACCGTCCTGGGCATGTTCCCCCTGCTGCTCATTCAGGCCGAGGTCGGGAAAAGAAAGATCTGGGCCTCGCTGGCGCTCTCGACCGTGGGCGGACTGACGAGCTCGACCATCTTCATCCTCATCGTCGTCCCGATCTTCTATCTCTACGGCGACCGGCTGAAATCGTGGCTTCAAAAGCGGGCCGGGGAGATCAGGGCCGCCCGCGCCCGGCTCTGACCTTTTCCCGAAACGCCAACCTGACTGAGGTCCCCCTTGGTCACCGTATTCATTCCGAAAACAGCGAAACATATTTTGAACCCGGTTTTTTGATTTCCTAGGCCCGATTTGTTATAAAACGGAAAGGTTTTGGACGGCCTATTTTAAGGATGGATAAGACAATGGATAAAATTAACTTGAAAATGCTAGGACAGAAAATCTCCACTTTCCCGCGGAAGGACCTGATCCACCGGCCGACGCCGCTCCGCCGGCTGGACCGTCTGAGCCGGGAGCTCGGCGGGCCGGAGATCTGGATCAAGCGCGACGACCTGACCGGCATCGCCTTCGGCGGGAACAAGTCCAGGAAGCTCGAGTTCATCATCCCCGACGCCCTGGACCGGGGGGCGGACACCGTCATCACCTGGGCGAGTGTGCAGTCGAACTGGTGCATGCAGACAGCGACGGCGGCCGTCCGCTTCGGCCTTCGTCCGATCCTGCTTCTGTTCAACACCTCCGGCCTCGCCCCGGAGGTCGACGGCAACCTGCTCCTGGACCATATCCTCGGGGCCGACGTCCGCATCCAGCCGGCGGAGAAAGGCAAGATCGTTAGCCAGGAAGTTGTCCGGAAGGCCCTCCAGCCGGTGATTGACGAGGTCGAGGCCTCGGGCCGCAAACCCTATGTGGTTGCGGTGGGCGGCTCGATGCCGGGCTGGTCGATGGAGAAGCCGCTGGGCGCCATCGCCTATGCCGCGGCGTTTGTCGAGATGGAGGAACAGACACGGTCGGCAGGCGCCGCCATCACCCATCTCATCCATGCGACCGGGTCTGGCGCGACTCAGGCTGGACTCATCGTCGGGGCCAAGGCGGCGAAAACCGGCGCCCGCGTCATCGGCGTTTCCGTTTCCGACAAAAAAGAGGAGTTTGTCCCGATCGTCCAAGAGATTCTCGAGAAAACCGAAGAGACTTTGGGCGGCAGCCTCGGGCTCGAACCCTCCGACGTCATCGTCCTGGATGATTATCTCAAGGCCGGCTATGGAATCGTCGACAAGGAAACGGCCGAAGCGATCCGGCTCCTCTTCGCCACGGAGGGAGTCGTGCTCGACCCCGTCTACACCGGGAAGACGATGGCGGCGCTCATCGACCTGATTAAAAAGGGCTATTTTCGAAAAGAGGATAAGGTCCTTTTCTTCCACACGGGGGGGACGCCCGCGCTTTTCCCTTACCGGGAGCCGCTCCTCCGCCTGCTCGGAGAAAAAAAGTAGGCCGGGGCTATCGCTCCGAACCCTTCAGGAACTTCAGGAACTCACTGTCGGTCGACAGCAGCAGCCAGGTCTCGCTGTCCAGACTGGTGCGGTACGTCTCCAGGGTCTTGAGGAACTGGTAGAACTCGGGGTCGACGCTGTAGGCCTGAGCATATATCCGGGTGGCCTCGGCATCGGCCTTACCCTTGATTTCCTGGGCTTTTCTGTAGGCTTCCGACTGGATCCTCTTCAGTTCTTTCTCCTTCTGGCCGCGGATCTCGGCGCTCTTCCCGTCGCCTTCCGACCTGTACTTGGCGGCGATCCTTTTCCGCTCGGCGATCATCCGATCGAATACCTTCTGCTGGACCTCTTCGACATAGTTGATCCTTTTAATCCGGACATCCCGGATCTCAACCCCGAACTGGGGAGTGATTTTTGAGGCCGCCTCGAGGATGATATGGGCGATCTTTTCCCGGCCCGTTTCGATCTTGGTGATCATCTCGGAAAGCTCGAGAATCGCTGACTCTTCTGTGAGCTCGAATTCGCGGTTGGTTGAACGGACAAGCTCGATCAGGTCGAAGTTGGCGATGGCGTTGCGCGTTTCTCCATCCACGATGTCGTCTAACCGCGAGTGACCGCCCCGTTCATCCCGGACTCTCTGGTAAAACACCAGGGGATCGCTGATCCGCCAGCGGGCATAGGTCTCCACCCAGATGTATTTTTTATCCTTGGTGGGTATCTGGTTGGGAAATCCCTCCCATTCCAGCCAGCGCTTCTCAAAATAGTTCGTCTTCTGGATGAAGGGTGCCTTAAGATGCATTCCCGCCGTGTTGGTCGGCCCTCCGATCGGCTCCCCGAACTGCGTGATAATGACCTGGCTTGTCTCGGAAACAACAAAGACGGCATCGACGAGGATAAGCAAGACGACAAGGCCGACGGCGATCAGGACGATGGTCTTTGTCGAGGCGCTCATTTTTTCACCTCCTCTCCGAGATTGAGGAGGGGCAGGAGGCCTCGCTGCTTCTCGTCGATGATGAACTTCTTCTTGATCTTGGGCAGGATGTCGTTGATGGTTTCCAGATAGAGGCGCCGGCGGGTGACGGACGGAGCCTTGGCATATTCCCTGTAGACGGACTCGAAGAGGGCCGCGTCCCCGCGCGACCTGTTCACCCGTTCCGTGGCATAGCCCTCGGCGCCTCGGATCACCTGCTCGGCCTCGCCCGCTGCCTTGGGGATTTCCTGGTTGTACTCCGACCAGGCTTCGTTGATCTTCCGCTCCTTTTCCTGGAGGGACTCATTGACCTCGTTGAAGGACGGCTTGACCGGGTCGGGCGGGTTGACGTCCTGGAGGATGATCTGGTTGACATCGATCCCGTTCTCATAGAGGTCACAGAGGTTTTGGAGCTCGACCTTGGCCTCATCGGCGATCCGGGCCCGGCCGACGGTAATGACCTCGTCCACCGAATGGTCGCCGACGATCTTGCGCACCACCGCCTCGTTCATGTCCCGGAAGGTCTCCTCGACATTCCTGAGTTTGAACAAGAATTTGTAGGCGTCCTTGATCTTGTACTGGACGATCCACTCCACGTCCACGACATTGAGGTCACCGGTCAGCATCACGGATTCCTTGGTCGTCTCGGGTGTGACCTTGAACTCCGAACGGACCCCCGGCCGCGAGGTCCGGAACCCGAACTCCAGCTTGAGCTGCCGCTGGACCGGGACCCGGGTCAGCACCTCGATCCCCAGGGGCAGTTTGAAATGGAGACCGGGGTCGGACGTCCGGGCGAACTTACCGAAGCGGAGGATGACGCCGATCTCCTCCGGGCTGACCTGGTAGACGGAGCCCAAGAGAAGGATGATGACGGCCGCCCCCAGGACGACGACCCGGACGACGCCGGGCTTGATCTTGGGCAGCTTGAAATCCAGCGGGTTGAACTCTTCTTTCACTCGAACCTCCTTTTTCATCAAGATCCGGGGACGGTCCCGGGCCGGAGAAGCCTCTCAGGCCCCGATCGACCGGAGCGTTTTCTCCAGCCGGGAGAGCGGAATTTTTCGGACCGGGATATCCTGGAGTTTTGCGGTCTCCAGGGATTTGAGCCCGCTCCCGGTAATGACCAGAACGACCTCGTCCTTGAGGGACAGCCTTCGTCTCCGCGAGAGCTTGGTCAGGGCGGCCAGGGCGGTCGCCGAAGCCGGGTCGGCGAAGATCCCTTCGAGCTCCGCCAGCTCGCGCTGGGCCGCCAGGATTTCCGGGTCGGTCACGGCCATGACCATGCCCCCGTTCTCCCGGATGAGCTTCAGGGTCAGGGTCCCGCCGGGAGGCGCCGGGTTGGAGATCGCGTGGGCGATGGTTTCGGCCCGCCGAACCCTGGTGACCCGCTCCCTGCCCGCGGCAAAAGCCCTCGCGATCGGCGAACATCCGCTGGCCTGAACTCCGACGAAGACGGGAAAACCCGCCGCCAGCCGTTCCGACCTGAGGTCGAAGAAGGCCCGCATCAGGCCGATGAGATGTCCCCCCGAGCTCGCCGGCACAAAAACATAGCCGGGGACGCGGCCGCCGAGCTGCCGGAAGATCTCGTACCCGGTAACCTTGTAGCCCTCAATCCTCAAGGGGTCGATGGAATTCATGAAATAGATGCCGCAGCGACCGCCGAGCTCCAGGCTGCGGGCAAACAACTCCCCATAGTCCGCCCTGACCTTGACCAGAACGGGACCGAATATCCCCGCCGCCCGGATTTTGTCGTCCGGCATATCATCCTTGAGCAGGACCACGGTCTTGAGTCCCGCCTTGGCCCCGTAGGCGGCCGTGGAACCGGCCATGTTGCCGGTCGACAGCGTTCCGATCGTCCTGACTCCCAAGGCGGCGGCCTTCTGGACGGCCACGGCAGTACCCCGGTCTTTGAAGCTCTGCGTCGGGTTGACCGTTTCGTTCTTGGCGTAAACCGGGGGGAAATTGTGCTTTCTCCGGATCCGCTCCAAAGGGACAAGAGGAGTCCCGCCTTCACCCAAAGACAGGTTTTCGTCCACCCGGGCCAGGGGGAGAAAGCTTTTGTATTTTTCGAGGGAGAGCTTTTGGTCGAGGGCGAAAGTCCTTTGGCGGGGCGGATAGGAAATGAGCATCGGCTCATGGCAGCGGGGGCAAAAAGTCTCATAGACATTCAGGGGGTACTTGCCGGAGCAAAACAGGCATTCGAGACGATCCATGGTTCTCTCCGTTCGTCGACCAGTTTAGGGCATAACGGGAAGAGATGCAAAGAAAAACCTTCGCTCGCGCGGTTTTTATCGCTGTCCTCCCCGAAAGGCGGGTCGACCTCCCCGGAGAGGTTGTAAAAACACGGTCAGACAGGTAAAATCGGATGGGATGAGGATTGAGCGCGGCCCGAGAAAGGACGACGAGAAGCAGATGCGCCGGGCGCTGGCTCAGGCCGGAAGGGCCCGCGCCAGGGGAGAGGTTCCAGTCGGCGCCGTGGTCGTTTCCGGCGGCAGGGTCTTGGGACGCGGGTACAACCGGCCGGTCGGCCGGCACGACCCGACGGCCCACGCCGAAATCCTGGCCATCCGGAAGGCCGGCCGGGCCAGGGGCAATTACCGGCTCAACGATTGCGATCTCTATGTCACTCTCGAGCCCTGCGCCATGTGTCTGGGCGCCGCCGTCCAGGCCCGGCTGAAGCGCGTGGTTTTCGGGGCCTTCGACCCGAAGTCGGGCGCGGTCTGCTCGATCATGAGGTTCCCGCTGGCGCGGATGAACCACCGGCCCGAAATCAAAGGAGGCCTCCTGGCGGAGGAATGCGGCCGGGTGCTGAAGGAATTTTTTGTTGGGCGGCGTCTCAAGCAGGGGAGCAGCCGGGCGGCGCGCCGGGTTCGGCCCGGTCCAACCGCCCGAGGATCATAGCTCCGATTGTCAATCGCGGAGAGGTGGCCGAGTGGTTGAAGGCGACGGTCTCGAAAACCGTTATCCTGAGTTATCGGGATCGTGGGTTCGAATCCCACCCTCTCCGCCAGTCTGACCCCCGGGAGAAAACGCGATCGCCAAAAAACCAACGCCTGTCCCGGTGGTGATGGCGGGCTTCGGCCATGTCGGACGGGCGTTCCTCTCCCTTCTCCTAGAAAAAGCGGACACCCTGCGGTCCCGCTATGGTCTGGATTTTCGGATCCGGGCCATCGTGAAATCCGACGGGGGCCTCCTCAGCCGCTCGGGAGTGAGCCCGGACCGATTCCGGGCGCTCGCGACAGCCCCGCTTTCCAATCAGTCGGGCTGGAGGCCCGGCCTGACCGTAAAGGACGCTCTTGAGGGGAAGCGGAAGGGAGTCTTTGTCGAGTGCACTCCCTCGAATATCCGGACGGGAGAGCCCGGGCTCGGGCATATCCGGGCCGCGCTCAGGACCGGCTGGCAGGTGGTGACGGCCAACAAAGGCCCTTTCGTCGTCGATTTCAAGGGGCTCCGCCGGCTGGCGCGGGTCCATCGTCTCGACCTAAGGTTCAGCGCGGCCGCAGCCGCGGCCCTGCCGACACTCGACGTCGGGATCCATTCCCTCGCGGGATCCGATGTCCATTCCATCGAGGGGATCCTGAACGGGACATCGAACTATATCCTGACCAGAATGGGAGAAGGGACCCCGTACAAAGATGCGTTGAAAGAGGCTCAGTCCAAGGGAATCGCCGAGCACGACCCCTCGCTCGATGTCAAGGGCTGGGATACCGCCGTCAAGCTCCTGCTCATCGCCGGCTCCGTCCTGGAGCTCGAACTGACTCTGGCCGATATCCGGGTCAAGGGCATCACCGGGATCCGGCCGGAGATCATCAGGAAAGCGCGGCAAGAGGGAAAATCCCTCAAGCTCATCGGACGGATTGATCGCCAGGGTGACCGTTGGAGAGCCGAGGTGTCTCCGGCCGCCTTGGACAGCACCCATCCGCTTTTCGGCGTCTCCGGGACGAACAAGGGGATCACCTTCGAGACCGATACCATGGGCTCGGTCACGGTGACGGGCGGGAAGTCTGACCCGCGCGGCGCCGCCGCCGCCCTCCTCAAAGACATCATCCACGTCTTCCGCGGATAGATTTGCGAATTGAGCGGATTTCTGCTAATTTGTTCTTTTCCTGAGCGTTTTTTCAAGCCGAAACAACCGGCTCGGAGAGGTGTCCGAGTGGCTGAAGGAGCACGCTTGGAAAGCGTGTGTGCGTCGTAAGGCGTACCGTGGGTTCGAATCCCACCCTCTCCGCCAGTATCGAATGCTCGCCCCAAAAGGGCAGACCGATTATCGATCAAGGAGGGACTCATGGATACCCGGGATTTCATCCAGCTCGAGGATATGTACACGGCCCACAATTACCATCCCCTGGACGCCGTGTTGACCAAGGGGAAGGGAATCTGGACCTGGGATGTCGAGGGAAACAAGTACCTCGACTTCCTGAGCGGCTACTCGGCCGTCAACCACGGCCATTGCCATCCACGGATCGTCAAGACAGTCCAGCAACAGGCCAAGCGCCTGACTTTGACCGGACGGGCGTTCCGAAACGACCAATGGCCGCTTCTGGGCAAGGAGCTTTGCGACTTGACCGGTTACGAGATGGTCCTGGCCATGAACTCCGGCGCCGAGGCGATCGAAACAGCCATCAAGGCCGCCCGCAAGTGGGCCTACAAGATCAAGGGAATTCCCCAGGACAAGGCCGAGATCATCGCTTGCGCCAATAACTTCCACGGCCGGACCGTGACCATCGTCAGCTTCTCCACCGAACCTCTCTATCGCGACGACTACGGCCCGTTCACCCCCGGCTTCGTGATCATTCCGTTCGGCGACATCGAGGCCCTGAAGCAGGCCATCACGCCCAACACCGCCGCCTTCCTGGTCGAGCCGATCCAAGCCGAGGCCGGAATCCTCATCCCGCCCGAAGGCTATCTCAGGGCGGCCAAAGAACTCTGCGTGGCCAACAAGGTTTTGTTCATCGCCGACGAGATCCAGACGGGGCTGGGTCGCACCGGAACGGTCTTCGCCTGCGACCACGAGAATGTCCGGGCCGACATGTCCGTCATCGGCAAGTCCCTGGGCGGGGGCTGCTATCCGATTTCGGCCACCCTGGCCAACCGCGAAGTCCTGGGCGTTTTCAAGCCCGGCGAGCACGGCTCGACGTTCGGGGGCAACCCCATGGCCTGCGCCATCGCCCGGGAATCGATCCGCGTCCTCCAGGAAGAAAGGCTCATGGAGAACGCCCTCGAGCAGGGAAAATATTTCCTGGACAAGCTGAGAACCATCAAAAGCCGCCATATCAAGGAAGTCCGGGGCCGGGGACTTCTCGTCGGAGTCGAGCTCAAGCCCGAAGCGGGCGGAGCCCGGCGCTTCTGTGAGGAGCTGATGAAAGAGGGCCTCTTGTGCAAGGAGACGCACGACAACGTCATCCGCTTCGCCCCGCCGCTCATCATCAAGCAGAAGGACCTGAACTGGGCGTATCGCCGCATCAAGCGGGTGTTCAAGCGGCTGAACTGAACTGTCGCTCAATCCTCGGCTCCGGCTCACTCGAAATTCGAAAAAAATCTAGGTTGCAGGTGTCCGTTTTTTGGGACATAATGAGGATGAGCTTTCTGTCCCCAACAGGGAGGACGGGGAAAGCGTTCTTTGGCACGATGCTTGCAAAAAGCTTCTATGGAGGAAAAAAGCCATGAGAAAAAGCATCCTGGCCGTCCTTCTGGGTTTTCTTTTTCTTTCCAGCTGTATAGTTTATGTTCCCTATGAGGGAGAAGAGGGAACGCCGCCCCCTCGCTCGCCGCGCGAGGACAGGACTTACGAAGGGGATTACAGAGACTACCCCGCGGAAATGGACTATAACGATTTCTATGAATACCTTTCTCCCTACGGAGTCTGGGTCCGCAATACCCCATACGGCTATGTCTGGATTCCCCGGCGCGTGGGCTATAGCTGGCGTCCTTATACGTACGGCCGCTGGGCCTGGACGAACTACGGCTGGACCTGGGTATCCTACCACGAATGGGGTTGGGTGCCCTTCCATTACGGCCGCTGGGGCTGGGACGCCCGGCTGGGCTGGTTCTGGGTGCCCGGCTCGGTCTGGGCGCCGGCCTGGGTCAGCTGGCGCTGGGGCAACGCCTACATCGGCTGGTGCCCGCTGCCGCCGGATGCCGAGTTCGTTCCCGGCGTCGGGATCGTCTCCCTGCCCTACGATTTTCCGGACCGTTATTGGGTCTACTGTGAGGGCCGCTATTTCCAGTATGACTACCTCGACCGCTACGTTCTGCCTTTTGAGAGGAACAGGACCGTATTCCGCCTGACCGTCCACAAGGCTAACCTCGCTGTCCGCAATCGTCAGCTGATTAACGATGGAGTCGATGTCGACCAGGTCAGCCGCCTGACCAGAAGCCAGGTCTCCCGATATGAGGTCGAAGAAGGCGAGCGGCCGGGACAGAGCCGGATCAGCGGCAATGCAGTCAAGATCTTCCGCCCGGCGATCAAGAAAAACGAAGCGGCTAAGCCCGAGGTCTTTATGGAGAAAGAGGAAGCCGACGAAAAGGTCCCGGAGATCCGCGACGAGGATTTCGATCAGAGGCTTTCGCCCCTGGATCTGGAAAAGAGAATCAGGGAGGATCAGGACAAGGAGATAAGGCTTCTGGAGCAGAGCCAGGAGCGGGATGAAGTCGAGCTCAGAAAAACTGTCGAGGACCAGGAGAAGCTGGCCGAGAGCGCCGCGGAGAGGGAGAAGGTAAGGAAGGAAGCTCAAATCAAGTCCGACGAGTTGAAAAAAGCCCACGCCGAGGAAAAGGCCAAGCTGACGGAGCGGCACAAGGAAGAGGAAAAAACCGTCAAGGGCAAAATCAAGAAAAAAGAAAAGATCGACTAGGCAGACGAGCGGCCTTTTTCTTTCCAGGTGACGAACAAAACCGCCGTCAGGATCAGCGCCCCCCCGAGGAGAGTCCTGACGGCGGGGACCTCTTTCAATAGAAACAGGGCCAGCAAGATTCCATAGACGGGCTCCAGGCTGCTGATGATGCTGGCGGTCTGGGCCCGGATGCGCTTCATCCCCTGGATAAAGAGCGTATGGGACAGGGCCGTGCAAAAAACGCCCAGCACGGCCAGGAGAGCCAGGTCTCGACCCGAGGGCCGGGCCGGCACGAAGACAAGGCAAGGCAAAAGGAAAAGGGCGGCGAAAAGATCCTCGAGGAAGGCGAGGCCCAGGCTCGAATGCTCCTGGGCCAGCCGCCGGTTGAAGAGGGTCAGCACGGCGAAAGAAACCCCCGCCAGAAGCCCCCAAAGAACCCCCTGGTAAACCCGGTTGCTGAGGTCCAGCCGCGGGACAATCAGAAAAACGCCGACCAGGCAGAGCGCCGCCAGGAAGAGGTTCCTTTTGTCGAGCTTCTCTTTGGAAATGAGCGGCTCCAGGACGACGGTGAAGGCGGGGAAAGAATAACAAGAAAGCAGGCCGACCGCCACCGAGGATACCTGGATCGACTGGAAGAAGGCGGCCCAGTGTCCGGCCAGGACGGCGCCCAGAACGGCCAGCAGGGCGCCCCGCCGGCGCAGGATCGGACGCAGGCTCAGCCTCGCCGCCCGGAGGACGATGCCCAGGATAAGGCTGGCAAAGGCCACTCGGCCGAGGACGATCAGGAAAGGGGAGAGGGCGATCCACTTCCCGAAAAGCCCGGCCAGGCCGAAAAGAAAGGTAGCGAAGTGAATTTCGAGCAGGCTCGTCCGGTTGTCCAGGCGCGACCTCCTTCCCGAGGGCCCCCTGATTATAAGAAGACGGGGTTTTATTCTCAAGCGGCCCGCCTGAAATTCCTTTGAAACGCCGGGGATATGTGCTAGAATGATGGGTACTTTTAGAGGACACCGAGATCCTTTCTGAGATAAACCCTAAGAGGCGATGTCATACGTCATCCTGGCCCGCAAGTACCGGCCTAAGACCTTTGAGGAGGTGATCGGCCAGAAACCGACCGTCCAGACCCTCCAGAACGCCATTAAGGCCGGCCGGATCGGACAAGCCTATATCTTCGCCGGCATGCGGGGGACGGGCAAGACCACGGTCGCCCGGATCCTGGCCAAGGCGCTCAACTGCCAGCATGGCCCAACCCCGACGCCGTGCAACGCCTGCGAATTCTGCACCGAGATCAACGAGGACCGGTCGGTGGACGTTCTCGAGATCGACGGCGCGTCCAGCCGCTCGGTCGAGGAAGTCGGCCCCATCCGGGATACGGCCAAGTACAAGCCCATCCACAGCCGGTATAAGGTCATCACCATCGACGAAGTCCATATGCTCTCGACCCATGCGTTCAACGCCCTGCTGAAGACGCTCGAGGAACCGCCGGATCGCACCGTGTTCATCTTTGCCACCACCGAGTTCCATAAAGTCCCTTCGACGATCATTTCCCGCTGCCAGCATTTCGAATTCAAGAAGATCTCTCACAAAGAGATCATCAACCATCTGCTGAACATCAGCCGGAAGGAGAATCTCACCATCTCCGCGACCGGGCTGAACCTGATCGCGCAGGCCGCCGAGGGAAGCCTGCGGGACGCCCAGTCTCTTCTCGACCAGGCCGTGGCTTTTTCGGGGGAGAACGTCCAGGACGAGGACCTGAAGGTTATCCTCGGGACCATCAGCCGGCAGCTCCTGTTCGAGGCGTCGTCCCTGATCCTCGGCCAGACGCCCGCGGCGGTCTTCTCCCTCGTCGACACGGTCATCGAAAAGGGGCACGACTTGCGCGTCTTTTATAAGGAGCTCATCCGTCACTTCCGGGACCTGATGCTGGTCAAATCGGTCCAGGAGGTCGAAGAGCTTCTGCCGCTGAACCCCGAGGAAATCCGCGAGCTGAGGCAGGAGGCCGACAAGGCCTCTCTCGAGGCTATCCTGCGCTATCTCCAGGCGCTCCAGCAGGCCGAGCCGGGGCTCCGGTTCAGCTCCGCGCCGCAAGTCTACCTGGAGACTCTCCTCGTCAAGCTCTGCCATTTCCAGAGGATCGTGCCGCTCAAGGAGCTGCTGGAGGAAGTCCAGCGGCCCAGCGGCGGGGGCACCCCTCCGGCGCCGGGGTCCGAGCCGCGGCCGGTCGGCCCCCCCCGCAAGCCTGAACGCAAACTCGAGGCCATCCCGAGTCCGGAGCCGGTCCGCCCGCCTGCCGGTCCGCGCCAGGCGGAAGGCGGGGACAATTTTCAACGGCTCTTGACCGAGCTGCAGAAGGAAAAGAGCTCACTGGCCGCCATCCTTTCCAGGCAAGCCTCTTTCC
>Ga0316622_100001401_pt1 | contig 15659 bp, 15 predicted proteins | sample OWC_Aug_OW2_C1_D_FD_207646 | JGI IMG/M metagenome (GOLD analysis project Ga0316622, IMG submission 207646) | Wetland soil microbial communities from Old Woman Creek delta, Ohio, United States - OWC_Aug_OW2_C1_D5_C | ecosystem: Environmental > Terrestrial > Soil > Wetlands | place: USA: Ohio... | reverse complement strand
GACGGCGGCGTCGTGCACCGCGACGTGAAGGCGCAGAACATGCTGATCCTCCCCGAGACGGCCGAGCTCAAGATCATGGACTTCGGCATCTCCCGCGTCTCCGCGGTGGAGCCGGGCTCCTCCGGCCTGACCACCGCGGGAACGGTGATGGGAACGCCCGACTACATGCCGCCGGAGCAGGCCCAGGGCCGCCCGGCCGACTTCCGCTCCGACCTGTACTCGCTCTCCGTCGTCCTCTTCGAGATCTTCACGGGCAGGCTCCCCTTCAAGGGCGACACGGCGATGGCGGTGGTCGTCGCCCAGGTGCAGCAGGCGCCGCCCCGGCCCCGCAGCCTGAACCCGAGCCTGTCCGCGGAGCTCGAGGCCGTGATCCTCAAGGGGCTGCAGAAGGACCCTGCGAAGAGGTGGCAGAAGGCCGAGGACGTCCTCGAGGCGCTGAGCGCGGTCTCCAGGAAGGCGGAAGCGGCGTAGCCCCCCGAAGGCCCCGGCGGCTACACCCCCAGCGCCTTCGCCGCCCCCTCGTAGTCCTCGGGCCGCACATAGATGATGTGGCCGTACTTTCCCGAGCCGTCTGCGATAGCGCTCGAGGCGTAGACGTCGACGTTGGCCCGGTAGATCTTCTCGTGCACCGCGGCGAGCACACCCAGCTCGTCGTCCCCCTGCACGACGAGAGCCTGGTGCGGTCCGTCGAGGGCCATTCCCGCCTTCCGGGCCTCGCTCTTCATCTTCGCGGGGTCATCGGGAAAGAGAGTGAGCTGCGTGCTGTCCGGACCCACCGGCACCGCGGTGAAGGCGAGCAGGTTCACTCCCAGGCCGGCGAGTGCGGAGAGCACCTTGTAGACCTCTCCCGGCTGATCCACGACGGTCGCGTGGAAGTACTCGACGCGGCGGATCCTGTACGCCATGGGGCTCTCCCGGGAATCGAGGGCCGCGGCCGGCCCTGCCTCCTCGGGAGGATAGCGCGAAAGGCGGACTACGGCTTCGCGACCTCGGCCGCCTTCCGGGCGGCCGGCGCCGCCGCGTGCGCCGCCTCGAGCGCCTGCTCGAGGTCGGCCCACAGGTCCATGGGGTCCTCGAGGCCCACCGAGAGCCTCAGGAGGCTCGGGGAGATCCCGCTCGAGGCCTTGGCATCGTCGCTCATGCAGCGGTGGGTGAGGCCGGCGGGGTGCTGGACGAGGGTGTCGGTCGAGCCGAGGCTCACCGCGGGGACCATCACCTCGACCGCGCCGAGGACGCGGCGAGCCGCTTCGAAGCCGCCCGCGACCTCGAACGCGAGGACGCTGCCCGGCCCCGCCATCTGGCGGCCCAGGAGGCCCTTCGGGTCGGCGCCGGGGAGGCCGGGGTAGTGGACGCGAAGGACCTTCGGGTGCCGCGAGAGCCGCTCCGCGATCATGCGCGCCCCGTCCTGGGCGGCCTTGACGCGCAGCGGCAGCGTGGGCAGGCCGCGGTGGAGGAGGAACGCGGCCAGCGGGTGGAGGAGCGCGCCGGTGGCGATCCGGACCTTCCGGATCCGTGCTGCCCACGCCTCGCTCGTGGCCAGGACCCCGGCAATCACGTCCCCGTGGCCGCCGAGGAACTTCGTGGCGCTGTGCAGGACGATCGCCGCCCCGAGCTCGAGCGGCCGCTGCAGGACGGGCGTCATGAACGTCGAGTCGACGAGCACGGGCACGCCGCCCGCGTCGCGGACCGCCTGCTCGATGTCCACGAGGTCCAGGGTCGGGTTGCCGGGGGTCTCGAGGACGACCAGGCACGTGTCGGGGCGCACCGCAGCCTTCACGCCCTCTGGAGTGGTGAAGGTGACCTCGTGCCCGAGGAGCCCTCCGGCGAGGAGCGCGTCGCTGCCTCCGTAGAGGGGCCGCACCGCCACCACGTGGTTCTTCCCACCCTCCCGGGCGGCGAGGAGGGCGGCGGTGAGGGCCGCCATCCCGGACGAGAAGGCCACGGCGGCCTCCGCCCCCTCGAGCGCGGCGAGGGCGGCCTCGTAGCGGGCCACGGTGGGGTTGTGGAATCGGGCGTAGACGAAGCTCCCGGTCGGGGGGAGGCCCTTTCCCATCGCGTCGATCGAGGCCGTCGCACCCTCGAGGTCCCCGATCGGGTAGGTGGTGGAGAGGTCGAGGGGAGGCGCGTGGACCCCGATCTCACCGAAGTCCTCGCGACCGGCGTGGACGGCCAGGGTGTCGAAGGAGTGGGCCCGGCGGCGGTCGCGCGGCTTCATCATGCGCCAATGGTGCCGATTCGGTGTATTCTCGGTCAATCGAATTGACTTCGGAAAAGAGGCGGGAATGATCGCCCTCGACCGAACGGACTTCGCCATACTAGCCGCTTTGCAGAATGATGCACGGCTGTCGAACAAGGAGCTCGCGGCCCGGGTGGCTCTCGCCCCCTCGAGCTGCCTGGAGAGGGTGAGGCGCCTGCGCGAGGACGGCGTCCTCACGGCCTACCGGGCGATCGTCGAGCCGCGCGCGCTCGGCATCGCCATGCAGGCCCTCGTCTTCGTCACCCTCGCCCGCCACGCCCGGCAGCAGGTGAAGTCCTTCCGCCAGCACGCGCTCTCCCTCCCCGAGGCGATCGCGGTCTTCCACGTGGCCGGACAGCACGACTTCCTGGTCCACGTCGGGGTCCGCGACGCCAACCACCTCCGCGACCTCGCCATGGACGCCTTCACCAGCCGGCCCGAGGTGGCGCGCATCGAGACGCACCTCATCTTCGAGCACGTCCCGAAGGCGGCCCTCCCGGTGCTCTCCGTTGCGGAGGTGGAGCCGCGGGCGCGACGCGGGTCGAGGGCGGCCCCGGGCGGCAGGTGAGCGAGGGCCCCGCGCCGGGATGGGAAGTCGCCCGCCGCGGTCAGTGCCGCACGTAGGCCCGCGGCGGGCCGGCCCTGGCGGCAGCCTCGTCCAGGCGCGCGGGCTGCTGCCCCTTCCGCAGGCCCTCGAGGGGCCGGTCGGCGGCCCACAGGGCGACGGAGAGGGAGGCCACGAGGCCGAAGTAGGCGACTCCCATCGCGAGACGCTTGCCGCTCGGCACGTCGAAGTAGCCCTCCCGGGGGCCGCGGAGGACGCCGGGGAGGCTGAAGAGCCCCAGCAGCAGGATCACGAGGAGCATCGGCGAGCGGGTGACCGCGAACACGCCGATGCCGACGGCGTAGCCCGCGGCCCAGAGCCAGCGGCTGATCACGCCCACGATCCTCCCGCCGTCGAGGGGGCTCACCGGGATCAGGTTGAAGAGGTTGATCAGGAAGCCGGTGGAGGCCAGCGAGTACCAGAAGAGCGACCCCGTCGACCAGGCGACGACCAGGCAGGCGAGCGCGCCCACGCTCCCCAGGACCGGGCCGCCGATGCCGACGAGGGCCTCCACGTAGGCGTCCCGCGGCAGGCTCTTCATGGCGATCACCGCACCCACGAACGGGATGAAGACGGGGGCTCCCGCCTTCAGCCCCAGCCTCTTCATGACGATGGCGTGGCCGGCCTCGTGCACGAAGATGAGGAGCACGAAGCCGACGGCGAAGGGCAGGCCCCAGTAGAGGGCGTACACCCAGACCGCGACCAGCATCGACAGGAGCGTGCCCAGGTTGGCGAACTTGAGGAGCGGGACGACGAGCTTGAGCTTGCCGAGGACGAAGACCACGAGGACACCGAGGGGTCCGAGAGCGAGGAGACGCTTCCCCCAGGGGGTGGACGAAGGCGGCGCGCCCGGGGACGGCTCGCGGGCGGGCCTGTCCCGAAGCTGCGCGTGGTGGTGCGCCACGGCCCGGAGGTTCCGGAGCCGCCGATCGAAGTCCGCCTGCGGATCGGCGCCGCTCATTCGCGAGCGCCGAGGACGAGCTCGAGCGGGGCCGGGATCCTCCAGGCCTCCCAGACCACGATGGCCAGGAACACGACGTCCATCACCTCGAAGCCCGCCGCCACGACCCCGAAGAAGAGGTCGGGCCCCGGCAGCAGCGGGAGCACGACGGCCTCGCCGCTCTCCGCGTAGGCCTTGTGGATGAAGGTCCGGTTCACGAGGTAGGTCGCGTAGGCGTAGCCGGCCACCGAGATGGCGGCGGAGAGGACCTGCAGGTTGCGGTGGTGCTTGTTCCCGGACGCCATGACGACGCCCTTGCCGACGGCCACGCCGATCACGACGGCCACGAGGCCGAACGCGATGTGCGTCAGGACGGTGAAGCCCCACCACGCGAGCGCGCCCAACGCCGCGCCGGCCAGCCCGCCCGCGATGGCCGCCCCGTAGCTGATGTCCTGGCCCTGACCCTCGACGATCTGCTGCAGCTGGGCGGTGAGGGACGTGAAGCAGGAACGGCAGAAGACGCCTCCGTCCGTCGCCTCGCGGTCCTGCCCCGGCGGGAGGACGGTCCCGCACTCTGCGCAGCGAACCTCGCCGCCCTCCGGCTCCGACCGGCCCTCGCTCATCGCGTCCCCCGCGGGCGATTCTATTCCGCTAGACGGCCACCCGCGAGATGTCCCGCTCGAGGGCGGTGAGCGAGCGGTCCATCTCCGCGGGGAGGCGGCCGCCGAAGCGCTCGAAGAAGGCCCGGATCTCCGGCACCTCGGCCGCCCACTCGGCGCGGTCCACGCCGAGCAGGAGCGAGCGCTCCGCGGCGGTCAGGGAGAGGCCGTCCCATTCGAGCGACGATTCCGTCGGGACGAGGCCGATCGGCGTCTCGGCGGCGCCGCCTCTTCCCTTCACCCGCTCGACGATCCAGAGCAGGACGCGGAGGTTCTCGCCGAATCCCGGCCACACGAAGCGGCCCTCGGCGTCGGTGCGGAACCAGTTCACGTGGAAGATGGCCGGCGGCCGCGCGACGGCCCGGCCCACGCGCAGCCAGTGGGCGAAGTAGTCGCCCATGTTGTAGCCGCAGAAGGGCAGCATGGCCATGGGGTCGCGACGGACGACGCCCACCGCGCCGGTGGCGGCGGCCGTCGTCTCCGAGCCCATGGTCGCGCCGGCAAAGACGCCGTGCGCCCAGTCCCGGCTCTGCACGGCGAGGGGAACGAGCCTTGCGCGCCGGCCGCCGAAGACGACGGCGGAGAGGGGAACGCCCTGCGGGTCGTCCCAGCGCGGGGCGATCGACGGGCACTGGCGGGCCGCGACCGTGAAGCGCGAGTTGGGGTGGGCGGCCTTGCCCTTCCCGTCCCAGGGCTTGCCCTGCCAGTCGACGAGGCCGGGGGGCGGCGGCTCGTCCTTGCCCTCCCACCAGGGCACACCGTCCGGGCTCACCGCCACGTTCGTGAAGATCGTGTCGCGGCCGATCGTGGCGAGGGCGTTGGGGTTCGTCCTCGGCCCGGTGCCGGGCACGACGCCGAAGAAGCCGGCCTCCGGGTTCACCGCCCAGAGCCGTCCGTCGGGGCCGGGACGCAGCCAGGCGATGTCGTCGCCCACGGTGCGCACCCGGATGCCGCGGTCCTCGAAGGGCGAGACGAGCATGGCGAGGTTGGTCTTGCCGCAGGCGGAGGGGAAGGCGGCCGCGACGTAGTGGGTCTCTCCGTCCGGCAGCTCCAGCTCGAGGATCAGCATGTGCTCGGCCATCCAGCCCTGGTCGCGGGCCATGGTCGAGGCGATGCGGAGGGCGAAGCACTTCTTGCCGAGGAGAGCGTTGCCGCCGTAGCCGGAGCCCACGCTCCAGATCGCGCGCGCCTCCGGGAAGTGGACGATGAACCGCCGCTCGGGCGAGAGGTCGCCGAGCGAGTGGAGCCCGGGCACGAAGTCCTCCGAGGAGCCGAGCTGGTCGAGGGCGGCCTGGCCCATGCGGGTCATGATCCCCATGCTCGCCACCACGTACCGGCTGTCGGTGATCTCGACGCCCACGCGGCTGAACGGGGAACCGAGGGGACCCATCACGTAGGGCACGACGTAGAGCGTCCGCCCCCTCATCGCGCCGTCGAAGAGCGGCCACACCCGCTGGCGCGCCTCCGCCGGCGACATCCAGTTGTTGGTCGGCCCCGCGTCCTCCCGGTTGGCGCTCGCGATGAAGGTCAGGTGCTCGGTGCGGGCCACGTCCGAGGGGTGGCTGCGGTGCAGGTACGAGCCGGGCGCCTTCCGCGGGTGGAGCCTCTGCAGCGTGCCGTCGGCGAGCATGCCCTCGACGAGCCGGTCCCGCTCCGCCTCCGAGCCGTCGCACCAGGCGACGCGCTCCGGCCGGAGCGTCGCCGCCATCTCCTCGACCCAGCGCTCGACGGGCTTCATGGCTCGACCTCGAACGGTCAGCCGCCCAGCCCGCCCGGTTCCTCGTCGAGGGGCGTGAAGGGGTCCGCCACCACCATGGCCAGGCGCCGAGCCAGGCGGTCGGCGGCGGGGCGGGCGTCGGGGCGGCGGCTCAGGGCGGACTGGACGAGCGACTCCAGGGCCGGGGATGCCTCGGGGCACCGCAGGCGCAGCGGGGGCGGGTCCTCCTCGGCCTGCATGGCCACGAGGGCGAGCGGGTCGGCCGAGCTCGGGACGAACGGCAGGCGGCCGGTCAGCATCTCGTAGAGCATGGCCCCGAGGCTGTAGATGTCTGACTTCGTGCCGTAGGGCCCGCGGCGGAAGCGCTCCGGGGCCATGTAGGCGGGCGTGCCGAGGAGCGACCCGTCCACCGTGAGGCTCTGGCCGATCGCGGCCGCCCCCGCCATCTTGGCGATGCCGAAGTCCAGGATCTTCGGCATCTCGCCCTGCGGGGTCTGGTGGAGGAAGATGTTCGAGGGCTTGATGTCGCGGTGCACGACCCCGGCCGCGTGGGCGGCGGCGAGGGCGGAGCAGATCGGGACCACGATCTCGGCGCAGCGAACGGGCGAGAGCCTCGTCTTCTCCTCGAGCTCCTTCTCGAGGGATCGCCCCTGGAGGAGCTCCATCACGAGGTAGGCCACGCCGCCCTGGTTCACGCCGAAATCGAGTACGGTCACCGCGTTCGGGTGCTGCACCCGGCAGGCGGACGCTCCCTCGCGCCGGAAGCGGGCGAGGGCCTCGGGGTCGGTCCCCGCGCTCGTGGCGAGGACCTTGAGCGCCACGTCGCGCTCGAGCTCGAGGTGGCGGGCGCGGAAGACGGTGCCGAAGCTGCCCCCGCCGAGGTGCGAGTCGAGGCGGTACCGGCCGTCGAGGACGGTGCCGGGCTGGGCCTGGGCGGGGCTCCGCGGCTCGACGGCGGGCGAGGCCTCCGCCTGCATGGCCTGCCGTGTGCGCAGGTGGGCGCGGACGCGGGCGAGGGCCACCGGGTAGTCCACCGGCTTCGTGACGTAGTCGTTGGCGCCCAGGGAGAGAGCCTCCACCACGTCCTGGCTGTCCGTCTTCGCCGTCACCATCACCACCGGCAGGTGGGCCGTCGACGGGGCGAGGCGCAGGGCGCGCAGGACGTCGAGGCCGGTCATCCCCGGCATCATGATGTCGAGGAGGACGAGGTCGACCGGGGAGCGCCGCACGAGGTCGAGCGCCTCCTGGCCGCTCGCCGCGGTCAGCACGCGGAAGCCCGACCTCTCCAGCCGCCGCCCCATCAGGTCGCGGTTCGCGGGCAGGTCGTCCACGACCAGGATCGTGCTCGGGTCGCTCACGGGGCCGCCTTCCGGGCAGCGGCGGCCCCGGCCTGGAGGTAGCGGGAGGGCAGCGTCCGCCCAAGGCGCGCGGCGAGCGCGCGCGAGGCTTCGGCCACCGCGGCGAGGTCGGCGCCCGTCTCGATCCCCATCCCGTGGAGCATGTAGAGCAGGTCCTCCGTGGCCAGGTTCCCGGACGCGCCCGGGGCGTAGGGGCAGCCCCCGAGGCCGCCCGCCGAGGCGTCCACGACGCTCACCCCCTCCTCCAGCGCGGCCAGGACGTTGGCGAGCGCCGTGCCCCGCGTGTCGTGGAAGTGCGCGGCGAGGCGGTCCACCGGGACCGCTTCGCCCAGCCGTCCCGTCACCTCCGCCACCTGCGTCGGCACCGCGACCCCGATGGTATCTCCGATCGAGACCTCGTCGCAGCCCGCTTCGAGGAGGCGGCGCGCCACGCTCACCACCCGGTCCGGGGCGACGGCCCCTTCGTAGGGGCAGCCGAAGGCGGTCGACACGTAGCCGCGGACCCGCATCCCCTCTCCCCGGGCCTCCGGCAGGAACGCGGCGAAGCGGGCAAACGACTCGTCGATCGAGGCGTTGGTGTTCTTCCGGCTGAAGGTCTCGCTGGCCGCGGTGAAGACGGCGATCTCCCGGGCTCCGGCGGCCCGCGCCCGTTCGTACCCCTCGCGGTTGGGCACGAGGACCGGCAGCCTCGCCCCGGCCGGCTTCCTGACGCGCCGCAGCACCTCGTCGGACCCCGCCATCTGCGGCACCCACTTCGCCGAGACGAAGGCCCCCACCTCGACGACGGGGAGGCCGGCCGCGACGAGCCGGTCGCAGAAGGCCACCCGGTCCTCGACCGACAGGGACGTCGCCTCGTTCTGCAGGCCGTCCCGCGGCCCGACCTCGACCACCGTGACGCGCCGGGGGAACCTCACTCCACCTCCACGAGCGCCCGTCCCGGGGCGACGAGGTCGCCCGCCGCGACGTGCACCGCCCGGACGACACCGTCCCTCGGCGCGCGCAGCGCGTTCTCCATCTTCATGGCCTCGACCACGAGGAGCTCCTCGCCCTTCGCCACCCGCTGCCCGGCCACGACCTTGACCGCCACCACCCGTCCCGGCATCGGGGCCTCGAGGGCACCGCGGTCGTGCCGGTGGGCGGCCCGGGCGCCCTCGCGCTCCTCCACGAGCGTGTAGGCGACGCCGTCCCAGGAGAGGTGGACGACGGCGCCGTCGGTGGCGATGTGCAGGGTGCTCGCGCGCGTGCCGTCGCGGACCACGAAGACGCCCGGCCCCGCCGGCTCGAGGCCGAATCGGACCTGCCGCTCTCCCACCCTCACCTCGAACGTCCCTTTCGCCTCCCGGACCTGGACGTCGAACGCCTCGTCGCCGCAGCGGAGTCGCATCAGGGTCCTTCCCCGAGGCGCCACGGCCCGAGGCTCGACCAGGGGTCGGGGACGGCCTTCGCCGTGCGGCGGCCTCCGTCCCGACCCCGGCCCAGGGCCGCCGCCACCGCCGCCACGGCCTCGGGCGGCGGACACGGGCGCGGCGTCAGCTCGGAGAGGTGCTCGTCGATGAAGCCGGTGTGGAGCTCCCCCCCCGCGAACGCGGGGTGCTCGATGATCGCCCGCAGGCGGGCGAGGTTGGTCGCGACCCCGAGGACCACGGTGCGCCGGAGGGCGTCGCGCATCCGCTCGACCGACTCCTCGCGCGCCCGGCCCCACGTGACGATCTTGGAGAGGAGCGGGTCGTAGTGGACGGTCACCTCCGAGCCCGCGTCGAGGCCCGAGTCGACGCGGATGCCCGGCCCCTCGGGCTCCGAGAGGTGGAGGATCCGTCCCGGCGACGGCAGGTCGTCCCTCCACGGGTCCTCGGCGTAGAGGCGGCACTCGAGGGCGTGGCCTCGCGCGACGACGTCCTCCTGGGCGACGGGCAGCGGGCGGCCGGCCGCGACCTCGAGTTGCAGCCGGACGAGGTCGAGGCCGGTCACCGCCTCGGTGACCGGGTGCTCGACCTGCAGGCGGGTGTTCATCTCGAGGAAGGAGAAGGTGCCGTCGGGGGAGAGCAGGAACTCGACGGTGCCGGCGTTCACGTAGCCCGCCGCGCGGGCCGCCGCGACCCCCGCCGCGCAGAGCGCCTGTCGCTCGTCGGTCCCGAGGGCCGGGCTCGGTGTCTCCTCCACGACCTTCTGGTGACGCCTCTGGACGGAGCACTCGCGCTCGCCGAGGTGGACGAGCCGGCCGTCGCCGTCGGCCACCACCTGGACCTCGACGTGCCGCGGGCGCTCGACGAAGCGCTCGAGAACCATGGCCTCGTCGCCGAAGGCTCCCTTCGCCTCGCGCCGCGACGCGGCGAGGGCGCTCGCGAAGGCCGCCTTCTCGCGCACGACTCGCATGCCCTTGCCCCCGCCGCCGCGGGAGGGCTTGAGCATCACCGGCCAGCCGATCCGGCCGGCCTCGGCGAGGAGGGTCGCGTCCGCCTGGTCGTCGCCGTCGTATCCGGGCAGGACGGGCACGCCGGCCGCGGCCATGAGCCGGCGCGCGGCCTTCTTGTCGCCCATCCGCCGGTGCACATCGCCCGGCGGGCCCACGAAGACGAGGCCGGCATCCCTCACCGCATCGGCGAAGTCCCCGTTCTGGCTGAGGAAGCCGTAGCCGGGGTGGACGGCGTCGGCCCCCGCCGCGCGGGCGGCGGCGAGGACGCGGTCGATCGAGAGGTACGAGAGGGCCGCCTCGGCGGGCCCGATTGCCACCGCCTCGTCGGCCTCGCGGACGTGGCGCGCCGCCCGGTCGGCCTCGGAGAAGACGGCCACGGTCGGGATCCCGAGGACGCGGCAGGTGCGGACGACCCGCACCGCGATCTCCCCCCGGTTCGCGACGAGGACCTTCCGGAAGAGCGGCACGGCGCTTAGTGTCCCACAGCCCCCGGGCGCCCGGTTGTCTGCCCGCCTCGTGCCGTCGGAGACCGGGGCCGTGCGCCGATCGGCCGGCGGGTGCTCTAGCCCGCCGGCCGACGGTCTCGCGCCTCAGTCGACGCGGATCGCGCCCCGGATCTCCCCGCCCGGGAACTTCGTCGAGTGGACGTTCGCGTAGGTCACGCCGGCCCGGATCGCGCGCACCAGCTCCTCGAACTCGCCGGCCGCGATCCCCTGCCCGGCCGGGCCGACGACCTGCGCCGCGGTGAGCGTGCCCGTGACATCCCCGCTCGTCGGGTCGATCGCGGGGTCCGCGCAGAGCGGCGTGCCGGAGGGTCCGGGGTTGGTGGCCGTGCCGCAGAGCCACACCGAGATCCCGCCGTTCGTGTGGTGGTCCCCGAAGTGGATGTGGGACTGCAGGACCGATCCCTCGAGGCCGCTGAACCGGAGGTGGTACTCGATCGATGTCTCGTCCTCCGAGAGGACGGCCTGGAACGAGCCGCGGGCGGCCGAGGAGACGGTCGCCACCTCGTTGAAGCCGCGCAGGTCGGCTTTCAGCCGGCGCGTCCCGCGGCGGTGGTCGTCGTCGTGGCTCGCGGCGATCGTGCCGAGGCCGGTGGTCAGGGCGGCCGCGACCGCGGCCGAAGCGAATACGGTCCTCTTCGTCATGAGTTTCCTCCTGCGCTCGAGTGGACGGGTTCTCTCGACGGGACGCAGGAAGCGTGCCCGGCGAGAGAGGCGGGGCCGGGCTCGTGGCCTCAACGAGATGCGGACGGCGACCGGCCCCGACGAGGGGCGGACCGTTACCGGAAGCGTAAGGCGGCGACGAGAATCGTCGACGGCCCGCCGGTCGCCCCGCGCCTCCCTCGGCGCGCCGATCGAGGCGAGGTGTAGACTTCCGGCCATCCGCAGGAGGCCCGATGGCCACTCCGATGCCCTCCGTCACGGTCTCGCCGCTCGACGCGGCCCGCGCTGCCTACCAGCACACCCGGAGCCAGCTGTTCCCGATCCGGCCGGAGAAGTGGCTGGTGCTCGGCCTGCTGGCCTTCCTCGACCAGTGCGGCCGGACGTTCCGGGGCGGCGGGGGCTCGGGCGGCGGCGGGGGCGGCCACGGCGGTCCGGGCGGGTGGCCACCCGACGTCTCTCACCTCGGCGCCGCACTCCAGCGCGCGTCCGAGTGGCTCGCCGCTCACGCCACCCTCGTCGCCCTGGGCGCGGTGCTCGGGCTCCTCGTCTTCGGCGCGGTGGCCGCGGTCGTGCTGTGGGTGAACGCACGGGGCGTCTTCATGTACGCCGACGCGGTCGCCACGGGGCGTGTCGAGGTGAGCCGGCCCTGGCGGCAGCACGCGGCCGCGGCTTCGTCCTACTTCGGCTGGAGCCTCGGCATCACGCTCGCCGTCGCCTTCACCGTCCTCTTCGCCGGCGGCCTCGTGCTCGTGACGGTGTTCGCCTTCGCCGCCGGCCGGCTGCAGGGGACGGGCGGGTGGCTGATGCTCGCCGGGATGGTCCCGGTGCTGGTCCTCCTCGCGCTCGCCCTCCCGCTGCTCGCCCTCGCCGGCCTCGCGCTGCGCGACTTCGTGGCGCCGCTCCAGCTCGCCACGGGGTTGCCCTGCGGCGGCGCCGCTCGCCTGCTCGAGTCGCTGGTGGTCGCGCAGCCCGGCGCCTTCGTCCTCTACCTCCTCCTCAAGCTGCTCGTCGTGGTCGCGACGGGGCTGGTCGTCGTGATCGGCGGCTGCCTCACCTGCTGCGTCGGCTTCCTTCCGATCGTGATGCAGACGGTCTTCCAGCCGCTCTTCCACTTCGAGCGGTCCCTGTCGCTGATGCTGCTGCGACAGATGGGCCACGACGTCGCCGCGCGCCTCGCGCCCTGAGAGCCGGACCCCGGAGAAACGCCGGTCGTCCGGTGGACCGGATTCCACGGGGGACTGGCGTATACTCGCCGCCACGTTTCCAGGAGAAGAGGCGGTGGTCCTCGACGCCCGGCCGTCGGGCCCCGCTCACACGAGGAGGTCCCTTGACCAACCAAGCGTCCGCACGCACGGGCCCGCTCATCCTGGTGCCCGCGGCCATCACTCTCGCCGTCACGCTGCTGCGGCTCGCCGGGGAGCTGCAGGGCTGGTCCCCGGTGCTGTTTAGCCGCGAGCCCGGCGGAGGTGGCTCCCTCGTCGGGATCGCGTGGCTCGTCCCGGTCTTCGGCGCCTGGTTCGGCTGGAGGCTCGTCCGCTCCGGCGACCGCCCGGGCAGCCTGAAGCGCGCCCTCGGCCTGACCGTCCTCGCGCTCGCCCTCATGCCGGCGACCGGATTCGTGGCCGCGAAGCTCGGGATGAGCCAGAGCCTCGCCACCCTCGGAGCCTTCGCCGTCGTCTCGATCGTGGGCGTCGTGGTCGCGCTCCGCGCCTGGCCCGCCCTCGGCCGCGTGCTGCTGGCCTACGGGCTCGCCGCCCGCATCCCCGTGGCGCTCGTCATGCTGGCGGCGATCCTCGGCAGCTGGGGCACGCACTACGACGTCCTGCCGCCGGGCGCGCCCGAGATGACGGGCCTCAGGAAGTGGTTCGTCATCGGGCTGCTTCCGCAGATGACGATCTGGCTGTGGTTCACCTCCGTGATCGGCGGGCTGTTCGGCATCGGGGCTGGCGCGGTCGCCGCTCGGAAGCGATGAAGGCATGGCCACCCTGGCGCTCGGGCGCGTCGGACGGTCGACCGAGAGGCGCTTCTACGTGGGCCTCGCGGTCGCGATGTTCGCGGCCGTCTTCCTCGGCTTCGCCCGCAGCTTCTTCCTGCGGCCGTGGTTCCCGGGGGTGCCCGCCCCCACGGAGCGCATCTTCTACGTGCACGGCGCCGCCTTCACGGCCTGGTGCCTGCTGATGGTCGCCCAGCCCCTCCTCGTGGCCGGGGGCCGGACCGACCTGCACCGCAGGATCGGCACCGTCGGCGGGGTCCTGGCGGCCATGATGGTAGTCCTCGGAGTCATCGGGTCGCTGGTCGCCGCGGGACGCCCCGGCGGCTTCGTCGGCGTCCCCGTTCCCCCGCTCCAGTTCCTGGCCATTCCCCTCTGCGACATGGGGCTCTTTGCCGTTCTGGTCGCCCTGGCGCTCGCCGGGCGGCGGGACGCCCAGAGCCACAAGCGCCTGATGATCCTCGCCTCGGTCAACCTGCTCGGCGCGGGGATCGCCCGCTGGCCTTTCGCGTTCCTGTCGGTCGGGCCCGCCGCGTACTTCGGGCTCGCGGACCTATTCATCGTGGCCCTCGCGGCCTGGGACTTCGCCTCGCGCGGTCGCCTGCACCCGGCCACCCTCTGGGGCGGGCTGGCCATCGTCGTCTCGCAGCCCCTCCGCCTCGTGCTGTCGGGCACCGAGGCCTGGGCGTCCTTCGCGCGGTGGGCGGTGAGCCTGCTCGGCTGATCCTCTCCGCCTGGCCACTCGTGCCCTGGCCCTACACGGCGCGCCGGAGGGCCGGGGCCAGGGCCGAGGGCGTCACGCGGCCGACGGTCACGTCCTCGGCGCCGACGAACGCCGCCAGGGACTGCAGCGCTTCGCCGACGCCGGCGAGGGCGGCGTCTCGGTCGACGGCTCCCCAGGAGGCGGCGGGAGGGGCCTGGCCCTTCGCGAACCAGGGCTCGAAGTGGACGGCCTTGACCTCGAGGCGCCTCTCGGCGCGGTGGGTCTTGGGATCGAGCCGGCCGACGAGCTGGCCGTCGTGGAAGATCGGCAGCGAGTAGTAGCCGTGGTCCCTCTCGTGGCCCGGCGTGTAGACCTCCAGCTTGTACTCGTACCCGAACAGGCGGCGCACGCGGTCGCGGTGCCAGAGGAACGAGTCGAAGGGCGACAGCAGGGTGGTGCCGGCGGACGGGCGCCGCCTCCGGCCGGCGGCGGCCAGGGCCGGGAGGTCCTCGGCGAGCGCCAGCCAGCGGCCCCGCTCGCCGGCCACCTCGACCTCGACGACCTCGCCCGCGTCGAGGGCCGCGCGCAGGGCACGGCGCCGGTCGAGGGCGGCGATGCGCGGGTAGGTGAGGTACATCCGCAGGTCGGCTTCGCCGGCCGCCCCCAGGGCGCGCAGCGACTGCCGCAGGTGCCACCGGCGGAAGCCCTCCCGCGTCAGGGGCTCGCCGGTGACGACCTCGGGCATCACCCGCTCGGCCAGGTCGAAGCGCTTCCGGAACTGCGACCGGGAGTGGACCAGGGTGCGCCCGCTCATCCAGAGGAAGTCGAGGGCGTGCGCGGCGGGCTTCCAGTTCCACCAGCCGCCGGCCGAGCCGGGGGCGCGGCGGTGCTCGAAGTCGGCGCTGCCCAGCGGACCGCGCGCGGCGATCGCACCCTCGACCGCCCGCAGGATGCGGCGGTTCCTCTGGAGCCAGCTGCCCCAGGACCGGCTTCGCACGGAGTAGTCGAGCATCACGCGGCGCCACGCCGGGTAGTGCGACGCCGGAACGAGACAGGCGGCGTGGGCCCAGTACTCGAACAGCAACCGCCGACGGTAGGCGATCCGCTCCACGGTCCGGCGGTCGTAGGGTCCGAAGCGGCTCCACAGCGTGAGGTGGTGGCCGCGCTCGACCACGTTGATGGAATCGATCTGGAGCCCCCCCACGTCCTCCACGAACGCCAGCAGGGACGAGGCGGTCAGCTTCCGGGTCCTCGGCCGGGCGAGGTGTTGGCGGGCCAGGAAGAGGGCGGCCACGGCGCGGCGGCTGAAGGCGGGAGAGGCCATGAGTCGAGTCGGGCTACTGTACCTTCTTCGGGCGAGCGCGCCTCAACCCAGGGCGACGTCGCTCGAGCCGTCGCGCCCCGCGCCTCCCACCCCTGCCGGGGGGGCGGCTCAGGACAGCAGCCCGTACCGCCGGAGCTTGCGGTAGAGGTTGCGTTCGCTGATGCCGAGGAGCTTCGCCGCGTGACCGCGGTGGCCTTCGGCCGCCCGCAGGGCGCGCGTCACGTGCTCGCGCTCGGCCTCCTCGAGCGTGGGCAGGGACTCCTCCCCGGCCCCGCCCGCCGGCGCCGGAGCCCGGGCGGCACCCAGGGCGCGGGGAAGGTGCCGGGGCAGGATCTCCTCCCCGTCGCACACGACCATGGCCGCCTCGATGGCGTGCTGCAGCTCGCGGACGTTTCCGGGCCAGTCGTGGCGCTCGAGGAGAGCCAGGGCGCTGTCGCCAAGGCGCCTTTCGGTGCCGTAGCGCTCGTTGAGGGCGGCCACGAAGTGCATGGCCAGACGGGCGACGTCCCCCCGCCGCTGGCGGAGGGCGGGCACCTCGACCGCGATCGT
>Ga0316622_100001400_pt1 | contig 15661 bp, 14 predicted proteins | sample OWC_Aug_OW2_C1_D_FD_207646 | JGI IMG/M metagenome (GOLD analysis project Ga0316622, IMG submission 207646) | Wetland soil microbial communities from Old Woman Creek delta, Ohio, United States - OWC_Aug_OW2_C1_D5_C | ecosystem: Environmental > Terrestrial > Soil > Wetlands | place: USA: Ohio... | reverse complement strand
ATCGCATCCAATCCACAGCGGCGAAAGCGTCGCGCCCGCGGGGGATTTGGCCGACCTTGCGGATCACCTGCACCACGATCCAATACACCAAGATGGATCCCACCATGGCCCCGTACACCACGCGGAGAGGCGCCAAGACTGCGTTCACTCGGTTCCGGATGGCCTCATCCAGCATGGTTGCCACCCCCCTCGGGCAGCAGCGCCCGAAGGTCCACGTTTCCCAAATCGTCCACCACCAGATCGGCTTCCAGCAACTGCGCACGGGCGCAGGAGTGGGTCACGGCCACACACGCCATCCCGGCCGCCTTGGCAGCTTGGATCCCGCCGGGCGAATCCTCGATCACCACGCACCGCGTCGGGGACACACCCAGCCCGCTGGCGGCCCGCAGAAAGGGCTCCGGGTTCGGCTTTCCATTGACGCAGTCCTCGCGCGTGACGATCGCTTGGAAACGCTCCCGGATCCCGAGCGACCCCAGCGCCAACTCCGCCTCGTGCCGCATCGAACCCGTGGCGAGCGCCACGCGCCAGCCGTCAGTTCGCATCAGGAGCCCCAGGCCGTCGGGAAAAGGGGGAATTCCGGATGCGACAAGTTCCAGGTAGCGGCGGCTCTTAGCCTGAGCCGCCGCGGGTCGCGCTGACGCGTCCGGGAGCAGGAGCTCCATGATCTCCCAATCGGAGTACACGATGTAGCGCCCGAAATAATCCGCCTCGGACATCGCCACGCCGTACATCGCCAGGACCTCTTGCGTCGCCAGGAAATGGAGCGGTTCACTGTTGATCAGCACCCCGTCCATGTCGAAGATCACGGCACGATCATTGTTCACGGTCCCTCCTGATGGCTCCTGATCCTATTCTCCTTCCCGCAGCGGCAGATGGCGCCGGCCCATGCGCACGTGGCCCTAATCCGCGGGCGCTTCGATCCCGTAGCTCTTTATCTTGCGGTGGAGGTTGCTGCGCTCGATCCCCAGGCGCTCCGCCGCTCGAGTGATGTTCCAGTGCATTTCCCGCAACCGGCGTAAGATAAACGCCTTTTCGAACTCGTCGCGCGCCTCCCGCAGTGTCCCCTCCATCTCCTCTCCCGCCGCCACCGGTATTTCGGGCTCGCTTTGGGGCCGCAGACGCAGAGCGGAGGCCACATCGTCGTGTTTAATAACCTCTTGCGGCACCATGATCACCATCCGCTCGATCACGTTCCGCAGTTCGCGCACGTTTCCCGGCCAGGGATACTGCAGGAGAACCTGCATCGCCTCCGCGCCCAGTGCCTTCTGCCGCTTCCCGTACTCACGAGAAAACAGGCATAGGAAGTGTTGCGCCAGCAAGGCAATGTCTTCTTTCCGCTCCCGCAGCGGGGGAACCTCGAAGGGAATGACGTTGAGGCGATAGAAGAGATCCTCCCGGAAGGTGCCCTTCCGGATCTCCTCCTCCAGATCCTTGTTGGAGGCGGCGATGACGCGGACGTCCACGGTGAGTGTCTCGCTCCCCCCGACGCGCTCGAAGGTCTGCTCCTGCAGCACCCGCAGAACCTTGGCCTGGGTCTTGAGGCTCATGTCCCCGACCTCGTCCAGAAAAATGGTGCCGCCGTCCGCCACTTCGAACTTCCCCCGCCGCTTCGTGGTGGCTCCCGTGAAGGACCCTTTCTCATGGCCGAAGAGCTCGCTCTCGATGAGCTCGTCGGGGATGGCGGCGCAGTTGACCTCCACGAATGGCTTCTCGGCCCGGAGGCTCTGCCGATGGATGGCGCGGGCGATCAACTCCTTGCCCGTCCCACTCTCCCCGCGGATCAGGACGCGGCCGTGGCTGGGAGCCGCGGACTGAATCTGCCCACGCAGCGCCTGGATGGCAGGGCTTTCCCCGACGATCTCGTAGCGCTCCGCCAGGGTCTGCCTGAGTGCCAGGTTCTCTTGTTCGAGTCGTTGGCGGTCCAGGGCGTTGCGCACCGCGAGGACCGTTTTCTCCAAGCTCAGCGGCTTTTCGATGAAGTCGTAGGCCCCGAGCTTGGTGGCCTTGACCGCCGTCTCCACGTTGGAGTGGCCCGAGATCATGATGACGGGCAGCTCCGGATGGAGGCGCTTGACTTCCTCGAGGGCCTGCAGACCGTCCATGCCAGGTAGCCACACGTCCAAGACGACCAAATCCGGGATTGCCTGGCCGATCTGCTTCAGCAGTTCCTCTCCGGTTCCCGCCCCCCGTACGCGATAGCCCTCGTCCTTCAGAATGCCTTCCAGGGAGCTCCGGATGTTTTTCTCGTCGTCAACGACCAAAATCTCTTCCCGACTCATTGGGGGCTCACAATGCGACACCGTTGTTGGAGAGCGTAGGTGAGGGCAACAATGACCCTGTCTGCCTCAGTCCTCAATCGCGAGAACGGCCGACGTCCTCGTGGTTTTCTCAGGCCGCCGCCGGCACCAACGCCGGGAGGGAGATGATCAGACGGGCACCCCGGGGGGTGTTATCCTCGATGCGGATCTCCCCGCCATGCTCGACAATGATCCGGTTGACGATAGCCAAACCCAAGCCGCCCGAGGACCGTTTCGTGGAGTAATACGGCAAGAAGGCCCGGTCCCGGTCCTCAGGGGGGAAACCGGGGCCGGTGTCGGCAATCTCCAGGAGGACTCGGCCAGCGGCGGACACGTACCGCGTAGAGATAACGATTCCGCCCTCTTCTTCGCCCACGGCCGCGACCGCGTTGTCCACCAGATTGATGAGGGCCCGCTTCATCTGGTCCGGATCCAAATTGAGAGGCGGAACAGCCTGGTCCAGCTCGGTCCTGAGCGTAATGCCCGGCCGAATGCCCGCATACAACTGTGCCACCTGTTGGATCACTTGGTGGAGATCTCCCGGTCGCGGCCGCGGGGCGGGCATCCGGGCATACCGAGAGAACTCATCCACCAGGTTCCGGAGCCCCTCCACCTCCTGAATGATCGTTCGCGTGCACTCGTCGAAGACCGACGCCACGTCGGGTGCCTTCTCGGCGAACTTCTTCCGCAGTCGCTGCGTGGAGAGCTGGATCGGCGTCAGCGGGTTCTTGATCTCGTGGGCAATGCGACGGGCCACCTCGCGCCATGCCAGCGCCTGCTGCGCCCGGATGACCTCGGAGATGTCGTCCAGGACGACCACAAGCCCCCGTCGCTCACCGCCCGGACCGGGAAGCCCGCTCACGGTCACCATGAGGGTCGCCGGCCGGCTGTTCAGAGTCAGCGTCACCTGTTGGTCGGCTATCTCGCGCCCGCCATCGGCGACTCGCGCCACCAGATGGCGCAGGGGCTGCAGGGCGTACCCCTCGAAGACTTCGGCGTACGGGCGGTGGAGAATCGCCTCCGGCGACCGGCCCAGCATCCGCGCCGCCGCGTGATTGACCGTGTTGACGTTCCCCTCCGCATCCAAGGAGAGGACGCCGGCCGTGATGGTTTCCAGGACGGTCTCCATGTAGTCGCGGCGCCGGTCCAACTCGACGTTGGAGTGCTGCAGCTCCTCGTTGGCCCGGGTGAGCTCGGTCTTGCTCTTGCCCAGGTCTTCCGTCATCTTGTTGAACGACTCCACCAGCATCCCGATCTCGTCATCCGCCTTGGCCTGCACCCGGAAGCTCAGGTCCCCCGCCGCAACTTTGCGTGTGCCTTCGGCCAGTTGCTGGATCGGCCCCGTGATGCCCCGGGCCAGGTAGACCCCGACCCAGATCGCACCAAAGATGATCGCCAGCGTGACCATCAGGAAGAGCATCAGGTAGATACCCTTGATAGGGTTCTTCAGCATGCGGAGCTGCTGGTACTCCTTGATCCCCGTCTGGATCTCTTCCGCCTTGCTGCTCAGAGCTGCCGGCATCCAGACGGCGACGGCCACGGCGGCCAGAACTTCGCGGGTCGCTCCAGGCCGGAGCACCGGAACGACCGCGCGGATCACATCGGCTTCCGTGAGAAGTTGCACCGTCACCACCGGCTCGCCCTCGAGTGCCCTCCGGACCAACCGAGACGCGGGGGACAGCAGCGCCTCCTCGGGTACCTTCGGCCCGCGCCATTGCACGAGTTCCGCGCGTTGGCGGCTGAAGAGCTGCAAACCGTCGAGACCGTATTCCCGGGCCTTCTCCGCGGCCACGCGCCGGCCGCCCGGTGCGCCGCCCTCGGCGACCCAGGCCTCCGCCACCCTCCCCGCGATCTGCCGCGCTTGGCTCAGCGTATCCTCCTGACTGGCCCGGGAGTACGTTTGTGCCACGTCCAGGGCGCTCTCCAGCGAGCGCTCCACCTGAATGTTGAACCATGTGTCCACGCTGGTCGTAATCAGATTGCTGGCCACGAGGAAAAGCAGGCCGGCCGGTAACAACGCCAAGCCCACGAACGCGACGGCCAGCTTGACCCGAATCTTGGAGCCCAGAACGTTTTCGCGCCGTTCCAGGTACACCTTGAACAGGCTGCGGAAGACCAGCAGCACCAGGAGAAGCAGCAGAACGATGTTGATGTTGACCAGCGCAAAGATGAGGATGTTGGAGGCGATGGGCGTCGGGAACTTGAGCTGCTGGATGGTGACCTGTACCGTGGTCAGGCCCACCACCGAAGCCAGGACGATCGCCAGAATGAGACGGTTTCGCCGGATGCGGGCGGTCTCGTCGGTCGTGGAGGATGAAACCACGGGGTGCGGCGCAGGATCAGACATCCGGGAACACCTTGACCTCTCCAGGCCGATGCGCTTTGTCCCGCCCGGCGCCTGGCGGTACACGACTCCGAGCACACGCTACCAGAGCCGCGCGGCCTTCAGATCGGGAAAGTATAGGGGTGCGGCGGGGTCGAAGGCAAGGGCAAACGCCCCTCGGGACGAAGCAAGGAGCGATGGAGGCCTACCGCCTCGGCTGCCGAAGGCATGAAGGAGGGATCCGATCAGAGAACGGCCGCCTTCAGGCCGGGGGCGGTCGGAAGCATCGGGGACACCCACTGCTCCACCGCCGCGGCGGAGAGGCTGAGTGGCTCTGGCTCGCCCGCGAGTTGGTCCTGGATCCGGCGCACCAACTGCAGGTGGAGCTGGTGGCCGGCGCCCTGGGCGATGATCGTACCCACCAGCGGTTTGCCCAGCAGGAAGAGGTCGCCCATCAGATCCAAGATCTTGTGGCGGACCAGCTCGTCGGGGAAGTGGAGCGGACCGTTAATGACGCCTTCCTCGCCGATGACCAAAGCGTTCTCCAACGAGCCGCCTTTGGCGAGTCCCATCCGCTGAAGCATATCCAGATCCCGAAGGAAACCAAACGTTCGGCAGGGGGCCAGATCGCGCACGTAGCGTTCGCGCCCAACATCCATGGCCGAAGTCTGCTCACCCAGGATGGCGTGATCGAAGCACATCGTGTAAATCACCTTCAACCGCTGGGACGGCACGATCCGCAAGCTGCGGGTCCCGATCTCCACTGTGATGGGCTGCCGCACCTTGAGGAAGGTCTTGGGGGCGAGCTGACGACGCAGGCCGGCCTGACGCAGGAGCTCAACGAAGGGCAACGCACTGCCATCCATGATGGGCACTTCAGGCCCGGTCAGATCGATCTGCACGTTATCAACGCCCATCCCGACCAAAGCGGACATGATGTGCTCGATCGTCTTCACCGAAGCACCGTCCTTGGCGACGGTGGTAGCGTAGTGCGAATCCACGACGTAGTCCGGGCGAGCCGGGATGACGGGTGTGCCGGGCAGGTCCACGCGCCGGAAGATCACACCCCGATTGGCTGGCGCCGGGCGCAGCGTCATGCTGACGCGCTCGCCCGTATGAAGCCCAATCCCTTCGCACTGTACCGCGCGGTCCAGGGTTCGCTGGTGACTCAAGATGCGCTCCCTTCGATTGGAGTCCGAAACAACGAAGCGTGAAAGAAAACCCGTTTGGTTTTATGCAAGGCTGATACCATCCTTGCCTGAATCTGTCACTCTGTAACCATTTGAATTATTTGATGAATCAGGCTCACTAAAATAGCGATTTCGATGCGGAATTCCGTAACCGATGATTTTGTGGCATGGGTGCAACGGACTGTGGCGCTTTTACTGTGGCTGCCGCTTTCGCGGCGCGTCGGCTGAAGAGGCGGACTCTTGAGAGGCACGTAGCCAGAGTTGGCGCAGCGCCTCACGGAAGGGGGCATCGCCAAGAGGGGCGAGGGCGTCTTCGATCTCCGCGATCCGCGCCGGATCGACTCCGCTGGTGGCCACGGACCGGGTCTGCCTGGGCGAAGGGCCGATTGGGGTGACCGGGACCTCCCCGACCCGGAGTACCATCTCCCGTATTTCGGCCGGCTTCAGCCGCTCGTTCAACGCCTTTACAAGCCTATGGCGCATCATACTCAGATGGTGGAGCCAGACGGAATCCGTGACGTGGATGATGAGGCGGCCTTGCCACACGGAGTAGGGTTGGGCCTGTCGGGCGATTTGTGGTCCAACCACCAACGGCCAGATGCGCCAGATATCATGTTGGCGAACCCGACCCTCCAAGCCGAGCCGCTGGAGGGCGGCAGAAACAGCGTCCGCGATCTTGACCGGTTGGCGCCACTCAGGACGGCTCATCCGTCCTCTCCATGATCCAGAGCCACCTGCGGGTGGCGAGGCCGCCGAACCGCCTCATCGATCCCGCGGTTGGCGAGGGCGTCCGCATCCGCGTTCAGCTCGCGAGGAACGTGGTGAATGGCGAAACGGCTGAGACCTGCGATTCGTTTTCGGGCCGTCGCGTACAACGGTCGCAAGACCGGGTGCTTGACTTGGTAGCGCCCTTGGAGCTGACGGACGAGGAGTTCTGAGTCAGAGTACACCTCCAAGTCCGTTATCCCCATCGTCGTTGCACGTTCCAGCGCCGCCAGCAGCGCGGAATACTCGGCGACATTGTTCGTGGCTTCACCGATTCCTCGGTGAAGCCGCTCCACCACGGCGCCATCCGGTCCGAGGAACAGAACCCCGATCCCGGCCGGCCCCGGATTGCCGCGGGAGGCCCCGTCGATGTGCACGCGCATAGCCCTAGAGGTGGTTGCGGCCTGTACGGGAAGCGCAGGCATCGGTTTCTCCAACGCCTTGACCGCAGCGTGCACAGCCTGGATTGCCTCGTGCGGCGAGAGGCCGGCCGGGAGATGAAGAGCTTTGGGGCCAGGTTGGGCGTGAGCCAGCCGGCGGAGTAAGACGAGCAAAGTCGCGGTATCCACACCGCTATCCGGGGAAGTAGAGAATCCGGTTGCAGGACGGGCAAGTGAACATCCGGTCGTTCCGCTTGACCTCGTTGTAGGTCTGAGGCGTGAGCGTCATGCCGCAACCCTGGCAAGACCCGTCCGCCACCGCGACGACGGCAACATCACGGCTCTTCATTAACCGCGTGTACATGCGAAGGAGGTCGCCGTCCAACCGGCTGGCTTGCCCCCTCCGCGTCGCCTCCAGGCCGGCCAACTCTTTCTGGAGGGCGGCCAACCTGGTCTCTTTCTCCTGGCGCTCCGCCTGCAGGTCGAGTTGGGCCACCTTGAAGACCCGCTCGGCCTCGGCCACGGTCTTAGCCGTGACGTCGGCTGCCTCCATTTGCTCCAGAACCTCGGTCTCGAGTTGGGAAGACTTAGCTTTCAGGGCCTCGATCTCCTTCAGGACGGCCGAGTACTCCTCGTTCGTTTTGATCTCGAAGAGGCGGGCCTGCTTCTTCTTGGCGTTCTGCGCCGACTCCTCTAGCTCGCGCTCCTTCGCCCGCCGATCTTTTTGGAGATGATCGGATCGTCCCTTCGCCATGTCGAAGGCCTCCCGTGCCTTGCCGAGGCGGCCCTCAAGCGCCTCGATCGCCTTGGGAATCGCTCGCGCTTCGGCATCCAGCTTGGCGATGGCCAAGTCGAGCTTCTGAAGTTCGATCAGTTTATCGAGTCCGTCCCACATTCCGGAAAGCCCGTCCGACGGTGAGAGGTCATGGGCGGCAGAGTATGTCATAGATGCCAAGTTGGGTCAATCCCATCGGCCTTGCTCCTTCACGACTCACGACACTGGATCCCCGGCGCGATGGCCCACGATCACGCTGGTTCCGAAAGGCATGTCCCGTTTTGCTACTGGACCGAGGCCGGCTTCTAACATCCACCTCCGGACCTCGGACTCCGTATACGTATCGCCAGCTTCGGTCCCCACCAGCATATTGAGGGCGAAGAGTACGCCGAAAGGCGGGCCTGCCCGTTCCTCATCGACGATGAAATCCTGAACCACCAGCTGGCCCGAAGGGTTCAGCGCCGCGGCCCCCTTGCGGATCAGGTCGCGATTCCCCCGAGGCGAATTGCTGTGGATGATAGCCGAAAGAAAGACCAGGTCGAATCCCCTCCCCAAGTCATTCTTGTCGTAGTCGCCTGCAACAAACGTCACACGGTCTTGAAGTCCCGCCTGCCTCACGTACTCGGCCGTCAGGGGCAGGACGTTCGGTAGATCGAAAACCGTAGCGGAGATACCGGGCTTCACCCGTACGAACTCCATAGCGTAGGCGCCGGAGCCACCCCCGACATCCAGCACCCGCGAGACGGCGGTGAGATCCAGCGAGGCCACGACCCCCGGCGCGTGCTGGCAGGCCCGCCAGTGCATCGCCGCAATGAACGCCCGAAGCCATGCGTCCTCGCGGGCGCCCACGGGGCGTGCGGTCACGTTTCCCCCCCTTCGGACCGCAGGCGTGAGAGTGCTCCAGCTGTCCCAGAGATGCACCCAGTGCATGAGCCCACCCATGGAGTCGAGACCGCTCTGAACCAGGAACCGGGCGGCCGAAGGCGCATTGCGAAAATGCCCCGCCCTTTTCTGGAGTAAACCCAGGACACACAGGACGTTCATCAAACGGTCGGTGGCCCGTGGGTCGGTTCCGAGATCCCTGGCCACATCGGCTGAAGTCCTCTCGCCCTCCCCCATGGTAGTAAACAGGTCGAGTTCGCAGGCTGTCAAGAATGCCCGGCTCCACATGAAGGCGGAGGCCAACTCCATGATCGTCTGCGGAGATTGGGGTTCCTCTAGGCCAGCTTCGGATGCCTTCATCGCACGTCCTCCGGATCGCCTAACGCCGGACCCTTTCGCGCTCCCACCGCCCTATAGGGCACAACGCTACGTAACACCGTTGAACTCCTTGACCGCGTTCAGCATAGCCACCACATTCTCCACGGGGGTGTTGGCTTGAACACAGTGAATCGCATTGAAGATGTAGCCACCGCCCTCAGAGAAGATCCGGCAACGTTCCAACACCTCGGCACGCACCTCTTTGGGCGTGCCGAACGGAAGCGTCTGCTGCGTGTTGACGCCGCCGCCGTAGAAAACCAGCCGGTCGCCGTACTTCTGCTTGAGCGCTCGCGGCTCCATTCCCGCCGCGGAACACTGGACCGGGTTGAAAATGTCGAAACCCACGTCGATCAGGCGGGGCAAAAGGGATTCCACGGCTCCGCAGGTGTGCTTCATCGTCTTCCACGTTGTATTGGAGTGGATCCACTCGTTCATCCTCCGATAGTGCGGGGCCCATAACCTGTCGAACGTCTCCAGCGAACAGAAACGAGAAGTCTGGGTTCCGAAATCGGTTCCACACAGGTAGATGATATCGATGGCGTTTCCCACGGCCGCGTGAAGCTGCTGCAGGCGGGCCGTCGCGATCTCGCACTGGCCGGCAAAAACCGCCTGGACGTAGTCTTGTCGCGTGGCCAGGGACACGTACCACTCCGTGATGTCGCGAATTCCCGTGGGGTGCCTTAGGCCTGGCCCGGGCACCAGGGCGATGTCCCCGAAGCCGGTCCCGCCGATGGCCACGATCACGGCTCGCCCTGTGCCGGCGGCGGCGGCGATCCCGGTTTTGAAGTGCGCGAGGTCCGCCTCCGACAGCGGCCCGAATTCCTGAAGGTTGTCTTCGGGGTTGAGGCTGTCCTCGTCGATCTCTCTTTGTCGAATTATCGTGTCGAAGAAATAGCTGCTCGGCGGCATTCGTCCGCTGGGGGGCGCAGTCACATCTCCCTGGGGATAGGTCAGCAGGTCCCCGTTGGCGTCAGTGGTGTACTGGAAGTGTCCCGAGATCAGAACGACCTGTCCCCAAGGTGTGCGAAACTCCTTCCACTGCTCGTTGGGGTAGCCGTACAGCGTGTTGCGCGGAAGGACGCCGGCGATGTCTAAACCCATCGCGTCGGCCAGGTCGTCCTCGATAAGCCCCAGCATGTTGTACGGGACGTGCACCTTCACGGGTCGACGCTCCAAACCGTAATGCGCGCGCAACCGCTCCACGCAGAGGGAGTGGATTCCGGTCACGGTCGTCCCCCCGAAATCAACAGGAACTCGGTCCGGGTCTCGATGCGTCAGCGCTGTCCGGACGCGCTCACGACCGGTCATCGGGTGTGCCTTTCTCATGCCGGTGGAGTGGCCTACAGACGGGGGGGTCGCCGTCTCGCGTTCGTGCCGGGCGCTTTTCAGGCGATCCAAGGCCGCACGCGCGTGTCAACGGGAAGGCTTTTTCGGCCCTTCCGGCCGCAAGGACTCCCACGCTCGAGTCCTGCGATCCTCCCGTGCGTCGCGTGGCCCTCCGCGGCTCAGGGCTTCTCGGGAGTGAAGAGGCCGAGTCCCACCTCGGCATCCATCCGCCGCACCAGCTTCACGTCGGCAACTTCCGCAACGATCCCGTCCAGTGTGGCCAATACCGGGTTCTCACCCGTCACCACGTGGCCCGCGTAGACCTTGCCGTACTGATCAGAAAACGTCCCATGGACGTGCAGGAGAGTCTCCCCGTCCTCGGACTGAAACACCACACCCTGCAGGGTCACGATCTCGACCGGCCCCTGGACGACCTGCGGGTCGGTGTAGCCGGCGCCGAGCTGTGTCTCCGGCTTCGGGGTAAGGACCTGGTAGCTCATCTTCTGCAGGCTGCCGATGCCCACCAGGACCGCCCCCTGCTTGATCCCATTCGCTTCGCAGACCTGTTTGAGCCCTGTCATGAGGTCTGTCCCACGCCGTAGTCGTACAGGCACCACTTTTCCGAACCGCCCACTCGCATGATACGCGCCAAGGCCTACCATTGTGTATTCCCTCCACCCGGTCTGTCAGTTAGACCCCGGACACACCAGTGTCCGACGAAGAGCGTTCAACATATCACACCATAGCGCATGTTCGCCAGATTCGTCCCGGGACCTCAGTGGCGCAAGCGCTGTGACCTCGCCGAGAATTCCACGACGGAAAGTCCCCAAAGGTATAACATCCAGCGACTCAGCCACAGTCTGCCCCTTGACATGGGTCCGCATTGTCATAAGTTATGTGTGTACGGTCTGCCATGCATGACCGGCGGTGGGAAAGTTGGCTCCCCCCGAGGTGATCGATGGACGCGGGCCCGCTAGGCGCTCACGCCGGAACCGACTGGAGGGCCCGCCCTGCCGGCGACTTTCACCCGGCAGTGCTCGATGCGTCTGTTTGCCGGTGCGGAACATCGCCTCCCGCCCCAAGGACTGCCTCATCGCGCCAACGTTCGCCCCCACTCGGTTGATCGGAGCCACCTGTGCCCTGCAACGCGGCCGCTGGCGTTGGTTCGCGGATCCATGGACGGCCAATGGCCTGTGCCGGCTCCCGCAGGAAGGAAGCGTCCCCGACGATGAACGACACACTGTCGCACCATCATCCACAACGAGGAGGCTCGACATGGACGACGACACCAAGACGAATCCGGGCGAACCTCCGACATCCCCTGTCGACCGCCGGACATTCCTCAAGTATGGCGCCGCCTTGGGCGGAGCCGCGGCCATGAGCGGGATTACGTTCCAGACGGCAACTGCGATCGACCTGAATCGACGGGATGCCGCCGGGAAGTTCCGCATCCTCGGCTGCAATCCCATGACCTCGACCGACGGCTACTGGGATAACTCCACCCCCCCGGCTCTGCAGATTGACTCCGGCGACGTCGTGGAGATCGAGACGGGCACCCACCTCATGGGTCGGATGGTCCCCGGGGCAGACATCAACGACTGGATGAAGTGGTATAAGGAGATCATCGACGCGAAGCCCGAGGTGTACACCTACGCCGACACTGTGACGGGAGCCACAAAGAATAAGCGGGGGCCCGGCCACCACCACCTGACTGGACCCATCTATGTGAATGGAGCGGAACCCGGTGACATTCTCCAGGTCGAGATCCTGGATATCGTTCCGACAGCCTACGGCTTCAATCTCTATCCCGAGACGTCATTCCAGCGGCTCGGCCTCTTGGCCGAAGATTTCCCCAACGGTAAGGTCCGCTGGTACCGCGTGGACCTCAAGAATATGAAGTTTGAATTCCTGCCGGGAATCGAGATCCCCGTGAGACCCTTCCCGGGCACGATCGGCGTCGAGCTGCCTGACGCGGGAGCGTGGAGCAACGTGCCGCCCGGAAAGCACGGCGGCAACATGGATAACAAGGACTTGGTCGCGGGGACGGTCCTCTATCTTCCGGTGTGGGTGAAGGGGGCCGGACTCAAGACCGGCGATTCCCACCTGGCGCAGGGACACGGCGAGGTTGACCTGAACGCTCTGGAAGGCGCCTTCCGGAATATCACCCTGCGGGTCACGGCGCGTAAAGACCTCAAAGAGTTGGTGACCTGGCCTATGGCTTCCTCGCCCGCTCACTGGATTGCCATGGGGTTCCACACGAACCTGCTCGAATCCGCGAAGATGGCGGTGAGGAACGCGATGAGCTTCCTCAACAAACACTACGGCCTACCTAAAGATGAGGCGTATGCGTTCTGCAGCATGGCGGTGGACCTGCACGTGACCCAGCTTGTCGACTACACGCTCGGAATCCACGCCATGATTCCCAAGGCATGTTTCGTGGGCAGCCAGTACGAGAAGAAGAACGCGCTGCTGCTCTAATCGAAGATTTGTGGAGACGCTTGGCCGATCGATGAGCACGGCAGAGAGGCAAAGAAGAGCGCGATGCACGGTCCGCTCCGGTGATAGGAGGACCTGGGGGCACTCACTATCACCGGAGTGGTTGACCGTGACGTCTGACCGTTGTCTGCTCTCGGTTCATCGTCGGAAAAGCTAACAGATTCTGCCGAAAGACGAGAGAGCCCCTGCAACTTATCGCTTCACGACATTTGTCATAACCAGATGGAATTACTGGAGAATATCGACCGAGAGATGGTTCGTCATTTGTTTTCGAGTTGCTTGGCACGTTCTGTGCTAAACTTGAACAGTGGTAGCCATCCAAGGGGGAGTAGTGTATCTAGCGGTTTCGTCTGTCCACAGAAGGCCAACCTCATTGTCAGCCACGTTCGTGGTCAATCCCGATGTTTCCCATACAAAGGCAGGATGCATTTCATGGCTCGTCGGCACCAAGGGAGACTCCTGATGTCTCAACCTAATCGGCGGGCAGGGCGGGGGCGAATTCGAATCAGCCTCTGGGGCGTTCTTCCGCTTCTCGGGGCCTTGCTGATTGGCGTGACACCTATCACAGCCACGGCTCTGCCTATCTATGAAAGTGCGCCAAATGGCCCGCTTGCAACAACGCTTGTCGATCCCTCACCTTTTGGAGACCCAGCGCCGGTCATCGTGGCAGATCAATCCCTCGGCGTGAAATTCTACGTGTCCGAGCCCGTGACGACGGGGAGTATCGGGGGATACTTTGCACCATACCCGGGAGGTACCGAGTCGGACATCATTGGCGCCATCGTTTGGTTGCAGGGGTCGAGTGACTTTCCGAACTCATTCAAGCTGAAAACAAGTGACGTGCTAGGGAAGACACCGATCCACATATCCGAGGTGGCCGGGAATTACGCGGGGGATCTGTCCGTAATGCTGACGAGCGGTTGGTATGCGCTCGTTTTCGCCGCAACTGGCAGCGGAGACGAGCACAACGCAACCATGCCTCGGATGGCCGCTGATATTGGAGATCCTTTGTACTTCTTCGGCAAAACGACCACCGATGCCAGCGTCGCAGCAGGTGGCCAATCACCAGGCCGTTGCTCGGGCGCGTTGGAGCCTCGCGGGCTTCGCTCCACAAGAGAACACCCGACCTCGGGTTGGGGCTCCCAAGGGGCCTGCGGGCCGGACCCATGGAACGCGGGCTTTGAGTATCTTGACGGAGGTGGGCTGGACGGGGTCCGCATGTTTGTCGATTCCGACCCGGCCACCCCCGTCCCCGAACCCTCCACGCTTCTTCTTCTCGGATCCGGGCTTGCCGGACTGGGCGGGGTGGGTTGGAGGCGGCACCGCCAGAACTGACCACTGGATATCGCACACGTTTCCACGAGTGTCGGGGGTCCCCGACGCTCGTGGTGTTTGCAGGGCTCCATCCTTCAATGCGGCCGTGCGAGAGGAAACCTCCCGTCACACGCTGAACAAGAGATGCCGGCCGCATCGTGGAAAAAACTGCGGGCGGATCTTGGGGACGCCGCGTCACGCGCGCACTCAAGATCCGCCCTGGACTCACACATCTACCCGAGACCGAGCCACCACAGGTGCCGGTGGGCACATAGCGTAAGGGTGGATCGAGACCTGCGGGTCAGAACCTAATACCGGCGACGATCGCCACCGTTGCGCCCACCACCGAAGCCGCCGCCGCGGGACGTCTGTTCCCGGGCCTCGTTCACGGTCAAGGCTCGGCCGCCGACTTCCTTTCCGTTCAGCGCATTAATGGCCGCCTGAACATCCGCCTGATTCGCCATCTCGACGAACGCAAAGCCGCGCAGGCGCCCCGTTTCCCGGTCCGTGATCATCTTCACCTCGGTGACCTCTCGTCCCCCTTCCTGGAAGAGCGAGCGGAGCTGCGATTCATCCACGTCAAACGGCAGATTCCCCACATACAGTCGTGTTCCCATGACCTGAAACCCCTTTCGCCCCGCATCTGCGGGGCACCCTCTCACACCGAGCGGCGAACACTGCGTCGCCTTTTCTGTCGTGGATCCGCTCGCACCACGATCAGGCTGAGACATCCGTGCCTCAGCGCCTAGTCGATCTGTTCCCCTCGTTGAAGGGCCCGTGCCCGCTGCTTCCGGAGCCGTCGGGCCGATTCGCGAACCTTGCGCCGGCGGCGGTCACCGGGCTTTTCGTAGTGCGCGTGTCGCTTCACTTCCTGGAGGATGCCGTCGCGGAGGACCAGTTTCTTGAAGAGCCGGAGCGCGCCCTCCACCCCGCGATCCCCCACGGTCACTTCCAGCGGACGGTGGTGCGATACGTGTCCTCCATCGAATCCGCTGCCGTCTCCATTCTGCCCACCTCGAAAGGCCATACATCTCCCCTCGTGACGCTCATGACCGCCATCGGAAAAGAAAAACGCCGCGAAGGTTAGGTCCTCGCGGCGTCTTCGTAGCTGGATAAGACCGTGCGAACCGCTTTCTGATGTCTGCAGAATACGGCGTTTCGCCGCCCGTGTCAAGGACAATCACGCGCTCCGCGTTATTACGCTCCAAGAAACCCTTCGTCGGGTAACAGGGAAAAGTATCGCACTAGAAAACCATTTGCATCCATCACGGCCGCGTCGCCGCCTCCGCGATAGCCCGAGGCTCAAGGGAGGTGTAGTCTCGTACGATGCAGAACACCGCCGGGTGCGTCTGAAATTCGCCCGCTGCGAGGCTCGTCGCAAGGGCAACGGCCTTCATGCCGGCGCGGCGCGCGGCCTCGATCCCGGACATGGCGTCTTCAAAAACCACACAGTGAGCCGGATCTACTCGAAGCGTGTCGGCAGCCTTGAGGAAAATCTCTGGGTGGGGCTTCCCGTTCCGTACGTCTTCGGGCCC
>Ga0316622_100001399_pt1 | contig 15661 bp, 15 predicted proteins | sample OWC_Aug_OW2_C1_D_FD_207646 | JGI IMG/M metagenome (GOLD analysis project Ga0316622, IMG submission 207646) | Wetland soil microbial communities from Old Woman Creek delta, Ohio, United States - OWC_Aug_OW2_C1_D5_C | ecosystem: Environmental > Terrestrial > Soil > Wetlands | place: USA: Ohio... | reverse complement strand
CTGCGCGACCAGAAGGTGGACGTGCGGATCGTGGCGGCCACTCACCGTTCGCTCGAAGAGCAGGTCCGCGCCGAGCGCTTCCGCGCCGACCTCTACTTCCGGCTGCGCATCGTCGAGCTGAAGGTGCCGCCCCTGCGCGCCCGGGGCGACGACGTGCTCGTGCTCGCCCGCCGTTTCCTCGATACGCATGCCGCCCGCTACGGCCGCGGCACGATGACCCTCAGCGGCGAGGCCGAGGACCTGCTGCGCCGGCATCGCTGGCCGGGCAACGTGCGTGAGCTGCGCAACCTCATGGAGCAGGCCGTCCTGCTGGGCGCGGGCAACGTGCTGGCCGCCGAGGACCTGCACCTGAGCCCGGTGCCGCTCGTCGAGGACGCGCCTGCCGAGGTCGCGCCGCCCGAAGCCGGCATGCGCCTCGAGGATGTCGAGCGCAGTCTGCTGGTGAACGCGCTGCAGAAGACTGGCTACAACGTCACCCAGGCGGCCAGGCTGCTCGGCATCACCCGGGACACGCTGCGCTACCGCATGGAGAAGCACGGGCTCGGCGCGAATGCGATTCCTTAGCCCTGCCCTACGGAGAACCCGTCGCCCGATGCCGTCCCCGACCCGTTCAGCTTCGTTTCAGGAGAGTCTGCCACCCTGCCCCGGTGCCCTGACTGGAGGATCAGCACGGCGCCCCGTTGGCAGCGCGTCACCGACCCTGCCGGACGTGACGGTGGACCGCCGTTCGCGGCCGCTCTGCTGAGCCCTGCCCAGTACCCATGAGACAACGAGGAGATGCTTCGATGCTCGACCCCACACGCAAGGCCATCGTGTTTCCCGCTCTCGCCGTCGCGGCCCTCGCCGGCAGCAGCGCCGCGGGCGCCGCGAACATGACCGACCAGCTGCTCGCCTCGCAGTGCGCGCAGTGCCACGGCACCTACGGCCGCGCCGTCGCCGGCATGGACAGCCTGGCCGGAGAGAGCGCCGGCGAGATCACCAACGAGTTGATGGAGATGCGCTCCGAAGGCCGGCCGACGGACATCATGGAGCACCAGGCGCTCGGGTACACGCCGGCGCAGATCCAGCGCATCGCCGCCTACTACAGCACCCTGTCGCGCGGCAGCAGCAGTGGCGGCGACGACTGACCCCGGCCGCTGACCCTTCAGACCGGTCGCCGGAACCGCCGGCAGCGACCTCGCGCCAGCGACCGCCGACCAAGAGCCCTTTGCCCGGAGAGACATCCCATGCCCATCACTCGCCGAAATCTCATCAAGGCCGCCGGCGCGGCTGCCGCCCTGGCGGCGCTGCCGGGGCTCGTCCGCGGCGCCTCGCTGCCGGCCCCCCGGAAGGTCATCGTCGTCGGCGGCGGCTTCGCCGGCTCGACGGTGGCCAAGTACATCCGCCTCTGGAGCGGCGGGAAGGTTGCGGTCACCCTCGTCGATCCCAGCGCCAGTCACGTCTCGTGCGTGCTGAGCAATCTCGTGCTCAACGGGCGCATGACGCTTGGCGAGCTCACCATCGCCCACAGCAAGCTCGGCCCCTACGGCGTGAAGATCGTCAGGGGCCAGGTGACGGCCATCAATCCCGCGTCCCGGTCCGTGACCCTCAGCGGTGGCACCACCCTGACCGGCGACCGCCTGATCCTGGCGATGGGCATCGGCTTCGGCAGTGTCCCGGGCTGGACCGATCGGACCCGGATCCCGCACGCCTGGATTGCCGGGCAGCAGACCGCGATCCTGCGCGACCAGGTGCGCGGCCTGGCGGTGGGCGGAACCTTCGTCATGACCGTGCCGAAGGCCCCCTACCGCTGCCCGCCAGGACCCTACGAGCGCGCCTGCCTGGTGGCCGACATCCTCAAGCGCAGGGGCGGCGGCAAGGTCGTCGTGCTCGACGGGAATCCCGTCATCCAGGCCGAGAAGGAGACGTTCGAGCGCGCCTTCTCGGGCATCTACGGGGGCATCGTGAAGTACGTCCCGAATGCGACGCTGCTGTCGGTCGACAACGCGAATCGCGCGGTGAACACCTCCGCCGGCACCTTCAAGGGCGGCGTCGTCAACCTGCTTCCGCCGCACCGGGCGCCGGGCGTGATCCTGAATGCGGGGCTCGTTCCGGCGGGACAGTCGTGGGCACCCGTCGATCCGCTCACCTACGAGTCCACCCTGTTCCCGGGCGTGCACGTGATCGGCGACTCGCAGGCCACCGGCCAGCCCAAGTCGGCCCACATGGCGAACTCCCAGGCGAAGGTCTGCGCCGATGCCATCGTCCGCTATTCGCAGGGCTTCGATCCGCTGGCGGACGCCGACCGCACGGCGAACGTCACCACCAACTCGGCCTGCTACAGCCCGATCACCTACAACGCGGCCTCGTGGCTCACGGCCAACTTCCGCTACGACGCGACCAGCAGGAACATGAAGCTGGTGCAGCTCGGCGAGGCGGATCAATGGAACAGCGAGAACTACGAAGACATGTTCGAGTGGGCGAGCAACCTGTTCACGGATTCGTTCGCCTGATCCGACCGAGCGGCCGGCGCGCTGCCGGCGCCAGCCACCCCGCTCGGCACCGATCCACCCCCACTGCCCGGCCTCGCGCCGGGCTTTTTTCGCCGTGCGCCGCCGAATGACGGGATCGGACGGAGCCCGTAGACTGCGACGCGATGCTGTTCCCCGTGTCCGGTGTCGAGGTGCCGCTCTGGCTGCCGCCGCTGGTGGCCTTCGCGATCTCGTTCTTCACGTCGATGGTCGGCATCTCGGGGGCATTCCTGCTCATGCCCTTCCAGCTCAGCGTGCTGGGCTACGCCGGTCCGTCGGCCTCGGCCACCAACCTCGTCTACAACCTGTATGCCACGCCCGGCGGCGTCTGGCGCTATGCCCGCGACCAGCGCATGGCCTGGCCGCTCGCCGGGCTGATCGTCCTGGGGACCCTGCCCGGCGTGGTGGCGGGCTTCTACGTCCGGACCCTGTATCTGCCGGACGCGGCGCGTTTCCGGCTGTTCGCGGGCGCCGTCCTGGTGCTCCTCGCCTGGCGCCTCCTCCTGGCGCTCGCGCCCGCCCCCGCGCGGCCGGCCAAGCGCCAGCCGTTCCGCGGCCTGCCGATCCGCCTCGCGCGCGCGGATTGGCGGCGCATGGAGTTCGACCACGGCAACGTGGTCCACGGGTTTTCGGTGCCCGCGATGCTGGTCCTGGCCTTCGGCGTCGGCATCGTCGGCGGCGCCTATGGCGTGGGCGGCGGCGCCTTCATCGCGCCGCTGTGCATCGCCGTCTTCCGGCTGCCCGTGGTGATGGTCGCGGGCGCGGCCCTCGCCGCCACCTTTGCCACCTCGCTGATCGGCGTGGCCGTGTACAGCCTCCTGCCGCTGCCCGGCGGCGGTCACGCTGCACCGGACTGGGCGTTGGGCAGCCTGTTCGGGCTGGGCGGGCTGGCCGGGATGTACCTCGGCGCGGCGATGCAGAAGCACGTCCCGCAGCGCGCGCTGCAGGCGGGGCTCGCGATGCTGCTCGCCGGGCTGGGCGTCGCCTATCTGTGGCCGGCGGGCTGAAGCGGGTCATCGCCGAGCAGGACGATGTCGACCGGCCGCAGGCACACGGACAGCGTCGCACCGGCGACGACCTCGTGGCGCTTCAGCACCCGCGTCGGCAGGCGCATCTGCAGCCGGATCCCGGCGAGTCCCTGCGGCTGCAGCCAGACGACCGCCTCGGCGCCGAGTTCCATGACCTCGCCGACGTGGGCGGGAAAGGTGTTTTCCGGGCGGCGCGCCTCGAGTCGATCCGGACGGACCAGCAGCACGTTCTGCGGCAGGACGACCCAGCGCCGGGCGGGTGTGGCGCCGACGGGGAGCGATCCCTCGACGCGCAGGCCGTGCGGCCCCCAGCGCAGCAGGAGGTCCTGCACGTCCACGGCAGGCTCGACCCGCCCCTCGAAAACGTTCGGGATGTCGAGCAGGCGCGCCGCCTGCTCGCAGCTCGGCCGGGTCAGCACCTCGCCCGTCGGGCCCGACTGCAGCAGGCGGCCCTGCCGGACCAGGCAGAGGTGGGAGGCGAGCTGCGCGGCCTCGTCCAGGTCGTGGGTGACCAGCAGCATGGTGGTCCGAAGCTGCGCGTGCAGGCGGCGCAGCTCCAGGTAGAGGCGCTTGCGCGTGCTGCGGTCGACCGCCGAGAAGGGCTCGTCCAGCAGCAGCAGGCGCGGTGCTCGCGCGATCGCCCGCGCGAGCGCCACGCGCTGCCGCTGGCCGCCGGACAGCTCGTGCGGATAGCGCGCCTCGAGGCCGTCGACATGGGCCAGGGCGAGGCAATGCCGCGCCCGGTCCTGCCGCTGCGCCGCGGCGAGATGCGTCAGGGCCGCCTCGACGTTGCGCAGCGCCGTCATGTGCGGGAACAGGCCGTAATGCTGCGGCACGAAGCCGATGGACCGCTCGCGGGTGCGCCGGTGCGTTCCGGCATCGTCCCAGACCTCGCCACCGAGGACGACGCGGGCGTGCCGCGTGCGCAGCAGGCCGGCGATGGCGCGCAGGATCGAGGTCTTGCCGCTGCCGGACGGCCCGACCAGCGCCGTGATCCCGCCCTCCGGAATCTCGGCCCGGAACCCGAGCGGCGGACCGTCGTGGACGAGATCCAGCGTCAGGCTCATGGCAGGCGGCGGCGCCTCAGGAGGCGGTCGGCGAGACCATAGCTGACAGCAATGGTGACCAGCGAGATCACGAGGAGCAGCAGGGACATGGCCCCGGCGGAGGCGTGGTCGAAGGCCTGGGTCCGGTCGTAGATCGCGATGGCGACGGTCCTGGTCTCGCCCGGGATGTTGCCGCCGACCATCAGCACCACGCCGAACTCGCCGAGCGTGTGCGCGAAGGTCATCACCGTGGCGGAGAGGATGCCGGGCCAGGCCAGCGGCAGCTCGACCTTGCGGAAGGCCTGCCAGAAGGTGAGACCGCAGCATTGCGCGGCCTCGCGGATGTCCGACGCGATCCCCTCGAACGCACGCTGGATCGGCTGCACGGCGAACGGGATGTTGAAGATCACCGACGCGGCCACGAGGCCGGTGAAGCTGAACGCGAGCGTCTCTCCGGCCAGGGCCTCGAACCAGCGGCCCAGCGTCGACTGGCCGCCCATGGCCACGAGCATGTAGTAGCCGAGCACCGTGGGCGGCAGCACGAGCGGGAGCGCGAGCAGCCCCTCCACCCACGCCTTGCCACGGATGGACGTGACGGCCAGCCAGCGCGCCACGCCGATCGCGAGCGGCAGCAGCACCAGCAGCGTCGCGAGCGCGAGCTGGGCGGAGAGTACGATGGCGGGCCAGTCCATCACTGCGGCGCGTGGTCCGGCAGCAGGAAACCAAAGCGGACGAGGACGTCGCGGGCCGCCGGGGTCTGCAGGTAGCCGTAGAAGGCACGGGCCGTGTCGCCTGCGTGCTTCAGGAGAACCATCCGCTGACGCAGCGGCTCGGTGCCGTGCCACTCGGCCGGAATGAGCGCGAAGCGACCGAGCGCGGCGACCTCGCCCGCCTTCGACAGCGACAACGGCACGATGCCCCCCTGGCTCGACCCGGAGGTGGCGAACTGCATCGCCTGCGAGGCGTTCTCACCCAGCGCGAGGCGCCCCTCGACGGCCTGCCACAGCCCGGCCTGCTCGAGCGCGGCGCGGGCAGCACGCCCGTACGGGGCGTGCTCGGGATTGGCGATGGCGAAGCGCCTGACGCGACCGTCGGCGAGGGCGGCACGGAGCCCCTGCAGCTCGCCGTCGACCTCAAGCGGCGAGCCGTGGGGCGCGAACACCACCAGCCGCCCGATGCCGTAGAGCACGCCCCGATCGACGGTCAGCCCGGCGTCGGCGAGCCGGAACACGAAGGCCTCGTCCGCCGACAGGAACAGCTCGAACGGCGCCCCCTGCTCGATCTGGTGCGTGAAGGTCCCGGAAGAGCCGAAGGACAGGCTCAGCGCCTGCCCGGTGTCCTGCCGGAAACGCTGCGCGAGCTCGCTCAGCGCAAAGCGCAGGTCGGCCGCCGCCGCGACCGCCGGCGGGGCCGCACCGGCGATGCAGGACGACGCGCCGAGGAAGAGCACCGACGCAGCGAGCCAGGACACGAGCCGGGATGGATGCTTCACGGGTACGCTCCGCGGAAAAAGCCCCGCAGGTCCGGTTCGTTGCCGATGTTGCGGGACGGCGCGACGGTGCCAGTGTATTCAAGGCGAGGCGCCAAATCTCCCTCGGCCCGACACCGGCGCGCCTCGCCTGCAGTACGATGCGACGATGCACCGTGCCACTCCTCCACCATGACCCTGGACCAGCTCAGCCCTGGCGATTCCGGCCTCATCCTCGACGTGGACGCCGAGCCCGCGCTGCGCACGCGCATCGAGGCCATGGGCCTGCGGGTCGGCCGCCGGATCCAGGTGGTGCGACGCGCGCGCGGTGGCGGGCCGCTGCAGGTGCGCGTGGGCATGACCGACCTCATCATCCGCCCCATGCAGGCACGGCTGATCCGCATCGGACCGGCACCTCCCGAACCGCCGCCATGACGCGCCTCGCCATCGTCGGTCTGCCGAACACCGGCAAGTCGACCTTCTTCAACCGCCTCACCGGCGCCTCGGCGAAGGTCGGCAACTGGCCCGGCATCACGGTCGAGCTCTACTCGGCCCGCATAATTCTCGGTGCCCAGGCGGTCGAGGTCGTCGACCTGCCGGGGATCTACAACCTGCACGGCTTCAGCGAGGACGAGAAGGTCGCTCGCCGTTTCCTCGAGCAGACGCCGCTCAACCTGCTCGCGGTCATCGTCAACGCGACGCAGCTGGACCGGCAGCTCGGGCTCGCCCTGCAGGCCAAGGAGCTCGGCATCCCGATGGTGCTCCTCGTCAACATGCAGGACGAGGCCCGGCGCCTCGGCATCGAGATCGACCGCGAACGGCTCGAGGCCGAGCTCGACACGCCGGTGGTGATGATGAGCGCGAAGCACGGCCCCGGTCTCGACGAGGCACGGCGCGTCCTGACGGAGCGGCTGCACGCGGCACGCGAGACCCGCGCCAACCCGCAGGTGTTCGCCCGCGACGACGCCATCGCCGCGCGCCTCGACGAGCTCTACAGCCGCACGGTCAGCCAGCCGCGGAATGTGAGTGACGCCCTCACCGATCGCCTGGACCGCGTCCTTCTCCACCCGCAGCTCGGCCTGCCGCTGTTCTTCCTCGCCATGCTGCTCGTGTTCGAGGCGGTCTACACGCTCGGCGCGCCGCTGCAGGATGGCATGGCCTGGGTGCTCGATCATGCCCGCGAGATGTATCTCGACGGCGCGACCGAACGCTGGGGTGCCGCCTGGCGCAGCTTCGCCCTCGACGGGGTGTTCGACGGCGCCGGCACGGTGCTGTCCTTCGTCCCCATCATCGTGCTGTTCTTCGTCTTCATGGGCATCCTGGAGGACTCGGGCTACCTGTCCCGGGCCGCCTTCCTGATGGACGCCTTCATGTCGCGGCTGGGACTCGACGGCCGCGCCTTCGTCATGCAGCTGATGGGCTTCGGCTGCAACGTGCCGGCGCTGATGGGCACGCGGGTGATGCGCTCGCGCGGGCTGCGGCTGCTCACCATGCTGATGATCCCGTTCTCGCTCTGCTCGGCGCGGCTGCAGGTCTTCGTCTTCCTGACGACGGCGATCTTCAGTCCCACCATCGCGCCGCTGGTGCTGTTCAGCCTGTACGTGGCGAGCTTTGGCGCGGGCTTCCTGACCGCGCTGCTGTACCGGCGCGGGCTGCGCAACACCGAGCCCCTGCTGCTCGAGCTGCCACCGTACCGCTTCCCGACCGCCAGGCAGATGCTGCTGCGCGGCTGGCAGGAGACCAGCCACTTCCTGCGCGAGGCCGGGCCGCTGATCATGCTCGGCGTCATCCTGGTGTGGTTCCTCACCCACTACCCATTCGACGCCGCGCCGGCGAGCGCCGAGACCCTGGCGGGGCGGATCGCGGCCGTCTTCGCGCCCATCTTCCAGCCGATCGGGATCGACAGCCTGCTGACCGTCGCGCTGCTGTTCGGCTTCATCGCGAAGGAGGTCGTGCTCGGCGCGCTCGCGGTGATCTACGGCGTCGGCCAGGAGAACCTCGCGAGCGTGATGGCCACCCGGATCGACGGCATCCAGGCCTACAGCTTCATGCTGTTCGTGCTGATCTACACACCCTGCCTGTCCACCGTCGCGGTGCTGCGCCAGGAGTCGCGGAGCTGGTCGTTCACCGCCCTCGCCATCGCCTGGCCGCTGGTGCTCGCCTGGCTGGTGAGCTTCGTCTTCTATCGCGTTGCAATGTGGCTCGTGTAGACGCATGGAGCCCTCGGGCAACCGGATGCCGCGCGGACACGCCGTGAATACGTCCCTGCAGGCTCGGATGCGGCATCCATGCCGCATACGGTCCGCGCAACATCCCGCTGCCCGATCGGCTCTAGACGGGACGCGCCAGCAATCTCCGAACCGCGCGGAACCGCAGGTAGACGCGCAGCAGGTTGACGCCCTGAACCACCGACGCGGCGGTGAAAAGCACGCCGGCCGGCCGCGCCACGGCGTCCCAGCCCGCCAGCGCGGCGAGCAGCAGGAGCAGCGCCGCCGCATGCAGCGCGAAGTGCGCGTGCGCCGCGCGATCGCCGACGAAGGACTTCATGTGAGGCACCGCCACGTCCCAGCGCCCCTGCGCCATCTGCTCGGCCTGCAGGTGGAACCAGGCGAGGAAGGGAGCCACCTTGTAGAGCACGCCCGACGGCACGGCGACCGCGACGCCGGCGAGCACGAGCACCCCCAGCGTGGTGCCCGGCGCGTCGGCCAGCCAGGCAGCTACCGCGCCGAGCAGGCAGGCCATCCCCAGCCACCAGAACGACAGGGTCGGGTCCCAGACCGGCCGCCGCCGCGCCGCCTGCAGCTGCAGCGTCAGCACGGCGAAGGTAGCGAGCACCGCCAGGGCGGCGGCCACGCCGAGCACGCGCAGCCGCGCGTCGTCGCCGATGTGCCCCGCGGTCGCGCCGAGGAGCGCCACGAAGAGCACCGTCGGTGCCGCACCGCGGAACCAGGCGGGGTAAGGCGGCGTGACGTGGAACAGCGGCACCAGCTGGGTGCCGATGCCGACCAGCAGCAGACCGGCCCAACCCAGCAGCGCCCATGACAGATGCAGGTCGACCCAGGCCGGCAGCAACATCAGGCCGACCCGGGCATTGAGCGCCAGCACGATCGTCGCGCCGAGACCGGCAGCGAGCAGCAGCCCGCCGATCGCGAGCTCGATCACCCGGACGATTTCGGAGGCCGCGCTCGCCCGCCGCAGCGCGAGTCCAAGTGCAATCACCAGGATCAGCACGCCGCTGCCGACCGGCGCGAGCGCGACGAGCTGCAGACCGGTGCTGCTGGTCCAGAAGCCGGCGACCAGCATCGCGATGCCGGGGACCAGCAGGCCGTACGCGGTGCGACTCACGCCAACCGCACGCGGCACGGCTGCGCCCGCCAGGACGGGCAGCAGCTGGAACAGCGCGCCGATCGTGATCAGGCCGAGAAAGCCGAGCCCGAGCAGATGCGCCGCGGCCAGCGACGAGGGCGCCCAGCGTGTCAGCAGGATGTCGGGCCCGAGCCACGCGAGCATCAGGCCCGCCACCACCGCGAACCAGGGAGCGCTGAGGAAGAAGACGAACGGGACGCCGATCGGCGGCGCCTGCTCGAGCGACAGACCCGCCGTGTTCAGCACGAGGGGCCGGCCGGTGGCACGGGTGGGCGGCTGGTGACGGGCCAGATCAGGATGTCGAACGCCGCCTCGCCCGTGCGCTCGGTCTTCCACGCATAACCCAGCCGCTGCAGGAAGCCGTACAGCGGGAACGGCTCGCGACGGTGGCGGACGTGCAGCCAGTCCTCGGCGCCGAGCTGGTCGAGCGCGTCGAGGATGCGCTCGAGGGGCTCGGGCGGCTCGAGGTCGCTGACGTCCAGCACGTGCTCCACGCTCACCTCTTCTGCATGTCCGCCACCAGACCGGCGGCGCTGGCACCCAGGGTCCGATCCGACATCGGGTAGAGGATATTCTCCTCCTTGGCGTTGTGCTGCTGCATGAGCAGCAGAAGGGTCTCGGTGATTCCGAGACAGTCGTTGCGATCGCGGCGCGCCAGCGCCTCCTGCAGCGATGCCAGCATCTGCCGGATCTGCCGGTGCTCCATCCGCATCACCGCCGTGGGGCCGGTCGTCATGCCCGTTGCCGCCTCGAAGGCGGGAAACAGCAGGTCCTCCTCACGGGCGAAGTGTCGCTCGATCGCCCCGGCGAATTCGCCACAGCGCAGTTGCGCCTCCTCCCAGCGCCCCTGCGCGGCCAGCTGCTCGGCCGCGACGAACACATCGTCGCAGTGCCGGTGATCGTCGGTCAGGAAGCCTGCAATCGTCGTCATCGAGAAATCCCGAGACTGCTTCGGACGCGGCAGTTTCCGCACCATGGCGCCGCCGCCGCTTTGATCTCGGTCATACGTTGCCGACCATCAGCTCGGCAGAACGCCGCCCGCAGGCGGCGTTCGCGACTGCTCGCGAGGTCCCGGGGTCTAGCGCTGGGCGGTGCCCGGACCGACGACGACGCCGGGATCGATCCCGTGCATGTCGGGCAGGCGGTGGGCGATGCCCTTGTGGCAGTCGATGCAGGTCTTGCCCTCGTCGAAGCCCTTCTGGTGCGCGTCCATGCCGCGATGCCCCTGCTTCGTGTAGTCCATCGCAATGAAGTCGTGGCAGTTGCGGCACTCGCGCGAATCGGTCTTCTTCATCGCGGCCCAGACGTGCTGGGCAAGCTCTCCGCGTTTCGCCTCGAACTTCGCCTTGGTATCGATCGTGCCCATGAACTTGTGATAAAGCTCGTTCGAGGCCTGGATCTTGCGCACCATCTTGTGCACCCACTGCTTGGGGACGTGGCAGTCCGGGCAGGTGGCCCGCACCCCGGTGCGGTTGTTGTAGTGGATCGTGTCCCGGTACTCGACGAACACGTTGTTCTTCATCTCGTGGCAGGAGATGCAGAACTCCTCCGTGTTGGTGGCCTCCATGGCGGTATTGAAGCCGCCCCAGAAGAGGATGCCGATGATGAACGCCACCACGACGGCGACGCCGATGCGGCCCGACTTCGATTTGTTGCTCTCGTTGGCCATGACGCAAGCCTCTCGGTTTCAGTATCGCTGACCTTCGGACGCCGCCCGCCTCATCGCGCCTTCAGTGCGTCGACCGGCTGGAAGGTGTTCTCCACCAGCGGCCTGGCGTTCGTCTGCGGCACGTGGCACTGCACGCAGAAGTAACGGCGCGCGGAGACGTTCGCCATGACGATGCCGTCGCGGCTCTCGAAGTGCGTCTGGCTGATCTTGGTGGCGTTCGCCTCCTTGTACTTCGTCCAGCTATGGCAGCTCATGCACTTGTTGAACTTGGGCGTGATGGTGTAGCCCTCGATCTGGTGCGGGATCAGCGGCGGCTGCAGGAGGTAGTTGCGCTCGATCGGCAGGCCGTCCTTCTGGTACTGGTGGAGCTGGGGCGCCTGGTCGAACTCTTCAGCCACGGGCATGTCACCCCGCTCCGACAGGAGCGGCACCGCTGCCCAGGTGGAGGTTGCCAGCGCCAGCGATCCCAGCGTCAGGGCGATTCCGAAGACCGTCTCGTGTTTCATGGCAGGACCTCGCGTTTTTGAGTGACCCGGGGGGTCGGCGGATTGGTTGAACGGATGTCGAACTGGAAGACGTCGCGGGCGCAGACGTCGATGCAGCGCCCGCAGTTGGTGCAGTTACCGGAGAGAATCACAGGGCCCAGGCCCTTGGTCGCGCCCTTGAGCGCCGGCTTGATGACCTGCTGCTCGGGACAGACGGCGAAGCAGTCCATGCAGTCATCGCACTTGGCCCGGTTCGCGGCACTGACGCGCAGCAGGCTGACGGCGCCGAGCAGGCTGTAGAACGCCCCCATGGGGCAGAGGTGGCCGCACCAGGCGCGCTTGCTCACGAACAGATCGAGCAGGAAGATCATCCCGACCACGCCCCATGCCAGCCCCATGCCGAAGATGAGCCCGCGGAAGACCATCGTGACGGGGTTGACGAGCTCCCAGGCGATCGTGCCGGTGACCACCGCGACCAGGAAGGTCGCACCCAGCAGCCAGTAGCGCGTGGCGCGGGAGAAGCGCGCGCCACCCTTGATGCCGAGCTTGCTGCGCAGCCAGTCGGCGGCGTCGGTCACCATGTTGATCGGGCAGACCCAGGAGCAGTACACCCGCCCGCCCACCAGGAGGTAGAAGACCAGCACGATCCCCGCACCGACCAGGGCGGTGGTCAGGGGCCAGTGTCCGGCCGCGATCTGCTGCGCCAGCACGTAGGGGTCGGTGAGCGGCAGCACGCCGAGCGTCAGGCTCGACGCCATGTTGCCCTTGACGATCCACCAGTCCTCGGCCGCGGTCGACACCGCCTTGTGCGCCGAGGCCGAATCCTGGTGGGCCCGCGCGGTCCCGCCCTTGTCCTGCCGGGTCGCGGCCGTCCGCTCGCCGACGATGACGGCCTGATCGGCCTTCGCGATCCACCACTCCGCAACCGGTCCGACGAGGAACAGCGCGAGCACGGTGAGCTGGGACAGCCGGCGCAGGATCAGCCACTGGCTGGCCCTGAGCCAGCCCTTCTTGGCGCGTGCCTCGGCGCCGGGGTTCAGGTTCTTGCCCACCGCGGCCATCAGAGGCCCCCTCCGCGGCGCGGAATCGCCTCGAGGGCGGGCTCGGACGGCACCTCACCCGATGGGGCAGGAGACTGGATCAGCCCACGACCGCCGTGCTCGTAGCGCATGCCGTCGGGAAGGTTGTACTGGTGCGGCAGGTCCGGCGTCACCAGGGCACCACCGGCCTCCCGCTTCTCCTCCCAGCCGAGGCGGTAGTGCCGCCCGAGCATGCCCTTGGCGAGGTGCATCGGCAGCACCTTGATCGCGGCCTCTTCCAGGATGCACGACTTCTCGCACTTGCCGCAGCCCGTGCAGGCGTTGGAGTGCACGATCGGGATGAAGATGGCGTGCTTCATCGTGCGCTCGTTGTGCCGGAACTCCAGCGTGATCGCCTTGTTGCGGATCGGGCAGACGTTGAAGCAGACCTCGCAGCGCAGCCCCTGGAAGGCGATGCAGGACTCCTGGTCGATGACGACCGCGAGACCCATCCGCGAGTCCTCGATCTTCTCGAGCTTCGGATCGAGCGCCCCCGTGGGGCAGGCCTTCACGCAGGGAATCTCGGGACACATCTCGCACGGGATGTCCCGTGCCGTGAAATAGGGAGTGCCCAGGGCCACGGGCGCACCCGGCTTCGCCAGCTTCAGGGTGTCGTACGGGCAGTCGCGCACGCACAGGCCGCAGCGGATGCACGCGCCGAGAAAGCCCTCCTCGGCCAGCGCCCCCGGCGGCCGGATCGCCTCGGCCGGGAGCGCGCGGGTGTTGCGCGAATAAAGCCCGAGGCCCAGGGCCACCAGCCCCACGCCACAGGCGGTCCGCAACGTGTCAGTCAGGAACTGACGCCGCGCCGGGTTCATGCCCTTACCCTGCTGCTGCTCGGCCATCGTGCTACCAGCCTGCCGTGACCCCGGCAGGCCGGGCGGGAGCACCGCCCGGCCTGCCACGGCGTTTCGTCAGACCTTCACCACCTTCGCTGCGCACTTCTTGAAGTCCGTCTCTTTCGAGATCGGGCAGGTCGCGTCGAGTGTGAGCTTGTTGACGAGCCGAGTGGCGTCGAAGAACGGGACGAAGATCATGCCCGGGGGCATGCGGTTGCGCCCCATGGTCTCGACGCGCAGGACGATCTCCCCCCGGCGGCTCGCGACCTTGCAGGCCATGCCGCGCTTGAGGCCGCGCTTCTCGGCGTCCTCCGGGTTCATGAAGACCACCGCGTCCGGCACGGCGCGGTGCAGCTCGGGGACGCGCCGGGTCATGGTGCCGGTGTGCCAGTGCTCCAGCACGCGGCCGGTGCAGAGCCACAGGTCGTACTCGGCGTCCGGCGCCTCGGCCGGCGGGTCGTACGGCAGCGCGATGATGTTCGCCTTCTTGTTCTTGTTGCCATAGAACTGCCAGCCGCTGCCGGGCTCGACGAAGGGATCGAAGCCCTCGCGGTAGCGCCACAGGGTTTCCTTGCGATTCACCACCGGCCAGCGCGCGCCGCGCACCTTGTGGTAGAAGTCGAAGTCGCCGAGGTCGTGGCCCTTCTTCGGCGACACATTGCTGTCGCCGAAGATGCGGTACTCCTCGTAGAGCCCCTTCTGCAGGTAGAAGCCGAGGCGATCCATCTCGTCGTTGGGATAGACGTTGCCGCGATCGTCCTTGACCTCCTCCTTCGGGAACTTGTCGACCTGGCCGTTCGCATAAAGGACGTCGTACAGGGTCTTGCCCTTGTACTCCGGCATCTTCGCGATGAGGTCCTCCGGCCAGCAGTCCTCGACCTTGAAGTACTTGGAGAACTCGATGTACTGCCAGAGGTCGGAGCGGGCGTCGGCCGGCGCCTTGACCTGCTGGCGCCAGAACTGGCTGCGCCGCTCGGCGTTGCCGAACGCGCCCTCCTTCTCGGTCCACATCGCGCAGGGCAGGATCAGGTCGGCGGACAAGGCCGAGACCGTCGGGTACGCATCCGACACCACGATGAAGGTCTTGGGATTGCGCCAGCCCGGCCAGATCTCGTCGTTGATGTTGGGGCCGGCCTGCATGTTGTTGGTCGTGGTCGTCCAGTAGCAGACGAGCTTGCCGTCCTTGAGCATCCGGCTCTGCAGCACGGCGTGGAAGCCGACCTTGCCGTTCAGCGTGCCCTCGGGCAGCTTCCAGACCTTCTCCGCGAAGGCACGGTGGTCCTTGTTGGCGACCACCATGTCGGCCGGCAGGCGGTGCGCGAAGGTGCCGACCTCGCGCGCGGTGCCGCAGGCGGACGGCTGGCCGGTGAGCGAGAAGGGGCCGTTGCCGGGCTCCGAAATCTTTCCGACCAGCAGGTGCACGTTGTAGATCATGTTGTTGACCCACGTGCCGCGCGTGTGCTGGTTGAAGCCCATGGTCCAGTAGGACACGACCTTGCGCTTCGGGTCGGCGTACATCTGGGCCAGCTCCTCGAGCTGTTCCTTCGGCACGCCGGACAGCTCGGAGACCTTCTCCGCGGTGTACTCCGAGACGAAGGTCTTGAAGTCCTCGAAGGAGATGTCCTCCATCTTGTTCGGGTCGCCCTTGGGCTTGCCGTCCTCGCCCGGGTAGCCGTTGTTGGTAGCGACCTTCTCGAGCGGGTGATTCGGCCGCAGGCCGTAGCCGATGTTGGTCACGCCCTTCTTGAAGACGACGTACTTGTCGACCCACTCGGTGTTGACGGCATTGTTCTGGATGATGTAGTTGCAGATGTAGTTGAGGATCGCCAGGTCTGTCTGCGGCTTGAAGATGACCGGGAGATCCGCGAGCTCGAAGCTGCGGTGCTCAAAGGTCGAGAGCACGGCGACCTTGACGTGCGGGTTGGTCAGGCGCCGGTCGGTCAGGCGCGACCACAGCACCGGGTGCATCTCCGCCATGTTGGCGCCCCAGAGCACGAAGCCGTCGGCGTGCTCGAGGTCGTCGTAGCAGCCCATCGGCTCGTCCATGCCGAACGTGCGCATGAAGCCCGCGACCGCCGAGGCCATGCAATGCCGCGCGTTCGGGTCGATGTTGTTCGAGCGGAAGCCGGCCTTCCACAGCTTGTTGGCGGCGTAGCCCTCCCACACCAGCC
>Ga0316622_100001398_pt1 | contig 15668 bp, 6 predicted proteins | sample OWC_Aug_OW2_C1_D_FD_207646 | JGI IMG/M metagenome (GOLD analysis project Ga0316622, IMG submission 207646) | Wetland soil microbial communities from Old Woman Creek delta, Ohio, United States - OWC_Aug_OW2_C1_D5_C | ecosystem: Environmental > Terrestrial > Soil > Wetlands | place: USA: Ohio... | reverse complement strand
AACGGCTGGCACGCGTGTGAACGTGACGGCCGGGGCGACCACGAGCGGCATCGACTTCCAGTTGGCGCTGGGCGGAACGATTACGGGGACCGTGACGGATGCGGGCACCGGCGCGCCACTGGCCAACTTCCACGTCGAGGCCTACGCGGCGGGCGGCGGGTGGGCTGGCAGTGCCACGACCAACGGCTCTGGGGCGTACACGGTGACCGGCCTAGCGACCGGCACGTACCACGTTCGGACGTCGAACAGCTATCCGTACCTCGACGAACTGTACAGCGACCTGCCTTGTCCGGGCGGCAACTGCACGGTAACGGCTGGCACGCGTGTGAACGTGACGGCCGGGGCGACCACGAGCGGCATCGACTTCCAGTTGGCGCTGGGCGGAACGATTACGGGGACCGTGACGGATGCGGGCACCGGCGCGCCACTGGCCAACCTCCACGTGCAGGCGTACAGCTGGGACGGCAGTCCCGCGGGCAGCACTGCTGCGACGAACGGCTTGGGGGTGTACATGGTGACGGGCCTGGCCACCGGCACCCACTACGTGCGGACGTCGAACAGTTTCCCGTATCTGGACGAGCTCTACAACGACCTGCCTTGTCCGGGCGGCAGTTGCACGGTAACGGCAGGAACGGGCGTGAGCGTGGCTGCCGGAACGACTACCTACGGGATCGACTTCGGCCTGACGCCGGGCGGCAGCATCGCGGGGACCGTCACGGCTGCGGCGACAGGCGCGCCGCTGGCGAACGTCGCCATCGAGGTCTTTGCGGCAACTGGCAGTTGGGTTGCCCGCGTCACGACGAACGCCTCGGGGGACTACGCCGTGACGGGCCTGGCGACCGATACGTGCTACGTCCGAACGTCGAACGGCTTCCCCTATCTCGACGAGCTGTACAACGACGTGCCGTGCGCGGGCGGCAACTGCCCGGTCACGGCGGGGACGGGCGTGAGCGTGACGGCCGGGGCGACGGCCGCGAACATCAACTTCGCCCTGACGTTGGGCGGGACGATCACGGGAGGTGTGACGGATGCGGGGTCCGGCGCACCGCTGGCGAACGTCCATGTGCAGGCCTACGACGCGAGCGGCAGTTCTGCGGGGAGCGGCGTCACAACGAACGCCTCGGGGGTGTATGTCGTGACGGGCCTGCCGACCGGCACCTACTGCGTGCGGACGACGGACAGCCGCCCGTACGTCGACGAGCTGTACTACGACCTGCCGTGCCCCGGCGGCAACTGCACGGTCACGGCAGGGACGGGCGTGAGCGTGACGGCCGGAGCGACGACCGCGGACATCGACTTCGCTCTGGCGCTGGGCGGCAAGCTCGCGGGGACGGTCACGGATGCGGCAACGGGGGCGCCGATCGCCGACGTCGGTGTGCAGGTCTACGCCGCAAGCGGCACCTGGGCTGGAGGCGGCACGACCGATGCCCTCGGCGTCTACACCGTTGCAGACCTGGCGACCAGCGCCTACCACGTCCGGACGACGGACAGCTTCCCGTATCTGGACGAGCTATACAACGACCTGCCGTGCGCGGGCGGCAACTGCACGGTGACGGCAGGTACGGCCGTGAGCGTGACGGTCGGGGCGACGACCGCGAACATCGACTTCCGCCTGGCGATGGGCGGGACGATCACGGGGACCGTTACCGCTGCCGGCACCGGGGCACCGCTAGCCAACCTCCAGGTGCAGGTCTACGACGCGAGCGGCGGTCCGGCTGGCGGCGGTGTCGCGACGAACGCCTCGGGCGTGTACGTCGTGACGGGCCTGGCGCCCGGCACCTACTACGTGCGGACGTCGAACGCCTTCCCGTACCTCGACGAGCTGTACGAGGACCTTCCGTGTCCGGGCGGATCCTGTCCGCCTGTGACGACGGGGACTGCCATCATTGTAACGGCAGGAGTGATAACGAGCGGGATCGACTTCGGCCTGGCCGGAGTTGGTGCCGGCGACCTGAACGGCGATCGCAAGAGCGACATCCTCTGGCGCCACTCGACGCAAGGGGATATCTGGCTGTGGGCGATGGACGGCGCGGTGCGTGTGTCGGAGACGTACGTGCGGACGGTAGCCGATACGGATTGGGAGATCCGGGGCTTGGGAGACCAGACCGGTGACAGCAAGGCCGACATGCTGTGGCGCAACAAGACCACGGGCCAGATCTACCTGTGGCCCATGGACGGTGGCACGCCGCTCAACGAGATCTACGTCACCACGGTGGACCCGGCCTACGACATCGTCGGGACGGGAGATTTCGACGGGGACGGCAAGGCGGACATCCTGTGGCGCCATCTGGCGGGCGGGGACCTTTGGATCTGGCGGATGGACGGCGCGACGCCGCTGAGCCAGACGTACGTGGACACGGTCGACCTCGCGTATGTCGTGAAGGGCGTGGCGGATCTGAACGCCAACGGGAAGGCGGACATCGTCTTCCATCACCAGACGCTGGGGGAGGTGTGGGTGTGGCCGATGAACGGCGCGACCCGGCTGTCGCAGGACTGGGTCGGGACGGTGCCGGACACCGGCTGCCAGATTGTCGGCGTGGCCGATTACACGGGCGACGGGAAGGCGGACCTGCTGTGGCACCACGCCACGCTCGGCGAAGTCTGGATCTGGACGATGAACGGCCCGGTGCGTATGGCCGAGACGTGGGTGGGGACGGTGCCGGACACCGGCTACCAGATTGCCGGCAGCGGCGACTACGACGGCGACGGGATGGCCGGCATCTTGTGGCACCACGCCACGCTGGGCGAAGCGTGGGTGTGGCTCATGGACGGCACGACCAAGCTGTCGGAGACGTGGGTAGCCACGGTGCCGGACGTGGGCTACCAGATCGTGAAGGGGAAGTAAGACCGGCGCGCCGACATCGGCCTTCCGCAGGCGGCCCGGTGCCCGCGCGCTCTTCGTGGGGTGGTCCGAGGGAGACCGTCGGTCATGCCAGGGCCGACGCGCGCGGTTTCCATGTCCGGAGGTGCCACGCGAAGGCGGACCGCTCGCTCACGCTCAGCTAGCGCACGAACAGCTTCACGCCGACGAGGGTGCGCCAGCGTGTCCCGGGGAGCTCGAGGGGTTGGTCGTCAAGGGCAACAGCGGCGTCGGGCAGCCCGGGCACCCACGTGCTCTCGGCGGCGTCGACCAGGTCCAATACCTGAATCGTCCTCGCCCGGCCCGATGTCAGCTGGAGGCGCACGCCGGCCATGATGGCAACCCGCCTGGCGATCGCGACGTGCACATCACCACCCACGAAAGGGCCGAATGACCGCTCGCCCGTCGACGGCCGGACCAGCACGCGATGCGTCACAGAGAAGAGCGTCGAGTGGCCTCCCAGGATGAACTGCGTGTACCCAAGGCTTTCGATCTCGCCCGTGAACCAGTCGATGTCGACGCCTCCGGCCAGTGTGCCGCCCGCGCGTCCCGTGGCGGAGTGCCAGCGCACGACGCCGCCAATGGCGAGCGAGCGGTACCCGAGCGTGCCCGTCGTTGGTGCCCATGGCGTGGACGCTTCGTAGGTGTACTCCCTGGGTGGGTAGTCGGGAGGCTGGCTGGAGATGTACCGCAGGAACGTGGCGTAGTCGCCGTTCATCCCGCTGACGTTGGCCGACGTTGCCGTGAACGCGCTTTGCAGGCCCAGGACGCGGTTGAAGAAGACGTTGACGCCGAGGTCGCTGCCGTAGCCGGCGCCGGCCTCGACGTTCAGGATCTGGCGCGCGCGGCTTTCGAGCGGCGTGCCGCCGAGGCGCATCGGAGGCTCGTAGGCGACATCCACCGTGCCGTTGCTGATGGGCATGGCCACCGCCCACGCGCCCCAGATCTCGGCGCGAGGCGGGCCGACGTTTCCGGCCGTCTGAGGCGCGGCTTCTCCGGGCCGCCAGAGTGCGGCCAGCACGGCCATCAGGGTTATCGTGAAGCGACGGACGTGCCGCACTGGCGTTCCCCTGTGTGTGGAACGGGGCCCCAGGGCCCGCAGGCACGGGAAGCCCGGGAGGCACGAGGCCCTCGCGCACGCGGCGCGTGCGATCGCCAGCAGTCTACACCTGCCCGAGCCGCCGGACCCCGTGCGCGAAGGCGGCAGCCTCCTGGCTTTACGCTTACCGTTCGCGTAACCCATCACGGGGACCGTCGGCCGGAAGGAAGACGAGACCGACGCGGAGCGCCTCGCCGCAAGATCGGGCCGCTGGCCATCCGCCTCGGGTGGGCGGCGGCGGCGCTCGGGCGTGATTGGCCCTCTCAGGCGGCCTGGATGCTTCAGGCTGCTGAGTTCACCTGGCCGCCCGGACAAGGCGGCTGTAACAACAGCGGTGTTCGGTCCCGGACGGTGTGAGGTGTCGCTGGTCCATTCAGTTGCCTTCACATGGTCTGAACGACACGCCGTCTCTCACGAATCCGCTGGGCGTCGGCTCAGATCAGGAAGCCGTGACCTTGAAGGCCGCAGCCCGGGCGTTGTTGCCTTCCTGGGTCTCTGGCACGCCGCTGTCCGCGTCCGCTTTCCCGATGATGTAGTAATTGCCCGGGGCAGTTCCCGCCGGGACCAACAGCGAAGTCGAGCCGGTACTGCTCTGCGCCGCGTTCAGACCGGGAACCGCGCGCCCGCCCAGAGGAAGATCGGCGGCGTCGAGCAGCGTGTTGGCCGAGAGATAGTAGCGGATGATCGTTCCCTCCGCGGCGCCACCGCCCTGATTCCTGGTCGTGTCGCTCACGGTAAGCGTCGCCCCAACTGCAGACGTCGCGGGAACTGCGAGTGCGGTGACGACGAGGTCGGGGCCGATCGCCGTGGAGTTCGCGCGCGTATTGTTGGTCTCCGCCGTTTCGGGAACGGCATGGCTCGCGTCGGCTTTGGCGATGACGTAGTACATCCCTGCGGCGGTCGCGGCAGGAATCGTGACGGCAGTCGAACCGGAACTGACTTGGCCTGCGCTCAACGCGGGGACCGCGCGCTCGGCGAGCACCGTGTCGGCCGCATCGAACGTGGTGTTGGTCGAGAGATAGTAACGGGTGATCGTCGAACCGGCCTCGCCGCCACCCTGGTTCTTCGTGGTGTCGGACACCGTGATCGTTGCGCCGGCTCCGGCGGTTGTGGGAACAGACATCGCGGAGACAGCCAGGTCGGGGCCGATCGCGATGGAGTGCGCGCGCGTATTGTTGGTCTCCGCCGTTTCCGGAACCGCATTACCCGCGTCGGCCTTGGCGATGACGTAGTACATCCCTGCGGCGGTCGCGGCAGGAAGGGTGACGGCAGTGGAGCCGGAGCCGGTTTGCCCTGCGCTCAACGCAGGAACTGCGCGCTCGCCGAGCACCGTGTCGGCGGCCTCGAACGTGGTGTTGGTCGAGAGATAGTACCGGGTGATCGTTGAATCGGCCCCGCCGCCACTCTGGTTCTTCGTGGTGTCCGTCACCGTGATCGTGCCACCGGCGCCGGCGGTCGTGGGAACCGACATCGCGGACACAACCAGGTCGGGACCGATCGCGATGGAGTGCGCGCGTGAATTGTTGGTGTCCGCCGTTTCCGGAACCGCATTGCCCGCGTCGGCTTTGGCGATGACGTAGTACATCCCTGCGGCGGTCGCGGCAGGGATGGTGACGGCAGTGGAGCCGGAACTGGTTTGCCCTGCGCTCAACGCAGGAACCGCGCGCTCGCCGAGCACCGTGTCGGCGGCCTCGAACGTGGTGTTGGTCGAGAGATAGAAACGGGTGACCGCCGAGCCGGCCTCGCCGCCACCCTGGTTCTTCGTGGTGTCGGTCACCGTGACCGGTGCGCCGGCACCGACGGTCGTGGGAACAGACATCGCGGAGACAGCCAGGTCGGGGCCGATCGCCGTGGGGTTCGCGCGCGTATTGTTGGTCTCCGCCGTCTCCGGAACGGCATTGCTCGCGTCGGCTTTGGCGATGATGTAATACGTCCCTGCGGCGGTCGCGGCAGGAATGGTGACGATGGTTGAACCGGAGCTGACTTGCCCTGCGCTCAGTGCAGGAACCGCGCGCTCGCCCAGCACCGCGTCGGCGGCATCGAGCGTGGTGTTGACAGAGAGATAGAAGCGGGTCACGCAGGCATCCGCCACGCCGAGACCCTGGTTCTTGCCGGTGTCAGTCACCGCAATCGTGCCACCGGCGCCGGCGGTCGTGGGAACCGACATCGCGGACACAACCAGGTCGGGGCCGATCTGAATCGAAACGGTCCGGGTATTGTTGGTTTCCGTAGTTTCTACCAGCACATCGGAGGCATCAGCCTTGGCAATCACGTAGTACGTCCCGCCCGCGGTCGACGCCGGGATCGTGACCGTGGTCGAACCCGAGTTGACCTGTCCCACGCTCAGACTCCCGACCGGGCGCTCGCCCAGCGGCACATCGCCGGCGTCGAGCATGCTGTTGGCTGACAGATAGAACCGGGTGACGGAAGGATCCGCGCTTCCAGCGCCCTGATTCCTCGTCGTGTCGGTGACGGCGATGGCTGAGCCCGCGGCGGCGGCGGCAGGCGCTGACACGGCGGTAACGACCAGATCGGATTGCGAGGCCGCAACGACCGTTATGGTGACCGACGGCCGGGCCACGTTTCCGCCCGCATCCGTCACGGTTGCCGTGATGGTATGGACACCGCTGGTCAGGGCACGCGAGAAGCTGGCGCCCGAGCCGATCTGGCCCTGCCGACTGGAAGTCCAGGCCAGCGAGCCACTGATGTCGCCCTCCTCGGGATCCGAAGCGGCGCCGGCAAATGAGATGAGGGTCGCAGAACTGAAGGTCGAGGCGTTTGCCGGACTGGTGATGGATACGGCTGGCGGCAGATTCTGAGGCGGTGGGGGCTCATCGCCGACTGCCGAGGGCGCCCAGATCACTCCCTCGCGCTCACCGTCGAACGTGTAGCCGTCAACGCCCGAGTCCAGCGGGGCGACACTCGTCCGATCCACGTTCGCGCGAATCCTGGTGCGGGCAGTTTCCGGAGCGAGACTCGAGCCGAGGCTCAATTCCTTTTGCCACATCAGTGCGACCACTCCGGTCACGTGCGGCGCCGCCATGCTGGTTCCGGACGCCTCCATGGTCTGGCCGCCCGGCCAGGTGGACAGAATCCCCGTGGATTGGACGTAGCAACTCCCGAGAAAATCGAAGATGTCCTCCTGCGTCTCCCCGGGAGCTGAAACGGTGACACCCACTCCGCCGACGAAGACTCCGTCGGTGGAGAAGTAGGAGGCTGAATCGGCCAGGACACTTTGTTCACCCGTACAAGGCGTGAACAAGTCAGGGTCGAATCCGTTGACCCCGGTGAGCGCGCTGCTGCTGGCGACCGCCATCACTTCGGGGTAGCTGGCAGGGACCATGCCGGAGACCTCGACAGAGGCATCGTTGCCCGCCGAAACTACCACCGCAATGCCGCTGTCCCGGAGCGCCCTCACGATCACGTGCAACGGGTTGTCCGGAGTGTCATCCGGCGTCCTGGGCCGGCCGAGACTCATGTTCACCACCCGAATCGGAGGACTCACCAGGTTCGCGTGGTCTGCAATCCACTGAAGACCTGCGATGAGACTCTCATCGGTTGCCACGACCTCATAAGTCGGATCGGGCTGAAAGACGTTCACGCAGTACAGCGTGGCATCGGGGGCCACGCCCACCACACCGATTGGGTTGTTGCGCGCGGCAATGATGCCGGCCACATGTGTTCCGTGGCCGTGAATGTCCTGGCAGGAACCGCCCAGCGCATTGAACGAGTTGACTCCCACGACCTCCGCGTTCAAGCCCAAGTCCGGATGGGCAAAATCCAGCCCTGTGTCCACCACCGCCACGCCGACCCCGGCGCCGGTCCACGTCAGCCTCCCCGGCGCGGCTCCAATTCTCGTCACGCCGGCGGGCACCACCTGCGCATCGTCTGCCGCGGTCGTACTGGTGCCGAGAGGAATTGCGGCACCGCTGGCCGGGCCGCCGGCCGGACGTACGCCCGCCGCGCGCGGGCCTGCCGTGCCGTTGGCGGGCAGATAGAAGAGGTGGTTCGCATGGACAGAAAGCACGCGAGGATTGTTGCGCAGTCTCGCCAGAACGGCAGCGTCGGGCACCTCCACGGACACGGCATTGGCGCGGTCGAAACTGGCGCGTGCGTGAGCGCCGTCTCCTCGGACAATAGCGGATCGTTCGGAGGCTGGAACGCCTTGGCGCAATGTCACGATGTAAACGCCCGGCACCTCCGCGGGTCCACGCGCCGCGCGCGCCGGCGGAACGACCTGGGCTGACAGGCTTGACGCCTGAAGAACGAATGCAGCCAGGAGCACTGTCGTTCTGACTCTCACGGGTGGAAGTATCCCAGCCAGGATTGTTGACATGATCGTGTCCTCCCGTGCCGCGCGGGCCAGGCGTGCTGAAGGGGCGCCCACCCCCAAGACGTCTCCTTCCTGCGCCGCAAGAAGCTTGCCAACGAACGCAGACAGGCCGATTCCGGGCTTGGCCCTCGTCGCATCAGGTTCGTGTCGCCCTCTCCCCGCAGAGAGAACTCATGGAACGACGCGCAATGGCCTCCGGACGGTCCAGCCCTCAGCGGCCTGCCGGGCTCCTGCCGCCTCCTGGGACTCTGGCTGGCAGTGCGCCCTGCGCGCAATCCTGGCAGTGAAGGTACACATCCGGCCCAGGGCCGCCCGGCAAGGGGGCCTGCGTCCAGGCAGTCGCCGCCTTCAGAGGCGCGCGCTGGGCCCCGGCGGCAGGCTGGAGTAGTGTATGGCGATGACCTCGTCACGCAAGCCCGTGCGGCGCACGAAACCGGCTCCGGTGGCCCGCCGGAGAATTCGTCCGCTGCTGGCGGGAGTGGCCCTCGCACTCGGCCTGGCAGCCGCAGGCACCTGGTGGTGGAACCAGTCCGGCGAGGGCGATGCGCTGGCGTCGTACCGGAAAGTGCAGGGACGCTGGCAGCGGGGCGACGGCGACTATGTCATCGACATCCGCGACGCTTCGGCTGGCGGGAAGCTGACGGTGGTCTACCTGAATCCCCGGCCCATCAACGTCGCGAAGGCCGAGGCGTCGATTGTGGGGGGCACCCTGAAGGTGTTCGTCGAGCTGCGCGACGTAAACTACCCCGGCTCTATCTACCAGCTGACGTACGACCCGGCGGCCGATCGCCTGCGGGGGACCTACTTCCAGGCCGCGCTCCGGGAAACGTACGACGTGGAATTCACGAGACTGAAGCCGTAGGCGCCGGCACTGCCAGGGCGCGACTGCGGAGGCACGGATTCGATACTGGTTCGTGAAGCAGATTGTTCTCAGCGCGCCGGCTATTTCCGCCCCGGACACGTCCCGATAAGACTCTCGGATTCGAGATCGTCAGGAGGGGACCGTGTCCGCTGAGCTCACGTACTCACCAGCCGAAGAGGCGCCGGCCGCGGGCCTACGGCCCGAAACCGCCGGGGTCGGCGGCCCACCCGACCGCCACACAGGCACGGCGCCGGCGGAACAGTCCCCATTCCGGACCCTCCTGCTCGGCCAGATCAGGCGGGTGAATTCAGAGCTGTGGGTGCTTCTCGTCCTGTTCGGGCTCGCGGGCCTGCTCAACGTGGCCGCAGGCGCGCACGCGGCCGTACTCAGCCTCTACACCCTTCCCACCATCTTCTCCGCCTACGTGTACGGCCGGAGGCATGCGAGTTTGACCGCGTTCGGCAGCGCGCTGCTCGTGGCGCTGCTGATGCAGTCGAATTCGGCCCTGCTCGTCGGGAGCATCGCCGGCACACCGGAGATCGATCGGTGGCTGACCTTCACGGCCTGGAGCGCGACGCTGGTCGTGACGGCGTACCTCATGGGGACCCTCTACGAACATCGGGCCACTCAGTTGCGCGAGGTCCGCGAGACGTATCACGGCGTGCTGATGATCCTGCGCCACTTCGTGGCCAAGGACAGCTACACGGAAAACCACTGCTACCGCGTGTCCATGTACGCCGCCCGCATCGCGTCGGAAATGGGCCTGCCGCTGTCGGACATCGAGGACGTGCGCGCGGCCGCGCTGCTGCACGACATCGGCAAGCTGAAGGTCAGCCGAGACCTCCTGCACAAAGCCGCGAAACTGACGCAGGCCGAGTACGAGGAGATCCGGCAGCACGTCGACCGCAGCGCGGAGCTCATCGAGCCGGCCGGCGGGGCCCTGCGGCGCATCCTGCCGATGGTCCTCGCCCACCACGACCTGTTCGACGGGTCCGGGGAGAACAGCCATCTGGTCGACGGCAGGGTCCCGCTCGGCGCGCGCATCATCGCGGTCGCAGACAGCTACGACGCGCTCGTCAGCGACCGGCCGTACCGGAAAGCCATGTCGCCGTTCGAGGCCAAGGACATCATCGAGAAGGGGTCCGGACGGGAATTCGATCCGGAGGTCGTGAACGCGTTCCTCCGCCTCTTCCGGCGCCAGGAACTGGATCTCCCGTCCGTCGTCGTCTGAGGCGGGCCCTGGACCGTCGTCAACACGATCGGCTTCCCCCGCGGCCGCCTCGCGGTCGCGTCGGCGGCCGTCGGGTGCAGCGCCTCGTTGGAGCGCCCGAGACGTGGACGCCCATCAAGAGAGCAGCGGAGCGAGCGTCTCCGTCCGCCCCGCGTGCCTGTCGAACCCAGTGCCGTATCGCACCACGACGCAAGGGTCAGAGGCCGGAATGATCACGAGCGCGAAGTTCAGACCCATGTCGAGGGGCACGTCACCGGTCCAGGACTGCCGTGTGAGCGCCGCACATCCGCCGAACAGGAGCGGGTCGCCGAAGTAGTCTATACGGCGGCTGCAGCTGAACAGCCCTTCAGTGGAGCGGCGGCCCCGGTGCTCGGGCGGCCCTTTCCAGACGTGCCGTGCGTACTCCGACTCCGCGCCGATGCAGGACCCGGCGAACTGGAGGAGGATCCCCAGCCGGGGAGGCGCCAGGAGGTGATTACCACTTTCGAGCCTATCGAGGGCGCTCGCTCTGGAATCGAGGCTTCTTGCTCACGCCTTGCCGCGTGGCAGAACCGGCGCCCTGAAATCCAGGCTGCAATCGCGGCGCTTCACGATTGCGCCGAGCGCAATCGGGCGTAGTCCGTCGTCAGGCTGCGCGTCCCTCCGTGGACGCACGCGCAAAGATGCGCCTCGCGACCGAGAAGGCGAGCGCGCAACCGGCGCATCCGAGCGCCGACAGAATGAAAGGGTAGACGTCAGCCCTGTAGACCCACGCTCCGATGCCCGTCCTCGATGAGATCGCGGCACTCGTTATCGTCGCCACGGCAAAGGCGATGATTCCCCCGACCCACCCGACCGACGTGGCGATGATGGTTCCCGACAGGCGTCCACGCCAGGACGTCGCCGCAAGGAAGCAGAATGCCCCGCAGGCGACCAGCACCGCCGTTCCGACCGCCGCGAGCGGGCTGAACACGATCGGCTTGCTGATTACGACGAGATACGGCTGCCGAGCGACGGCATACGACGCGTGAAGGGCCCCGGCGATCACACCGACCGCCGCGGCGGGGACGATGTGCACGCGTTCGGACCTGTTGCGTCGTACGCGCCTGGCCGCCGCCGCCGTCGCGATCACCGCGAGCACAAGAGCGATCACGTCGCCGCCGTGCCGCCGGTCAGCCATGCTGACGAGCAGACTGTCGAGCGCATCGGCGAGCGGATTGGTGGCGAGCCAGATCACCGGTGGCCTCTGCCGCAGCAGGATCTGCAGGTCGCCGCCGCGGTGCTCCACGAGCAGGATCCGATCCTCGCCGATCGTCGCCATCTGCAGCCGGCGATTGTAGAACGGCTCGCGGTCCCATGCCGTTGTGATGCCCAGGATCTCGACAAACGCATACCGGGCCCCTCCCGGAATCCGCACGGGTACCAGCCCCGAGGGCGCACCTGAGCACGACAGGGTTCGCACGCCGGCTGATTCGCCGCGGTCCAGCAGCCGGCATGGCGGTGCACCGCCGAGGGCGATGCGCGGATCTCCGAGGAGGAGATGGAACGGGAATCTCGCGTAGCCTTTGCGCGCTCCGGCGTTCAGCGCCTCGACGACGTGACCAATCGGGACCGCCGGCCAGGCGTATCGGAGCGGACCGGCGTCTTCGCCGATTTGGAACCCCGCCATTGGACTGTAGTAGAAGCCGGAGTACGCCGCTGCCCCCGCGTCTACCATACGCAAGGCCATCGACCCCGGCTCCCAGATGCGTGCAGTCTGGCAGCTCGTGGTACTGACCACGACACCCCGGAGCTGCGGGAGGTCATCCGCAACGATCCGAACGCTGTCCAGGAGCCGCCAGTAGCCGCTGCCGCCGTGGCCGGCGTAGTGGACGTAGTCGAACCGCTTCAGCAGGTCCGAGACGGCTGACGTGCCGGAGAGGGGCTGACTGCGCCGCCGTTCGCCCACGAACTCCACAATCTCGCCAGTGGTGAAGGCGTCTGCCCCCAGCACCGCGGCCGCCCGGTCTCCATGGACGCCCTTCGCGCGTTGGTAGAGATCGCGAGCGAGTTCCATGGTCGATCCGGTGATCAGCCCGGTCGAAGGGCGCGATGACGTCCGCTCGAGCGCCAGGCTGAAGGACGTGACGGCAGCGTCGGACAGTTCCGCCGGCGAGACCACCCACAACAGGAACGTCGGCCCGACCGCCAGCGCTTCCTCCATGGAGTCGGCGAGCGGAATCGACTCCAAGTCGGCAATCTCGCGCGCAAGCGTGCGATAGGGGCTCTGTGGAAGAGCGAGCACGACTGTTGCAGCAACGGGTGGCGATGCGGCGGCTGAAAGCCGGTCGGCGTGCGTGGCTCCCGCTCCCTGGACGCCGGAGCCGAGCAGCGCGATGAGCGGGAGCGCGAGAATGAACCGTCTGCACATCAAGGGTGACTCCCAGTGGTGGGCCCTGAGAAACCAGGGACGTCGCGAACCTCGTTCGGCCTGCAACTCGCTCATCGTCCGGCGCTCAGCCGCGGCGGTTCACGTCGTTCCTTGACGCGTGAGCACCTGGCCGTCCTCGAAAGCGCGCGGCGTCTTTGCGGCCTTGCTCCGAATCGGGTTCAGGCCCAAGCGCCACTCTGGCTAGCACCGAACCTTCTCGCTGGAGCGCTGGTCCGACGTCGAATTTGCCTTCCACGACGACAAGCAACTTGGCCCCCGCATGCTGGTTCGGTTTGCGAAGTGCACCGGTCTGCTTCCCGAAGATCTCTGATCCCGATTCCCGTGCTTGCCTGCCCAACGTGGCGGATCACGCCGTCCACCCAGTCGAACGTGCAGAGAAGCCGGTCGGCCGCACGACGTCCACGCGCAGGCGCGCCGGAAGTGGCTGCCCGATGCCCAGGCTGATCGTATGCACGCTGCCCGGGGCCATGGCTGGCAGCGCCGCTTCGTGCTGCTCCACGGGACAGCCCTCAGCCGAGTACACCACCCAGCGCAGCCGGTAGGAAGTCAGCGTATAGGCCGGAAGCAGGCCGCGGGTGCGGATGGTGGCGCTCAGCGCATTGCCGTCCGACGAGACGTGGAGTGCTTCCACCGGGCTCGACTCCTCCAGCAGCGCGGCGTGGGACGGCTTTTGTGCGCCGTAGAGATCGACCACGCCGTGGACCCGCTGCTTCAGGACGCCTTTTCCGCGGTCTCCAATGTGCGTGCGGTAGTCGTTGTAGCAGAAGAAGATCAGACCGGCGATCGATGGCTGCGCGCGGTAGACCGCGCTGTGGCTCTTCAGGATGTCGATGCGGCGGCCGTCGCCTTCCGGCCGCTCCGGGGTACACGCGCAATACCCGTACTCGGACACGATGATTGGCTTGTCCGGGAACGCCCGGTGAATCTCATCGGCGTTCCTGCGGACGTCCTCGAGCGTGCCGCCGAACCAGCTCTCGTAGTACTCGTTCCACTCGACGATGTCCATCAGGGCCGTCACGTCGCGCTCGGGCGTGCGCTGCAGCGAGTTCGAGGCGTAGGCCGCCGGCCGGCGCGGGTCGAGCCGCTTCGCCTCTTCCCGCATCCGTTTCGCGAAGGCGTACGCGGGCGGGTTCTGGCCCCCGATCTCGTTGCACAGCCCCCAGATGACCACGCTCGGATGGTTCCGGTTCTGCTCGATCATCTCGCGCAGCTGCTCGAGGCCGTTCTGCATCAGCGCCGGCAGCGGCTCGGCCGTCATGCCCTTGAACGTGTCCGGCCCCCACGTGGGCACCTCGAGCTGCATCAGGATGCCGTGGCGATCGCAATAGTCGAGCACGCGGCGGTCCTGCATCCAGTGGACGCGCGTCAGGACGCAGTTCAGCCGCTTCATGTCCCCGTGGTCGTGCTCGATCCATGACGAGGGCTCGGCCATGCCGTAGTCGGGGTGGCTGCCCGCCATCCGCTCGACGCCCATCAGGCGCACGCGCTCGCCGTTCAGGAAGAGCCCGCCGCCGCGCGCCTCGAACGTCCTGACGCCGAACGTTTCTTCGACCCGGTGAGCCTGGCCTCCGCGCGGTTCGAACGTCACCCGGACGGAGTAGAGATGCGGATGATCGAAGTGCCAGAGGCGGGCGTCCGCCACGTGCCCGGCCGGCAGGTTGATGGTCGCCGACTCGCCGGCCGCGACGCTGATCTCTCCGGCGCGCGGCTGCCGCAGCACCGCTTCGCCGGTGTGCGGGTCCACGACCTCATAACCGACGGTGCCGCGCGCCAGCGCCCTCGTCGTATTGCGGATTGCCACCGCCACGTGGATGTCCGCGGCGGCGGCCGCTCCGCCGGTGGCGGAGGGAACACCCTCCACGGCCACGCGCTCGATGAATGCGGGCGGCGACACGACAATCGTCACGGGCCGGTAGATGCCGCCGTCGTGCGTCCAGTCGCTGGATCGCCCGCGCGGCAGCATCTGGTCGTCGAAGCTGTTCTCGGCCCGGACGACGAGGACGTTCGGTTCGTTCCAGCGCAGGGCGCCCGTGACGTCGAGTGAGAATCCGGTGTAGCCCTTGCGCAGGTGCTCGCCGACGGGCCGGCCATTGACCCATACCTTCGCCGAGTGGAACACGGCCTGGAACTCCACGCGCACGCACGCTCCCCGCCACTCGGGCGGGGCGTCGAACCGGCGCCGGTACCACGCCGCGCCGTAGTACTCCGCCGAGGCAGGCTCGACCTGCCACGTATGCGGCACCGTGACGGACGTCCAGCCTTCGGGCGCGGCGTCGGGCATGTGCCAGCGGTCGCGCTCGCCAAGGTTCTCGCCATCCAGTCGGAACTCCCAGGCGCCGTCGAGCGGGACGCGCTCATCGGGCCGGGCTGGCACAGGCTGCAGGAGAGTGGCGGCCGCGGCCGCTCGAGGCGCCACTGCGGCCGCGCCGGCGAGCGCGACCTCGGACACGAAGCGGCGACGGCTGCGAATGGACATGGCGCGCTCCTCGTTCTGCCGTGGCTCTGACGCGCGGACGGCCGCCGTCTACCTCCTCATGAACGCCTCGATCTCCGCGACGGTCCTCGGCAGGCCTGGCGTGAGGTTCTCGCAGCCCGTGTCGGTGATGACGATGGTGTCTTCGACGCGCACGCCGAGCTTTTCGTCGGCGAACACGGCGTAGATGTCGCACGCGAACACCATGCCGGGCTTCAGCGGGCCGCGCGGACCGGCGCTCACGTCGTGCGTCGCCATGCCCACGTTGTGGCTGATCCCCGTCTGCATCGTCCGGATCCTGAAGAGGTCCTTGCTGGTGTCAAACCCCTTCTTCCTCAGGATCTCGAGGACGAGCGGCTGGACGTCCTTCGCCTCGATCCCCGGCCGGTACACCTGCATG
>Ga0316622_100001397_pt1 | contig 15675 bp, 10 predicted proteins | sample OWC_Aug_OW2_C1_D_FD_207646 | JGI IMG/M metagenome (GOLD analysis project Ga0316622, IMG submission 207646) | Wetland soil microbial communities from Old Woman Creek delta, Ohio, United States - OWC_Aug_OW2_C1_D5_C | ecosystem: Environmental > Terrestrial > Soil > Wetlands | place: USA: Ohio... | reverse complement strand
CAGCGCGGCCTCGGATTACATCACGGGCCAGACGATACCCGTTGACGGCGGCTTCCTGGCGGGCAACCCGTGGCCGACAACGGCGTCACGGCCCTGACGGGGTCGCGCGACGCCCCCGCGCCGGACCGGCCGTTCCGAGCCTCTCAGCCGGCTGCGAGGCGCAGACATGCGATGAGGGTGGTTTCGTAGGTCTTGTGGTCGGGGAACGTGGGAAAGCCTCGGAGCCCGAGGCAGTCCTCCCGGGTTGGATACGGGCTGGCGCTGGTCGCCTTGAGTATTGTCGCGACCAACCGCCGGAACCCGCGCAGGGGGGATGCCTCGGCCTGGAGCTGCGGGATCGCCAGTTCCGTCGCGCTGAGACGGACGCAGCGCACCACGTCCCCCGCGGCGGTTGATTGCGGCGCCATCACGAGATCCAGGATCAACCCCTCCACCGATTGCTCCGCCGGCGCGGGCACGCCGATCCTGGCGACAGCGACGGCGACGATGTGCTGCCACGGCAGTTGGCCGATCTTGCCGGCGCGGTTCTGGAGACGCAGGCCGCGGGTTTCGATGGCGACGGCCCGCATCGGCGCAGGGGCCAGCGTCCACGTGCGCGCCGGCTCCGCTTCCACGTCGCCCGGCGGCTCGGGCAGCGGGCCGTCGATCGTCGGCTGGGTCGCCGCCGGCTCCGACGGCGCCAGGGCGGGCTCGGCATCCCGACTCGCCTCCGGTTCGGCGCCGGACGCCGCCGATTCCATCTCCTGCGAGAGGCTCGCCACCGCGAGGGGAGATGTCGTTTCCTCCGGGACCGGCGCGGAGACCTCAGCCGTCAGGGACGTCGCCTCGAATTCGGCCTTCGGCGGCGCGGGCTCCGGTCGGTCGCCTGCCCCGGCCCCTGCCTTTCGGGCGGCGGCCATCAACTCCTCGGCGGCGCGACGGAACTCGGGCGTGGTCCGGGGATTCGCGAGGGCTCCCTCCAGGATGGCCAGCGTGTCGCCGGGCTGTTGGAAGACCTCCAGCATCAGCCGCCCATATGCGATGAGCGCCTTGGGCAGCAAGGGGTCGTCGGGCCAGGCCTGAATCGCCTTGTGGTAGAGATCCGCCGCCTCCCGATGCCGCGACTCCCTTTCCCGATGCGCTGCCAGCGTGAGGAGGCTGCGCATGGCGATGGGGACGTCCGGGTGCGCGCGCCGGTGCTCCTCCAGGGCCGCCAGGGCGCCGTCCAGGTCTCGCCCCACCACGTAGGCACTCACCAGCCGGGCCGACTCTCGCCCGGCGGCAGCCATGTCGCCCTTTTGCGTGTAGGCAGCCACCAGCGCGGCGCGGCCCTCGATGCTGTTGGGGCTTCGCGTCAGGAGCGCCACGAGGTCCTGGATACTGCCGTCGGGGTCGTTCCGGTCCAGTTTCCCGAGCGCCGCCGTGAGTTGCTCCGACGGACTCCACGAGGTCCGCTTGGCGATGGCCGGCGCCAGAATGCTCTTTTCAAAGTTGGACAGCTTGACGATGCCGGCCACCACGGCGCCGAAGACGAAGCCCCCGATGTGGGCCCACACGGCGATCCGCCCTGCGGCCCCGGATCGCGCCATGGCGAACTGCTGGAGGAGCCAGAGCGGGAGCGCCACGTACGCCGGCATGAGAAAGGTGCCTCGAACGATGAGGAACCAGTAGAAGAACCGGATGCGCGTCGCGGCGAGGCGCACCAGGAAGGCGCCCATCAGGCCGGAGATGGCTCCCGAGGCCCCGACCATCGGAATGACGCTTTGCGGATTCATGGCGGCGTGGATGAGGGCCGCCACGGCGCCGCTCGCAACATAGAGGGCAATGTAAAAAAGCCGGCCCCAGCGGTCTTCGAGGCTGGCCCCGGCAAGCCAGAGGAACAGCATGTTGCTCAGCAGGTGCATCCACCCGCCGTGCAGGAACATGGAGGTGAACAACGCCAGCAGGCTCGGCCTCGCCGGAATGTAGCCGTACGTCCGGAAGACGCCGGGGCTTGCCGCCGACTTAAACTCCTCCCACATGGCGTCGAGCTTGGCCTGCTCCTGGGTCACGGTGTCAGGATCCAGGTCGCTCTTCGGGGGAACGGACGGGGCGCCGCGCTGGATCTCTGCCGGCAAGCGAAGGTACGGATGCTCGGCGGCGTAGCGGGCGACACCCTGGAGCCGCTGGCGGGTCTCGGCGGCCTGCTGCTGCACGAGCTGGTTGGTGAGCAAGAAAACCAGCACGTTTGCGACGAGCAAACAAATCGTCACCCAGGGCAGGCGCGCGACCCGTTGGTCCTCGTGCCCGATGGGGATCAGCATTGCGCGTCACCTCGCGACAGCCAGCGACGGGCGCCAGGGGGTCCGTGGCAAGAAGCCTAGACAGTCGAACTCCACCGACCGGGGAAGGCGAACCGAATTTCGCCAGAACGTATCAGGAGCGATCCCGATGTCAAGGACAATTCGAGGCATTGCAGGGAGAACGTGACAGGTTCGCGATTCACGGCGGGCCTTTCGGATGGAGGAATAGCGACGGGGCAAGGATGCCCACCCTGTTAATCTCGTTGACAGGCCCATTTGGTCTTGCCTAGACTGGCCGACACGTTCGGGCATTTTTCATTTACCTGCAATCGGGAGGGCAATCCACGTGGCTCGCAAACGAATGGGCGTGACGCGGCGGGAATTTTTGCAGCAGACGATCCTGGGTGGGGGCGCCGCGGCCCTCGTCGGGGTCCCCGCATCCGTCGCCAACGCCGGGCAGGCGGAACCCAAGATCGGCGCCAACCTCATCAGCAAACTGGAGGGCCCGTCGCTCGTCCTCGATCCGGCAAAGTGGCCAAAGAAGTTCGGCGAGGCCCCCGGGCTTGCCGAATTGGTGAAGGCCGGCAAGCTACCCCCGGTGGCCCAGCGCATCCCCGAAGAGCCGATGGTCGTGAAGCCCCTCCACAGCATCGGAAAGTACGGCGGGACCTGGCGTCGGGCCTTCACCGGCCCCGGCGATGGCGAGAACGGCAATCGGATCGTCGCTACGGACAAGATCCTCTTCTGGGACTACACCGGGACGAAGGTCATGCCGTGCCTGGCCCGCGAGTGGCGGCTGAGCGATGACGGGAAAGTCACGACCATCTTTCTGCGCAAGGGCCACAAGTGGTCCGACGGCCAGCCCTTCACCGCCGACGACTTCGTCTTCTGGTTCGAGGACATCTACTCCAACAAGGATCTGCAGCCCACGCCCGACCCCTTTTTCATGGTGAACGGCAAACCCGGCCGGCTCTACAAGCGGGACGAGTACACCGTCGTCTTCGAATTCCCTGAGCCGAATTTCATGTTCGTGGACATCCTGGCGGGCAGCACCACGATGGGCGGCGGCCAGGCGCGCGAGCAACACATGGGCCGGACCATGGGCGCCTACATGCCGGCGCACTACCTGAAGCAGTTTCATCCGAAACACATCGGAAAGGAAGAAGCCGACCGGAAGGCCAAGGCGGCGGGCTTCGACGGGTGGCTGAGCTACCTGAAGAACCGCTGGGACTGGCGGCTGAACACCGACCTGCCCGTCCTGGGCCCCTGGAAGACCGTCACCCCTATCAACACACCGACCTGGGTGCTGGAGCGGAATGCCTACTACTACGGCGTGGACAACGAGGGGAACCAGCTGCCGTACATCGACCGGATTACCATGGGCCTGGCAGAGAACCTGGAAGTCGTGAACCTTCGCGCCATCGCCGGCCAGTACGACTTCATGGAACGCCACACCAGCCTGGGCAAGCTCCCGGTCTTCCTGGAGAACCGAAGCAAGGGCAACTACGACGTGCGCCTGGATCCCGCCCTGAACGGCGGCGACGCCGTTCTCCACACGAACCAGGCGTACGAGGCGGACCCCGAGATCGCCAAGTGGATCCTCACGCGGGACTTCCGCCGGGCCCTGTCCATGGGGATTGACCGAGACCAGCTGAACGAGACCTTCTGGCTGGGCGTCGGCACCCCCGGTTCTGTCGCGCCGGCAGAGAGCGCGCCGGAGAACCCTGGCCCCGAGTGGCGCAAGAAGTGGTCGGTCCTCGACGTGAAGCAGGCCAACCAACTCCTGGACAAGATCGGACTGAGCAAGAAGGACGCCGAGGGCTATCGGCTTCGGACCGACGGCAAGGGTCGGCTCCGAATCGAGTTGCAAACCATCGCGGGCGCCTTCATCAACTTTGCCCAGGTCGCCGAGATGATCAAGGAGCAGTGGAAGAAGATCGGCATCCAGACGGACGTCAAGGACCTGGAGCGCAACCTCTTCTTCACCAAGATCGCCAACAACGAGCACCAGATCGCGATCTTCATCAACGACGGCTCCGAGCAGATCTACCTGTATCCCCGCTACGCTTTGCCCGTGGACCCGATCCAGTGCCCCCTGGGCCACCCTATCGCGCGCTGGTACGCCAGCGACGGCAAACAGGGGAAAGCTCCCAAGGATCCGGAGATGCTGAAGGCGCTGGAGCTGTTCCGGTCCGCCCCGGGGAAGAAGGCGCCCGAGCGGCGGAAGATCGCCCAGGAGATCTGGAAGATCCTGGTGGACAACCAGTACAGTATCGGGACCGTCGGCCTCTCACCGGCCGTCATGGGCGTCCGGATCGTGAGCAGGCGCATGGGGAACATCCCGGCGCGGCAGGTCAACGCCCAGCACGCTCGCACCCCCTGCAGCTCGCACCCGGCGACGTTCTTTTTCAAGGCGTAAGCTGTCTGCATGTCGCGACACACACGGCCGCCCCCACGATGGCGGGGCGGCCGTGTGTGTCGCCGCCCGATCTTCACGCGGAACGGCGTCGGCAAACTACGGTTGGCGCGCGTCTTGTGCGTCTTGTGGCGAGGCGTTCCGGCGTAGAATGCCGTTGACATGGGATAGGCCGCACGAATAGACTCGCCGCACATTTCGCCGTTTCCGGTCCGGGTTTGCGTTGTAGTGAGGCGTCTGAGCGCCCCTGCGAACCCGGGAGGTTGGGCGGCACCCGCCAAGTGGTTGTGCGGCGTCCAGGGCAATGCCCGAGGAGGAATCGACGATGGCGAAACAGCGAACGGGTGTTACGCGGCGGGAGTTCCTGCAACAAACGGCGCTGGCCTCCGGCGCCGTGGCCCTGACCGGTCTTGCCCCGACGGCGGCGCTGGCCGCCCAAGCGGGCGAACAGAAGATCGGCTCCCAGCTGATCGGGAAGCTCGAGGGGCCGGAGCTGGTCCTGGACCCCGCCAAATGGCCCAAGAAGTTCGGCGAAGCCCCGGCGCTGGCTGAGCTGGTGAAGGCGGGCAAGCTCCCGCCGGTCGAGAAGCGCATCCCGGAAGAGCCGATGGTCGTCAAGCCGCTCCACAGCATCGGCAAGTACGGCGGGACGTGGCGACGTGGCTTCACTGGGCCCGGCGACGGTGAGAATGGCAACCGCATCGTCTCCACCGACAAGATTCTCTTCTGGGACTACACAGGCACCAAGATCATGCCCTGCCTGGCCAAGGACTGGAAGGTGAGCGACGACGGGCGGGTCGTTGTGATCACGCTCCGCAAGGGGCACCGGTGGTCCGATGGCCAGCCGTTCACAGCCGACGACTTCGTCTTCTGGTACGAAGACGTGTACATGAACAAGGATATCCAGCCGACCCCGCACCCCGATTTCATGGTCAACGGCAAGCCGGGGCGCCTGTCCAAGCGTGACGAGTACACGGTCATGTTTGAATTTCCAGAGCCGAACTACCTGTTCGTGGACATCCTGGCGGGAAGCACCGCCATGGGCGGCGGTCAAGCCACCCAGCAACACTTCCTTCGCAGCATGGGTGCCTACATGCCCGCCCATTACATCAAGCAACTCCTGCCGAAGTACTCGTCGCGGGACGAGGTGGACAAGAGGGCCAAAGCCGCGGGGTTCGACGGCTGGCTGAGCTACGCCAAGAACCGCTGGGACTGGCGACTGAATCCCGAACTGCCCGTACTTGGCCCTTGGAAGACGGTCAGCCCAGCTAACACACCAACTTGGGGGTTGGAGCGGAACCCTTACTACTACGGTGTCGACACCGAGGGGAAACAGCTTCCCTACATCGACAAGATCAGCATGGGGTTGGCCGAAAATCTGGAAGTCCTGAACCTCCGTGCCATCGCCGGGCAGTACGATCTCCAGGAACGGCACACCGCCATGGCGAAGATCCCCGTTTTCCTGGAGAACCGGAGCAAGGGCAACTACGACGTGAAGCTCGACCCGGCCCTGAACGCCTCGGATGCCACATTGCAGATCAATCACGCGTACGATGCGGACCCCGAGATCGCGAAGTGGCTCCACAACCGGGATTTTCGCCGGGCACTCTCGCTCGGCATCGAGCGGGAACAGCTCAACGAAACGTTCTGGCTGGGGATCGGCGTCGCCGGCTCCGTCATCCCGTCTGACAGCTCACCGTATAGTCCGGGAGGCGAATGGCGGAAGAAGTGGTCCACCTACAACCCGAAGCAGGCGAACGAGCTGCTGGACAAGATCGGCCTCACGAAGAAGGATAGCGAGGGCTACCGGCTGCGGACGGACGGCAAGGGGCGGCTCCGCATCGAGCTGCAGACATCGGCGGGGGCCTTCATCCCCCACACCCAGGTCGCCGAGATGATCAAGGAGCAATGGAAGAAGATCGGGATCCAGGCTGACACAAAGGAACTGGAGCGAAACCTGTTCTTTACCAAGATCAAGGGAAATGAGCATCAGATAGCCATCTGGGCCAACGACGGCACGGAGGCGCTCTATCTTTTCCCGCGCCATGCCCTGCCGGTGGACCCGGTCGAGGCCCTGATGGGCCACCCGATCGCCGACTGGTTCGCCAGCAACGGGAAGGCAGGGAAGGCTCCGAAGGACCCGCAAATGGTCAAGGCCCTGGACCTGTTCCGCTCCGCAGGGTCCAAGAAGACCGCCCAGGAGCGGTACAAGATCGCCCAGGAGATCTTCAAGATCATCGTGGAGGAACAGTTCTCCATCGGCACGGTCGGGCAATCGCCCGCCACCATGGGGGTGCGGATCGTGAGCAAGAAGCTGGGCAACATTCCCGCTCGCCAGGTCAATGCCCAGCACTGTCGGACTCCGTGCAGCTCGCATCCGGCCACGTTCTTCTACAAGGCATAGGCCAAGGAAGACTGCCCGCGGTTGACGCCCCCACCCCTCGCCTCCCGGGCGCGGGGTGGGGATCTTCCCTCGGTAGAGGGGACAACGCATGTTTGCGTATCTTGTTCGCCGATTGATCCTCGCAATCCTGACGATGTGGGCGGTCTCCGTTCTCTCTTTCGTCGTCATCCAGCTTCCGCCGGGTGATTACATCACCTCCTACATCGCCCAAATGTCCTCGTCGGGCAGCTTCGTCTCCGAGCAGGAGGCGAATGCCCTCCGCCAGCAATACGGCCTGGATCAGCCGCAGTACGTCCAGTACATCCGGTGGATGAAGATGGTGTTCCAGGGGAACTTCGGCATGGCCTTGGAGTACGGGCGGCCTGTCGCGGAGGTGATCGGAGACCGCATCTATCTCACGATGGTGGTCTCCGTGGCGGCGATTATCTTCACCTGGTGCGCGGCCTTGCCTATCGGCGTCTACTCCGCGGTGCGCCAGTACTCGTTCGGGGACTACGTCGCCACCTTCGTCGGCTTCATCGGCCTGGCGATCCCCAGCTTCATGCTGGCCCTGATCCTCATGTATTTCGGCTTCACGCTCTTCAACGCCAACATCGGAGGCCTCTTCTCCGACGAGTTCGCCGAGGCCTCCTGGTCACTCGCCAAGCTCTGGGATCTCACGAAGCACCTGCCCTTACCGGCCGTGATCCTGGGCCTGGCCGGGACGGCGCAGCTCATTCGCATCATGCGGGCGAACTTGCTGGACGAGCTGGGCAAGCCGTACGTCGTGACGGCCCGCGCCCGCGGCCTGTCCGAGTCGCGGCTGATCATCAAGTATCCGGTCCGGGTGGCCCTCAATCCCTTCGCCAGCACTATCGGGTACCTGCTCCCGTATGTGGTTTCGGGCAGCATCATCGTCTCGCTGGTCCTGAGCCTGCCCACGGTGGGGCCGCTCCTGCTCAAGTCCCTGGTGGCCCAGGACATGTTCCTGGCCGGGACCATCGTCCTGCTGCTGGGCGTCATGACGGTCATCGGGACGTTCATTTCGGACCTCCTCCTGATGTGGATTGATCCCCGCATCCGGTTCGAGGGGAAGCAATGAGCGAGCCCGAGGTCCGGCGCGCCGCCCCGGCGGCGGACGAGGAGCCGGCACTCCCCGTCTCGGTCGCTGAGGAGCGTGTCTCCGTCGCCACCCAGTGGCAGCTCATGTGGTGGCGGTTCAAGAAGCACCGCCTGGCCATGGCGAGCACCGTCGTGGTGCTCCTCTTCTACCTGGTGGTGATCTTCGCCGACTTTCTGGCCTACTCGAATCCGCTGGCCTCCGAGGCGCAACGCTCCCTGCTGCCGCCGCAGCGGATCCACTGGTTCGACGAGGGGCGGTTCTCCCCGCATGTCTTGGGCCTGACCGGTATGCGCGACCCGAACACCTTCAAGCGCGTCTACACCCCGGACCCCGGCAAGAAGATTCCCGTCAGGTTCTTCGTTCGCGGGTTCGAGTACCGCCCGTTCGGCCTTATCCCGATGAACCTCCATCTCATCGGGGTCGAGGGCACGACACCCGAGGAGTCGCTGTTCCTGCTCGGGACCGACGAGCAGGGTCGCGACCTCTGGTCCCGGCTCATGTACGGGACGCAGACCTCGCTCATCATCGGTCTGGTCGGCGTCAGCCTCAGCCTGATCTTGGGGGTCTTTCTGGGGGGGATCTCCGGCCTCTACGGGGGCGTCCTCGACACCGTCATCCAGCGCGTCATCGAGATCCTGCGCTCTATCCCCACGATCCCGCTGTGGATGGGACTCGCAGCCGCGCTGCCCAACGACTGGAGCGTGACCCAGGTCTACTTCGCCATCACGATTATCATCTCGCTCATTGGCTGGACAGAACTGGCGCGCGTGGTGCGGGGCCGCTTCCTCTCGCTGCGGCAAGAAGACTTCGTGATGGCGGCAGAGCTCTGCGGCTGCGGCCAGATGCGGATCATCTTCACCCATCTGGTGCCGTCGTTCCTGAGCCACATCATCGCCGCAACCACGCTGGCCATCCCGGCCATGATCATCAGCGAGACGTCGCTGAGCTTCCTGGGTTTGGGGTTGCGTCCGCCGGCTATCAGCTGGGGGGTCTTGCTGCAACAGGCACAGAACATCCAGGCCCTGGCGATCTCGCCATGGCTGCTGATTCCGTCGATCCCGGTGACCATCGTGATCCTGGCGTTCAACTTCATGGGCGACGGTCTGCGCGACGCCGCAGACCCGTACGGACATTGAGATATGCTTCGACGGTTCGGAGGTTCCAGTACCGTCGTACAGCCGTAGCGCCGTACCGCCGAACCAGAAGCCGGATAAGGACCCGCGGTGAGTAACCAGCAACCGAATGTCGCCCCGATCCTGTCGGTGCGCGACCTGAAAACCTACTTCTTCCCGGATGAAGGCACGGTCAAGGCCGTGGACGGCGCTACCTTCGACCTCCTTCCGCGGACGACGCTCGGCATCGTGGGGGAGAGCGGTTGCGGCAAGAGCGTGACGGCCCGCTCCATTCTGCGCATTGTGGAGCGGCCCGGCCGGATCGTGGGCGGCTCCATTGTGATGCAGAAGAACGGCGCTCAGGTGGACCTGGCCCAGCTCGACCCGGAAAGCCGGGAGATGCGCCAGATCCGGGGCGGGGATATCGGGCTGGTCTTCCAGGAGCCGATGACCTCCTTCAGCCCTGTGCACACCGTCGGCAACCAGATCATCGAGACGATCCGGCTGCATCACCCCGTCAGTAAGCAGGAAGCCCGGGAGCGCGGCATCGCCGCGTTCCGTTCCGTCGGCATCCCCAAGCCCGAGCGGCGCATCGACGAGTTCGCCTTCGAGCTCAGCGGAGGGCTTCGCCAGCGGGCTATGATTGCCATGGCCCTGTCCTGCGGCCCGCGCATCCTCATCGCGGACGAGCCGACGACGGCGTTGGACGTCACCACGCAGGCGCAGATCCTGGACCTCCTGCGGTCCCTGCAGGAGCGGGAAGGGATGACCATCATCCTGATCACGCACAACCTGGGCGTGGTGGCCGAGATGTGCGACACGGTGGTCGTGATGTACCTGGGGCGCGTGGTGGAGGAGGGTCCCGTGGACGCCATCTTTCACAACGCCAAGCACCCATACACCCAGGCGCTCCTCCGCTCCATCCCCAGCATTCGCTCCATCGCCCGGACGGAGCTGCCGACCATCGCCGGCTCCATCCCGCACCCGTACAACCGGCCGGCCGGCTGTCCGTTCTATCCGCGCTGTCCGGATTTCAAGCCAGGGGTATGCGACAAGGCCGAGCCCGGGCTCACGGTCGTGGGCGACGGGCAAGCGGTGAGTTGCTTCCTCTACGAGCAGACTTGAGGATGGGAGCGCCGGTGCGTTTGCTCGAGGTCAGCGGGCTGAAAAAGTTCTTCCCCATCCGCCGGGGGGTCATGCAGCGCGTGGTTGGCCACGTCCGCGCCGTGGACGACGTCAGCTTCTTCGTGGAGAAGGGCGAGTGCCTGTCGCTGGTGGGCGAAAGCGGCTGCGGCAAGACCACGACCTCTCGGTGCATTCTGCGGGCGATCCCCCCCACGGCGGGCGAGATCCTCTTCCGCCCCGAGGACGGACAGGTGGTTGACGTCGCCAAGCTCTCCAAGGGGGAGCTGCGGCCGCTCCGCCGCCAGATGCAGATGATCTTCCAGGACCCCTTCTCGTCGCTCAACCCGCGGCGGACGCTCCTCGACATCGTGGCCGAGCCGCTGGTGGCGAACAACATCGGCAACCGGCGCGAGCAGCTCGACCGCGTGGCGGATTTGCTCAAGCTGGTGGGCCTCCGGCCCGAGTACATGCGCCGCTACCCGCATGCGTTCTCGGGCGGCCAGCGGCAGCGCATCGGTATCGCCCGCGCCCTGGCCCTGAATCCCAGCCTCGTGGTGGCCGACGAGCCCGTCTCCGCCCTCGACGTCTCGGTGCAGGCCCAGATCTTGAACCTTATGCTCCGCCTGCAGGACCGGCTCGGCCTCACCTATCTTTTCGTGGCCCACGACCTCTCCGTCGTGAAACATGTGAGCGACCGCGTGGCCGTCATGTATGTCGGCCGTATCGTCGAGATGGCGCCCACGGCGCCGCTCTTCGCCACGCCCAAGCACCCCTACACCGAGGCCTTGATGTCGGCTGTCCCCAAGCCCGATCCGCGCCTCCGGTCGCAGCGGATCGTCCTGGAGGGCGAGGTCGCCGATCCGGCCAATCCCCCCTCGGGCTGCTACTTCCATCCCCGCTGCCGGTACGCCGTGGATGCCTGCCGGACCGAGACCCCGCAGCTTCGCGAGATCGAGCGCGGGCACTTCGTCAGCTGCCATCGGGCGACCGAGCTCAGACTGAAGGGCATCGCGGCGTGAGCGAAAGTCGCTTGGTGTATTCCACCCACGGCGGGCGCGTCCGGCAACCCGACGAGCGTCCAGACACCCCGGCTCGCCCGAAGGCGAGGTCGGCAGCCCCGGACGACGGGACGATTCGCATCTTCCGTGAGCGCGGGGGCCGGAACGGCAAGGTCGTGACCGTCATTCGCGGACTTCCGCCGGGCGCGGTGCTCCCTAACCTGGCCGCGGACCTGAAGCGGCTGTGCGGGGCTGGCGGCACCGTCAAGGATGCCGCCCTGGAGATTCAGGGCGACCACCGCGAGCGGCTGGCTGGCCACCTGCGAGCGAAGGGGTACACCGTCAAGCTCGCGGGGGGTTAAGTCGCCGATTCCCACTCCTCGTGCAGCGCAATCCCAAGCGTCTCCATGGCCGAGAGAGGATGATGAAAGGAGCGTACCAGTGATTTCTGCCGATAAGACCAAGACCCAGGCGTGGACGTGGGACGGGGCCCTGCGCGGGATCGTTCCCCCAATGATTTCCCCCCTGAGCGACACCGGCGAGGTTGACGACAGGGCGCTCACGGCGACCGTCAACCACATCCTGGGCGGTGGGGGCAGCGGCCTGTTTGTCCTGGGCGGCTGCGGCGAGGGTGCGTGGCTGACCCGAGAGCAGCGGTCCGCCGTCATCCGGGCGGCGAAGCGGGCGGCAGCGGGGCGGGCGCCCATCCTCGCGGGCGTCATGCTGCCGGCGACGGGCCCGGCCCTCGAGGCCGCGCGCCAGGCGGTGGACGACGGCGCCGACGCCCTCGTTGCGGGGTCGCCGTACTATTTCAACGTGGACGCGGCCTCGCAGCAGCGCCACGCGGAGGCGATCCTCGCGGCCGTGTCGCTTCCGGTCCTGCTGTACAACATCCCGCAGGCAACCCACAACCCCCTGAAGCCTGAGACCGTCGCGCAGTTGGGCCGGGATCGGCGCATTCTCGGAATCAAGGATTCGGCCGGCGACTTCGAAGCATTCCAGCGCTTTCTGGCCATCAAGAAGCAGCGGGCCGATTTCCGCGTGCTTCAGGGAAACGAGCATTTCGCGTCGGCGAGCCTGCTTCTAGGGGGCGACGGGCTGGTCCCCGGCATGGCCAACTTCGCCCCGGCTCTTTTCGTTTCCTTGCACCGTGCGGCGACGGCCAGCGATGCGGCGGGCTGCGCGCGCCTACAGGAACAGATCACCGACCTGTGCACCCTGCACACCCACGGCCACTGGCTGCCGGCCCTCAAGGCCGCCTGCGCCATGCTCGGCCTCGGCAACGGCGTCCCATCGCCTCCGCTCGTCCCGGCGGCCCCGGAACAGCGCCAGGCCATTGCGGCCATCCTCGCGCGCCACGGCTTCCACCCCACCGCGTAGCCCGCCACCCCTCCCCAATACCCATTCCCACCCAGAAGGGCATAAGGGGACGTTGTTGACTAATTACACTTATTTTTAGAGGATGCCACTCGATATAGTCAGCCGGCATGACAATGACAGCACCGAGGCGCTACGCTGGGGCCTGACCGATCATGTAGACCGAAGGTAAATAAGTGTAAATAGTCAACAACGTCCCCGAGAATTTGGTGGTCAGGGGAGGTGCGGTGTGGTCGTGCGGACGGCGGATCGCTGCGCTTCGGTGAGGAGGCAGCCTTCGAGGCAGGCCGGCCGGCACTGGCCGTCGCAGGGCTCGACGTGGATGGTCACGGTGGCCCCGGGGAGACGCGCCTTGATGCCCCGGGTGACGGCGTCGGCCAGGTTGTGCGCGCGCTCGACCGTCAGGTCCTTGTCAACGACCAGATGAAACTCGATGAAGCGCGCGGCGCCTGCCTTCCGCGTGCGCAGGTGATGGAAGCCACGCACCGCCGGGGCCAACCCATTCAGGCGCGTCCGGATCCAGGCGATCTCGTCCGCGGGCAGACTCGCATCCATGAGATCGCGGCCCGATTGCTTCGTCAGGCTCCAGGCCGCATGGATGATGAGCAGAGCCACGGCGATGGCCGCCACCGGGTCCAGCCACAGGAGGTTCGTTCCCGGTAAGAACCACTGGCCGAGCAGGATCAAGCCGAGCCCCACCATCACCCCCGCCGAGGTGTAGACATCGGTCCGCAGGTGCCAGGCGTCGGCCTGCAAGGCCACCGAATCCGTCTCCCGTCCCACCTTGAACAGCAACTTCGACACGCCGAGGTTCACCACGGAGGAGACCAGCATGATGCCAATCCCCCAACCGACCGCCTCGATGGGTTTGGGAGCCAGGAGCTTGTGTGCTGCCTCGTAGATGATCCATCCCGCCGCAAGGAAGATCAGCAGCGCCTCGACGGTCCCGGAGATGTTCTCGACCTTCCCGTGTCCGAACGGATGCTCGTCATCCGCGACCTTGTTCGAGGTCTTGACCGCAAAGAGGGCGATGATAGCCGCCAGAAGATCCACGCCGGAGTGAATGGCCTCGGAGATGACCGACACGGAGCCGATAAGCACGCCGACGATGAGCTTACCCAGCACCAGGGCGGTGTTTGAGGCCACCGAAAGCCACGCTACGGCGTTCTTTCGTTGCTGCGCGTCCAACGTACACCCTTTGCGCCAAAGAAATACGAACTGCGGAACGTCGAAACGTTCCGCGAGGATGGCCAAAGACACGAATCCCGCGGAACGGTGTGTCCCGCGGGATCGCACTCCCGCTGCCTCGCCACGGAGGCCCGGCTGCACCCCGATCAGTCAGGGGTCGCCTGATCTCAGGCGGATTCAGGGTATCCAATTGTCCACGGCCTGTCAATCGTGTGGCGACGAACGCCCTCCCCGGAGCATCACTTCGGCTAATGGAAAAGCAGGTTGGGCAGAAACAGCGCGAACTGTTTGAAAAGTACGAGACCAGCCAAAATGCTTACCATGCCGACGAGGAACGGCAGGCAGGCCTTGAAGCTCCGGAAAATGGTGGTCTCGGCGATATAGCACGAGAGGATGAGTGTGGTGCCGACCGGCGGCGTGAACAGGCCGATGGCCATGCCGTACACCAGCAGGACCCCGAAGTGGACGGGATCGATCTGCAATTGGAACGCGATCGGGGCGAACACCGATCCAAGAAGGATGATGGCAGGTGCCACATCGATCACGGTTCCAGTGATGAGGCAGACGGCGGCGATGATGGCCAGCAGCATCGTCGGAGAGGGGTCATACGCCTTGACCGAAGCTGCCAGCGACTGGGGAATCAGATTGAACGCCAGAAGCCATGACACCACGGACGCCGTCGCAATGACCAGCAGCACCACCGAAGTCTGCACGCCGGTATCGTACAAGGCCTGGAGGGTCTTCCGCCAGGTCAGCTCCCGATAGATCATGAACCCCACGATTATCGCATAAATGACGGCGATCACCGCCGCTTCCGTGGGGGTGAAAATCCCCAGGACGATCCCCCCCACGATGGCGATGGGCATGAAGAGCGCGGGCAGACAGACGACCGTGAGCCGCAGCCCGTCGACGAACGAGACCCGTTCGTGCTTTGGGTACCCCCGTTTGCGGGCAATATACGTCGAGATCGACATGAGCACGACGCCCGTCACCACACCGGGGACAGCGCCGCCTATGAAGAGGTCGCGGATGGACACGGACGCCACCACGCCAAGTAGGATCATGGGGATGCTGGGCGGGATGATGATCCCGATCGTGGAGGCGGTGGCGTTGACCGCTGCCGCGTAGTCCGCGTCGTACCCCTCCTTCTTCATGGCCGGGATGATGATCGACCCCAGCGCCGAGGCGTCGGCCACCGACGAGCCGGAAATGCCCGCCATGATCATGTTGCCGACGATGGCAATGTTGGCGAGGCCGCCCCGTAGACGGCCGACCAGGGCGTTACAGAATGTGATGAGGCGCTGGGTCGTTCCCCCCGCGTTCATGAGGTGACCCGACAGGATGAAGAAGGGGATGGCCATGAGCGGGAAGGAGTCGATCCCCGTGAACATGCGCTGGGCGATCACCATCAGCTTGAGGTCAGTCTGCGTCAGGAGCATGACGACCGACGTGATCCCCAGCGCGATGCTGATAGGCGTGCTCAGTGCCACGAGCGCGAAGAAGACCGACAGGAATACCAGCATGGATTCCCCTTCGCCCTAAACGGTGGTGGCGCCTTCCGGGCCCTTTTCACCGATCCGAATGAGCCTCTCGACCGCAAAGAGCAGGATGAGGGCGGATCCGACGGGAATCGACATGTAGATGTAGCCCATGGGGATACGGATGGCGCTCGAGAGCTGGCGCATGGTTCGT
>Ga0316622_100001396_pt1 | contig 15682 bp, 15 predicted proteins | sample OWC_Aug_OW2_C1_D_FD_207646 | JGI IMG/M metagenome (GOLD analysis project Ga0316622, IMG submission 207646) | Wetland soil microbial communities from Old Woman Creek delta, Ohio, United States - OWC_Aug_OW2_C1_D5_C | ecosystem: Environmental > Terrestrial > Soil > Wetlands | place: USA: Ohio... | reverse complement strand
GACCGTCATCGCAGAGCCGACGGACCTCGCGCATCGCGAAGTCTTTGCCGAAGGTCGTCTCTTGCTCAGCGAGCCGATAGCGCGCCGGGGGGGTCTGCGCGGGGTCCTCGACCTCGACGAAGCGCTCCTCGGGCCAGGGCTCGTAGTGGCCCTTGCGGTAGGTGATGACGTCAAAGCCGGCCTGCGCCCAGCGCTGGAACGACTTCGGACTCCAGCCCTCGCGATCGAAGAGCACGCTCACCCGGCGCCCCTCGCCGACGAGGGCGCGCACCTGGGGCAGGAGGTCGTGCTCGAGCATCGAGAGCAGGCCGTGGTTGGCCTCGGGGGTGACGAAAAGCAGCGGCTCGGCCCGCGCATCGTTGACCCAGAAGTCGCTGGTGGCCGGCATGCACAGGCGCCGACGCTGGACGTGGGCCTTCGGCAGCGTGTGCTTGCGCCCGTGATAGGGCCGCACGTGGCCGTCGACATACAGGTACCCCAGCGCTTCGGGCTCCTCGCTCGCCCAGCGCCGGGCGAGCGCCTCGGCCAGCGCGTGGGCCTGAGCGCGCGCACCGAGCTCTTGGAGCTTCCTGCGCAAGGTCTTCACCTCCGGTGCCCGGTCCAGGCCGAGCAGCAACCCGAGCTCGCCCGGCGCATGCCCCTTGAGCTGCTCCGGGGTCTTGATGCGCAGCAGCGCCATGAAGGCGAGGGTGAGCAGCACACTCTGCAGCCCGAAGAACCCGTTCTTCATCTGTCCATAGACCTGGCCGGTGACCTCGAGCAGTCCCTGGGCGAGCAACCCCGGCAGGGCGAGCAGCACCCCGGCACCGGGCACCGACTCGGCGGGGGCGAAGACCACCGGCGCCTCGGGCAGCTCACCGACGGCTGCCAACGCCCGCTCCTCCACCCGCTTGACCGCCACCCCGCCTTCGGCCCGGGCGTCCTCGGCCGAGCGCTGCGCCGGACTGGAGCCCACGCGCCGCGGCGGCTCGCTGGAGGCGGGGCGGTGCAGCTGGCCTTGCCGTGCCGCATAGCGCAGCGTCCCCTCCGCGACCCCCACGACCTTGGCCACCGCGCGCAGCGACTGCCCGCCATCGAGCAGGTGCTGGGCCTGCTCGCGCTTGTCCTCGGTGAGCTTGTACGCCCCGCGCGGACCACGCGTCTCCTGCAGCGCCTCGATCCCGCCGGCGCGGTAGGCGGCGCGGTTGCGATGCACGGTGCTCTGGTCGACACCGAGCGCACGGGCCAGCGCCGTGGGGCTCGCCAGCTTGAGCTCGCTGAACATCCCCTGCGCCAGACGCAGCCCCAGGCGGTCATCCTCGGCACAGGTGTAGATGGGCCCCGAGGCGTTGGCGAGCTCGACCCGTCCGTGTTGGCGGACGACGGCGAGGTTTCTGCCGACGATGATCGCGTCCTTGGGGAGGAAGCCGAGCTGGGCCTGGAGCATGTGCAATACTCGGTCGATACTTGCACTCTAATATACGCACCCCGCGGGTAGAAATCAGGCAAAAACCAAGCGATGAAGGGCGCATGTCAGGAGGTCTGCAATGGCTGATGCAGCGCCTCGGCTGACCGCCGGCCAGGCGGCAGTGGTCGGCGCGCTTCCCGCTGCCTTGCGGCAAGGGTTCGTGCTGACGGGAGGCACCGCCCTCGCCGCCTTCTACCTGCAGCACCGGCGCTCCGACGGTCTCGACTTCTTTGCGCGTCAGCTGGACTAGCCGGTACGCTTCTCGGAGATCGCGGCGGGCCTATCCGCTCGATTCAAGGTGCTCACGAGCGAGCGGATCTACGACCACTGTCTGTTCGTCGTCGAGGCGGCAGGCGAAACGGTCAAGGTCGAATTCGCGCCCCTGTACTTTCCGAGATTGCACCCTGCCGAAGAACGCTCCGGAGTCCTCGTCGACAGTCTGGAGGACATCGCTGCCAACAAGATCCTGGCGCTGGCCGATCGGTTCGACCCCAAGGACTTCGTCGACGTCCACTTCCTCTGCCGCCACCAGGGTTGGTCGATCCTCGACCTGGTGGCGATCGCGCGCCGCAAGCACGACGCCCCCTACGAGTACAGCCTGAGGCTCTCGCGCATCGTCGAGCAGGGCCCGTCCCTGGCGGCGGTTCTCCTGGTCAGACCCCTCGCAGCCGAGGAGTTTGTCGATTTCTTCCGGTCCGCCGAGGCGCAGCTAGTCCGTGCGCAACAGGCCCGCCTCGCGTCTCGAAGGCCATCTGCCGCCCGCGCCCGACGCCTGACGTGCGACGCTTCCGGCCGCGGCGCACCCTGGACGCGCTCGCGGCGGTACCGGGTCAGGACCGCCGGCGCCGCAGGGCCGCTACGCCGAGCAGGGCGCCGGCAAGCAGCGGCAGCGTCCCGGGCAAGGGCACGGCGCTCGGTGGCTCTGCCGTCGCGACGAGCGTGAACGTGAACGCATCGAGGAAGCTCACCGGATCAACGCCGTTCATGGTCAGCACGGTTCCGTCAAAGGTCCCGCTGAAGTTGCCGAACGCCCCGATCGAGAAGCAGCTCGACCCCTGCAGGAAGAACAGGCTGCAAGGGTTCTCGTTTCCGCCGAAAGCCGGGCCGTCGACGACGCCCGGGTAGGTGGGGAAGGTGAAGCCGAGGGTCGCTGCCCCGCCCGCGTCGACGTCGATCGCGGAGAACCGGATGATGTCCAGCTCGATCGCCGAGAGCTCCGGAAAGAAGCTGACCGGAAACGACTCCCGCTGGAGAGTCGCATCGAAGCGGCCCGAGAGCGCGAAGGTCTGGGGCACGACCGGACCGCAGTTGAAGAAGGGGTCACAGATAAGGACGTGGCTGTCATAGGTGACCGAGCTATGGGCGGGATCGATCCTCAGCGTGACGGCGTGGGCCTCGCTGGCCGCGACGCCAACCAGGACGGCGGCGGCGAGGAGGGCGGCCAGCCTGGGCGAGGGAGCGGTGGGCGCCAGGTCATTCATCGTCGTTTCTCTTCACTGTTCAGGTCGGGTGGGCGGCAGCGGGGTCCGGAGGCCTCGCGATGCGCACTTTACCGCGATAGCAGGCTGGCGCCGCCCTTGCCAGGACGACTCTGGTCCAACGACACAGGACTCGGGGCAGACGGCACGCGCCGGACCCGGTAGGACCTTCAGCCCTTGCGGCCCCGGGCCACGAGTCCGTCCGCGGAGGCGAGCGCCACGGCCCCGCGGCCGGACCCCGCCAGCGGCGTCGGGACGGCCGCGGGCTGCAGGTCCGGCAAGGCCAGCCGATCATCCCGCCGGGCGACGCGGTAGCCGCGCCCCTCCATGTACGCCGCCGCGGCCTCGCTCTCGTAGTGGTAGAGCACCATGCGGGCGAGCTGCTGGGGCCGGTAGGCCTCGGCCAGCTCCTCGAGGCCCGTGTGGGAGGGTGAGCGGGTCACGCAGCAGTCGTGGAAGACCACTTCACCGTGGCAGGCGAAGCGGTTGATGACCTCCGGCACCGGCCGGGTGTCACCGGTGTACAGGAACAACCCGGCCAGTGCGATGCCGTAGGCCGAGTTGAACTCGTGGTGGCGGACGGGGAAGACGCTGAACAGCAGGTCCTCGTGCCAGAACTGCTCGGAGACCGGGACGAGTTGGAAGCAATCCCAGAAGTTGGCCCCGCCCTCGGCGAGCACCCCCGGGTAGTCCCCGATCCGCTTGTGCAGGACCTCCACCAGCTTGACCGGGACGTAAAGCTTGACGCGACCCCGATACTCCGCATCGAAATAGGCACGATAGAAGAGGTTCTCCAGCCCGCCGATGTGGTCGAGGTGGGCGTGGGTGATGAAGACGGCGCGCGGCAGGCGTCCGGGATAGAGCTGGCCGAACGCGGTCACGGTGTCGAGCCCGCAGTCAATGAGGAGCAGGGGCTCGTCGCCGCGCTCGAGCACGGCGGACGAGCTACCGAGCCCGAGGGCGTGCGCATTGCCCACGCCGAGGAACCGTATCGCTAGCCTTCGCTGCATGTCGTTCTCCGTCCGCGCGGCGCTCAGGCGGCCGCGGCGCCCTCCCCCTCTCGTCCGGTGATGAATTCCTGGAAGTTACGGCACCGCCCCGCCGCGAGACTCGCCTGGAAGGCCTGGTTCAAACGGCGCCGGGCGATCAGCATCTCCCCGACCACGGCGCGGGCCTGGGGCGTACGGAAGCCCAGCCCCGCCTGGGCCAGGCGCTCGAGCGCATTCGTGTACGCGGTCTCGGCGCGGGCCGCGCTGTCGGGGGCGTGGCAGAGCGAGCCGTGGCGGACACGGTATTCGTGCAGCACGACCTCGATCACCGGCACCCGCCCGAGGCACTCGAACCCGCGCAGGTTGAACAGCGTGTCCTCACCGAGACCCAGCCCCTCCTCCCATGCCCAGGCCACCACCTCCCGCCGGAACAGAAAGGTCATCGGCACCGACGTCTGGGCGTAGTCGTGCAGCCCAAGCGAACGCACCGCGCGGCCCTCGGGCCACAGGGTCGCGAGGGCAACGGCGCTCGCGTCGTCGACCACCCGCACGTTGTCGCCCGCCATGCCGGAGTCGGCCGCGAGCGGAACCAGGCGCTCGAGACGCTCGGGGTAGAAGAGGTCGTCGGCGTCGAGCGGCGCGAGGTACTGTCCGCGGGCGGCCGCTATGGCCCGGTTGCGCGCAGCCCCGGGGTCAGCGGCGGCCGCCCCGGGGCCTACGAACCGCATGCGTGGGTCGTCCAGCCCGTGCTGCGCGAGAAACGTCCGATAGTCGAGCCCATCGTCGCTTACGACCAGGAGCTCCCAGTCCTGGAGGGTCTGGGAGAGCACGCTCCGTACCGCGCGGGCGAGGAAGGGCTGCGCCTGGTAGGCGGGCGTGATCACCGACACGAGGGGCATGGTGAGAAGACCGGGGTCGCTGTATCGCTCGGGCTGCCGGAACGCCACCGGCCACTACCTCGGGTCAGGAACGACGCCCGCTCTGGCACGACAGGGTACCGACTCGAGCTGAACCGTTCATGAACGCGTCGGGGTCTGCGGGTCCCGCGGGGCCACGCCCATCGCGCGGCTTACCTGCCCGCCATACCGTCGAGGGGGGAGCCGCCCCACCCGCCACAGCCCCTGGGTAGACCACGCCGAGCGCCAGGACGTTCCCCAACCCGCTCGCGCACCCACGGCGTACCGCCCCGCGAGCGCGGCGACGCACGGGGCAGCGACCGGCCCCGCCGGTGTCACGACCGGCGGAGTCCCTCGAGCACCTCGAGCAGGACGTCGCCGTCCTGGGGGCCCAGGCCGTGTCCGTCGGCGACCGGGATTCGGACCGCGCGCCCGCGCAGGGCGGGGATGTTGTTGAGGTCCTGGCTCCAGCTCGGCACGACGAGGTCCCCCAGGCCAACGCTGTCCTCGGCGCGCACGATCGACACGTAGGTTGCGCTGGGGTGGGGCTGGCGATTCAGCCAGAACAGGATCCCGCGGGGGTCCTCCCGCATCAGGTCGCGGTACAGGCCCTGGGAGCGGTTGAGGGTCCCGGCCCCGACCAGGGGGGCGAACCAGGCGAGCGGCGTCTGACCGAGCATTGCCCCCACCTCCGCGGCCTCGGTGCCGAGGTGGGGGCTCGCGATGCTGATCAGGGCACCGACACCGCCGTCCGGGTTCTGCACCATGTAGAGCCGCGCCACGACCCCGCCCGCGGAGTGGCCGATGAGGACCAGCCCCTCACCGGGGTGCCAAGCGCGCACGGCGGCCAGGTAGCGCGCGAGCACTTGGGCCTGCAAGCCGAGCGGGGCTTCGGTCGGCAGCGCCACGGTGTAGAGGGTGCGCGCGGCGGGCACGGGTCTCGAGCCCCGGTCGACCGCACCCCCCCGCATCCCGAGGTCTCCGCCGTCTCGCCAGCCGGCACGCCCCAGCGTCCCGACCACGCCGCTCGTGCGCCAGTCCTGCGGTCCGCCCAGGTAGCCAGGCACAAGAACGGCAACCTCGGCACGGGCCGGGAGGGCCAGTGCCAGCAGGAGCATCCCGAGGAGCCAGGAGCCCAGCCCGGTCCAGCCCCACCGCCAAGGCTCGCGCCGGGCCGCTGGCTCGCCTGCCCTCGGGGGACTAACCTCCTGCAGCGGACGGCCCATCATCCCCCGCTGTGGCCGGCCGGACCGGCCCCTGATGCTGATATCGGTTGTATTCACACTGAGCGTACGAGGTTGCGATGACACGAGTGAGCATGCTAACGCACTGCCTGCCCCTCCTGCTGCTGTTCGGCCCCGGGAGCGGCGCCGCGGACGACCGGGCCCCCCTCACCTACGACCGGGTGACCCTCGCGGCCACGGCCAGCCGGCCGGTGGAGAACGACACGCTGGTGGTCATCCTCGACGCCCAGCGCGAGGGCGGCGACCCGGCGCGGCTCGCCGACGAGGTGAATCGCTCGGTGCGCAAGGGGCTCGATCAGGCGCGGGCGGTCGAGGCGGTGCGCGCCCAGACGCTCGACTACCAGACGACGCCGGTCTACCGGGACCAGCAGGTGGTGGGTTGGCGGGTGACCCAGTCCCTGCGCCTGGAGAGCCAGGACCAGGCGCGCCTCGGGGCGCTGCTCGGCGAGATGCAAAAGGAGCTGGCCGTCCGCTCGGTCGGGTATGCCGTCTCACCGCCGCGCCGCGCCGAGGCGGAGGAAGGCCTGATCCGCGACGCCGTGGAGCGCTTCGGACGGCGGGCGCGGCTGCTCACCGAGCAGCTCGGCCGGCCGGGGTACCGGCTCGTCGAGATGGTGGTGGAGACCGACGGCGAGCCTTCGCCGCGGCCCATGCCCATGGCGATGCGGGCCGCCGCCATGGTCGAGGTGGCGCCACCGGCATTCGAACCGGGCACGCAAACCCTGAACGTCACGGTTCGCGGGACGATCGAGCTCGAGCGGCCCTGACCTGGCCTGCCGGGCGCGGTCGACCACGCCGCCCCGGGGACAGGTAAAGTCAACGGCGCGCCAGACTCTCGCCGCCCGCCCCGGGACGGGACCGACGGTCGGCCTAGCGACCCGGCGCGCGGGACAGGTCGATCGGCCCGACCGGCATGAGGGACAGACCGGGCGAGGGCATCCTGCGCCGCGCGTCTGCCATGGGGGAGGGCGGACGCCGGCACCCGCCACGCCCAGGCCCCTCGTCGTCCCCCTCCTCGTCAGACCACCTGCCCGCCACCATGTCGAAAACCAGCACCATGTCGACCTCCTCAGCGCGCCCCGTCGGCCCACGCCATCGTGGGCGTCTTGACATTTGGCAAGCAGGGGCCGTGCCAGTTCCGGCGCATTACCCCCCAATCCGTGGGAGGTTGACCGGCGGTTCCGGGCCCACCCGCGCGCCGCAGCCCGGGGGTAAAGGGGCGTTCCGGCGCCCGCGGCCGGACCGGGCGGACGGTGTCCGGGCCGGCCGAGGCCCCACCAGCCCCCTATGCCCTCGCCGCAACCGCACCAGCGTGGTGCACCCCGCCCGATCGCGAGCCCTAACGGCTGCGCCACCGGCCCGCACCCGGCCTGGGGCGTGACGGCCGGCGACAGGCTTCGCTAGGATCCCGCTCACCCGCCCGCGCGGCGGTTTCGCCGTGCGCCGCGTAGTCTCGGCTACCCACCCCACACCGAGGAGCCCCGAATGGAAGTCATTGACGCGCTGGTCGGCTTCGTCCTGCACCCCGACCAGTATCTCGGTTGGCTGATGGACCACTACGGTCAGTGGCTCTACGGGATCCTGTTCCTAGTGGTCTTCGCCGAGACCGGGCTGGTGGTGACCCCCTTCCTGCCGGGCGACTCCCTGCTGTTCGTGGCCGGCGCCCTCACCGGCGCGGGGCAGCTCGACGTCCGCGTCGTGATGGGGATGCTGATGGCGGCGGCGATCCTGGGCGATAGCACGAACTACTGGGTCGGGCGCTGGGTAGGGCCGCGGGTCTTCAGCCAGGAGACGGGGCGATTCCTGCGCCGCGAGCACCTCGAGCGGACCCGGCGCTTCTACGAGCGTTACGGAGGGAGAACGGTCATCATCGCCCGCTTCATGCCGATCGTGCGCACCTTCGCCCCGTTCGTCGCCGGCGTAGGGGCGATGAGCTATCCCCGCTTCCTGGCCTTCAGCGTATTCGGCACGTTCCTCTGGGTCGGCGGCTTCGTCGGGGCGGGCTATCTCTTCGGCAACCTGCCCGTGGTCCAAAAGAACCTGACGGTGTTTGTCCTCGCCATCATCCTGCTCTCGGTCTCGCCCGGGATCGTGGAGTACCTCAGGGCGCGGGCCCGGACGCGAGCCAACCCGCAAGGGCAATGAGTTGGGCGGAAAACCTCAGTCGATGTATCGCGTTTGGGCCCTAACAACCGCCCCCCCCGATGGAATCCAAGGGTGTCCACACACTCTGTGGATAACTCTGTGGAAGAGCTGTCGCCATCGTCGCGATAACCGCAGCCTAGCTCGGCGGCCGTCACTTTGGCGAAACCGTAACCACAGGGCATATCTCGATATATATCAGTGTGTTGTCGAGATCATCGCGAGCCGAGAGACAACTGGGCAACAGCCTGTTGCGCGTGCACCATAGCTGTGCACAAACCTTGCTACCGCTTGACAGGCCCGGCGGTTCCTGAATTCCTTCGCGGGACCGCGGGGTCAGCCGGTACCCGTGCGCGGGGCCGCCGCCCGCAGGGCCGCGGCGAACTCGATCATGCGCTCGGTGGACCGTAGGGCCCGTCGCCTGACCGCCTCGTCCACCCGGACCTCGTTGTCTCCCTGCTCCAGGACCCGCACCAGGTTGTGTAGCCCGTTCATCGCCATCCACGGGCAGTGGGCACAGCTCTCGCAGGTGGCGCCCACGCCGCCCGTCGGGGCCTGGATAAGCCGCTTGCCCGGCGCGGCCTGGCGCATCTTGTAGAAGATGCCGTTGTCGGTGCCGACGATAAACTCACGGTTGGGCAGGCGTGCCGCGGCCTGGATGAGCTGGGTCGTGGACCCGACGACGTCGGCGAGGGCGATCACCGCGGCGGGCGACTCCGGGTGAACGAGCACCGCCGCGTCCGGGTGCAGGGCCTTCAGCCGGTTGAGGGCGTCGGCCCGGAACTCCTCGTGCACGATGCAGGCCCCCTGCCAGAGCAGCATGTCGGCGCCCGTCACCTCCTGGACGTATCGGCCGAGATGCCGGTCCGGGGCCCAGATGAGCTTCTCGCCGCGGGCATGCAGGTGGCGAACGAGGTCGACGGCGATGCTCGAGGTGACCACCCAGTCCGCCCGCGCCTTCACCTCGGCGCTGGTGTTGGCGTAGACCACGACCGTACGCTCCGGGTGGGCGTCACAGAACGCCGCAAAGGCATCGGCCGGGCAGCCGAGGTCAAGCGAGCAGGTCGCCTCCAAGGTAGGCATCAACACCCGCTTCTCCGGATTCAGGATCTTCGCGGTCTCGCCCATGAACCGCACGCCCGCCACCACCAGGGTGGCGGCCGGATGCCCGCGACCGAAGCGCGCCATCTCGAGTGAGTCGGAGACGCAGCCACCGGTCTCCTCCGCGATCCGCTGCAGGTCGGCGTCGGTGTAGTAGTGCGCCACGAGGACGGCGTTCTTCTCGGCCAGCAGCCGCCGTGCCCGCTCGCTGAGCCGCGCCCGCTCGAGCTCGTCGTGGCGCGGCATTCCGGCCAGTACGTCGGCCGTCCGAGGGTAGCCTCGGGACCCGATCAGGGGCGCATTGCCGTTCATCGTCAGCATCTCCCTCGTTTCGTCAGCCGGCCCGCGCGGTCCGCCATCACTTGATGATCTCCACCGTCCGCGGGTTGCGCAGACGGTAGAGCTTGGCCGGCCGGTGAGACCCATCCCGACACACGGTGCCCGTCTCGACCAGGTGCCCCAGACCCAGCACCCGCTTACGGAAGTTCCTCTTGTCCAGCGGCTCCCCGAGGATGCTCTCGTACACCCCCTGGAGCTGACTGAGGGTGAACGCCTCCGGCATGAACTGGTAGGCGATGGTCGAGTAGTCAAGCTTCGCCACTAGACGCCGGTGCGCCTGCCCGACGATCTCGCCGTGGTCAAAGGCAAGCGCGGGCAACCCGTCGAGCGCGAACCAACCGACCATCCCGGCGTCCGCCGCTGCAGGCTGGCGCAGACGGCTCGGTGGGACCAGCGCGTAGTAGGCCACCGTCACGACCCGGCCCCGCGGGTCCCGGTCCGGGCGGCCGAAGGTATAGAGCTGCTCCAGGTAGACGCCCTCGACCCCGGCCTTCTCGCGGAGCTTGCGCTCGGCGCACACCTGCAGGTCCTCCTCCGGGAGCACGTTTCCGCCCGGCAGGTTCCAGTAGCCACGGAAGGGCTCGCTCCGCCGACCCACCAACAGCAGCTCGAGGCGACGGCCGCGGATCGTGAACACCACCACGCTCGTGGTCACCACGGCGGTGTCCTCGGCAGGCGAGCTGCGGCGGCTAGGCGCGGTTAGTGTCATGGCGACACCAAAGTACGTGTACACTGCACACTATGTCAACCCCCTGGAGCCCCGGCCGTGGACATCGAGGGCAGACGGGTTGCCTCCCCGCGAGTCCGAAGGCCCCGCTGCGCACGGTGGGACGGCCCGCGACAAGCGGCGTCATGCAGCGAGGGCGCAACGAGACGTCAGGGCGCGTGGCGGGGCAGCGTCTTGCAGTAGACGACCTTTCCGTCGCCGGGCCCGTAGAACTCCGGGAGGTAAGCGGCCTCCGCGTAACCCGCCGCCTGATAGAAGCGGCGCGTAGGCGCGTACTGGGGGCGCGCCGAGGTCTCCGCATAGATGCGATCGCCGCCGCGGGCCCTGACGGCCGCCTCGACCGCCAGCATCAGCCAGCGGCCCACACCGTGCCCCTGCTGCGCCGGGTCGACCGCGACCCAGTACAGGTCGTAGCTCGACTGCGTGCCCGCCACCGGCCCGTAGCAGGCGTAGCCGAGCAGCTCGCCCGCGCGCTCGGCGAACAGGAACTCGTAGCCGCTCGCCGGGCCCCGGCTGATCCGCTCCTGGACGAGCTCCACGGCGATCCCGACCTCGGCCGGGGAGAAGAATCCGGTCGCCTCCACGACGGTGCGGACCCGATCAAGGTCGGCCGGCTCGATCCGGTCCCGCAGGGTCCCCGCCACGGTCCCCTGCCCTCCCCCGCCCCTGGCCTGGCCGGCGCCACGACCCGCCCTCACCGGTAGCGGCGACCTCGCCCCCGGCAGAGAAGCGCCCACGACCCGGCCCACCACCTCCTCCAGGGTGAGGCCCGCCTCGCGCGCCGCCGCCGCATAGCCCGCGTCCGGCGAGAGGCAGGGGTTGGTGTTCACCTCGAGCACCCACGGCCTGCCGCGGGCGTCGACCCGGAAGTCGACGCGGGCGTAACCGCGCAGCCCGAAGAGGGCCCAGCAACGCAGGGCCAGCCGACGCAAGTCCTCCAGCAGCGGCGCATCGCTCGGCGGGTATGAGAACGACCGAGGGGTGTTCTCGAACTCGAACGAGCCGGCCTCCCACTTGGCGGCGTAGCCGACGATCCGGGGCTTGCCCGGGGGGAAGGCATCGAAGCGGATCTCGGCGATCGGCAGGACCTGCGGGTCACCCGCGTCACCGAGCAAGGCGACGTTGAGCTCCCGGCCGTCGACAAAGGCCTCGGCGAACCACCCGCCGGGCCCCGCTCCAGCGCGATCGGCGAGGAGGCGGCGTGCAGCCTTCGAGTCGGCCGCTAGCGCCCGGTCGTCGATCCCGATCGAGGCGTGCTCCCACACCGACTTGACGATCCAAGGACCTCCCCAGTCGGGGCGCGGCGTCGCACCGTCCGCCACCATCCAGGGCGGGGTCGGCAGCCCGGCGAGGGCCAGCAGGCGCTTGGCCTCGAGCTTGTTCGAGGTGGCGACCAGCGCCGGCAGCGGCGCGCCGGTGTAGGGCAGGCCGACGCCCTCCAGGAGCCCGGCGCCGAGGGGCAGAAGGGCCCCTCGTCCGTCGATCGATTCAACCAGGTTGAACGCCAGATCGGGCCTCGGACCGGCGAGCGCCCGGCGCCCGGCCTCGAGGTCGAGCGTGAGCGCCACCGGCCAGGCACGGCAGCCGAGCGCCTCGAGGGCCGCGCACACCGTGCGCACCTCGACCATGACATCCTGCTCATCCGCCGCGCCCCCGGCGGCGACCGCACCGTGGAGCACCGCCACGCGCAGACCGGGCCGTCGGGGCGCGGGGCCGCGCTGGCCCGGGCCCGTCGCCATCAGGCGGCGGCGCTGGAGACCGGCACGGCGGCCGGCAGGCGCGCGCAGGCCGACTCCACAATGAGCCGGATGAGTCCCTGGTAGCCCAGCCCCACCTCGCGGGCGAGGATCGCGAGGTCCGAGCGCTGCGGGTGCAGTCCTGCGAGCGGATTGGCCTCGAGGAAGTGGGGGTGACCCGTGGCGTCTAGGCGCACGTCGACCCGGCCGCTGTCGCGGCAGCCGAGCGCCCGCCAGGCGGCCAGGGCAAGCGACGCCGCCTGCAGCGCCTGCCCGTCCTCCACCCGCCGGTACTCGACCAGCACGTCGTAGTGCTCCTTGTTGTGGTAGGAGTACACGTCCGCCTCGGCCTCGGCCCGCAGCACGACATCGAGGACACCGAGCACGCGCGCCTCCCGACCGGTGCCGGTGACACCCACGGTGAACTCGCGGCCGGGCAGGTAGGACTCGACCAGGACGGGCTGGGCGAAACGTTGCAGCAGGTCCAGGCAGGTGCGCTCCAGGGCCTCGGGCGAGTAGACCCGCGAGGCCCCGCTGACGCCCTTGCTCGATCCCTCGGCCACGGGCTTGCAGAAGAGCGGGAATGCGAGGTCGACCGCGCCCAGGTCGGCCGGGTCGGCAACGACGCGAAAGTCGGGGGTCGCCACCCCGCAGTCGCGGGCCACGTGCTTGGCCATCCCCTTGTGCAGGGTAAGCGCGAGGACGAGGGGGTCGGAGAAGGTATACGGGATCCGCCAGGCGTCCAGCAACGCGGGCACCTGCGATTCGCGGCCTATGCCGTGCAGGCCTTCAGCGATGTTGAACACGAGGTCCCAGTGCTCGCCGGCGAGGAGCCGGCGAGCGAGGGCGCTCAGGTTGCCGATGCGATCGGGGGCGTGGCCCAGGGCCCGCAGCGCCCCCTCGATGGCCTCGATGGTTTCAGGGCGGTCGAGCTCGGCGGTCTCCTCCTCCCCGTATCCGGCAGCGAGATACTCCTCGCGCAGGTCGTAGGTGATCCCTACCCGCATCCGGCCTCCCCGGGCCCCTCGGGGTCGGGGTAACGGAAGGTGCGCCCCTCGTAGTTGGCGAGGAGCAGGTCATCGCCCTCGCGCCCCAGGACCGCATCCGGCAGGAGCGGGATCTTCCCCCCGCCCCCGGGGGCGTCGATCACGTAGGTCGGCACCGCGTAGCCGGTGGTGTGCCCGCGCAGGCCGCGGATGATCTCGAGCCCCCGGGAGACCGGCGTCCGGAAGTGGGCCGAGCCGGTGATCGGGTCGCACTGATAAAGGTAGTAGGGACGCACCCGGATCCGCAGCAACCCCTGGAACAGCCGGCGCATGGTCTCCACGTCGTCGTTCACGCCCCGCAGGAGCACGGTCTGACTGCCGAGCGGCACGCCGGCGTCGGCAAGGCGCCCGCAGGCCTCGGCCACCTCCGGCGTGAGCTCGTCCGGATGGGTGAAGTGAATGCTCATCCAGAGCGGGTGGTAGCGGCGCAGCACCCGGGTGAGCGACGGCGTGACCCGCTGGGGCATCACCACCGGCTGCTTGGTGCCGATGCGCAGGAACTCGACGTGGGGGATGCGGCGCAGGCGCGACAGGATCCAGTCCAACCGCTCGTCGTCGAGGGTAAGCGGGTCCCCACCCGAGATGAGCACGTCGCGGATCGACGGCGTCGCCTCGATGTAGGCGAGGGCGCGATCGAGGTCACCCTTGCGCACGCTTTTCTCGCCGGTGGCACCGACCATCCGCGAGCGCGTGCAGTAGCGGCAGTAGGTCGAGCAAAAGCCCGTCACGAGAAAGAGGACGCGGTCCGGGTAGCGGTGGACGAGCCCGGGAACGGGGCTGTCGGCGTCTTCGCCGAGGGGGTCCTCGGCCTCGCCGGGGGTGTGCAGGTACTCGTCCCCGACGGGCACGACGGTGCGTCTCAGGGCCTGGCTCGGATCGTGCCCGTCGAGGAGGCTCGCGTAGTAGGGCGTGATGCCGACGGGGAGCGGACCGTGGTGGCGCCGGATCGCCTCCCGCTCGTCGGGCGACAGGCGGATGACCCGCGCCAGGGCCTCCGCGGTGCGGATCCGGTTTCGATTCTGCCAGTGCCAGTCGTTCCAGTCCGCGGCCGAGGCGTCGGGAAAGAGGTGCTGGCGGAACGCGCGGCTGCGTGCGCTCGAGACGAACCTCGGGCGCCGCACGGGCGGGCGTCCGGGGTGGACGACGATCTGCAGTGGGTGGGCGCTGGGGCCGATGGACGGTGGAAGGCTCGCGGCAAGCGCGAGGACGGAGGCGTCAGAGGCCACGACGGAACCGGGAGGCTCGTCTTCGTCGCTGCCGTCCTCGCTGAGGCGCGGGTCGGACATTGCGGCTTGTCTCCTGCATACGACGACCTGGGGTCCACGGGGTCGGGCCGACCGCCTTGGCCGTGCGCCCACCCCCTCGCCGGGCCGATCAACGGCGGGGCGGCCCGGGTGCGGCGAAAGTGTATGCACTCCGTTGACGAACACAAGGGGTCTGGCCCGAGGCCGTCCGGGCGCGGCTTGTGGCGACGCGCCGAGCGCGTATCATCGGGCCGTGCGCGCCCCGGCGGCGCGCACGCAGGGGACTCGATGCGACCGGAGACCACCGCCCGCCTGCTCATCACCTGCCCCGACCGGCCGGGTATCGTCGCCGCGGTCACCACCCTGCTCTACAACCATGGCGCCAACGTCACGGAGCTCGATCAGCACTCTACGGACCCTGAAGGCGGCACCTTCTTTATGCGGCTTGAGTTCCAGACCCCCCACTTGGACCTGTCCCGTCCGGCGCTCGAGCGCTCCTTCGCTGACCGGGTCGCGGCCTACTACGGCATGGACTGGACCTTCCGCTACGCGCATCCGCCCAAGCGCCTCGCACTGCTCGTCTCGCGCCACGAGCACGCCTTGCTCGAGATCCTCTGGCGCTGGTCGCGCGGGGAGTTGCCGACCGTCATCACCCGGGTGATCAGCAACCACGACGACCTGCGTGGGTCGGTGGAAGCGTTCGGCGTACCGTTCCACCACGTCCCGGTGAGTCCGGGAACGAAGGAAGAGGCGGAGGCGCGCACGCTCGATCTGCTGGGCGATGAGGTCGACCTGGTGGTGCTCGCGCGCTACATGCAGATCCTGACGCCGCGCTTCGTCGAGCGGCTTGCACACCGGATCATCAACATCCACCACTCCTTTCTACCGGCCTTCGTCGGCGCCGACCCCTACCAGCAGGCGAGCGATCGCGGGGTGAAGCTGATCGGCGCAACCGCGCATTTCGTGACCAGCGCGCTCGATGAGGGCCCGATCATCGAGCAGGACGTGATCCGGGTCTCCCACCGGCACAGCGTTGGCGAGCTGCGCGAGCTTGGCCGCGACATCGAGCGCACGGTGTTGGCCCGGGCGGTGAAGTGGTTCCTGGAGGACCGCCTCATCGTGCACGGCAACAAGACGGTAGTGTTCGCATGAGGGCTTCTGAGGAAACCCCTGCGCCTGCCTTACGCCGGGTTCCGGGTGCGGTTTCGCGGGGCCGAACCCGCGACCTGCGCGGCAGTTCGCACGGGGCGATGTCCCGGGAGGGCGCACTGTTGACACGCCGGTCCTGCCCGG
>Ga0316622_100001395_pt1 | contig 15688 bp, 12 predicted proteins | sample OWC_Aug_OW2_C1_D_FD_207646 | JGI IMG/M metagenome (GOLD analysis project Ga0316622, IMG submission 207646) | Wetland soil microbial communities from Old Woman Creek delta, Ohio, United States - OWC_Aug_OW2_C1_D5_C | ecosystem: Environmental > Terrestrial > Soil > Wetlands | place: USA: Ohio... | reverse complement strand
CCCCGACTCCGGCAACGTCCTGGTGGACGGCCTCGACGTCAACCGGCTCAACCGGCACGATCTCACAGCGCTCCGCACCCGGATCGGGTATGTGTTCCAGAACGGCGCCCTGTTCGACTCCATGAACGTGCGGGAGAACATCCGGCTCGGCATCTGCGACCAGAAGCTTTTCAAGGACAACGACTACGTCGAGGAACGGGTCGGGGAATGCCTTCGCCTGGTGAACCTCCAGGCAGCCGTGGCGAAGAAGTTCCCGGCCGAGCTGTCGGGCGGCATGAGGAAGCGGGTGGGGATCGCGCGGGCCATCGCCGGCAAGCCCAAGTACCTGCTGTACGACGAGCCGACCTCCGGCCTCGACCCGGTGAACGCCGACATCATCGACGACCTGGTCAGGCAGCTCGACACCGAGCTCGGCGTCACCAGCGTAATGGTGACCCACGACGTCCGGGGCGCGTTCCGGGTCGCCGACCGGCTGGCGTTGCTGTCCGAGGGGAGGATCGTGCTGGCCGGCACCCAGCGCGAGTTCATGGAATCGGGGAACGAGAAGGTCCGGGCGTTTCTCGAGCGCGACTTCGAAAACCGACCTATTCCTGCGTGAGTCCGCCATGGATCTGCATTACAAACAGGAAGTGACCGTTGGCGCGCTGGCGCTCGCCGCCATCACCGTCTTCGTCCTCGGGACGATGTGGCTGGGCGGGAAGTCTCTCCGCACCGGCGACCAGCTGGTGCGGGTCCAGTTTGACAACGTGGGCAACCTCAAGGTCGGCAACCCAGTGAAGGTGTCGGGCGTGACCCTCGGGAGCGTCGAGGAGATCCGGTTCGAGGACGTGGGGAAGGTGCTGGTGGGGCTCCGGCTCGACCCGCGGATTCAGCCGAAGACGGACGCCAAGGTCCAGATCGTAGCGATCGGCCTGGTGGGCGACCTGATGGTCGCATTCGACCCGGGAACGGCGGCGGAGCCCCTGCCGCCCGGGCAGATCATCTCCGGCGTGCAGGAGAAGGGCTTCACCGACATGGGCATGGAGCTGGGTGACCAGGCCAAGGCGACCTTGGCCGGGGTGCAGGAGGTGGCCAACAAGCAGCTCGCCGACGACCTCCACAACACCCTCGGCAGCATCCAGCGGCTGGCGGACACCTACGCCAATACCAGGACCGGTCCCTCGGCGGAGCTGACGTCGGCGCTCCGCTCGCTGGAGCAGCTCAGCACCCGGCTCGACTCGACCCTCGGCGACCCCGCGATCAATCGGACCATCGCCCAGACCGAATCCCTGACGGTCCGCTTCAACCAGCTGGCCGACCAGTTGGCCGGGACCGGAACCCGGATTGATTCGCTGCTGTCGAAGGTGAACAGTGGCCAGGGGACTGCCGGGAAGGTGGTCAACGACTCGACCCTCTACGTCAACCTCCGCGACCTGAGCGCCTCCCTCAAGGCCTTCGTGGACGACCTTCGGAAGAACCCGGGGAAGATTTCGGTGCAGGTGAAGCTGTTTTGAGTCAGACATCAGTCGTCAGTCGACAGTGTCAGAAGGGGCCGGTCGCTCCCCTCCATCTGACGACTGACGACTGACGACTGACGACTGATGCCTGATGACTAGTAGAAGGTCCTCCCCTCCTTCGCCATCTTCTTCAGCAACCGCGGCGGCTCGAACCGCGGCCCGAACCGCTTCGCCAGCGCCTTGCACTCCGCCACGAACCGGCTCACCCCCACGGTATCGATCAGCGAGAGCGGGCCCCCGGTCCAGGGCGCGTAGCCGAGGCCCAGGATGCAGCCGACGTCGCCTTCGGCGGCGCTCTCCAGCACTCCCTCCTGCATCGTCTGCACCACTTCGAGGGCCTGGATGTACAGCAGCCGCTGCTTGAGCGATTCCACGTCCGGCTGCGCCGCGGCCACCGTGAAGTGCGCGGCGAGCCCCGGCCAGAGGTGCTTCTTCCCGTTCTCGGGGTAATCGTAGAAGCCCTCCTTCACCTTCCGGCCGAGCCGCTTGAGCCCGAGCATCACGTCGAGGACCTCGTCGCCGGGCTTCGCCCGCCACTTGTCGCCGAGGTCCTTCCTGGTCTGCTCGCGAATGTGGCCGCTCAGGTCGATCTGGACCTCGTCGTGCAGGCTGAGCGGCCCGACCGGCATGCCCGCCATCCGGCCGGCGTTCTCGATCAGCGCCGGCACCACCCCTTCGGCCAGCATCGCCATGCCCTCGTAGAGATAGGCGCCGCAAACCCGGCTGGTCAGGAAGCCGCGGCCGTCCCGCACCACGATCGGGGTCTTCCGGATCTGCTTGACGTAGTCGAGTGCCCGGGCGAGGGCCTCGTCCCCGCTCTTCCTGCCAAGGATGATCTCGACCAGCGGCATCTTGTCCACCGGTGAGAAGAAGTGGATCCCGATGAACTGCTTCGGCCGGGCCGACGCCTCGGCCAGCCCGGTGATCGGCAGGGTCGAGGTGTTGGTGCCGAACACCGCCGTCTTCGCGAGCACGGCCTCGGCCTTCCGGGTGACATCGGCCTTGATGCCCCGGTCCTCGAAGACCGCCTCGATGATCAGGTCGCATCCCGCCAGGTCGTCGTAGGACGCGGTCGGACGGATCCGCGCCAGCAGGTCGGCGGCCTTTGCCGGCGAGAGCTTGCCGCGGCCCACCGCCTTCTCCACCAGGCCAACCGAATAGCCCTTGCCCTTCTCGGCGGTGGCGAGGTCGCGGTCGAGGAGGACGCACTCGATCCCCGCCTGGGCGGAGACGTAGGCGACCCCGGCGCCCATCAGGCCGGCCCCCAGGATGCCGAGCTGCTTCACTTCGGACGGCGGCACGTCCTTCGGCCGGCGCACCAGCTTGTCGGCGGCGCCTTTGTTGATGAACAGCGACCGGATCATGTTGCCGGCCACCGGGTCGATCAGCAGCGACGCGAAGTACTTCGACTCCACCCGGATGCCCCGGTCCAGCGGGAGCTGGCCCCCTTCGAAGACGCACGAGAGGATCGCCTTCGGGGCAGGGTAGTTCTGGAAGGTCTTCTGCTGCACCATCGCGTTGGCGCCGGTGAACACCTGGCTCGCCTGCGGGCCCAGGTAGCCGGTCTGGACCGGCGTCTTGGCGCCCTTCCGGTCCCACGGCTGGACCGCGTCCGGCGACTCGAGGAGCCACTTCCGGGCGGCCTCCAGCAGCTGGTCGGCCGGCACGACGGCGTGGACCAGCCCCATCTTGAGCGCCTCGGCCGGGCCGACCGAGTTCCCCTCGAGCATCAGCATCAGGGCCGGCTGGAGCCCGACCAGCCGGGGCAGCCGCTGGGTGCCGCCTCCGCCCGGCAGCAGCCCGACCTTCACCTCGGGCAGCCCCAGCTGGGCCCGCGGGTCGTCCACCACCACCCGGTGGTGGCAGGCCATCGCCAGCTCCAGGCCGCCGCCCATGGTCAGCCCGTTCAGGGCGGCCACCACCGGCTTGCCGAAGGTCTCCAGCCGCCGGAGCAGGAGGTTCAGGACCAGGCAGTTCTCGTAGTGCTTCGCCAGGTCGCCCTTCGCCTCGGCGGCCAGCCGCTGCAGCATCGAGAGGTCGGCCCCGGCGACGAAGGTGCCGGGCTTGCCCGAGGTGATGATCACGCCGCGGATCGTGGCGTCGGCCGCGGCGGCGTCGATCAGGCCCTGCAGTCGGGGGAAGAAGTCGAGCGTGAAGACGTTCATCGAGCGGCCGGGAACGTCGATCGTCCAGGTCGCGATCCCGTCGGCGTCGATCGTCTGGCGGATGAGTTCGGTCATGGCAGTTTCCTCAGACCCGCTCGATGATGGTCGCGATTCCCATGCCGGCCCCGATGCAGAGGGTACAGAGGCCGGTGCCGGCGCCGCGCCGCTCCATCTCGTCGAGGAGGATGCCGAGGATCATCGCCCCGGTGGCCCCGATGGGGTGGCCCATCGCGATGGCGCCGCCGTTGACGTTGATCCGGTCGTGCGGGACCCCCATCACCTCCATGAAGCGGAGCACCACCGCGGCGAAGGCCTCGTTCAGCTCGAACAGGTCGATGTCCTTCCCGGCCATCCGCGCCTTCTTGAGCGCCTTCTCGCTGGCGAAGCTCGGCCCCGTGAGCATGATGGTCGGCTCGGTCCCGTAGGTGGCGAACGCCCGGATCCGCGCCCGGGGGGTGAGCCCCAGGGCCTTGCCGATCCGACGGTTGCCGACCAGCACCGCGGCCGCGCCGTCCACGATGCCGGAGGAGTTGCCGGCGTGATGGACGTGGTTGATCCGCTCCAGCTGAGGGTAGCGCTGCAGCGCCACCGCGTCGAAGCCCCACTTCTCGCCCATCTCGGTGAAGGCGGGCTCCAGGGCCGCGAGGCCCTCGAGGGTCGTTTCGGGCCGCACCAGCTCGTCGCGGTCGAGCACGGGCAGGCCGAGCACGTCGCGGACCGGCACCACCGACCGGGCGAAATGGCCGTGGGCCCAGGCGTGGGCCGCACGCCGCTGGCTCTCGACGGCGTACCGGTCGAGGTCGGCCCGGCTGTATCCGTACAGGGTGGCGATCAGATCCGCGGAGATGCCCTGGGGGACGAAGCGGGTGTGGAAGGCGGCCTGGGGGTCGGTCGGCCAGGCCCCGCCGGACCCGCCGATCGGAATCCGGGACATCGACTCGACCCCGCCGCCGACCACCAGGTCGGCCATGCCCGACATCACCGCGGCGGCGGCGGTGTTCACCGCCTCGAGCCCCGAGGCGCAGAATCGGTCGAGCTGTTTGCCGGTCACGGTTTGGGCGTAGTTGGCCTGGAGGACCGCGATCCGGGCGATGTCGCTCCCTTCCTCACCGACCGGTGCGCCGCAGCCGAGTATCACGTCGTCGATCCGGCTGGTATCGAGCTCGTTCCGGTCGCGGAGAGCCGTCAGCGTCTGGGTGGCCAGCGCCAGCGGGGTGATTTCGTGCAGGCTGCCGCTGACCCTGCCGCGGCCCCGCGGGGTGCGGACGTGGTCGTAGATGAAGGCGTCTGTCACGGGGTGTCCTTGCTGAGGAGCACGTGGAATGTAACGGGGCCGGCCAGCCCGTCGGTGGGAACCCCGCGGCACTCGCGGGCGTATTCCGGGGAGCCTCTCGTGTGGATCGGACCAATGACTGTCGTTCGCCTGCCGCTCCCTGACCTGCCGCCCTGCCACCTCGCGGAAACCTCCCTGCGGCCGCTGATGGAGGACCTGCTGATTGGGCTGGGAGAAGATCCCGGGCGGGCGGGTCTCCTCAAGACGCCCGAGCGGATGGAGAAGTCGCTCCGCTGGTTGACCCGCGGCTACACCATGAACGTCCGCGACGTCATCGGCGACGCCCTGTTCGAGGAGGGCTACGACAACATGGTGCTGGTGCGGGACATCGAGTTCTACTCGATGTGCGAGCATCACATGCTGCCGTTCTTCGGGCAGGCCCACATCGCATACATCCCGAACGGGCGGGTGGTCGGTCTGTCGAAGGTGGCCCGCGTCGTGGACGTCTTCGCCCGCCGGCTCCAGGTCCAGGAACGGCTGACCGACCAGGTCGCCGACGCCCTGGTCGAGGTCCTCGAGCCCCGCGGGGTGGGGGTGGTGGTCGAGGCGGCCCACTTCTGCATGATGATGCGGGGCGTGGAGAAGCAGAACTCCCGGACCATCACATCGGCGCTTCGCGGCAATTTCCGCGAGGACCGGTCGACCCGTGAGGAATTCCTGCGGCTGGTGCATGGGCGGTGAGACGCGGGAAGCGAAAAGTGAGAAGTGAGAAGTAAGGCGGCGGAGGGCACTGCCGGCGCGGGGTGCCTTCCACCTTCTCACCTCTCACCGCTTACTTTTCCCCATGCTCTCCGTCACCTTCCTCGGCACCGGTGCGGCCTGTCCCACCATCGACCGCAACGTCTCCGGTCTGGCCGTCCAGCGCGAAGGTGAGTTGATCCTGTTCGACTGCGGCGAGGGCTCCCAGCGGCAGATGATGCGGTACGGGGTTGGCTTCGGGTTCCGCGAGATCTTCCTCACCCACTACCACTCCGACCACATTCTCGGCGTCACCGGCCTGCTCCGGACCATGGGCCTGCAGGACCGCCAGGAACCCGTAACCATCTACGGCCCCCGGCCGACCCGCATCATCGACGACCTGGTGCGGGTCGGCATCGAGCGGAACAAGTTCCCGGTGGAGGTCGTGCAGGTGTCGCCCGGCGAACGGCTGGCGCGGAAGGACTACGACATCGTCGTGTTCGAGACTGAGCACCGCACCGACACCGTCGGCTACGCGCTGGTCGAACACATCCGGCTGGGCCGCTTCAACCCCGAGCGGGCCCGCGAGCTGGGAATTCCCGAGGGACCGCTCTGGGGTCGAATCCACCGGGGAGAAGCGATCACCCTCGCCGATGGCCGGACCCTCACCAACGAGGAGATCGTCGGCCCGCCGCGGCCGGGGCGCATCCTGGTGTACCCGGGGGACACCCGCCCGACGCCGAGCGTCGTTCTGGCTGCCCACGGGGCCGACCTGCTGGTCCACGAAGCCACCTTCGCGGAAGAGGAGCGGGACCGCGCTGAGGAGACGGGACACAGCACGGCGCGCCAGGCCGCGGAGGTGGCCCGGATGGCCAAGGTGCGCCGGCTGGTGCTTACGCACATCAGCGCGCGCTACAGCCGGGAGGCCCCCGAACTGCTCGACGAGGCGCGGGCGGTCTTTCCCGACACGGTGATCGCCAGGGACGGGCTCACCATCGAGGTACCATTTCAGTCGTGAGTCGTGAGACGTGAGACGTGAGACGTGAGACGGGCTAGGGTCGCCTCACTCCTCACTCCTCACTCTTCACTCCTCACTCCTCACTCCTCACTCCTCACTTTTCGCTTCGTTCACAGCGCCGCCGGGCAGAGACCGCCTCCCTGAGCGCATTCCTGAGGATGTACTCACGGATCGTCGTCAGCATCCTCTCGTCGGGCACGCATCGCTCGAAGTACCCGCGCTGCCACAGGGGGCCTGGCCCGATCAGCTGTTCCCGCCGCGCCGCCGCCGTCACCGCCCCCTTGAAGTGATTGACCGCCGTCCCCAGCCCACCCCTCGTGCCGGGCGCCGGCCGGAAGTGGACCAGGGCATGGAAGTGGTCCGGCATCAGGGTGAAGGCATCCAGGCCGCATCGCGGGTGCAGCACCGGCATTGAGAGCCAGCACTCGCGCACCAGGCGGCCCAGCGGCGAGGGCAGGAACACCCCGCCCGTGATCCACCCGAACACCGCATCGCGGGTGGCGGCGCAGAGCGTGAGGAAGAAGGCCCCGCCGGGATCGGGGACGGTAACCAACCGGAGCCGGGCACGGGCGGGCTGCGGAACAGGGTGGGGGCGCATCCGGGACCTTGGCGAGGGACACCGCCAAGGTGGGCGCCCCCCTCCGGCAGGCGGCAACCGGAACGACGCGCGGCTACGCCATTCCACCGCAGCCCTGCCCAGTCTCACCTGCCCGGCGGTCCTGCCGAGTAGTACCTGTCGCGCCCTACCTGCCGAGCCTTACCTGCCGAGCGTCATCTGCCCCGTCGTATCTGCCGATGTACGCCTTCACGTCGAACTTCCCCGCTGCCGCCGCCAGCGACTGGTACCGGACGGTGCCGTAGATCGGCCGGCGGTAGAACGGCCGGTCGAACTTCCCGAAGATCCAGAAGATGCCGCCGTACGAACTCGGGTCGCGCCCGTCGAGGGCGTATTTGTGGTTCAGGTGCTCGAGCACCCGGAGCGCCTCCTGCGGGGTCGAGGTCCATTGGAGGACTGCCTTGCCCCAGAGCATCCGCAGGTAGTTGTGCAACTCGCCGTCGCGGAGCAGCGACCGCTGGCAGGCGTTCCAGAGGGCGTCGTGGGTGCGGGCGTGCTCGAGGTCGTCATCGCCGTACCGCACCGGGCGCGGGTCGGCGGCGTGGTCGTCGAGCTCCTTCCGGGCCCACGAGGGCACGCCCTCCCAGGTCCGGTGCTTCGGGTTGTGGTAGACGTAGTTGTGCGCCAGTTCCCGCCAGGTCAGCGCCTCGTCCTGGAACTTCTCGTACTGCGCCGGCGGGGCGACCTCCCGGGTCGCCAGAAGGACCTCGTTGATGCTGACGTTGCCGAAATGGAGATACGGGCTCAACCGGCTGGTGGCGTCGACGTTGGGGTCGCCGCGGTCTTCGGCGTACCGGGCGAGGCCCGTCTTCAGGAAACCCGCGAGGCGGGCAAGCGCTGCCCGCCGCCCGCCCCGGATCACCGGAGACGGGGCCACGGCGTGATCGATCTCGCAACGGGCGACCAGGTCCGGAATCGTCGCGGCGGTGGGACGCACCGGGTCGAACGGGAGTTCCACCCGTCCAGGCAGCCGAGGTTGAACATCGGGGATGGGGTGCAGGTAGTGCGGCAGCGCCTCCAGGAGACGGGGGCGAATGCCGCGGGCCGTCGGCCATTCCCGTTCGTGATACCGCATCGGCACCAGCGTGCAGCTGTCCACCGCCACCACCGGCGTCTCGACCTTGCGGCGGAGCCCCCGGATCTGCCGCGGCACGATGAAGGTGGGGAAGAAATCGGTCACCACCAGCGCCGCCCGCTCGGCCAGTTGCACCAGCGGCGACCGGCCCGTCCTCCCGTCCGCCAGGCTGCCCGTCTGAAGGTAGAACCCGTACTGGATGCCCCTGGCCTCGAAATCCGCGGCGAGGTCGGCCACTGATTCGAGGATGAAGGTGTGAATCCGGTCGCTGGCCCAGGGATAGTCGGGCCGGAGCCCGTGGTAGACGACGACCGGGACGCCGAGGCGGTTGGCCTGCTCGACGGCGAAGTTGAGCGACGGGTTGCCGTGCGCCCGCATGGTGGTCTGGAGCCAGTAGAGGACGAACTCCCCCCCAGCGCGCGGCCCCGGTTCGTCGGCCGCGTGGATTCTCAGGTCGTCAGTGGTCACGAGTGGTCCTCACTGTCCTCCATGTCGTCCGACCGTCTGACCGTCCGACCGTATGACCGTCCGACCGTCCGACCGTCCGACCGTCCTACCCCGCATCATAGTCGATGCGCCACCCGGTGCGCTCCGGTTCCAGTTCGGCCAGGAACCGCTCCCGCTCGGCCCGCATCGCGGCCAGGTCGTCGGCGGAAAGCCGGTCCAGCGACTTCATCACCAGCGCCATCCGCTGGCCCACGTCGAGTTGGCGCCGCCGGAGGTCGTCGAGGAAAGTCCAGTAGAGGTAGTTGAAGGGGCAGGCGCCGGGACCGGTGCGCCGGGCGGGGTCGAATCGACAGCGCTGGCAGTAGTCGCTCATCCGGTCGATGTAGGCGGCGCTCGAGACGTACGGCTTGGTGGCCAGTAGCCCGCCATCGGCGAAGGTGGCCATCCCCACCACGTTGGGAAGCTCCACCCACTCCATCGCGTCAGTAAAGCCGGCCCAGAACCACTCCGACAGGCGCATCGGGTGCACCCCCGCGAGCGTGGCGAAGTTGGCGAGGACCATCAACCGGGGGATGTGGTGGGCGTACCCGTGCTCGCGGACCGTTCCCGCCGTCTCCCGGAGGCAGGCCATCTCGGTGCGTTCCGGCTCCCAGTACAGCCGGGGCAACGGCCGGCTGAACCCGAAGTAGTTGCGGTCGCGGTACCCGGGCATGGTGAGCCAGTAGATCCCGTTGACGTACTCGCGCCACCCGATGACCTGCCGCAGGAAGCCCTCGACCGAGGGGAGCACCGCGGCCGCGCCTTCGGCGCCACGGCGGTCGGCCCACCAGGCGAGGGTCCGGTCCACGACGGCCCGGGGGTGGAGCAGGCCGACGTTCATCGCGGCGGACAGCCTCGAGTGGTAGAGCCAGGCCTCCCCGGTCAGCATCGCGTCCTCGAAGGGACCGAACCGCTCCAGCCGGTGGGCCAGGAAATCCTCGAGACAGGCTTCGGCTTGGGCGGCGGTCACCGGCAGGTCGAAGCCCTCCGTGCCCCCCCAGTGGTCTGGCATGGTGTCGACCAGTCGCATGACCCGGCCGGTCACCTCATCGGGCGTGAAGCCGAGGGGCCGCGCCGGGCGCGTCTCCTTCCGAAGGGCCGCGGCGGTCTTCCGGTTGCCGCGATCGAAGTTCCAGGCGCCACCCTCGGGGCGCCCCTGCCCGTCGATCAGGAGCTTCAGCCGCCGCCGCTGCCAGCGATAGAAGTCCTCCATCCGAAACAGGGTGCGGCCCTCCGCCCAGGCGGCGAAGTCGTGACGCGACGTCAGGAACCGGTGATCCGGCAGTGCCGCCATCGCGGGAAGCGTTTCCGCCAGCCTCTCGAAGGACTGGCCGATGCCCCACTCAGCAGGCGGCTGGTAGTGGATGGCCGCGGGCCGGAAAGCCGCCCAGTGATCGCGAATCCCCTCGGCATAACTCGGGGCGACCCGGTGATCCACCTCGAAGCCCCGCGCCCGCAACTCGTCCCGGAGGTGCCGAAGGGCGGACAGCACCAGCACCAGCTTCTTCCGGTGGTACGGCAGGGCGGCGCCCTTGCTGGTGCTTTCCACCAGCAGCACGCGTCCAGCGTCCGGTGCTGGCGGCAGGACCGCGGTGGCGGAGGAAAGTTCCCAGGGTCCGACGAACCAGGTTGCGTCTGATTTCATGTCTAGAAATTAAGTTAGACAGAAGCTTGACAAAAGCCTGCCGCTAGTGGATACTTCTCTTCGTTCGGCAAGCAGTGAACCAGGTTATAGAAACGTTAAATCGTTACATATCAAGAGGATATGTCCATGACCGCCGCCATTGCCCCGTACCTCTCCACGACCGGCCCCGATTTCGATGGCTGGACCGGCGCTGGTCCCGACCTGGATGGGGGCGACCTGATCCAGGCCTACCTCGCCGGCGACGAGAGCGCTTTCACCCGCCTCGACCGTCTCTACCGCCCCCGTCTTCTCAACTTCATCACCCGGATGGTGCAGGACCGGGGGCGGGCGGAGGAGCTGGTGCAGGAGACCTTCCTCCGGGTCTTCCGCCACGGCCACCGCTACGACCCCAGCCGGAAGTTCTCGACCTGGATCTACACCATAGCCGGGAATCTGGCGCGGAATGACCTGCGCCGCCGCCGGCGGAGCCCGATCATCGCGACCGAGGCGACCAGTCGCAGCGGCGAACTGGCCGACTGGGCTGACTTCGCCGAGGATCCGGCGCCCCGGCCTGACGAGGCTGAAGTCAGCCGATCGATGATGGAGCTGGTCCAGAAGACCGTGCAGCGTCTCTCGCCGATCCACCGGGAGGTGTTCATCCTTCGGGAGCTCGAGGACAAGACGTATGAGGAAATCGCGGAGCTGGTCGGCTGCGACCTCGGCACCGTCAAGAGCCGGTTGAACCGGGCCCGCCGCGCCTTCGCCCAGATGATCGCACCGTATCTCGACTGACCGGAAAGAACGGCGGGATGACCCTCTTCCCGGGGCGCCTCCCCTAGCTCGACGGCGCGCCGCCCGTTAGCCTCCATCCAGCTATGGACGGTCTGGCCCCGGGCACCCTCTACGACTTCCTGATCGCCCTCTTCATCGGCGCGCTGGTCGGGATCGAGCGCGAGAAGAAGAAGGGCCTGGGTGGCGACGTCGGCCTGGGCGGCATTCGAACCTTCATCCTGGTTGCCATGTCGGGCGCGGTGGCCGGCTGGCTCTCGGTCCAGCTGGCGTCGCCCTGGATCTTCGCGGCCAGCCTGCTGATCGTCTCGGCGCTGGTGCTGGCCGGGTATGTCCTCACGGTGAAGGCGGGTGTGGCCTCCCCGGGGCTCACCAGCGAGATCGGCGCCCTGGTGGTCTTCCTCCTGGGTGGCACCGTGATGTTCGGCTGGCCCGCGCTCGCGGTCGGGTTGGGCATCGTGACGGCGGCGACCCTGGCCTTCAAGGAGCCGCTCCACGGCTTCGTCCAGAAGATCGGGCGAGAGGACATCTACGCCACCCTCAAGCTGCTGATCGCCAGCTTCATCGTCCTGCCGCTGCTGCCCAATGAGCCCGTGGACCCGCTCGGCGCCCTCAACCCCTACAGCCTGTGGCTGCTGGTGATCCTCATCTCGGCGCTCGGGTTTGTGGGGTATGTCGCCGTCCGGGTCCTGGGCCAGACTCGCGGCACCGCAGTCACCGGCATCTTCGGGGGGCTGGTGTCGAGCACGGCGGTGACCCTCACCTTCAGCCGGCGAAGCCGGGACGAAGGCGGCCACCACCCGGCCAAGGGGCCGGGGTCGCATGTCTTCGACGCGCTCGCTGCCGGGATACTCCTGGCGTGGGTGGTGATGTTCGCGCGGGTGGTGATCGAGGTGGCCGTCGTCCACCGCCCCCTCCTCGGCCCGCTGATGCAGCCGATGGCGACGATGGCGGTGCTGGCGGCCCTCGCCGGCGGGTTCTACCTCTGGCGCGGGGCCGCCGACACGCGCCGGGCGGTGGCCGACGGCGAAGTCCCGCTGACCAACCCCTTCAGTCTCACCTCGGCCATCAAGTTTGCCCTCTTCTTTGCGGCGGTCCTGCTGGTGGTGGAACTGGTGAAGCAGAAGCTGCCGGGGCAGGGGCTGTACCTGGTCGCGGGGCTCGCGGGCCTGACGGATGTGGATGCGATCACCCTCTCGATGGCGAGCTTCGCGCGGGACGGGGGCGATGCTGCGATCGCGGCGAACGCGATCGGGATCGCGGCCTTGACCAACACGCTGATCAAGGCCGGCATGGTGGCGACCCTGGCGGTCGCGGCCCTCAAGGTGCGGATCCTGATCGCCACGGCAGCGGTACTGGTCGGGGGAGTAGCCGCGGTGCTGCTGTAGGCAGGGCGGCACCGGCCAACCTGCAAAACCAAGTCCGACAAGCAGTTATGTGTGTCAGGCGCGCCGCGCCGTTGGCCCCGTCCCGGTTGACCGGCGGGGGGTCGGTCGCTAACTTTGGCGGCCTGTCGGGGCTGTAGCTCAGCTGGGAGAGCGCTGCAATCGCACTGCAGAGGTCAGGGGTTCGATCCCCCTCAGCTCCATGGCACCCCGGAAGCACTGCCCCTTGGTGTAACTGGCAACACGTCTGACTCTGGATCAGAAGAGTCCTGGTTCGAGCCCAGGAGGGGCAACTCAAAGGCCGCGGCGAAAGCCGCGGCCTTTTCGTAGCCCCTCCTGGGCGCGTTCCCTCGCGCTGCCGCGCTCGGGGTCGAGCCCGGTTCGCTGCGGCCTCTTCACGTAGCCCCTCCTGGGCGCGTTCCCTCGCGCTGCCCGTCGTCGCCTTGACAGTCCGGCATCGATTCCTATCTTGCCCATCCCTCGGACCCGGTGGTCCGCTCCTCACCATAGATGGCGGAAAAATGCGACGGATCTCTGCGCTCACGACTACCTTCGCGGGCGCGGTCCCGCTCATGGTGTCCGTCACGTGGCTCGCGGCCTGTGGTGGCGGTAGCTCCAGTGGTCCCGCCGCATCTCTCGTGATAACCGGGTCAATCACCGGCTTGGAGGGTTCGGGCCTGGTCCTGCAGAATAACGGCGGTGGCGATCTCGAGGTTCCGGGTGGGGCCCCCGGCTTTGTCTTCTCCGGCATCCGCGAGGGGTCGTCCTACCGGGTGACCATCAAGACCCAGCCAGCAACGCCCACCCAGGCGTGCACGATCAGCAACGAGTCCGGGGTGGCCACCGATGCGGTCCACAACCTGGCAATCGCCTGCACCACGGCTTCGTTCGCGGTGCGCGGCGGCGTCACCGGTTTGACAGCCAGCGGGTTGAGGGTCATGCTGAACGGGGACGGGGCGCAGTCAATCGCTGCTGGCGCCACGACCTTCGCGTTCCCCCCGATCCCCAGCGGTACGCGGTACGCCCTCACCCTCGGGACACAGCCGTTCGGGCAGACGTGCGCTGTCAACAACGGCAATGGCGTCGTGGGCGCGGCTGACGTGACCAGCGCGGTCATTGCGTGCGGTGCCGAAGGGTTCACGATCGGCGGCAACCTCAGTGGCCTCGGCGCCGACGGGCTCTCCCTGCGGCTCAATGGCGGCGCATCGCTGGCCATTGCCGCAGTCGGGGGCAACGGGTCCTTCGCCTTCCCCACGGTGCTGCAGACGGGGAATGACTACAGCGTCACGATCGCCAGTGTGCCGCTCGGGCCACAGAAGAGCTGTGTGCTGGGGAGGGCGAAGGGCCGGGTCGGGACCGGCAATGTCACGGACGTGATGGTGCGCTGCTTTGCCAACGGGGGCCTCGACTCGTACACCGGCACCTATGCCGTGTTCCTGAATGGCCGGCGCAACTACCTCACGCTCTGGTTCGATGGGGCGTTCTCCCTGGCCACACGCATCGACGACGTCACCTGCACGAACAGTGGCAACGGCGTCGAGTACGGCGTCTACAAGCGCGCAACCAATGGCTCGTTCTCCATCCTGGTGGCCACCACGGATGGCAACGGCCTCTGCGGCTTCTGGGAGGGGGGAGGCAACCCGGAGCCCGGCAAGGGATATGAGGGCACGATGGTTCGCAACGGCAACAGCCTGGCGCTGACCTCGACCAGCGATGGCTCGTTTGCTCTTGAGGCGGTCGAGTCGGTGCCCACGTCGCTGGTGGGCTCGTTCACCCGTGCCGACGGTGTCGACGGCAGTTTCATCGTGTTCGAGTCGGACGGCACCTACCTGTACCAGGAGGCCCAGCAAGGCGGCGGAACCAGGTTCAGTCCTGCCGGATACGAGCGGGGCTGCTACACGGTGAACGGAGCGGCGTTCACGGCAGCCCTCGGGGCCGCGTGCCAGCCGGATGGGTTTCCGGCCCTTGACCTCAACGGCCCGGCCGGGTTCTCGGGCGGCAACGGCGCCGCAATCCCGTTTACGATCACCTCACCGACCACCGCCACCATTGGCGGGATGCAGTACAACCGCATCCTGCCCGCGGGCTGACCCCGGTGAAGTCCCCCTCGTCGATCATGGGCTCGATCCCCATCAACCCCCGGACACGCCGCGAGTCCTGCCCCCTGGTGTAAGGCAACACGCCTGACTCTGGATCAGGAGAGTCCTGGTTCGAGCCCAGGAGGGGCAACTTGAAAGGCCGCAGCGAGTGCTGTGGCCTTTCCTCGTAGCCTACAGCTTCTGGACGCGGAAATTGAGGGTGCCGCTGTAGGACGTCATGGTGAGGACGATCGTCCAGGTGCCAGCGGTCCCGGTGGCGCTCGGCTCGTTTAGGCTGGGCGCCAAGGCCTTCGTGTACACCACGGTCCCACTGGCATCGCGGATCGTCAGTTGCGCGCTGCCTGCGCTGGTCGTCGTGGAGTGATTGATCGTCGCCCGCGTCCCCGTGTTGTTCCAGGAGTAGGTCTGTGTCGCGGTTATACCTGTGACGCCAGTCGCCTGAAGCTGGAAGTTATCGGTCGCGTTGGTGATCTCGGGCTCGAAGGGCTCGAGGGGGTTGCTGGAGCTGCAGGCGCCAGCCCCCGCGGCCACGATCCCCAGGAGGCAGAGTGAACGGAGAGATGGCAGTGGCCTCATGGGCATCCGTCGCTTTCTTCTGTGAGAATCCCCCGACAGGTCAGCGAACTGCGGGCCGGCAAGTGACCTCAGTCGCTCCCACACGGGGCATCGGGTGACAGTTGTTGTGGAGACGTGCAATTCGTGCGCGGGTGCACACCGGATCACCGGCGAAAGGCCCCACCCTCAGGATGATTGTGTCCTTGGCGGTCTTGGTAACAACTGACTGCTTTCCAGCGCGGCGGCGCTCGGGATTACGCCCCGGAGGGGCTTCGCCGGTAGGCGGGGGCGGGCCTCGATGCATTCCCGGCCAGCGTCGGTCCGCTCGACGCAACCCGGCCGATGGCTGGAAGCCTCCCCCGGCGGGCG
>Ga0316622_100001394_pt1 | contig 15690 bp, 24 predicted proteins | sample OWC_Aug_OW2_C1_D_FD_207646 | JGI IMG/M metagenome (GOLD analysis project Ga0316622, IMG submission 207646) | Wetland soil microbial communities from Old Woman Creek delta, Ohio, United States - OWC_Aug_OW2_C1_D5_C | ecosystem: Environmental > Terrestrial > Soil > Wetlands | place: USA: Ohio... | reverse complement strand
AACAGCTGCAGGAACTTGGCGTTCACCCTAGTCCCCTGCGCCGGCCTGCGCCGCGCTCTCCCGCCCCAGCTCGTCCAGCTCGACCACTGCGCCACCGGCGGCCTCGATCTTGGAGCGCGCCGACGCGCTGAACTTCTGCGCCCGGACCACCAGCCGGCGTGTCAGCTCTCCCGAGCCCAGCACCTTGAGCAGCGGCGCACTCAGGCTGGCCAGCCCGTGCGACAGGATCCCGGCCAGGTCGACCGTCTCGCCGTCCGCGAAGGCGTTGAGCTTGTCGACGTTGACGATGGTGTAGTCGCGGCGGAAGCGGGCGTTGGTGAAGCCGCGCTTGGGAACGCGCCGGTAGATGGGCATCTGGCCGCCCTCGTAGCCCGGCCGGCGGGGTGCCCCGGAGCGGGCGCCCCAGCCCTTGTGGCCGCGGCCGGCGGTCTTGCCCAGCCCGCTGCCGATGCCACGGCCCACGCGCTTGCGCTGGCCGTGCTTGATGCCCTTGTTGCAGACGGTCTTGAGGTCCATGGCTGGCTCGTGCTCTGGCTTGCTTGCTGCTGGCTTCCGTCCCAGGTCCTGGCGCTCGTTCTCGGCCGCTCCGGCTGCGCCCTCAGTCGATCTCGACCCCGCGCAGGCTGGCGATTTCCGCGCGCGTGCGCAGGCTGGAGAGCGCCAGGAGTGCGGCCTTGACCAGGTTGACGGGGTTGTTGGAGCCGTAGGACTTGGTCAGGATGTTCTTGATGCCGGCCATCTCGCACACCGCGCGGGCCGAGACGCCGGCGATGATGCCGGTGCCCGAGCTGGCGGGCACCATGCGGATCAGCGAGCCGCAGTAGCTGGCCTCGACCTCGTGCGGGATCGAGCCCTGCTCGGTCACCGGCACGCGGATCAGATGCTTGCGCGCATCGCGCGCCGCCTTCTCGATGGCGCTGGGCACCTGGCGCCCCTTGCCGTAGCCCAGGCCCACCACGCCGCCGCGGTTGCCGCAGACCGAGAGTGCGGAGAACGAGAAGCGGCGCCCGCCCTTGACCACAGCGGCCGAGCGATTGATGCGCACCAGCACCTCGCTCAGCTTCTCGCTGATCTGGTCGACCTCGGCCGCGTCCAGGTATCGGAGATCTTGGCTCATCGTCTGGGTTCGCCTTCCATGGCGCGCGCGCGCCGCTAGAACTTCAGGCCGGCCTCCCGCGCGGCCTCTGCCAGGGCCCGGACCCGACCGGTGAAGCGCGCCGCGCCGCGGTCGAAGACCACCGTCTCCAGCCCGGCCTCGCGCGCCTTGCGCGCGATCTCGCGCCCGATCACGGCGGCACGTTCGGTCTTGGTCTTGCCGGAGAGCTCCCCGGCCAGCGCCTTGGCGGTGGTGGTCGCAGCGCACAGCGTGCGCCCGCTGCGGTCGTCAATGACCTGGGCCGAGATGTGCTTGCACGAGCGGTTGACCGACAGGCGCGGCCGGTCCGCCGTGCGGGGCAGCCTGGCGCGCACCGAGTTGCGGCGCCGCTCGCGCCGTACTGCGATCCTCTTGACTTCCTTCATCGCTAGCTACCGAAGCTCTTGCCAGCCTTCTGGCGCACGTACTCGTCCTTGTAGCGCACGCCCTTGCCCTTGTAGGGCTCGGGCGGCCGCGCAGCGCGGATCTTGGCGGCCAGCTGGCCGACGGCCTGCTTGTCCGGACCGGAGATCACGATCTGCGTATTGGTGGGGCAGCTGACCTGCACACCGGCGGGGATCTCGATCTCGACCGGACTGCAGAAGCCCACGTTGAGCACGACCTTGCGACCGGCCACCGCGGCGTTCCAGCCGACGCCGATGATGTCGAGCGTCTTCTGGTAGCCTCGGGTCACCCCCTCGACCATGTTGGCGATCAAGGCCCGGGTCATGCCGTGGAAAGCCCGCGCCTGGCGGTCGTCGCCGTGCCGCGTGACCACCACCTGCGCCCCGCCGAACTCGATGGCGACCTCCGGCCGTAGGCTGAGCTCGAGCTCGCCCTTGGGCCCCTTGACGCGCACCCGCCCCTGCGCCGGGGATTCGCACGAGACGCCCTTGGGCAGGAGCACGGGCTGCTTTCCGATGCGCGACATGGCTCAGCTCACCTTCAGCAGGACCTCGCCGCCGGCGCGGATGCGGCGTGCGGTGCGGTCGGAGACGATGCCCTTGTTGGTCGAGAGCACGTACGAGCCCAGCCCGCGCAGCACGGGCGGGATCGCCGTCGCTCCCAGGTAGACGCGCCGTCCGGGCTTGCTGACCCGCTCGATGGAGCGGATCACCTTCTCGCCGTCGGGGCCGTAGCGCAGGCTGATGTGCAGCACGCTGGAGGGGGTCTGCGGCTCGACGCTGTAGCCGTCGATGTAGCCCTCTTGCTTGAGCACCTCGGCGATGCCCACCTTGAGGCGCGAGGCCGGCATGCTGGTCTGCTTGCGGCCGATCGCGTTGGCGTTGCGGATGCGCGTGATCAGGTCCGCGATGGGGTCGGTCATCATGGCTGTCTGGTTCCCTCCGCGCCGCTCACCACGAGGCCTTGCGCATGCCGGGGATCTCCCCGCGCAATGCTCGTTCGCGCAGGCAGATGCGGCAGATCCCGAACTTGCGGTAGACGGCGCGCGGACGACCGCAGATGCCGCAGCGGCGGTAGCCACGCGTCTTGAACTTGGGCGGTCTTTGCGACTTGACGATCAGGGAGGTCTTGGCCATCGCGCTCTCTCAGCCGGCCTGCGCCACGCCGGCGGTGTCCTTGTTGCGGAACGGCATGCCCAGCTCGAACAGCAGGGCGTAGCCTTGTTCGTCGTCTGGGGCGCTGGTCACGAAGGTGATGTCCATGCCCTGGGTGAACTCGATGCGGTCCAGCTCGATCTCCGGGAAGACGGTCTGCTCGGAGAGCCCCAGCGAGTAGTTGCCGCGCCCGTCCAGCTTCTCGGGCACGCCACGGAAGTCGCGGATACGCGGCAGGACGACGCTGATCAGGCGGTCGGCGAACTCCCACATGCGGTCGCCGCGCAGCGTGACCGCCACGCCGATCGGCATGCCCTCGCGCAGCTTGAACGCGGAGATCGATTTCTTGGAGCGACGCACCGTCGGCGCCTGGCCGGTGATCATGGCCAGCTCCTTGGCGGCCGTGTCGACGCGGCCCTTGTTCTCGACCGCCCCGTTGACGCCCATGTTGACCACGATCTTGGTCAGGCGCGGCACGGCCATGTCGTTGTCGATGCCGAAGCGCTGCTTGAGCCGCGGCTTGACCTGTTCCAGGTACTTCTGCTTGAGACGTGCCATGGTCGGCTACTTCTGCTTGCGGGTCCTGCGCCCGCCCTTGGCGCCGGCGGCCTGCTCGACGCGCTTGACGTTGCTGGCGTGGATCGGCGCCTCGCGCTGCACGCGCTCGCCCTTGGGATTCTGCTGGTTGGGCCGGCGGTGCCGCCAGCGCAGGTTGATGCCGGCGACGACCACGCGGTTCTCGCGCGGCAGGGCGCGCGTGATCTCGCCGGTGCGGCCCTTGTCGTTGCCCGACAGCACCAGCACGGTGTCGCCCTTCTTGACGTGCATCACACCACCTCCTGGGCGAGCGAGATGATCTTCATGAAGTTGCGCTCGCGCAGCTCGCGCGCCACGGCGCCGAAGATGCGCGTGCCCTTGGGGTTGCCGTCGGCGTCGATGATCACCAGGGCATTGCGGTCGAACCGCACGTAGGAGCCGTCCTCGCGGCGGGTGTTGTGCCGCACGCGCACGACCACGCCCTTGACGATCGTCCCGGCCTTGACCTCCGAGCCGGGCAGGGCTTTCTTGACCGAGGCCACGATCACGTCGCCCAGGCCGGCGGTGCGCCGATGGGTCCCACCCAGGACCTTGATGCACTGGACGCGCTTGGCACCCGTGTTGTCGGCCACGTCCAGCATGGTCTGCATCTGGATCATGCCTCACCTCCCCCACTCTGCGAGGGCGCCGTCGCGCCGGCCGGCTCCTGCCCGAGCGCGTCCTGCTCGAGCGCGCCGATCTCGGCCCCGCGCTCGGGCGCGGCCTCGATCACGCGTACCAGGCGCCAGCGCTTGAGCCGGCTGATCGGTCGGCAGGCCATGACCTCGACCAGGTCGCCCACGTGCGCCTGCTCGGCCGGATCGTGGGCGTGGTAGGCCTTGTTCTTGCGCACGTACTTGCCGTACTTGGGGTGCCTGAAGGTGCGCTCGACCAGCACGGTGATGGTGGACTTCATCTTGGTGCTGGTCACGCGGCCGATCAGCGTGCGGCGCTGGGTCCCGCGCGGTGCGCTGGGGTTGTAGTTCGACATCGCTAGCGCGGCTCCTGTCCGCGGATGTTCGCCCTGCGTTCCTGCAGGACCGTGTGGATGCGGGCGATCGAGCGCCGCAGCACGCGGATGCGGCCCGGTTCGGACGAGGTCTCGGTCACGGACTTGAAACGGCGGTCGAACAGCTCGCGCTGGAGCTGCCCGAGGTCGTAGTCGAGCTCGCTGTCGGTCTTGCCGCGGATCTCTCCGATCTTCATCGCTGGTCTCCCTGCAGACGACCTAGGTGGTGGGCAGGCGCCTGATCATCTTGACCTTGATGGGCATCTTGTGCGCCACGCGCTGGAAGGCCAGCTTGGCCTTGTCCTCGGGCACACCGCCGATCTCGAACAGCACGGTGCCGGGCTTGACGACGGCGGCCCAGAACTCGACGTCGCCCTTGCCCGTGCCCATGCGCGTCTCGGCCGGCTTGGAGGAGACCGGCTTGTGCGGGAAGACGCGGATCCACAGCTTGCCCTGGCCGCCGGTGGCCCGGTTGGCGGCCACGCGCCCGGCCTCGATCTGCCGGCCGCTGATCCAGCCCGCGTCCAGAGCCTGCAGGCCCCAGTCCCCGAAGGCGACGCTGTTGCAGCGCGTCGCTCGGCCGCGGACACGGCCGCGGTGGACTTTGCGGTACTTGGTTCGGTTGGGCATCATCGCCATGGCGGTCGTGCTCCTCGATCGTGGTCCGGCCAGCTTCCTAGCCCTGCAAACCCAGCTGCTCGCGCGGCATGCGGCCGCGCCGCGGCCCGCGCGGGCGCTCGCCGGGGCGAGCACCGGCCTGCTGGGCCTGGAAGTCGATACGCTGGCCGCGTTCGATGTCGCCCTTGTAGATCCAGACCTTGACGCCGATCACACCGTAGGTGGTCAGGGCGCGGGCCGTGCCGTAATCGATGTTGGAGCGCAGGGTCGAGAGCGGCACCTGCCCCTCGCGCTCCTTGGCTTGGCGCGCCATCTCGGCCCCGCCCAGCCGCCCGTTGATCTCGACCTTCACGCCCTTGGCGCCGGCCTGCATGGTGGTCTGGATGGCCTTCTTCATGGCGCGGCGGAAAGCCATGCGCTTCTCCAGAGCCTCGGCCACGACTTCGGCCACCAGGGCCGCCTCCAGCTCGGGCCGCTTGATCTCGCGCACCGTCAGGTGGCAGGTCATGCCGGTGATCTTCTGCAGCTCCTCCTTGAGCTGGTCGACACGCACACCCTTGCGACCGACCAGCACGCCGGGGCGTGCCGTGTGGACGATCACGTTGACGGCCTCGCCCGTGCGCTCGATCTCGATGCGCGGGATGCCCGCCGCCTTGTACTCCTTGAAGATGAACTTGCGGATGCGATCGTCCTGGATCACGAGACGACCGAAGTCCTTCTTGCCGGCGTACCAGCGCGAGCGCCAGGGCTCGATGCTGGAAAGCCGGAAGCCGATCGGGTGGACCTTCTGCCCCATGTCCCTAGCTCTCCTGTTCCTGGCGCTTGCGGCGCTCCTGGCGCGACGTGCGTCGCGCGCCCTCTGCGGCCTCCGTCTCGCGCACCGCCACCGTCAGGTGGCTGGTGGTCTTGCGGAACGGCATGGCGCGGCCCTGAGGCCCGGCGCGCCAGCGCATGCGCCCCTGCAGCAGCGGCCCGTCGTCGGCACGGGCGTCGCAGATCACGAGCCGATTGACGTTGGCCTGGCCGGCCTGCATCGCGTTGGCGACGGCCGAGCGCAGCAGCTTGAGGTACATCGGCGCCGCGCGCTGGGGAGCGAACTGCAACAGCTCCAGCGCCTCGTTGACGCCCTTACCACGGATCTCGTCGGCGATCAGGCGTGCCTTGCGCGCCGTGATACGCGCGTAGCGGTGCCGCGCGAGGTGCTCCTGTGCGGTCGGGGTGGTGGTGGCCATGGCTTGAGATCGGCGCTCGGGGGCGGTGCAGCGCGGCTATTCGCCGGTCTTCTGCCCTTCCTTCTTGTTGGTATGTCCGCGGAACACGCGCGTGGGGGCGAACTCCCCCAGCTTGTGCCCGACCATGTCCTCGGTCACGAAGACCCGCACGTGCTGCTTGCCGTTGTGGACCATGAAGGTCAGGCCGATGAAGTCCGGCGTGATGGTGCAGGCGCGGGCCCAGGTCGTGAGCGGGGACTTCTTGCCCGAGGCCAACTGGGAGTCGACCTTCTTCTGCAGCTTGAGGTCGACGTAGGGGCCCTTCTTGATGCTGCGGCTCATGGTTGTGCGCTGCCTGTCTCCTGGTCGGGTCGTGCGTGCGGGGACGATGCTGTGCGTGGGGTCGAGCTGCTTGCCGGGCCTACTTCTTGTGCCGGCTGCGCAGGATGAAGCGATTGCTGGGGTGGTTCTTCTTGCGCGTGCGGCCGCCCTTGGCCGGCACGGCCGAGGGGCTGCACGGGTGGCGGCCGCCCTTGGTGCGTCCCTCGCCCCCGCCGTGCGGGTGGTCGACCGGGTTCATGGCCGTGCCGCGCACCTCGGGCCGGCGCCCCATGTGGCGCTTGCGACCGGCCTTGCCGAGCTTGACGTTCTGGTGGTCGAGGTTGCCCACCCGCCCGATCGTGGCGCGGCAGCGCACGTGGACCTGGCGCAGTTCGCCGGAGGAGAGCAGGATCGCGGCGTAGTCGCCTTCGCGGGCCGTCAGCTGGGCGGCGCAGCCGGCCGAACGGCACAACTGGGCCCCGCGCCCCTCCTGGATCTCGAGCGCGTGGATGGTCAGGCCCAGCGGGATGGCCGACAGCGGCAGGGTGTTGCCCACCGCCGGCTCGGCCCCCGGTCCGGACATGACCGTCTGCCCCACCTGCAGGCCCTGCGGCGCCAGGATGTAGCGCTTCTCGCCGTCGACGTAGTGCAAGAGCGCGATGTTGGCCGAGCGGTTCGGGTCGTACTCGACCGAGGCCACGCGCGCCGGGATGCCGTTCTTGTCGCGCTTGAAGTCGATCAGGCGGTAGCAGCGCTTGTGGCCACCCCCGCGGCGGCGCGAGGTCTGGTGGCCGTGGTTGTTGCGCCCGCCCGTCTTGCGCAAGGGCCGCAGCAGGCTCTTCTCGGGCGCGCTGCGAGTGATCTCGGCGAAGTCGAGCACGTTGCCGTGACGGCGCCCGGCGGAGGTGGCGTTGTAGCTCTTGATTCCCATGGCTGGTCCCCCCCGTGTCCTACAGGAACTCGATCGTGTCGCCTGCGCGCAGCGTCACCATGGCCCGTTTCCAGGCCTGGCTCGTGCCGGCTTTCCAGCCCCGGCGACGCCACTTGCCGCGTACGTGCGCGGTGTTGACGGCCGTGACGTGCACGTCGAACAGCTTCTCGACGGCCCTGCGGATCTCGACCTTGTTGGCCTGCAGCGGCACGCGGAAGTGGTAGGCGTTGCGGCGGACCGTGTCGTCCGTGGCCTTCTCGGTGATGACCGGCTTCTGGACCAGCCGGTACATGCGGTCCAGGCTGGTCATTGCGCGCCTCCCTCGCCCTGGGCCTGGCCGCAGGCCACGTCCGCCACACCCACGCGCTCGGCCAGGGCCTCGAGCGCCCCCTCCTCGCAGAGCACCCGGCGCGACGAGAGCACGTCATAGGCGCAGACGTCGATGGCGGCCCGCACCTGGAGGTGCGGGAAGTTGCGGAACGACTTCCAGACGTTCTGGTCGTTGACGCGCGTGACCAGCAGCACCTTGCGCAGCTCTCCGTCCGCACGCTCCAGCGCCCCGCTGCCCTGCAGCAGGGCGCGCGCCGCCTTGGCGGAAGGGGCGTTGATCCCGGACAGGTCGACCACTGTCACCTCGCCGTCGGAGAGCTTGCCGTACAGCGCCGAGCGCAGCGCCACGCGCCGTTCCTTGGCCGGCAAGTGGTAGGACCAGTCGCGCGGCTTGGGGCCGAATACGGTGCCGCCGCCGCGCCAGATGGGCGACTTGCGGTCGCCCGCGCGGGCGCGGCCGGTGTGCTTCTGCTTCCAGGGCTTCTTGTTCGAGCCCGTGACCTCGTCGCGGCCGATCGTCTTGACCGTGCCCTGGCGCTGGTTGGAACGGTGGCTGTCGAGGGCCTGCTTGAGCGTGCGGTAGAGCACGCGTTCGCCGAAGCGCGCGGCGTCGAACTCGCCCTGGCCGAGCTTCCCGCCCTTGTAGATCTTGATCGGGACGACCTTCATCGGGACCTTCCTGGAGGTGTTCCTCGCTCCGCTCAGGCTCGGGGGGCCGCCGCGCGCCGCGGCGTGCGGGCGCTCTGGACCTGGACCAGCCCTGCATCCGGGCCCGGGACGGCGCCGCGGATGAAGAGCAGGCCGCGCTCCTGGTCGACGCGCACGACCTTTAGGTTCTTGGTGGTCACCCGATCGACGCCGTAGTGGCCGGCCATGCGCTTGCCCTTCGGCAGCTTGCCGATGCGGCGGCTGGCGATCGAGCCGGGCGCGCGCACGTTCATCGAGCCGTGCGTCTCGGGGCCGCGCGAGAAGCCGTGGCGCTTGATCGTGCCCGCGAAGCCGCGCCCCTTGCTGGTGGCGATCACGTCGACGTACTGGCCGGGCTCGAAGGCGGCCACGGTGACCACGTCGCCTACCGCCAGCCCGGTCGGCTGGCCCAGGCGCTGCTCGCGCAGCCAGCGCTTGGGCGCCACACCGGCGCGCCGGAAGTGGCCGCGCTGCGGCTTGGCCACGCGCGCGTCAGGCACGTCCTCGTAGCCCAGCTGGACGGCGTGGTAGCCATCCCGCTCGGGCGTGCGCACCTGGCAGACGACGCACGGCCCCGCCTGGACGACGGTCACCCCGCTGAGGATGCCGTCGTCGCTGTAGAGCTGCGTCATTCCGCGCTTGCGTCCTAGGATCAGCGTCATGAGTCCTGAGAACCGTTGCTTGTGAACCGCCGCTTCGACCAGCGGTCCCCCGTGCTGGGGGACCAAACAGCTGGCCACGCGGCTGCTCGGTTGAGGGAGAGCGCCGTCGAGGCGCTGGCACGCGCAGCACGCGCGGCCCGCGCTCCGGCGGAGTGTCTGTGACCTTGGCGGGTGTGCGGCGCCCCGCCTGCGGCGGGCGCCAGGGTGGGTCCGACCCGGAGCGCGTGTCGACCTGACCGGCGCGGCCGCGTCTGGCGGACCGCGCGGGAACATGGGCACTGGGATCGCACCGGTCGAGGTGCTCGCGCTGTCGGGCTCTCGGTCAGGCCTTGATGCGGATGTCCACCCCCGCGGGCATGTTGAGGCTCGAGAGACTGTCCACCGTCTGACTGGTGGGTTCCGAAATGTAGATCAAGCGCTTGTGCGTCCTGATCTCGAACTGTTCGCGGGACTTCTTGTCGATGAAGGGCGAGCGCAGGACCGTGTACCGCTCGATCCGGGTGGGGAGCGGTATCGGCCCGGCGACGCGGGCTCCGGTGCGCTTGGCGGTCTCCACGATCTCGAGGCAGCTCTGGTCGAGGGCCTCGTGGTCGTAGGCCTCCATGCGGATCTGGATCTTGTCCTTCATGGGCTGGATGCGGCCGCCGTCCCGGCGACAAAGGGCGGGCAGGATACTCACGGCGCAGGGGGCGGTCAACGGCCGAGGCCGCCGATTCCCAACCTGTGGGGCCGGCCTAGGACCAGGTCAGCCCGCGGGCCGCGAGCTCGTCGGGGGGCACCACCCGGTAGCCCGCCGGGTGCATGGAGAAGCTCGCCCGGCCCTGCGACAGCGAGCGCACGGCCGTGGAGTAACCGAACATCTGGGAGAGCGGTACGGTCCCCGAGACCAGGCGCACAGCTCCCTGGACCTCGATCCCGCCGACCTCGGCCTGGCGCGAATTGAGGTCGGCGATGATCCCGCTGGTGAACTCGGCGGGGGTCTGCACCTCGAAGGCCATCAGCGGCTCGAGCAGGTCGACCTCGGCGTCCTCCAGAGCCTTGCGCAGGGCCGCCGCCGCGGCCTGGGTGAAGGCGGGCTCCGCGTCCAGGCGCGGCCGCGACTCCCCCCCCACCACACGCACGCGGGCCCGCACCAGTGGGAAGCCGAAGCGCGGGCCGACCTGGGCCGCCTCGAGGAGGGCGGCCCGGACCGGGGCCTGGAAGGCGGGGGGGATTCCGCACCCGGGCTCGACCAGGGCCTCGATCGACGCCGCCCCGCCGGGGAGCGGCTCGACCCGCAGCTCGACCGCCCCGAAGACCTCCTTGCCGGCCAGGGCGCGCTCGACCCGCGCGGCCCCCCGGCCCGCCCGGCGGACCGCCTCGCGGTAGGCCACGCGCGGCTGGCCGACGCTGGCCTCCAGGCGGTGCTCGGAGGCGAGGCGGTGCAGGACCACCTCGAGGTGCAGCTCGCCCATGCCGGAGATCAGCCACTGACCGGTCGACTCGTCCTCCTTCTCGTGGAAGCTGGGGTCCTCGCGCGCCAGGCGCGCCAGCGCAGCTCGCAGCTTGTCGCGGTCGGCGGTCGAGCGCGGCTCGACCACCATCGAGATCACCGGCTCGGGGAAGAGCAGCGGCTCGAGCAGGACCGGGTGGGCGGGGTCGCAGAGCGTGTCGCCAGTCGCGGTGGCCTTGAGCCCGGTGACGGCGACGATGTCGCCCGGGCCGGCCTGCTCCAGCGCTGTGCGCGCCTGGGCATGCATGCGCAGCAGCCGCCCGATGCGCTCGTGACGGCGCAGGCGCGGGTTCCACAGGGCGCTGCCCGGTGCCAGGCGGCCGGAGTAGACGCGCACATAGACAAGGTCACCGTGGGCCTCGGCCTGCAACTTGAAGGCCAGCGCCGCCAGCGGCTCCGCGAGGGTCGGTCGGCGCTCGATACGCTCACCGCTCTCGGGGTGCGTCCCGACCACGGGTGGCACGTCGAGCGGTGAAGGCAGGTAGTCGACCACCGCGTCCAGCAGCTGGTGCACTCCGATGTTGCGCAGCGCCGCGCCGCACAGCACGGGCAGCAGGGAGCTCTGCAGGCAGCGCCGGCGCAGGGCCGCGCGCACGCTCGAGGGCGGCGGGTCGTGCTCCTCGAGCAACGCCTGCAGGATCACGTCGTCGTCGTCGGCCAGCGTGTCGAGCAGCTCGGCGCGCAGCACGCCGAGCTCGTCGCGCAGCCCCGCCGGCAGCGCCGCGGCGACCGGCCCGGGGGGCGGATCGCCGGCGGGGAAACGCCAGGCGCGATTCTCCACCAGGTCGACCAGGCCGCAGAGCTCGCCCTGCTCGTAGAAGGGGTACTGCAGCGGCACGGCCGCCGCGCCCAGGCGTTTGCGCACGGAGGCCACGGCGGCCAGAAAGTCCGCGCCGGGCCGGTCGCACTTGTTGACGAATACGACGGCCGGTACGCGGTGGCGCCGCATCTGGTGCCAGACCGTCTCGGACTGCGCCTGGACTCCGGCCACGGCGTCGATCACCAGCACGGCACCGTCGAGCACGCGCATGCAGCGCTCGACCTCGATCGTGAAGTCGACGTGGCCGGGCGTGTCGATCAGGTTGACGACCTGCTCGCGCCAGGGCAGCGTGGTGGCCGCTGCGGTGATGGTGATCCCGCGCTCGCGCTCCTCGGCCATCCAATCCATGACCGCGGTGCCCTCGTCCACTTGGCCGATCCTGTGCTCGACCCCGGAGAAGTAGAGGATGCGCTCGCTGACGGTGGTCTTGCCCGCGTCGATGTGGGCCACGACCCCGATGTTGCGCAGGCGGGAGAGGTCCATGGGCCGGGCATGGTAGCCCGGACAGGCCCCTCACCGCGCCGGGGAACGCGGCCCTACGCCAGCTGCGGGTTGGCGGCCAGGAACTGCTCGCGCCAACGGTAGTGTGCCAGCAGCTGGACCGGTCGCTCGCCCAGGATCGCCAGGGCAGCGTAGAGCGCTTCGACCGAGGACAGGCCCCCGCTGGGATCCTCGAACAGCTTGCTGCGCCGTGGATAGGCCGTGACCAGGCGCGGCAGTCGGCGCGGCAACGGCTCGCCATCCAGCGAGGCCAGCATCTGAGGCAGTCGCCGCCAGGCGCAGTCGAGCAGCAGCACGCCCCGACCCGCGTCGCTCGAGGAGAGCAGCTCGCCGTCGGGGTGCAGCAGGATGCGACGCCCGACCGCGTAGCGCCGGTCGAAGCGCCAGCTCTGCAGGTCGATACCGGCCGTGCCCCGCAGCGGGAAGAGGGAGCACTTGCGCGCGGACTCGCGCGGGTCGCGCAGGATCAGGACATCCATCGGGCGGGGGGCGGGCAGACCGCTGCGGGACGGCGCAGGGGCGGGGCGGCCGCTCGACCGCCCCGCCCCTGCCGTGGGCTGCGTCCCGCAGGGCAGGCGGACGCCGGGCGAGCGCCGCGCTGGCTAGCGGGCGTAGTGGCTGTAGGCCTTGTTGGCCTCGGCCATCTTGTGCACGGTCTCCTTCCACTGCACCGAGGCGCCCGTGCCGTTGTAGGCGTCGACCAGCTCCTCGGCCAGGCGCTGGGCCATGGGCTTGCCCTTCTTCTTGCGCGCGTTCTCCACCAGCCAGCGGATGGCGAGCGACTGCTGGCGGTTGCGGCGCACCTCGCGCGGCACCTGGTAGTTGGCGCCGCCGACGCGCTTGGAGCGCACCTCGACCGCGGGACGGATGTTGTCGATGGCGCGGTTGAAGATCTCCTCCTGGCTCTCCAGGTCGGGCAGCTTGCGGTGCGCCAGGTCGAGGGCTTCGTAGAAGATCTGCTGGGCGGTGGACTTCTTGCCCGCCAGCATGATCTTGTTGACGATCTTGGTGGCCAGGATCGACCCGAACTTCGGATCGGGCCGGACGAGGTCCGCGGTCGACTTGTAGTTGCGGGGCATGGACTCTGGGCTCTGTGTTGCCGGGCTGCTGCGGCGGTCGGGCTAGCTCGAGGGCCGGGCTACTTCTTGGGCCGCTTGGCGCCGTACTTGCTGCGGCTCTTGTGGCGGCCGTCGACCCCCGAGGCGTCCAGGCTGCCGCGCAGGATGTGATAGCGCACGCCCGGCAGGTCGCGTACGCGCCCGCCGCGCACCAGCACGACCGAGTGCTCCTGTAGGTTGTGCCCTTCGCCCGGGATGTAGCAGGTGATCTCCTTGCCGTTGGACAGCCGCACGCGGGCCACCTTGCGCAGCGCGGAGTTGGGCTTCTTGGGCGTCTGGGTCTTGACCTGCAGGCACACGCCGCGCTTCTGCGGACAGGCATCGAGCACGGGCGACTTGGAGCGCCGGTGGACCTTCTGACGGCCCTTGCGGACCAGTTGGTTGATCGTGGGCATGGGCTCTCGCTGGGTGGGGCCCCGTTCGGGGGGGCGAGCATTCTAGGGGTAGGGCGCCGGGGGTCAAGCCGGCCGCGGGAGGGCCGCGCTCACGCCTCACCCTCGACGGGGTCTTCGCCCTCCTCGTCCTCGCCCTCGTCCGGCGGGGCGCCCGAGAGCTCGGCCAGCGCTGGGCCGGCCCGCCCGCCTGCGACGCCAGCCAGCATGACCGCCGGCTCGGAGAGCGGGTCGAGCCCGGCGACCAGGGCTTCCAGGTCGGCGTCGGGGGCCCGCGCCGCGAAGAGCGAACTGGTTCCGATCTCGCCGAAGTCGATGTTCTTCTTGACGCGCGTGCGGTAGTGGTCGCGGAAACCCGTGCCGGTGGGCACCAGGTGCCCCAGGATGACGTTCTCCTTGAGGCCCACCAGGTGGTCGCGGCGGCCGGCGATGGCGGCCTCGGTCAGCACCTTGGTGGTCTCCTGGAAGCTCGCTGCGGAGATGAACGACTCCGAGCTGAGCGAGGCCTTGGTGATGCCAAGCAGCAGCGTCTCGCCCGTCGCGGGCTTCTTCTTCTCGCGCCGCAAGCGCTCGTTCTCGCGCCGGAAGCGGAAGCGGTCGACCACCGCACCCGGCAGGAACTCGCTGTCGCCCGGGTCCTTGACGGCCACCTTGCGCATCATCTGCGAGATCACGATCTCGATGTGCTTGTCGTCGATGCCCACGCCCTGCGAACGGTAGACGTTCTGGATCTCGCGCATCAGGTAGACCTGCACGTCCTCCTCGCCGGAGATGGCCAGGATGTCGTGCGGGTCGAGTGCTCCGTCCACCAGCGGCTCGCCGGCGCGTACCTCGTCGGACTTGTGCACGCGCAGGTGCTTGCCCTGCGCCACGGCGTGCTCGCGCTCCTCGATCACCTCGCCCTTGGGGCCCAGCGCGCGCACGATGATGGTGCGCTTGCCGCGCTTCTTGTCGCCCAGCTCGACTACGCCGTCGATCTCGCTGATCACGGCCGGGTCCTTGGGCCGGCGTGCCTCGAACAACTCGGTCACGCGCGGGAGACCCCCGGTGATGTCCTCGGTGCCCTGGATGTCGCGCGCGGTCTTGGCCAGCAGTTCGCCCGGGCTGACGGTCGCGCCCTCGTCGACCTCCAGGTAGGCGCGCTCGGGGATGGGATAGAGCGCCAGCGGCTGGCCGGCAGCGTCCTCCAGCACGACCTGCGGGTGCAGGTCGCCCTTGTGCTCGACCACCTGCTTGCGCACGGTGCCGCGGCGCGCGTCGCGCTCGACCTTGAGAGTCTTGCCCTCGATCAGGTCCTCGTAGCGCACCTTGCCCCTGAACTCGGCCAGGATGGGCACGTGGTGCGGGTCCCACTGGCACAGGACGATCCCGGACTTGACGGCGTCGCCCTCGGAGACGAAGACCACGGCCCCGGTCGGCACGGCGTAGCGGTCGATCTCGCGGCCGCGTTCGTCCATCAGACGCAGCTCACCGTTGCGGTTGAGCACGACGTTCTGCCCGGCCGTGTTGGTGACCACCTTGAGGTTGATGAAGTTGACCTTGCCGCCGCGCTTGGCCTTGACCTCGCTGGCCTCGATGGCGCGGCTGGCCGTGCCCCCGATGTGGAAGGTGCGCATGGTCAATTGCGTGCCGGGCTCGCCGATCGACTGGGCCGCGATGATGCCCACCGCCAGCCCGCGCTCGGCCAGCGAGCCGCGCGCCAGGTCCATGCCGTAGCACTTGGAACAGACCCCGAATCCGGCCTCGCAGGTCAGCGGCGAGCGCACCTGGATCTTCTCGTAGCCCAGGGCCTCGATGCGCAGCGCGGCCTCCTCGGTGATCATCTCGTTCTCGCGCACGATGACCTCGTCGGAGACGACGTCCATGATGGTCTTGCGCGCCACCCGGCCGCGGATGGCCTGGGCCAGGGTCACGGCCACCTTCTCGCCCTTGTAGACCACCGACTTGGTCAGCCCGTTGGGCGTGCCGCAGTCCTCGATCGTGACCACCACGTTCTGGGCCACGTCAGTCAGCTTGCGCGTCAGGTAGCCGGCGTCGGCCGTCTTGAGCGCCGTGTCGGCCAGGCCCTTGCGCGCGCCGTGGGTGGAGGAGAAGTACTCCAGCACCTTGAGGCCCTCGCGGAAGTTGGCCTTGATCGGCGTCTCGATGATCTTGCCCGAGGGCTTGGCCATCAGACCGCGCATGCCGCCCAGCTGGCGCACTTGGTCGATCGAACCGCGCGCGCCCGAGCTGACCATGCAGAAGATCGGGTTGACGTAGCCCGAGCCCTCGCTGTGGTCCTCGCGCAGGACCTTCATCAGGTCCTCGCCGACGCGCTCGCGCGCATGC